>Ga0079224_100007754_pt1 | contig 14444 bp, 12 predicted proteins | sample Stecom2015_FD_80414 | JGI IMG/M metagenome (GOLD analysis project Ga0079224, IMG submission 80414) | Agricultural soil microbial communities from Utah to study Nitrogen management - Steer compost 2015 | ecosystem: Environmental > Terrestrial > Soil > Agricultural land | place: USA: Utah...
GCCCGCTTGGCGCCGCTGGCCGAGGATTATTCGATCCGTGTCGCGGACTACACCGCCCAGCACGCCGTAACGCCCGCAGGCATCATATTCGCCAACCCGAACGCACCTACCGGCATGGCGCTGTCGCTGGACGATATCGCCGCCATTGCCAAAGCCAATCCTGATGTACCGGTTGTCGTTGACGAGGCCTATGTCGATTTTGGCGCGGACTCGGCAGTGGCCTTGCTGGGACGGCATGACAATATCGTGGTCGTGCACACTCTGTCCAAGTCCAGGTCGCTGGCGGGCTTACGCGTGGGATTTGCCATGGCCAGCGCCGAAATCATTGATGGGCTGAACCGGGTCAAGGATAGCTTCAATTCCTATCCGCTGGACAGTCTGGCGCAAGCAGGCGCCGTGGCGTCCTTGCTGGATCGAGTGTATTTCGATCGCACCCGCCTTGCTGTAATGGAAACGCGCAGCCAGCTAGTGCAACAATTGGCTACGCTTGGATTCCAAGTTTTACCGAGCCAGGCCAATTTTGTCTTTGCGCGTCATCCCGGGGTCGACGGGGCGGCGCTAAGCCAAGCTCTGCGTGCGCAGGGCATACTGGTACGTCATTTCAGCCTGCCGCGCATCGATCAATTTCTTCGTATAAGCGTGGGAACTCCGGACGACTGCGCGCGTCTATGTAATACCTTGGCCGAAATCTTAACGAAAACACATTAAAATTACATCCATACTACGTAACATCCCCGCTACGCCATGCGAGTTTAGGGAAAACCCTGTAAAGTGTGCGTTTAGCCGCATTAATCTTAAATAACAACACAATTGGAGCCTAGCCAATGAGCAATAAAGGGCAAACACTACAAGATCCATTTCTGAACGCTCTGCGCAAGGATCACGTGCCCGTATCGATTTACCTGGTTAACGGAATCAAACTGCAAGGGCAGGTTGAGTCTTTCGACCAATATGTCGTTCTGTTACGCAATACCGTTACGCAAATGGTTTACAAACACGCTATTTCCACCGTCGTTCCCGCCCGCCCCGTGGCATTTCAAGTGGATGAGCCTTCTGAATAATTCCTTGCCGCTCAACCCGGCCGGGACGCCCGCCGAGCGCTTCGCGCCGGCGGGCATTTCATTTGGGCTCCCGGCATGAAAGTCCTTATTATCAGCGTGGATCTGGGCGAACCCGACTACCAGGCGCATGCGGAGGAATTCGCCATGCTGGCCAAGGGTGCGGGCGCCGACGTCGTGGCCACCGTCGTGGCACGCAGGGCGCGTCCCGATGCGGCGCACTTTATCGGTTCAGGCAAGCTTGAAGAAGCAATACTCGTGGCAGACGATGCCGGGGCTGAAATCGTACTTTTCGACCAGCCCCTGACGCCGGCCCAGCAGCGCAATCTGGAACGCGGCTTCAATCGCCGGGTGGTGGATCGCGTGGCGTTGATCCTGGACATCTTCGCACTGCGCGCAAAAAGCCACGAAGGCAAGCTTCAGGTCGAGCTGGCCCAACTCCAGCACCTGTCGACCCGGCTCACACGCATGTGGTCCCACCTTGAGCGTCAGCGCGGCGGTATCGGCATGCGCGGACCCGGCGAGGCCCAGCTCGAAATGGACCGGCGCATGATAGGCGACAAGGTGCGCCTGCTGCGCGAGCGGCTGGCCCGCGTGCAGCGCCAGCGCACCACCCAGCGCCGGTCGCGATCGCGCAGCAGCACCCTGTCCGTCTCGCTGGTCGGATACACCAACGCCGGCAAGTCCACCCTGTTCAACGCCTTGACGCGTGCGGGCGCTTACGCGGCCGACCAATTGTTCGCCACCCTGGATACAACCACACGGCGCGTGTGGATAGAAGGGGCGGGGCAGGTGGTCGTGTCCGATACTGTGGGCTTCATTCGCGATCTGCCACCCACCTTGATCGCGGCGTTCCGCGCCACGCTCGAGGAAACGGTGCAGGCCGACTTGCTGCTTCATGTGGTCGATGCATCGAGCCCCCAGCGCGATGAGCAGATCGCCGAAGTCAACAAAGTGCTGACCGATATCGGCGCCGATGAAATACCGAGAATATTGGTGTACAACAAAATCGATTCTGCGGGTTACGAGCCACGAGTGGAACGTAACGAACATGGTACGATTGCACGAGTTTTTGTCAGCGCCTTGGGGCGCCTGGGTTTAGATGGATTGCGTGGGGCAATCGTCGAATCTGGTCAAATCGCGGGACATAATGCGTTTAATATCGAAAATGTTTAATTTGAATGATCCAGGTTGGGGCCGTGGCAACAATAACGGCTCCGAACCGCCTCGTCGGCCCAACAAGGGCGATGGTCCGCCGGACCTGGACGAAGTCTGGCGCGATTTCAATAATCGTCTCAGTTCCCTCTTCGGGCGCAAGCCCAAGCGCGGCGGCCCATTTGGCGGCGGCGACAATGGCTCGGGAAATGGCGGCGGTGTGCAGCTTCCCAAGGGCTCGCCCAAGATGGTGGCCGTCATCATCGTCATCCTGATCGGCTTGTGGCTGGCCAGCGGCTTTGTCATCGTCCAGGAAGGGCAGGTTGCCGTGGTGACCAAGTTCGGCAAGTACACGAAGACCTTGCCGCCCGGTCTGCAATGGCGGCTTCCGTATCCAATTGAAAGTCACCAGACGGTCAATATTTCGCAATTGCGCACCTTCGAAGTGGGCTATCGCGGTACGGCTCGCAACAAGGTCCTGCCTGAATCGCTCATGCTGACCACAGACGAGAACATCGTCGATTTGCAGTTTGTGGTGCAGTACCGGCTGATGTCCACCGGCGCGCCCGATTATCTTTTCAAGACCAGCCAGCCCGACGAGTCGGTGCGTCAGGCCGCCGAAACCGCCATGCGCGAAATCGTCGGCAAGAAGCCCATGGACTTTGTCCTGTATTCCGGTCGTACGGAAGTCGCCGCCGAAGTTCAGAAGCTTGCGCAAAGCATATTGGACCGCTACCAGACCGGCATCCAGATCAGCACGGTTGCCATTCAGAACGTTCAGCCACCCGAGCAAGTGCAGGCAGCCTTCGACGATGCCGTCAAGGCCGGCCAGGACCGTGAACGCCAGATCAACGAAGGTAATGCCTATTCGAACAAGGTCTTGCCCGAGGCACAGGGCCAGGTCGCCCGCATGATCCAGGAAGCAGAAGGTTATCGGGCCAAGGTGATAGGCGACGCGCAAGGGGATACCTCGCGCTTTGCCAGCGTGGAAGCCGAGTATGCAAAGGCGCCGGACATCACCCGCGAACGCATGTATTTGTCGACCGTGCAGGAAATTCTGGAGAACACCAGCAAGATCATGGTCGATTCGCAAGCCAACAATAATATGTTGTACCTGCCCCTGGACAAGATCATGCGCCAGACCGCCGGCGATCGCGCCACCTTCAGCGGTTCGGTGGAAAGCACGTCGTCGGCAGCAGCCGGCGCCACGCTGCCTGCCAAGCCCGCTCCCGCCGCACGCACCCGTACCCCGGATGCCAGCGGGACTGCGACGAAGTCGCTGTCGGTGAACCCGTATTCTCGCTAGGAGGCCATGATGCAACGTTTTTTCCCTGCTTTAGTCGGCCTGGTCATTGTCCTGGCGGTTCTTTCTTCCTGCGTGTTCGTGGTGCGCGAACGCGACGCAGCATTGGTATTCGCCCTCGGTGAAGTGCGCGACACGATCACCGAACCGGGCCTGTATTTCAAGTTCCCGCCCCCGTTCGAGAACGTGGTGCGTCTTGACAAGCGCTTGCAGACCATCGAGACCAGCGATCCGGAACGCATTCAGACGGCCGAAAAGAAGAACCTGCTTATCGATTCCTTCGTCAAGTGGCGTATTTCCGATCCACGGTTGTTCTACGTTACTTTCGGAGCCAATGACCGGGCGGCTGTCGAGCGCCTCCAGGCACAGATTCGTGATGCCTTGAACGCGTCCGTCAACGTGCGGACCGTCAAAGAGGTGGTTTCGAACGAGCGTGACACCATCATGCGCGAAGTCCTCAGCAACGTCGAAGCACGCGCCAAGCCGTTGGGTGTCGAGGTGGTCGATGTGCGCCTGCGCCGCATCGATTTTGCGACCGAGATTTCCGAATCGGTGTATCGCCGCATGGAGGCCGAGCGTAAGCAGGAAGCCAACCGCTTGCGTGCAACCGGGGCTGCCGACAGCGAGCGTATTCGCGCCCAGGCTGATCGTGAACGTCAGGAATTGCTGGCCAAGGCCTATGCCGAGGCACAGCAAATTCGCGGGGAAGGCGAGGGCAGGGCAGCGGGCATCTATGCTGAAACCTACGGCAAGAACCCCGAGTTCTACAGCTTGTACAAGAGCCTGGAAGGGTATGCATCGGCATTCTCCAGCCGCGACGACGCCCTGGTTCTGAGTCCCAAGTCCGATTTCTTCAAGTACTGGAATTCGGCGTCGGGGACCAAGCCGGCGACGCCCTGAACGTCGCATAATCCAGTAACCCGACCTGGCGCCAGCCTGGATACGGTTCCTGGATGAGTGAAGTTTCAAGTTTTTTAAGCGGCCCGGTTATCCGGGCCGTTCCCTTTTTTGCTTCCTTAAGCGCCGCAGTTGCTTGCGCAAGTATCCCTTTGTGTTCTTAAGCGCCGCGGCGGGCAGGCCGGGACCGTGCGCCCATCGCAGCGGCCCCTGCGGGGCTTCCTTGCCCTTGCTTCGCAGCGGGGGCCGTGCGCGAACCAGTGAAGACCTAAACCGCCGCGATAGCGGTGCTATTGCCCGGATATGTAATGCAGCATGGCGAGTACCGGCGCTGAAGGCAAACAAGTACTCAAGTTCAGCAAACAGGAGTTCAGCAAACATTGCAATCGCCTGAGTGCCACCCAAATCCCCGCTCTCCGCCATGTAAGAGAACGCTCCGGTTTCACTTCTCAGGCACTATCGTTTATACTAACGCGTAAGTTTTGTTATCTTTACCGCAAGCGACTTGGCGGGCTTACGCCCCAGGTCGCTTTTTGTTTGCATTCTTTTCAAGGTTCATTCAGGGCTGCATAATGTCCAACTGGTTGTTGCCGGAAAGCCTGGCCGATATCTTGCCGGCCGAAGCGCGTCGCATTGAAGAACTGCGCCGCGACTTACTGGATCTATATCGCGCATACGGTTTCGAGCTTGTGGCGCCTCCATTGGTCGAGTACCTGGATTCCCTGTTGTCGGGTACAGGCGGCGACCTGAACCTGCGTACCTGCAAGCTCATCGACCAGCTTTCGGGCCGCACCCTGGGTGTACGCGCCGACATGACGCCACAGGTGTCGCGCATCGACGCGCACCTGCTCAATCGCGAGGGCGTTACGCGCCTGTGCTATTGCGGCACGGTGCTGCATGCACGACCCGCCGGTCTGCTGTCCGATCGCGAATTGCTGCAGATTGGCGCCGAGATCTTCGGCCATGCCGGCTTCGAGGCCGATATCCAGATCATCGAACTGGCGCTGGAAAGCGTCAAGCGGGCAGGCCTAGTCCAGGCCCGTCTGGACCTGAATCATCCCGGAGTGCTGCGAGCCATCATCGAGTCCGACCCGGCGCTTGCCGATCAGGCCAGCGCCATCTTTGATCTGCTCAGCACCAAAGACATTCCTGGCCTGACCGAGCTGGGCGCCCGCCTGACCGATGTCCAGCCTGAAAGCATACAGGCCTTGCTGAAGCTGGCTTCGCTGTACGGCGGCACCGAGGTCATCGACAAGGCTCGCCAGCAACTGCCGTCCCTGCCAGGCCTGCGCACGGCGCTCGACGAGCTGGAAGCGCTGGTCAGGGCCTTGCCCGAGCACGATTTCAGCGTCGACCTGGCCGATATGGGCAGCGGCTACGGCTACCACTTTGGCGTGGTGTTTTCCATTTACGCGCAAGGCTGGCACGATGCACTGGTCCGGGGCGGCCGCTACGACGGCGTCGGACGCGCTTTTGGCCGTTCGCGGCCGGCCACCGGCTTCAGCCTGGATTTGCGCAAGCTGTCCTCGGGCCTGCCGCCTGCGCCGCGAGCCACTGCCATACGGGCGCCCTGGGGCACCGACACCGCCCTGGTCGATGCCTTGCGGCAACTGCGCAATGACGGCGAAATCGTGGTGCAGATGCTGCCCGGCCAGCCTCAACAGCTGGATGAATTTACCGTTGATCGAGAACTGGTTCTGGACAGCGGGGCATGGAAGGTAAGAGCGATTCACTAGCCCGGCTGCCCGGGCTGTTATATCGTATAAGTTAAATCTACTTTGGCCTTTGCGTCTCTCGGGCCGAATCTTTTTTGATACGTGACATGAGCAAGAACATTGTTGTGATCGGTACCCAATGGGGTGACGAAGGCAAAGGAAAGATCGTCGATTGGCTGGCCGAGTCGGCGCAAGGCGTGGTTCGTTTCCAAGGCGGCCATAATGCCGGGCACACCCTGTGGATCAATGGCAAGAAGACTATTCTGCGCCTGATTCCTTCCGGCATCATGCATCCTCACGTTACCTGCTACATAGGCAACGGCGTGGTGCTTTCGCCCGAAGCCTTGCTGAAGGAAATCGGCGAGCTCGAACAGGCCGGCCTTGATGTACGTTCCCGCTTGCAGATTTCTCCTGCATGCCCTTTGATTCTGCCTTATCACATAGCCATCGACCAGGCGCGCGAAGCGCGCAAGGGTGAGGGCAAAATCGGCACCACAGGCCGCGGCATAGGCCCAGCCTACGAAGACAAGGTGGGCCGGCGCGCCTTGCGTGTGCAAGATCTGTACGATCCTGAGATCTTCGACGAGAAACTGGCCGAAACGCTGGACTTCCACAATTTCGTGCTTACCAATTATCTGGGCGGCAAAGCTGTTTCCGCCGACGAAGTGCGCGATCAGGCCATGGCCTTGGCGCCCGCCATCAAGCCCATGGTGGCCGACGTCTCCAGCAACTTGCATATCGCCAAGAAGGCAGGCCACAAACTGCTGTTCGAAGGCGCACAAGGCGCGCTGCTTGATATCGACCACGGTACCTATCCCTTCGTCACCAGCAGCAACTGCATCGCCGGAGCGGCGTCGGCCGGTGCCGGCGTTGGCCCTCAGACACTGGACTACGTCTTGGGTATTGCCAAGGCCTACACCACGCGTGTCGGGTCCGGCCCCTTCCCAACCGAATTGCTGGACGACACCGGCGCTCGCTTGGCCACTGTCGGCAAGGAATTCGGCTCGGTAACGGGGCGCCCGCGCCGTTGCGGCTGGTTCGATGGCGCGGCCATGAAGCGTTCCGTCATGATCAACGGCATTTCGGGCCTGTGCATCACCAAGCTTGATGTCCTGGATGGCGTCGAGCAGATCAAGATCGGCGTAGGCTACCGCTACAAGGGCGAGTTCCTGGATGTGCTTCCCTATGGCGCGCACGCTGCCGCCGAAGCCGAACCCGTTCTGGAAGAAATGGCCGGCTGGACGGAGTCCACGGTGGGCATAACCGAATACGACAAGCTGCCTGTCAATGCGCGCCGCTACCTGGAGCGCATCTCCGAGGTCTGCGATGTGGCCATCGATATGGTCTCTACCGGTCCGGATCGCATGGAAACCATTGTGTTAAGGGATCCCTTCAAGGGCTAGCCGTTATTGCGGGTTCGCCACAGTGTGCCGCAGCCTCAATGGGCTGCGGCATTTTTTACAGCGCCAGCACCGTGCCACGCGGTTCGAATCGGGCGCTTTGTCCCCGGCATGCTTTTCTCGGGTGAAATACGGGTTTATTATTACGCTCCTTGCGAATAAACGCGGAATATGGAATTACTGTCTTATGAATCTGCCACCGAATACTGATCGCGACCTATGGGTCACTTGGGATCAATACCATGGCCTTATCGAGCGATTGGCCCTGAATGTCCACGAATCCGGATGGCAGTTCGATAAAATCGTTTGCCTGGCCCGAGGCGGGGTGCGCGTGGGCGACATACTGTCCCGCATCTACGATATGCCGTTGGGCATACTGGCCACCAGCAGTTATCGCGAGGCAGCCGGAACGCAGCAGGGGCAGCTTGATATAGCCCAGTTCATCACCATTACCCGGGGAACCCTGGACGGAAAGGTGTTGCTGGTCGACGACATGGTCGATACCGGCATGACCTTCAATCGCGTCCGCGATCACCTGCTGTCCCAGTTCCCCGCCATTACCGAACTACGGACCGCCGTGCTGTGGTGGAAGGGGCATTCACAGGCCTCGCCCGATTACTTTGTTGAAAAGCTGCCGACCAACCCGTGGATACACCAGCCATTCGAGGACTACGACAGCATACGTCCGCATCAATTGGAAGCCTGGGTGCGCAAGGGCGTTCGCAGTTGAAGTACCGCCCGGCGGCGTGTCGCCGGGCTTAAAGAGCAAAAGACAGCCCGTAAAAGCCGTTTTTATGCTAGAATCGCAGGTTGTCGTTTGTCCACTTACTAATATTTAACCTTCAAGGCTTAAGATTACATGCCTATCGTTCGTCTGAAAGAAAACGAGCCCTTTGAAGCCGCTTTGCGCCGCTTCAAGCGCACTATCGAAAAAATCGGCCTCTTGACCGAACTGCGCTCGCGCGAATTTTACGAAAAGCCTACGGCAGAACGTAAACGCAAGCATGCCGCCGCCGTCAAGCGCCATTACAAACGCATCCGCAGCCAACAACTGCCTCCGCGTCTGTATTGATTGATACCTGAATCATTTGTTCAGGAACTCCTCGCCCGAATTGATGTTGTCGATGCCGTCGGGCGATACGTACAGTTGCGCAAGGGCGGGGCCAATCTTCTTGGCCTGCGCCCCTTCCACAACGAAATAAGCCCCTCGTTCACGGTAAGCCCGACCAAGCAGTTCTATCACTGTGTTGGATGCGGGGCGCATGGCAGCGCCATTTCTTTTCTGATCGAGCATACAGGGGCAAGTTTTCCCGAAGCAGTTCGCTCGCTGGCCTCCAGCGCGGGCATGACCGTGCCCGAGGAATCGCGCAGCCCCAAGCAGCGCGCTGCCGATAAACGCCGCAAGGAAGAAGTTTCGCGCCACCAGCAAGTGCTGGACATGGCGCAGGCCCATTACCTGCGCGAGCTGAAACAATCACAGACGGCCATACGCTATTTGAAGCAGCGCGGCCTTTCCGGTGAAATCGCGGCACGCTTTGGCCTGGGCTGGTCGGGGACCGACCGGCGCGGGCTGGCCACCGTTTTTCCCCAGTACGAAGACGCGGTGCTGGTCGAGTCGGGCCTGGTAATCGAATCCGAGGATGGTCGGCGCTACGACCGTTTTCGCGAAAGAATTATGTTTCCGATACGCAATACGCGCGGAAGCATCATCGGCTTCGGCGGGCGCATCATTGGCAAGGGCGAACCCAAATACCTGAATTCGCCCGAGACCAATCTGTTTTCCAAAGGCCACGAGTTGTACGGACTTTGGGAGGGGCGCGCCGGCATCCGCAGCGAAGGCTACGTGCTGGTGGTGGAAGGCTATATGGATGTGGTGGGACTGGCCCAGCACGGCCTGGCCAACGCCGTGGCTACCTTGGGCACGTCGACCACGCCTTTTCATATCCAGAAACTGTTGCGTGCGAGCAGCAAGATCGTTTTCAGTTTCGATGGTGACAAAGCAGGCAGGAAGGCGGCGTGGCGGGCCTTGAATACTTGTCTGCCGCTGGTGCGCGACGATGTGTCGATGCGCTTTTTGTTCCTTCCCTCCGAACACGATCCCGATTCCTACATCAAGGAATATGGCGCTGAGGCGTTCAAGGCGACCGTCGCCGAAGCTGTGCCGCTATCGCGTTTCATGCTGGACGAGCTGGCCTCGCGCCATGCCATGCACGAGGCGGAAGGGCGTGCCGCTTGCGTGCACGAAGCCAAGCCTCTGCTTGCATTGCTGCCCGAGAGCACCTTGCGGGTCCAGATCGAGCGCGAGTTCGCCAAGCTGGTGCAGCTTACTCCTGAAGAGCTCGCCCAGATGATTCAGGAGCTCCCGGCGCAGGCGTCCCCGGCGCCTTCCGAGTCGAGCGAGCCTGGCCGTGGCGATTACAGCCCCCATCCTGGCGGCGATGAGCCGCCGGGCTTCATGGATGTGCCCAATTTTGACCCGGGCGAGCCTCATTTTTATCCTGGTGAAGCCGAATTCCACGATCATCAGGCGCCGGGCCGGCCTCGCGCGGCGCAGTCCGGAACGGCTCGCCCGAACGCAGGGCGGCGCGGCAACAAAGTGCGCACGGTGACGCCGATGGCAAAGCGTCTGTTGCGCTTGTTGCTGGCGCATCCCGAGCTGGTCGCGACCCTGGGGGACCAGCAGCTTGAAATTCTGGAACATGGTCCCCATCTAGTCCTTGTACGCGACCTGATCACCCTGGCCAATCTCAGCGGAGCCCGCCACGCCGGCGCCTTATTGCAGGCCGCCGACCCGGGATCCGACCTTCAGGCCGTGCTGGACTCTCTGACGCCTGAATTGCTGGCTCAGGAAGATTTGCCCGATCCACAAGCGGAATGGAACGATGCCTTGCGACGCATAGAGCTCGAAGCCATTAAAGCCGAACAGTCGGCACTGGTGGAGGAGGGCATGAAAGATGAATTTTCACGTAAAAGGTACCAAGAATTGACGCGCCGTATAGCACTGTTGCATAGTGCATCTTCGCGTTAAAGTACGGTAAAATAGAGAGTTTTCGCGAAGAAGCTGCATACTTGCCCCAAGCATGAAAAGCGTCGTAACATTTGTAGTGACCGGCTAGCCCCCTTTGCCTTGCAACGACCATTAAAACGTCAAGGATTATCTAACCCGGGCTGCATGGGTCCATATAAGCGTTATCGACACAGTATGTTGAACCTTCACGATGAGTAAGTTCTGCCCTGCAGCACTCGCTGGCCTTGGCCATCGGGTGTTTTTGCGCCTACGGAAGCGACTATGACCCAAGTTACTGGTAAAACCCCCCCGGTGTCCGAGAAGACTGCTAAAGCAACAAAAACCATGGCGGCCAGCAAAAGTGCCGACAAGACAGCAGTAAAGGTGGGGGAAACGCCACCGCCGAGAAAACGCCTGCCGTCAAGACGGCAGCCAAGAAGGCGCCGGCCAAGAAGGCCGCTGCGCCCAAGACGGCTGCCAAGAAGGCGGCGACCACGTCGACCGCGGCTGCGAAGCCGGCCGCCAAGACAGCCGCCAAGACGGCAGCAGCCGGCCCTGTCGCCAAGAAGGCCGCCAAGGTGCCTACCGGCCGCCGTCCGGGACGGCCCGCCAAGAATGCCAATAACGACGCGGCCGACTTCAACGACGATGATTCGGGCGATACCGAAGTCATCCCCGAGCTCAAGCCTCTGCCCAAGCGCGGCAGCAAGCGCGGCAAGGGCGATAAGGACGTGCCCGCGCGCAACCAGATGACTCCCGAAGAGCAGGAAGCGCGCCGCAACCGCCTGAAGGTCCTGATCAAGCTGGGCAAGGACCGCGGCTACCTCACCTACGGCGAGATCAACGATCACCTGCCCGACGACCTGGTCGACGCAGAAGCCATCGACGGCATCATCAGCACCTTCAGCGATATGGGCATCTCGGTCTACGACCAGGCCCCCGACGCCGAAACCCTGCTCATGAGTGACAACGCTCCCGTCGCTTCCAGCGATGACGACGTCGAAGACGAAGCCGAAGCGGCACTGACTACCGTCGATTCCGATTTCGGCCGTACCACCGATCCCGTGCGTATGTATATGCGTGAAATGGGAACGGTGGAACTGCTGACCCGCGAAGGCGAAATCGAGATCGCCAAGCGCATCGAAGACGGCCTCAAGCACATGGTCATGGCTATTGCCGCCTGCCCGACTACCGTCAATGAAATCCTGCAGTACGTGCAGCGCGTCCGCGACGGTGCGGCCCAGATCGACGAAGTCGTCGACGGCCTGATCGACCAGGAAGGCGAGGAATATGCCGGCGCGGGCGTTTCGGTCGATAACGACGAGAACGAAGACGGCCCTGCCGGCGGCATGAGCAGCAAACAGCTCGAATACTTGCGCACCAAGTCACTGAAGAAGTTCGAAATCATCAACGAATGGTTCGAGAAGATGCGCAAGGCTTTCGAGCGCGACGGCTATCAGGCACAGGAATACATCCAGGCGCAGGAAGCGATACTGAACGAACTGATGGGCGTGCGATTCACGGCCAAGATGGTCGAGAAGCTGGCCGATACCCTGCGCGAGCAAGTAGCGGAAGTGCGCAAGCTTGAGCGCGCCGTGCTGCATGCCTGCGTGGACCGCGCCGGCATGCCGCGCGCCTACTTCATCAAGGCCTTCCCGGGCAACGAGACCAACCTCAGCTGGGTGCTGGACGAAGTCGCGGCCGGCCATTCGTACTCGGAAACACTCGAACGCCATATCCCCGCCGTCCAGGAGATCCAGCAAAAGCTGATCGATCTGCAATCAGCCGTTGTGCTTCCGCTCAAGGACCTCAAAGACGTCAACAAGCGCATGGCGACCGGCGAGGCCAAGGCTCGCAAGGCCAAGCGTGAAATGACCGAGGCCAACTTGCGCCTGGTCATTTCCATTGCCAAGAAGTACACCAACCGCGGCTTGCAGTTCCTGGATCTCATCCAAGAGGGCAATATCGGCCTGATGAAGGCGGTGGACAAGTTCGAGTATCGCCGTGGCTACAAGTTCTCCACCTACGCCACCTGGTGGATACGGCAGGCCATCACACGCTCCATCGCCGACCAGGCCCGCACCATCCGTATTCCGGTGCACATGATTGAAACGATCAATAAAATGAATCGCATCAATCGCCAGATTCTGCAAGAGACCGGCGCCGAGCCCGATCCCGCCACCTTGGCCCAGAAAATGGACATGCCCGAAGACAAGGTGCGCAAGATCCTGAAGATCGCCAAGGAACCCATTTCGATGGAAACCCCCATAGGCGACGACGATGATTCCCACTTGGGCGATTTCATCGAAGACACGGGTACCTTGTCGCCGTCCGAATGGGCGCTGCACGGCTCCATGCGCGATGTCGTCAAGGAAGTGCTCGACTCGCTGACGCCGCGCGAAGCCAAGGTTTTGCGCATGCGTTTCGGCATCGAAATGAGCACCGACCAGACGCTGGAAGAGGTCGGCAAGCAGTTCGACGTCACGCGCGAGCGCATCCGTCAGATCGAAGCCAAGGCATTGCGCAAGCTGCGCCATCCCAGCCGGGCCGACAAGCTCAAGAGCTTCCTTGAAGGGCAGTAAGCGTCAAACAGGCTAGGTAGAAAGCGGCTGCTTCGGCATGCCGCTTTTTTTTTGAGTATGGATTGTTCCGCCGGGCCGTCCCAGGGCAGAAAAGCGGCACTTTTTAAAGGATTAATGTGAGCCAAGTGAAACGTATTGCAGTCATCGTCGGCAGTCTGCGCAAGGACTCCATCAACCGCAAGGTCGCGCAAGGCTTGATTCATCTTGCGCCGGATACCTTGGCGATGGAAATCGTGGAGATCGGTCAGCTTCCTTTATACAGCCAGGATTACGACGCCGACTCACCCGCGCCGTATACCGAGTTCCGTAACAGGATCGCGGCTGTCGATGGCGTACTGTTCGCCACACCCGAACACAATCGGTCCATGCCGGCCGCCATCAAGAATGCGGTGGATATCGGGTCCAGGCCTTATGGCAAGAGCGTTTGGAACGGCAAGCCCGGAGCCATCATCAGTGCATCGCCGTCGATGCTGGGTGCATATGGGGCCAGTCAGCATTTGCGTCAGTCGCTGACCCGCCTGAACATGTACTGTATGCCCAATCCGGAGACGTATCTAAGCCAGGCCGATAAGCTGTTCGACCCCGCGGGAGAACTGACCGAGACGGGGCAATCGCTGCTTAGGCGCTTTATCGATTCCTACGCTCAGTGGATGGCGCGCTTCTAGAACGGGCCAGATAGCGGTAGAGCGTGCTGCGATGCACGCCCAATATGCCGGCGGCCTGGCTTAGGTTGTGCCGGCATTCTTCTATGACGCGCTGTATGGCTTGCTGGTTGATGTCGCGCAAGGTCGCGCCGGTCACGTCCGGCTGGCAAGGCGCTTCGTACTTGCCAGTTGTGTCGGCGCCGCCCGCAAAGGCAACCGGCGCCGACGTGCTGGACGGCATCCCTTCCTGAAGTTCGGGCGGAAGATCGGCGGCATGGATCAGGCTGCCCACCGGTTTCAGGAAAAGCACGCTGCGCAGTGTGCTTTGCATTTCACGGTAATTGCCTGGCCAAGCATAGCGCGCCAGCGCGTCGAGTGCGGAATCGGCGAGCGTCATGGCGCGTTCGGCTCCGCCCAGGCGTGCGAATTCCTGACATAGAAACTGGCGTAAGCCGCCGCGCTCGCGCAAGGGGGGCAGTGTCGCCTTGTAGTCCTGAAGCCGGTAGAACAAGTCGCTGCGAAAGCTGCCGTCCCGGATTATGCCAGCCAGATTCCGATTGCTGGCGCTGATGACGCCGAAGGACACCGGAATGCGCTTGTCCGATCCCAGTGGCTGCACTTCGCGCTCCTGCAGTGCGCGCAACAAGCGTGTCTGCAATAGCAAGGGCATATCACCGATTTCA
>Ga0079224_100007756_pt1 | contig 14443 bp, 12 predicted proteins | sample Stecom2015_FD_80414 | JGI IMG/M metagenome (GOLD analysis project Ga0079224, IMG submission 80414) | Agricultural soil microbial communities from Utah to study Nitrogen management - Steer compost 2015 | ecosystem: Environmental > Terrestrial > Soil > Agricultural land | place: USA: Utah...
AGGGGCAAGAGATTCGCGCAGCTCGAGCGGAATGCCCTGGACGAGACGCCCCGGAGGAGATGCCCTGGAAAAGATGCCCTGGAGAAGATGCCTTGGAGAAGATGCCTTGGAAGGATGTCCCGGAGGAGCTACCCGGCGAGGGCGCGCAGCGGGTCACGCGAACGACACGATTCACTTCCATCCGGTACGAACTTCCCCTCCGCGGTACTCATGGGTTACTCTTGGGTCGGCTCACGCGTCCACCTCGAAACCACCGGGGTAAGGCGGAGCCCTGATGCCTCGTGCATCATGAGCAGATCCGGGTAGTGTCATGAACCTGAAATCCAGCTCCCCCTTCCTGTCGGTGAACTCTGCCATGGCTTCGGCCAGGACTCCCGAGACCCGACTGGTCTTCCGCACCCGCCATCAGCACGACGTGGTCGTGCTGTCGGTACGTGGTCAGGCCGATGCGTTCACTCTGTCGCTGTGGCGACAGCGCGTTCGCGAGGCCGCCGAGGCGGCGGCGAAGGCGGGCGGCGCACTCATCGTCGACATCGGCAGGATCGACTTCTGCTCGCTACGCACCATCGGCGCGCTGGTCGAGGATGCGGGCGCTTTCCAGCGCGACGGCGTGCGAACCTGCCTGGTCACCACCGACCTGCGCATCGCCCGCCTGCTCGCCGGCGATTCGCGGACCGCTCCGCTGATCGTCCGCTCCACGGTCGTGAGCGCCTACACTGCGCTCGGTTCCACCAGCAGGCCCGCGGAACCCGCGGTGCCGGTGGCGGATTCGGAGCTCCCCGAACCGGCGATCACGGAGAACGAGGTCGTGCCCACGCGCAAGCGCTTCCACGAGCCCTCGGCGGGCGTGTCCGGGCTGTCGAGCCGCAAGCCGGTGGCGGCGGGCGCGCGCTCGTAGCGGCCCCAGGCGGCGCACCCCGCGCGCCGTCCGGGTTCCCGAGGCGGGACACGGTGACCTGAACCGGTCGCGAGCACAGCTCGCGACCGGTTCTCGTCGTGTCCGTCGTGTGCCGGTGCTACTCCCCGGAGGCGCGCTCGCCGCGCAGCAGCCGCAGGCCGGGTTCGCGGGCGAGGGCGCGGTCGGGCAACCACACCACCACGGCCTGATCCTGCCTGGTCTCCAGGCGTTCGACGGCGAGGGTGAGCGGCCCGTGGACCGGATGGCGCACGCGCATCGGCGACGGCGCGGTATGAGCCGCGAGGCTCGGCTGCCAGCAGCGGGTGAACTCGGGGACCGCGCGCAGGGCGGCGACGGCCTCGTTCACGCCGGTGTCGTTGGGCCAGCGCATCCTGGCCTGGTACAGCTCGGCGGCCAGGGATTCGGCGACGGCGGCGCGGTTCACCAGTACCGCGCGAGCGCTCCGATGCCGGAAGACCCACTGCCCCAGATCGATCGGCGGATCGAGCAGACCGAGCGGGGCGACGAGATCGGCCCAGGCATCGTTGTGGGCGAGCACCTGGAGGGCGCGGCCGCGCACGAACGCCGGGGTCGGTTCCAAAGCGCGGAGCACGGCGGCGACCGATTCGGGGACGGTGGTCGTCGGCTCGTGCGAGCCGCAGCGTCCCTCGTGGCCCGCGGTCATGGCGAGCAGGCCGAAGTGCTGGCGTTGCGCCTCGTCGAGCAACAGCGCGTCGGCGAGGGCGTCGACGACGGCCAGCGAGGGGTTGGTGTCGCGGCCCTGTTCCAGCCTGGCCAGGTAGTCCGCACTCACCCCGGCCCGGACGGCGACCTCCTCGCGGCGCAGGCCGGGGGTGCGGCGACGACCGATATCGGGCAGCCCCACGTCGGCGGGGCGCAGCTCGGCGCGGCGGGCGACGAGGAATTCGGCGAACCTGTTGGCGCTCACATTCCCATCATGGCCGATCCGGGCACCGCCGGCCTGGCCCTGTCAGGTCCAGGAAAACCGCGGCCTTGGTACCCGCCTCGACCGGGCCCAGGCTCGAAGCCATGACCACGAGCACGAACGAAACCCCGACCCTGCTGAAGCCCGGCTCCTGGGAGCTGGACAGCGCGCACTCCTCGGTGGCCTTCAGCATCCGCCACCTCGGCATCGCGAAGGTGCGCGGCCGCTTCACCGACTTCGAGACCGAATTCCGCGTCGACGACACCGGCGCGGCCACCATCGGCGCCACCATCCGGTTGAACTCCTTCGACACCGGCAACCCGGCCCGTGACGAACACGTGCGCGCGGCCGACTTCCTGGACGTCGCCAACCGTCCCACCCTCACCTTCCGCGCGAGCGGGCCGGTGCGGATCGGCGAGGAGTTCACCGTGCCCGGCGAGGTGACCATCGGCGAGCGCAGCACGCCGGTGACGCTGGAGGTGGAGTGGGGCGGCATCCAGGAACTGCCGGGCACCGGCGTCAGGCACGCGGGCTTCTCGGCGGTCGGCACCGTCGACCGGCTCGCCCTCGGCGTCGGCGCGGCGGCCCCGGGCCTGCTGGGCAACACGGTGAAGGTCGAGCTGGAGATCCAGCTGATCGAGCCAGCCTGAGCCGGTCGATACCGTCGCCGCCCGTTCGGAGCGGGGGTTACTGTCGCAGGTGCGGGCTGTGCACGCGCTCACAGCACACACAGCCCGCGCACGACAGCGACGACGAAAGCACGGACCCGTATGAACGCTCGACCCGGCACGACCGCAGTGCACGCCTTCACCGACGACGCGCTGGGCGATCTCGACGCCCTCGGGGTCGCCGCCCGGATACGCGACGGCGAGGTGAGCCGCGAGGAGGTGCTCGAGGCCGCCATCGCCAGGGTGCGGAAGGTGCAGCCGGAGCTGAACGCGGTGCAGGTGGACTGCTTCGAGCGGGCGCGCAGGCAGCCCCCGGCCGCTGGCCTGTTCGCCGGGGTGCCGACCTTCGTCAAGGACAACGCCGATGTCGCGGGCCTGCCGACCTGTCACGGCTCTTCGGCGTTCGATCCGCACCCGGCGAAGGCGGACAGCCCGCCTGCGCGGCAGTTCCTCGCGCAGGGGTTCACCGTGCTCGGCAAGTCCACGCTCAGCGAGTTCGGCCTGACGGCCAGCACCGAGTACGCCGACCGCCCGCCCACCAGGAATCCGTGGCATCCCGAGTACTCGGCGGGCGCCTCCTCCGGCGGGTCGGGGGCGCTGGTCGCCTCCGGCGCGGTGCCGATCGCGCACGGCAACGACGGCGGCGGATCGATCCGCATCCCGGCGGCGGTCAACGGGCTGGTCGGGTTGAAGGTGACGCGCTGCCGCCTGCTCGACGAGCCGGGCGCGCGGCAGCTGCCGGTCAATCTGGTCACCGAGGGCGTGCTCACCCGCACGGTGCGCGACACCGCCCACTATGTCGCGGCCGCCGAGCAGTACCGCCCCGAGCCGGGCCTGCCGCCGATCGGGCTGGTCGAGGGCCCGGACGAGCGCAGGCTGCGCATCGGCCTCATCCGCTACGACCTGCGCGGCCATGCCGTGCACCCCGAGACCGACCGGGTGCTCCGCTCGGCCGCGGACACCTTCGCCGCCCAGGGCCACGACATCGTCGAGCGCCGCCTGTTGCTCGACGAGGACTTCGTCGAGGCGTTCCGGCTGTACTGGTCGATGTTCGCGGTGCTGCTGTCGGCCAGTTACCGGATCGGCCACGGCCGCCGGTTCGACCCGCGCAAGCTCGACCCGTTCACCAAGGGTCTCGCGCGCAAGGTGGCTCGCGCCCCGCACCGGCTGCCCGGCGCGATCCGCAGGCTGCGCACCGGCCCCGAGCTGTACGCCAGGCATTTCGACGGCGTGGACGTGCTGCTCACCCCGACGCTCGGTCACCCGGCGCCGCTGCTCGGCGAGCAGTCGCCCGCGCAGCCCGCCGACGAGTTGTTCGCCAAGCTGGTCGACTACGTCGCCTTCACCCCGATCGCGAACATCGCGGGCGGCCCGGCGATCTCGTTGCCGCACGGGCTGTTCGGCAACGGCCTGCCCGGTTCGATCCAGCTGTTCGCCCCGCACGGCGACGAGCGGACGCTGCTGCGGCTGGCCTACGAACTCGAGGCCGTGGCCCCGTTCCCGAAGATCACCGACCCCGTCCTGTCCCGGAACGAGGCCTGAGTTGTCCGCCTCGGCTGCCGCGCTCACCGCGCGAGCGCGGCCCGTTCGGAGACCCGGCGCAGGGCCGCCGCGTACTCCTCGCCGAGCCGGTCGACGATCTCGGCGACCGGCTCGACCGCCCGGATGGGCTGCAGGCCCTGGCCCGCGGCCCACACGTCCTTCCACCGTTTGATCGACGCGCCGCCCGCGGTGTAGTTCTTCGTACCGGTGGCGGGTGCGAGATTGTCCGGGTCGAGGCCCTGGGCGCGGATGCTCTCGCGCAGCCAGGAAGCCGGGGTGCCGGTGATGGCGTCGCTGACGATGAGATCGTCGGGGTCCGCGTCGACCACCATCTGCTTGTAGGCGGCCTCGGCCTGGCTCTCCCGGCTGGCGAGGAAACGGGTTCCCATGTAGACGAGGTCGGCGCCCGCGGCGACGGCGCCCGCCACCCCGTAGCCGTCGCTGATGCCGCCGCCGATGACGATCAGGCCGTCGAAGAACGCCCGGATCGCGGAGGTGAAGGCGAACGGCGAGAGGTGACCGGTGTGCCCGCCCGCGCCCGCGGACACACACGCCATGCCGTCGACACCGGCCTCGGCGGCCTTGCGCGCCAGGCGCATGTTCACCACGTCGGCCAGCACCAGGCCGCCGTAGCCCTTCACCACCTCCATCACCGGCCGCGGCGAGCCGAGGGCGGTGATCACGACGGGTGGCCGGTATTCGGCGATCAACCGCAGGTCCTCGGCCAGCCGCGCGTTGGTGCTGTGGGTGACGAGGTTGGCGGCCCAGGGAACCGCGTCCGCGCCGAGGGCATCGGTGATGGTGCCCATCCAGACGTCCAGGTCCTCGACGGTGCGGCAGTTCTGGGTCGGGAAGGAGCCGATGATGCCGGACCGGCAGGCGGCGACCACCAGCTCGGGGCCGGAGACGAGGAACATCGGGGCGGCGACGACGGGCAGGCGCAGGGCGGACAGCAGCGCGTCCGTCCCCGGATCGCGGGTCAGGGGTTCAGGGGTCATGATTTCCTCATTCGGGCGTGGTGGCGAGATCGGGCGTGGTGGCGAGATCGGGCGTGATGGCGAGCAGACGGGCGACCGCGGCGCGATCGACCTTGCCGAGGGCGGTCGACGGGAGGGCCGGCACGCGGCGCACGAGCTTCGGGCGCTTGTATCCGGGCAGGGCCGCGCGGCAGCGGCGCAGCACCTCGTCGTCGGTGAGCTCGCTGTCCGGGGCGGTGGTGTAGGCGGCGACGATGCGCTGCCCCCAGACCGGGTCGTCCAGCCCGGCGACGGCGGCGTCGGTGAGCCCGTCGATATCGAGCAAGGCCTGTTCGACCTCGCGCGGATAGACGTTGTAGCCGCCGGTGATGATCATGTCCTCGGCGCGGCCGGTCAGGTGCAGGTAGCCGTCGGCCGAACGGAATCCGAGGTCGCCGGAGTGCAGGCGGCCGTCGCGGTGGCTCTTGCCGAGATCGGTTCTGGTGCCTGCGTCGTGGTAGCCCGGGCTCACCGAGGGACCGGCGATCACGAGTTCGCCGACCCGTCCGTCGGCGACCGCGTTGTCGCCGTCGCGGATCTCGAGCCGCACGCCCGCGCACGGCCTGCCGATGGCGGCGAGGATCGACTCGTCCCGCGTCATCCCCCGGTGGTGGTCGGCGATGTCGAGCACGGTCAGCGGCGGGATGGCCTCCACCATGCCGTAGTACTGCACGAGGTTCGGCGTGATCCGCCGGTACGCCTGCCTGATGTGCTCGACCGGCATGGGCGCGCCCGCGTAGGCGAGCATCCGCAGGCGGCGCAGCGGCGCGAGTTCCTCGTCGGTGTGGTCGAGCAACCGGGCGATCACCGTGGGCACCAGCGCGGTGTGGGTGCCGCCGTTGGCGGCGACGGCCCCGATCATCTCGGCGGGGCGGATGTGGTCGAGCAGCACCTGCTCGCCGCCCGAGGCCAGGAACGGCAGCACGAACAGGCCGCTGGTGTGGATGACCGGTCCGGCGTGCACGAAGACCGGCGGCTCGGGACCGTCCATGGTGCCGGCGAGCACGTGGTCGAGCATGCCGCGCAGGGAGGTCAGCCGGTTGGCGTGGGTGCGCATGGCGCCCTTGGGCAGGCCGGTGGTGCCGGAGGAATAGTGCAGGGCGCACAGGGTGTCCGGGGCGGGCTCGGGCAGCCGGACCCGCGGTGGCGCGCTCGCGATGATGTCCTCGAGCGAGACGAACTCCCCCGGCGTGCCGTTCCGGCCGGACGAGCCGTCGCCGCCGATGTCCGTGGTCCGGCCCGTGTTCGGCACGATGACCGGCGTGTCGGCGGCTCGGGCGAACTCCGCCGCGCCCTCGACGGCCGGATCGACGATGAGCGCCGCCGGACGGCAGTCGGTCAGGACGCGGGCCCAATCACGCGGCCCGACCCGGGGGTTGAGCGCGACGCGCACATACCCGCCGATGGTCAGGGCGAGGTCGACCTCGACCGCGGCCACCGAGTTGGGCAGGAGCACGGCCACCGTGGCGTTCGGCGGGATGCCGTGTCCCGCCAGCCCGGCGGCCATCCCGTGCACGCGATCGGACAGGGCCGCGAAGGTCAGGCTCCGCGCGTCGTCCCGCACCGCGACGCGCGCACCGAACCGCTCTGCGGCGGCACGGACGACGCTCGCGATCGACATCGACTTCGCGATCGACATGGACTCCAGACCTCCGTTCACTACAGTTAGTGAAGTAAACTACGACTCTGCCGGATGGTGCAACCACTCCCGGCCGACGAAGAGGAGAACCGATGACCCGGCCGGTGACCGACCCGCGCACCCCCTGGATCGTGGACGCGATCCGCACGCCCTTCGGCGCTGCCCGCGGCGGGCTCTGCCACATCCGCGCCGACGATCTGGCGGCACTGCCGATCACCGACTTGCTGGCTCGCCACCCCGGCCTCGACCCGGCGCGCGTCGACGACGTGGTGTGGGGCAACGCCAACGGCGCGGGCGAGGACAACCGCAATGTCGCGCGGATGGCCACGCTGCTGGCCGGGCTGCCGCACACGATCCCCGGCGTCACGGTCAACCGGCTGTGCGGGTCGGGCGCGGAGGCCCTGCTCTCGGCGAACCGGCGGATCGCGGCCGGGGACGCCGATGTGGTGCTCGCGGGCGGGTCGGAGAGCATGAGCCGCGCCCCGTTCGTGCTGCCGCCCATCGACTCCGCCTTCCCCCGGCAACTGGAGCTGACGCCGACGACCGTGGGGTGGCGCATGGTCAATCCGCGATTCCCCGCCCCCTGGGTCGAATCACTCGGCCGCTCGGCGGAACTGGTCGCCGAGTCGGCCGGCATCGGGCGTGGCGAGCAGGACGAATGGGCGCTGCGCTCCCACGAACTCGCCGCGAAGGCCTGGGCGGACGGGGTGCACGAGGGCTTCGTCGTCCCGCACGGCGAACTCGTGCGCGACGAGTCCATCCGCGCGACCAGCGCCGAGAAGCTGGCTGCCCTGCCGCCCGCCTTCTCCCCCGCGGGCGCCGTGACGGCGGGCAACGCCTCGCCGATGAACGACGGCGCGGTGGCGGCGCTGCTCGCCGGCGGGGCGGTGGTCGAGGAACTGGGCGTGCGGCCGCTGGGCCGGGTGCTGGCCTCGGCGGTCGTCGGTGTCGAGCCGGACCGGTTCGCCCTGGCTCCCGTCCCCGCCATCGTCAAGGCGCTCGACCGCGCGGGCCGGGGCCCGGCCGATGTGCGTGTGCTCGAGTTGAACGAGGCGTTCGCGGCCGTGGTGCTGGCCTGCCTGCGCGAACTGCCGCGGATCCCCGCCGAACGGGTGAATCCCATCGGCGGCGCGATCGCGCTCGGCCATCCGCTCGGCGCCTCGGCGGCCAGGATCGTGATCGACTGCCTGCGTCATCTGCGGCGGCTCGGCGGCGGGATCGGCGTGGCCGCGGCCTGCATCGGGGTCGGCCAGGGCATCGCTATTGTGTTGGAGGCCTGATTGTCCCGCAGGGCTGAGCACTGGCGATCTCACGGCGGCGAACGGCCCCGACCAGTGGCTCACCGCACACGGCGGACAGGAGGGACAGCGCGACACGGGAAGACGGGGGTGACGGTGACCGACGAGGCCGGCCACTCCCCCGCCGCGAGCCCGGTGGCGCAGACCATCGACCTGCTCGGCGACCGGGTGACGATGGCGATCCTGCGCGACGCCTTCACCGACCACGTGCGACGCTTCGGTGAATGGCTGGACCGCACCGGCGCGCCGCCCGCTGTGCTCACCTCCCGGCTCAACGCGCTGGTCGACGCCGGGCTCATGCGCCGCGCCCCGCAGCCGGGCGGCTACGACCGCCACGACTACCTGCTCACCGATCTCGGTCTGGCGACCTGGGAACTGCTGGTGGCGGTGTGGACCTGGCAGCGCGAGTGGTCCGCCGACGGCCTGCTGCAGCCGGAGCTGGTTCACATCCCCTGCGGGCACCGCGGCCCGCCCGAATTGATCTGCGGGCACTGTGGCCTGGTCACCAGGGCGCGCGACGCGCACACCGAGATGGACAAGGGCGCACTCGTGCTGGCGGGCAAGGGCTGGCGCAGGCCGACCAGGGGCACCGCCCAGGTCAGCCGGGCCGATCTCCAGTTCACCGAGGTCATGGAGGCCATCGGCGACCGCTGGAGCACACTGGTGACCGGGCTGGCGCTGTCCGGCGTGCGCCGGTTCGGCGAGTTCCGCTCGATTCTGGAGATCTCGCCCACCACGCTGACCGAGCGGCTGAGCAGGCTGACCGACGCGGGCATGATCGCCCGCGCCGAGGGCGACCGCGAGTACACCATGACACCCCGCGGCCGGGCGCTGTTCCCGATCTTCGCCTTCCAGGTGGCCTGGGCCCGGCTGGCCCATCCCGACGTGCCGCTCACCCAGCTCGGCCCGAGCCTGCACCACGACGCCTGCGGGCGGGTGTTCGCGCCCGCCTGGCGTTGCCGCGGCTGCGAGGCCACGCTCGCCCGCACCTCGGTGCGTTTCGAATCCTGACGCGCACGCGCCGGGCGCAAGGGACCTGTGTCCTCGTGCCGCGTTCCTTTCCGACATGACGTTGACAAACCCGCTGTGGCTTGGTTCACTTCAACAACAGTATCAAGTTGACGCGGATCGACCGCCGCTCCCGATCCCGCGTTCCGCTGCCGAATTCGCCCATCGTCGACAGGAACCCGCTGTCCATGTGCTCCGACCACCGTCCCGCGTTCTTCGACAGACATGCCGATCTCCTCGACCACGCGGTGCGGGCCAACCGGACCCGGTCCGCATGGACCGGTTTCGCGCCGATCACCCCGCCCACGCCCGGCCAGGCCGCCGCCTTCGTCGCCGCCTACGACGGCGCGCCGCTCGAGTTGTCCGGGCCGACCGCGGGTCGCATCACCGCCGATGAGCTGTCGCCGTACACCGGCAAGGCCCTCAACGTCACCTACAGCGCGCCCTCGGCGGCGGAGGCGCTGGACGCGGCGGCCGCGGCGGCCGGGGCGCTGCGCGCGGCCACCGCCGAACAGCGGGTCGGCGCGTGCCTCGAGGCGCTGACCCGAATCCATTCGCGCGGCACCGAATTCGCCGCTGTCACCTCACACACCACCGGCCAGAGCCTCGGCATGGCGTGCAGCGGCAGCGGGACCAACGCGCTGGATCGCGGGCTGGAGGGCCTGGCGATGGCGTGGGCGGCACTGCGGCGGGCGCCGGAATCGGTGACCTGGCAGGCCACTTTCGGCACGACGCCGGTCACCCTGCGCAAGCGCTACCGCACCCGCCCGCTCGGCGCCGCGCTGGTCGTGGCCTGCGCGTCCTTCCCGGCCTGGAACGCCTACCCGGCGATGCTGGTGAACCTGGCCACCGGCAATCCGGTGCTGGTGAAACCGCATCCGCGTTCGGTCCTGGCCACCGCCCTGGCCGTGGGCGTGCTGCGCGATGTCCTCGGTGAGGCCGGCCTGCCCGTCGACGCCGTGCAGCTGGTGGTCGACACAGTGGCGGAGCCGATCGCCGGACAGCTCGCCACCGACCCGGCCGTCCGCATCGTCGACTTCACCGGCAGCCCGGCCTTCGGCTCCTGGTTGGAACGCCACTGCCCGCAGGCGGTGGTCTACACCGAGACCGCAGGCGTGAACACCGTCGTGCTGGATTCGGTGGGCGACCTCGCGGCGACCATGCGCACGCTGGCGGGCGGGTTGGCGCTGTTCAGCGGGCAGATGTGCACCACGCCGCAGAACATCTACATCCCGGACGCGGGCGTGCGCACGGACGCGGGCACGGTCTCCAGGGACGAGGTCGTCGACGCGCTCCGGGCGGCACTGGACGAGCTCGCCGCCGCGCCGCGCCGCGCCGCCGCCGTGTGCGGGGCGCTCCAGTCCGAGCACACGCTGGACTCGCTGCGCGTCCTCGCGGCCGAGGCCGAACGCCGTGGCACGCTCGTGCGGCCGCCGGTCGCCTACGCCCATCCCGACCATCCGGGCGCGCGGGTCGCCACACCCGCGCTGATCCGAGTCGATCCCCGGCGCGGCGATCCCCTGCCCCCGGGCGAGCAGTTCGGGCCGGTGGCCTTCCTGATCGACTGCGCCGACACGGCGGCGGCGGTCGCGCACGCCACCGACAGCGTCCGCGCGCACGGCGCCATCAGCTCTTATCTGTACTGCACCGACGACGCCCTGGTCGACGAGATCGCCGACGCCTACGCCGACGCGGGCGCCTCGCTGTCGGTGAACCTGGTGTCCTCGATGCCGATGCAGTACGCGGCCGCCTACAGCGATTACCACGTGACCGGCCTGAATCCGGCGGGCAATGCCACTCTCACCGACGAGTCGTTCGTGGCGGGCCGTTTCCGCCTGGTGCAGGACCGCAGGCAGGTGGCGGGATGACACAGTTCCAGCCCGGCGTCTTCGTCTACGACACGGTCCGCACCCCGAAGGCGCGGGTCCGGCGGGCGGGCGGGACACTCGCCGAGGTGCCCGCCCACGAACTGCTGGCGCAGGTGCTGAACGCGCTGTGCGAGCGCGGCACCCCGGCCGACCGGGTCGACGAGGTGGTGATCGGCACCAGCACCACGGTCGGCGAGCAGGGTGGTGACGTGGCCCGCGCCGCACTGCTGTGGGCGGGCTGGCCCGACGAGATCAGTGCAGGCGTGGTCTCGCGGCTGTGCTGTTCGGGCCTGGACGCCCTGGCGACCGGCGCGGCCGAGATCGCCGCTGGCAGCGCACAGGTCGTGGTGGCGGGTGGCGTGGAGTCGATGTCCCGGGTGCCGATGATGGCGGATCGCCCGGCCTTCGCCACCGACACCGCGCTCGGCGATCGGACCGGTTACGTCCCCATCGGGGTCTCCGCCGACCTCACGGCCGTGCGGTACGGCTTCACCCGCGCCGAACTCGACGCCGCCGCCCTCGCCTCGCACCGGCGCGCGGCCGCGGCGCCCACCTGGGAATCCCTGGTGCCGGTGCGGGGCCAAGAAGGCGTCCTGCTGGCCGGCGACGAGGGCGCTCGGCCCGACACCACCGAGGAGACCCTCGCCGCCCTGCCCCCGCTCTTCGGCGACGATCCCAGCTGGGAGCGCGTCGAACAGCGACTGCCCGGCATGACGCGCCCGGAGACCGGCCTGCACACCGCGGCCACGGCGCCGCAGTCCGCCGACGCGGCCGCCGTGGCGGTGCTCGGCAAACGTTCGGCCGCGGCGCTCTTCGACCGGCCGCCAATGGCGGAGATCGTCGGCGCCACGCACGCGGCGGTCCGCTCACCGCTGCTGACCGCGCCGGTGACCGCCGCGCGGAAGGCCATCGCCGCCGCGGGCATCTCCGTCGAACGGCTGGACGTGGTGGAGGCCAACGAGTCCTTCGCCGCCTCGCCGCTGGCGTTGATCCGGGAGCTCGGTCTCGACCCGGAGAAGGTCAATCCCAACGGCGGTTCGATGGCCACCGGACACCCGCTCGGCGCGGCAGGCGGTGTGCTGCTGGCCAACGCGCTCGACCACCTGCGCCGCGTCGACGGCGAGTTCGCCCTGATCACCGTTCCTGCCGCCCTCGGCATGGGCTCCGCACTCGTCGTCCGACGACTGCGCTGACCTCCCGGGCGCCGTCCCGGACCGCTCCCCACTCCCGGCCACACCCATCGAAGGAGATGGACGCCATGACCTCCACCGCGGAACACCCGCCCGCCCACCGTCTCCGCCCCTGCCACCCCGACGAGCGCGTGCGCGACTACCTCGCGCGCGGCTGGTGGCGACCCGAGACCGTGCTCGACCTCTTCGACGGCCACGTCGCCGAGCGCGGCGACCGCCCCGCCCTCACCGACGCTCCCAATCTGCCCGCCCTGTGCGGACTGACGCCGCGCTCGCTGACCTGGCGCGAACTCGACACCGAGATCGACGAACTCGCCGCCCGCCTGTACGGCCACGGCATCAGGGCCGGTGACGTGGTGGCGGTGCTGGTCCCCAACTCGGTCGCGTTGACCGAGACCTACCTGGCGCTGTGGCGGCTCGGCGCGATCGCCGCGCCCATGCCCGCCTCCTACCGCCGCCACGAGCTGAGCCGCATCGTCACCTCCTGCGGGGCCGTCGCGGTGATCACGGTGACCGCCTTCGGCGATCGCGCCCCGCACGAGGAGGCGCTGTCGCTGATCGGCGACACCGGCTCGCTGCGCGGCGTGTTCACCTTCGGCCCGGCCGCGGGCACCTCTGCGGTGTCCTTCGACGACCCGGCCCCCGACGCCGCGGCCGTCGAGGAGGCGAGGGCCTACATCGCGGGGCTGCCCCGCTCGGTGAACGACTGCCTCACCATCTGCTGGACCAGCGGCACCGAAGCCGCCCCCAAGGGTGTGCCCCGCTGCTCCGGTGACTGGCTGGCCATCGGCCAGGCGGCCCAGGACGGCATCCTCGCCGACGCGGACTCGGTGATCGTCGGCCCGTTCCCGATGGTCAACATGGCGGGCTTCGCGACCTCGCTGCTGCCCTGGCTCTTCGGCGGCAGCCACCTGGTGCAGCACCACCCGCTCGATCTCGGCGTCTACCTGTCGCAGATCCAGAGCCACCGCGCCACCCACACCAGCATGCCGCCCGCCATTCTGGCGATGCTGTTGCAGAACACCGCCCTGCGCGAGCAGTTCGACCTGTCCTCGCTGCGCACGGTCGGTTCCGGCGGCGCGCCGTTGCCGCCGAGCGTGGTGCGCGACTGGCAGGTCGGCCTCGGCATCGACGTGCTGAACTTCTTCGGCTCCAACGAGGGCATCTGCCTGCTCGGCGTGCCCGCCGACACCCCCGACCCGATGAAGCGCGCGGAGTACCTGCCGAACTACAGTTCGCCCGCCAAGCAGTGGTCGACCTCGGTCGCCGAACGCACCACCGTCCGCCTGGTCGCCCTCGACGGCGAGACCGAGGTAACCACACCGGGCGAGCGCGGGGAGCTGCGGCTGAAGGGGCCAACGCTGTTCGCGGGCTACCTGCCCGGCACCGCCGAGAGCAGCCCGTTCGACGAGCAGGGCTTCCTGCGCACCGGCGATGTCTTCGAATTGTGCGGCGAGCAGGGCGAATACCTGAAGTTCGTGGACCGGAGCAAGGAGATCGTCATCCGCGGCGGCATGAACATCGCCCCCGCCGAGGTGGAGGGCCTGCTCATCGCCCATCCCGGCGTCGCCGACGTGGCCGTGGTCGGCTACCCGGACGCCGTGCTCGGCGAGAAGTGCTGCGCCGTGGTGGTTCCCGCGCCGGGACAGCAGGTCACCCTGGAGTCGCTGGTGGACTTCCTGCGGCAGCAGGAGGTCGCCTCGTTCAAACTGCCGGAGAAGCTGGTGATCGTCGAGAGCCTGCCGCGCAATCCGGTCGGCAAGCTGCTCCGCCGCGATCTGCGCGGTCTGGCCGCCGGAGACGGACAGCCGTGAGCTCGGCACCGGGGCCGCGCCCGACGCCGCGGGGCACCGGCGAGGAACTGGCCGAGGCGCTGACCCGCATGCTCGACGGGCGCCTGCCCGGCAATCTGGGCATGCGGGTGGTCTCGGCCGAACCCGAGCGCGTGGTCGGCGAATTCACCGTGCACGAAGGCCTGCTGGCGCCCAACGGCTATCTGCACGCCGCCTCCGTCGTCGCCCTGGCCGACACCATGTGCGGTATCGGCACCCGGCTGTCCATCCCCGCCGACGCCGCCTTCACCACCGTCGAACTCAAGAGCAACCACCTCGGCACCGCCCGCGCGGGCCGAGTCACCGCCACCGCCACCGCCGTGCACTCGGGCAGGCGCACCCAGGTGTGGGACGCCACCGTGCGCGACGAGCACGGCCGCACGATCGCGCTCTTCCGCTGCACCCAGCTGGTGACAGAAAGGACTCTCAATGACCGTGTCAAGCCGCAACAGCGACTGGAACCGGGCTGTCGAGAGTGAATTCACGACCGTCGCGCAGCAACGCCCACAACACATCAACCAGACGACGGGCCAACGCC
>Ga0079224_100007758_pt1 | contig 14442 bp, 13 predicted proteins | sample Stecom2015_FD_80414 | JGI IMG/M metagenome (GOLD analysis project Ga0079224, IMG submission 80414) | Agricultural soil microbial communities from Utah to study Nitrogen management - Steer compost 2015 | ecosystem: Environmental > Terrestrial > Soil > Agricultural land | place: USA: Utah...
ATCACGAAGTCGCGTGCGCCCTCCGGCGTCGAGCGGGTCATGGTCGGCGTCTCGACCTCGACGAAGCCTTCGCCGTGCAGCACGTCCCGGGCGACCCGGTTGACCTCACTGCGCAGCCGCAACGCAGCGGCCGGACCCGAACGGCGCAGGTCGAGGTAGCGATGCTTGAGCCTGAGCTCCTCGCCGACGTCGACGTGGTCGTCGATCTGGAACGGCAACGCGTCGGCCTCGCTGAACACCTCGACGGATTCGGCGATCACCTCGATGTCGCCGGTCGGCAGCGCCGGGTTCTCGTTGCCGGCAGGGCGCTGCTGCACCACGCCGGTGACCCGGATGCAGTACTCGTTGCGCAGGTCGTGGGCGACCGACTCGTCGCGCACGACCACCTGAGCGACGCCCGAGGCGTCCCTCAGGTCGAGGAACGCCACTCCCCCATGATCGCGACGGCGGGCCACCCAGCCGGTGAGGGTGACGGTCTGGCCGGCGTGACCGGCGCGCAGCGCGCCGGCCTCGTGGGTGCGAAGCACGGGCTCGAGTCCTCTCGGTTCGTTCGGTCGACCAGCGCGCACGGTCCGGCGCGCCGCCTACAGATCCTACGTAAGCAGCGCGCCGGACAGCGACGCGATATCGCCTCGGAATCGACGCCCGACGTGGCTACTGCTGGCCAGCCGTCCCCCGACGCCCGGACCTCGGCTTCAACAGCATGCCTTCGGGGCTGTTGAGGTACTCGCGCGTCTCGCGCGCCACCAGCCCGGACAGGATGATCAGGCCGATCAGGTTGGGCAGCGCCATGAGCCCGTTCATGATGTCGGCGAAGGTCCAGATCGTCGTCAGCTCGGTGACGGCGCCGACGAAGATCATGATGACGAAGAGGACCCGATACGGCGTGACGCCACGTCGCCCGACGAGCCGCTCGACGTTGCGCTCGCCGTAATACGACCATCCCAGCAGCGTGGAGAAGGCGAAGAACATGACGCTGAGTGCGACGACGTGCCCGCCCCAGTCGCCGGGAAGACCTACCTCGAACGCCGACGACGTCATCAGCGAGCCTTCCTCGCCGCTGTCCCACATGCCGGTCGTCACGATGACCAGGCCGGTGAAAGACACGACCACCAGCGTGTCGATGAACGTCTGAGTCATCGACACCAGCGCCTGGCGCACCGGGTGCGTCGTCTTGGCCGCGGCCGCAGCGATGCCCCCGGTACCGAGGCCGGACTCGTTGGAGAAGATGCCGCGAGCCACGCCATAGCGCAGCGCCATCAAGAAGCCCGCACCGACGAAGCCGCCGACAGCGGAGGTGCCGGTGAATGCATCGGACATGATCAGTTGGAGCGCCGCCGGTAGCTCGCTGACGTTCGCGAGCAACACCCACGTACCGGCAGCGATGTACACGACGATCATGATCGGGACGAACGCCGAGGCCACCCGGGCGATGCTCTGGATTCCGCCGAGGACCACCGCTGCGGCAGCGACAGTCAGGATGATGCCCGTCACGACAGTGGAGATGCCCCACTGTTCATCCGCTTGCGCGGCCACGGTGTTCGACTGGGTCATGTTGCCGATGCCGAAGCTGGCGATCACCGCGAACACGGCGAACAAGACACCGAGGATCGGGCCGAGCGGAGCCTTGATACCCCTGGACAGGTAGTACATCGGTCCGCCGCTCTGCTCGCCCGCGGCGTCGGTGTGGCGGAAGCGTACTCCCAGGAATGCCTCGGTGTACTTCGTCGCCATCCCGACCAGACCGGTGACCCACATCCAGAACAAGGCACCCGGTCCCCCGAGGCCGATGGCAGTGGCGACACCGGCGATGTTGCCGACACCGACGGTGGCCGCCAGCGCGGTCGCCAAAGCTTGGTAGTGCGTGATGTCGCCGGTGGCTCCTGGATCCTTACGCGTCAGGAACGCCAGCCTGAAGGCGCGTCCGAACGCGCGGAACTGTAGACCGGTGAGCCGGATCGTCAGGAAGACACCGGTCCCGAGCAGCAGCGGGATCAGCAACCACGGTCCCCACACCACTGAAGAGATGTCGGCCAAGACATCGTTGAGGCGGTCCATGCATGACTCCTTCGAGGATGACTGGCGGACATGGTGGCGCGATTCACGCCAAATGACCAGACCCCCCACGGTGTGTCATGAGACCGTTACGTCGCTGTCGCCGACGGGTCGAACAGCGTGCCCTGCTGAGCACTGACGGCGGCCCCGCGCTTCGCTGAGTTGATGCTGGTGGTTGTCGCCGACCAGCGCCGCCGCGGGCCGTCGTCGCCGGCAGCGTCGAATGCCGGGCGATCGAGGCCGTGCCGCCGCAGCAACGGCGCAGTACGCTCGGTCACCCAGGTGCGGTACCGCTGGTGCGCGTACGAGCCGGCGCTGTAGAGGCGCTGATATCGGTCGAGGAGTTCCGGCTTGTCGGCGCGCAGCCAGCGTAGATACCACTCGCGCGCACCGGGCCGCAGATGAAGCGGGATGATGCTCACTCCGGTGGCGCCAGCTTCGGCCACTGCGCCGATCAAGGCGTCCAGATGCTCGACGGAGTCGGTCAGGCCGGGCAATACCGGCGCGACCAGCACGTTGCACGGCAACCCGGCCGCGCGGATCGCCCGGATCAACTCGAGCCGCGCGCGTGGGGTCGGCGTCCCTGGTTCCACGGAACGATGCAGATCTTCGTCCAGCATCGCCAGCGACACACCCACCCCGACGGACACCGACTCCGATGCCTGTGCCAACAGCGGCAGATCGCGCTGCAGGAGCGTTCCCTTGGTGAGGATGCTGAACGGTGTACCGGAGCCGGCGAGTGCGTCGATGATGCCGGGCATCAGCTGGTAACGGCCTTCAGCGCGCTGATACGGATCGGTGTTGGTGCCCATGGCCACGTGTTCGCGAGTCCACGACGCCTTGGCCACTTCGCGCCTCAGCACGTCGGCGACGTTGACCTTCACGATCACTTCGCGGTCGAAGTCGTCGCCGGCATCGAGATCGAGATAGGTGTGCGTACCCCGGGCGAAGCAGTTGTGGCTGACGACACCGTTGGCGATGAAGTCGCCCGTGCCGGTGGAGATGTCGAACATCGCCATCTCGACACCGAGGTCATGCACCGCGGCCACGCGGAGTCCGGCCCCGGTGTCGACCGCGGAGTCCGACGGCTGCCCGGAGCGCGCGCCGTCGCCGGGGACGGTGGGTACCGGCCCGGTGGCGCCGAAGCCGGTCAGTTGGTCCGCCGTGGTCAGATGCGCTCGGCGGATGCCGCGCGCCGCTCCGGCGACCTGTTTCCAGCCGTGCGTGGTGAGGAATCGGTGGTCGGCGCTGGCGACGAGGGAGGTGCCGTCGGCGAGGTCGACGCGGAATGCCGGCTTGCGGGTCTCCCAATGGTCGAGGACCACCGTCTGCACGTACCGGCGCCGCGTTCCCACCGCCCGGGTGCCGACGACGCGATCGCCGACCCGGATCTTGGCCAACGGGCGCACCCGGCCGTCGCTCATGAGGACGTCTGTGTCGCCGGACAGGCAGTACGTACAGGCATGGCTGCAGCCGCGATACGGGTTGACGGTCCGGCGGAACGGGACGTGGGATGCCGCCGGTACCCGGTTCAGCGCGGACTTGCACATGACTTCGTGAAAGGTGATGCCGTCGAACTCCGGCGTCCGCACGCTGCGCACCAGTCCAGCCATGCGCTGCAGCCCGGGCAGCGCCTGGCCGTCGGCCGCCGTGAGCTGCTGAACGTCCCAACGCATGCCCCTATTCGAACACACGTTCGCTCTGATCGCAATCCAGCACCGGTCAGGTACTCCCGGCGGCCGCGGCTCCCTCAGCCGGCGCCGGTGCGCCCGGCCAGCTGCGCGACGACCTCGTCCAGATTCACTGCGCTCTGCTCGCCGGTGGCCAGCTCCTTGATCTGGGCGACACCCCCGGCCAGGTCGCGCTCGCCGAGGATGAGCGCATACCGTGCACCGCTGCGGTCCGCGGCCTTCATCGCGCCCTTCAGACCGCGGCCCCCGAGCGCCACGTCGGTGGCCACACCGGTCCGACGCAACTGAGTGACCAGCCCGAACGCACGACGTTCGGCGGCCTCCCCCAACGGAACCACATAGACCGTCACCCCCGGCGGTTCCGGCAACGCGAGCCCTTCGGCCTCCATGGCCAGCAGCGTCCGGTCCGCCCCGAGCGCCCACCCGACGCCGGGCAGGCGCGGCCCGCCGAGCAGTTCGGACAGGCCGTCATAACGTCCGCCGCCGCCCACGGCCGACTGCGAGCCGAGCCCGTCGTGGACGAATTCGAACAGCGTCCGAGTGTAGTAGTCCAGTCCACGCACCAATCGCGGATCGTCCTCGTACTCGATCCCCGCGTCGGTCAACAGAGCCCGCACCTTGTCGTGGTGGGCACGGTCGGCCTCGGACAGGAAGTCGACCACCACCGGGGCGTCCTCGAGCGCCTTCTGAATCTCTGGGCGCTTGTCGTCGAGCACCCGCAGTGGGTTGATCTCGACCCGTTTGGCCGTCTCGTCGTCGAGATCCAGGCCGCGCAGGAACCGCTGCAGTGCGTCCCGATAGGCCGGGCGTGATTCGTGCGAGCCCAGGGAGTTGATCAGGACTCGCACGTCGTTGAGTCCCAGCGCCTTGTACGCGTCGACGGCCAACACGATGAGCTCGGCGTCCACGGCGGCGTCGTCGGAGCCCAGCACCTCGGCGCCCACCTGGGAGAAGTGGCGATACCTCCCCTTCTGCGGCCGTTCGTAGCGGTAGTAGGACCCGCTGTACCAGAGCTTGACCGGCAAGGCGCCGCGGTGCAGGCCGTTCTCCAGCACCGCGCGCAGCACCGGCGCGGTGCCCTCAGGCCGCAGCGTGACGTCGTCGCCGCCCCGGGTGGTGAAGGAGTACATCTCCTTGGTGACGATGTCGGTCGACTCCCCCACGCCGCGGGCGAACAGCGCCGTCTGCTCGAAGCTGGGTGTCTCGATGTAGCCGTACCCGGCCGCACGCAGCGGGGCCGCCATGGCGTCCCGGACGGCCAGGATCGCGTCTCCGCGCGGCGGGACGAGGTCGAACGTGCCCTTCGGGGCACGGAAGGTGGGTTGACTCACGTGGTCCTCCCCAGGCCCGACGGTGTCACGGCCTGAGATCTCGAAGATACGGGTTGGTGGCACGCTCCTGGCCGAACGTCGACGGTTCGCCGTGGCCAGGCAGAACGGTGGTGGCGTCGGGCAAGCCCCCCGCCGATTCCGGCCGGGCGAGCTCGCCGAGCGTATGTCGCATCAAGGCGTCGTCACCCCCGGGCAGATCCGTTCGCCCGATGGTCCCGGCGAACAGGACGTCACCGGTGAAGCACAGGTTCGCGGTGGTCTCGTCCTGGCGCGGGACGAAGTACAGGGTGGATCCCTCGGTGTGCCCGGGCGCGAACAGCGCATGCAGCTCGATGCCGGCCAGGTGCAGCGGCGTGCTGTCGGCGAAGGTCCGGATGTCCGGTGGCCGCGTCCAGTCGTCAGCGAGGCCGGCCAGCATCGGGGCGAGGTCGGGGCCGAGCGTGCGGATCGGGTCGTCGAACCGGTAGAGGTCGGCTTCGTGCACATACACCGGCAGGTCACGACGCTGGCACAGCTGCGCGAGCGCGAAGGTGTGATCGATGTGGCCGTGCGTGACCAGTGCGGCCACCGGATCGAGATCGTACTCGGCCAGGACCTCGTCGACCCGTTCGTCCAGCCCGATTCCGGGGTCGACGACGACGCACTCGCGCCCGTCGTCGGTGGCTACGATGTAACAGTTGGTTCCCAGGATCGGACCGGTGAAGCTGAGCAACAGCACTCGGTGAAGGGTACCGGCGGTACATCATCGCCGCGAACTCGTTATCTTCACTCCTGGCCTGTACTGCCTAGACTGTGCACCCGTAGCACATGCGGCGGGGGCGTTCGGGTTCCCTCGCCCGCACCTCGGCGGATTGGGAGGACCTGGTGGCCAAGAGCGCCAAACGGCGGCGTGAGCTGGCCCGGCAGCGGGCACAGCGGCAGCAGGAGCGGCGAGCCGGCCGGGCTGCGCGCCGTCGTCGCGTCACGATCGTCGTCAGTGCGGTTGCCGCGGTTGCCGTGATCACGGTGATCAGCCTCGTGGCGTCCGGCGTCATCGGTGGTGGTGACGACGTCGTCGCCGCCCCGGATTCCAGCTCCGACACCACGCCGGCGAGTTCCACCGAGGGTTGCGAGTACCGCGAGTCCGGTTCGCCGGCGGTTCCCGACGTCGGGCTGCCGGCCGAGTTCACCGGTGACCAAGCGCAGGCGTCCACCGCGACGGTGACGCTGAACGGCTCGCCGGTGACGATCCAGCTCGAGCCCGCGGCCGCGCCGTGCACGGTGCACTCGTTTGCCCATCTCGCCGCCGCCGACTACTTCGACGCGACCACCTGCCACCGGCTCACCACGTCCGACACGCTCAAGGTGCTGCAGTGCGGCGATCCGACGGGCAGCGGCTACGGTGGCCCGGGATACGAGTTCGACAACGAGAACACCGACGGCGCCACCTACACCGCCGGCACCGTGGCCATGGCGAACTCCGGCCCCGACACCAACGGCAGCCAGTTCTTCCTGGTCTATGACGACTCCGACCTGCCGCCGGACTACACCGTCTTCGGTCACATCACCGACGGTCTCGACGTACTCACCACCATCGCCGAGGCTGGGACGGACAATGGAGAGAGCGACGGCGCACCCGCCGAACCGGTCACCCTCGATGACGTCACCACCACCGCTGCGAACCCGGATGAGGACGCACAGTGACACACAACCCCACCAGCCCCAGCAGCCCGGACCCGGAGAACACCGCCACGGTCGCCTCCAACGAGTGGGGGCGCGTCGACGAGACCGGTGAAGTCTTCGTCCGCACCGCCACCGGCGAACGCAACATCGGCTCGTGGCAGGTCGGCCGGCCCGAGGAAGCCTTGGCCTTCTTCGCGCGCAAGTTCGACGACCTCGTGGTCCAGGTCGACCTGCTGGAGAAGCGCCTGGAATCCGGTGCCGCCGCACCTGACGACACCGCGGCCGGCGTCGCCAAGCTGCGCTCCGCCCTGGCCGACGCGCACGCCATCGGCGATCTCGACTCGTTGGCCGCTCGCCTCGACACCCTCGACGAGCGCATCGAGCAGCGCCGCGCCGAGCGCAAGGCAGCCCGGGCACGAGCCCAGGAGGAAGCCAAAGCCCGCAAGGCCGAGATCGCCGGCCGGGCCGAGTCCATCGCCGAGAGCAACGACTGGAAGCAGGGCGCTGACACGCTTCGCGCGCTGCTCGAAGAGTGGAAGTCACTGCCGCGCCTGGACCGGCCCACCGACGACGAGCTCTGGCGCCGCTTCTCCTCCGCCCGCACGCATTACACCCGGCGGCGCAAGGCCCACTTCGCCGAGCTCGCCGAACGCCGCGAGGAAGCCCGGACCATCAAGGAGCGCATCCTCAAGGAGGCCGAACAGCTCAGCACGTCGACCGATTGGGGCCCGACGTCGCGGCGCTACCGCGAGCTGATGAATCAGTGGAAGGCCGCCGGCCCGGCGCCGCGCGGAGTCGAGGACAGCCTGTGGAAGCGGTTCCGCGCCGCACAGGACACGTTCTTCGGCGCGCGCAACGCTGCGCAGGCCGAGCGTGACGACGAGCAGCAGGCCAACCTGGCGATCAAGGAGGCCATTCTCGCCGAGGCCGAAGCGCTGCTGCCCATCACCGACTGGAAGGCCGCCCGCCGGGCCATGCGGGCTCTGCAGGATCGGTGGGAGGAAGTCGGCTACGTCCCGCGGGACTCCATGCGTTCGATCGAGAACCGGATGCGCCGGGTCGAGGACGCCATCCGCGACGCCGAACAGGGCGAATGGCAACGTTCCAACCCCGAGGCTCGTGCTCGAGCCGAAGCCACGGTGCGTCAGCTCGAAGCATCCATCGCCGATCTGGAGACCAAGGCCGACAAGGCGCGCGAGCAGGGCAACGACAAGGCGCTACGCGAGGCTGAAGAAGCCTTGGCCGCGCGCCGGTCCTGGCTCGAGCAGGCCCAGCGGGCGCTGGACGAGTTCACCGGATAAGTCGATCACGACGACGGCGTCGCCGCGGGAATGCCGCTGGTGAGCCGGTAGGCGTCGAACACGCCCTCGACCCCACGCACTGCCTTGAGCACGTGCCCGAGGTGCTTGGGATCGGCCATCTCGAAGGTGAACCGGCTGGTGGCGATGCGTTCGGTGCTGGTCGTCACCGTGGCCGACAGGATGTTGACGTGCTGGTCGGACAGGACTCGCGTGACGTCGGAGAGCAGCCGCGCGCGGTCGAGCGCCTCGACCTGGATGGCCACCAGGAACATGCTGTTGGCGGTGGGCGCCCACTCGACCTCGACGATACGGCCGTGCTGTTGGCGCAACGAGTCGACGTTGATGCAGTCCATCCGGTGGACCGACACGCCGGAGCCACGGGTGACGAACCCGATGATCTCGTCACCGGGTACCGGGGTGCAGCATCGGGCGAGCTTGACCCACACGTCCGAGACACCCTTGACCACCACGCCCGGGTCGGTACCGGCGCTGCGCCGCGGGCGATCGGGGGTGGCGGCCTCGGCGACGTCCTCGGTGGTGCCTTCCTCGCCGCCCAGGATGTGCACGAGTTTCTGCACGATGCTCTGCGCCGAGACGTGCCCCTCGCCGACGGCAGCGTACAGCCCGGCGATGTCGGGGTAGCGCAGATCGTCGGCGACCGCCTTCAGCGACTCCTGGCTCATCATCCGCTGCAGCGGCAGGTCCTGCTTGCGCATCGCGCGCGCGATGGAGTCCTTACCGTGCTCGATGGCCTCCTCGCGACGCTCCTTGGAGAACCACTGCTTGATCTTGTTTCGAGCTCGGGCACTGGTGACGAAGGTCAGCCAGTCGCGACTGGGACCGGCGCCGGCGGCCTTCGACGTGAACACCTCGACCACGTCGCCGTTGTCGAGGTTGGACTCCAGCGGCACCAGCCGCCCATTGACACGCGCACCGATGGTGCGGTGCCCGACGTCGGTGTGCACGGCGTAGGCGAAGTCGACCGGAGTCGCCGAGGCGGGCAAGGCGACGACGTCGCCCTTCGGCGTGAACACGAAGACCTCGTTCGACTCCATCTCGAAGCGCAGCGACTCGAGGAACTCGCCGGGGTCCTCGGTCTCCTTCTGCCAGTCGAGCAGCTGCCGCAGCCAGGCCATGTCGTTGGCCCCGGCGGACTCCCCCGTGCCCGAGGACTTGGCGGCGCCGTTGGAGGATTCCTTGTACTTCCAGTGCGCGGCGATACCGTACTCGGCGCGACGGTGCATCGCATGGGTACGGATCTGCAGTTCGACAGGTTTGCCACCGGGCCCGATGACCGTCGTGTGCAACGACTGGTACATGTTGAACTTCGGCATCGCGATGAAGTCCTTGAACCGCCCCGGAACCGGATTCCAGCGAGCATGGACGATGCCCAGCACGGCATAGCAGTCGCGGACGGTCTCGACCAGGACCCGGATACCGACGAGGTCGTAGATGTCGGCGAAGTCGCGACCGCGCACGATCATCTTCTGGTAGATCGAGTAGTAGTGCTTGGGCCGGCCGTAGACGTTCGCCTTCAGCTTCGCTGCCCGCAGGTCGGCCTGGACGTGCTCGATCACCGAGGCCAGATAGTCGTCACGCGACGGCGCGCGTTCGGCGACGAGCCGGACGATCTCGTCGTACACCTTCGGGTGCAACGTGGCGAACGAGAGATCCTCGAGCTCCCACTTGATGGTGTTCATGCCCAGGCGGTGCGCCAGGGGCGCGTAGATCTCGAGCGTCTCGTGCGCCTTACGGCGTGCGGACTCCTTGGGCACGTAGCGCCACGTGCGCGCGTTGTGCAACCGGTCGGCCAACTTGATGACCAGGACCCGGATGTCCTTGGCCATGGCGATGACCATCTTGCGCACGGTCTCGGCCTGCGCCGCCTGGCCGTACTTGACCTTGTCCAGCTTGGTGACGCCGTCGACGAGCATCGCGATCTCGTCGCCGAACTCTGCCCGCAGCTGGGACAGGCTGTAGTCGGTGTCCTCCACCGTGTCGTGCAGCAGAGCGGCGGCCAGCGTGGGCGGGGTCATACCCAACTCGGCCAGAATCGTGGTGACCGCGAGCGGATGGGTGATGTAGGGGTCACCGCTCTTGCGCTTCTGGCCGCTGTGCGCACGCGCGGCCACGCGGTAAGCCTTCTCGATGACCTCGAGATCGGCTTTCGGGTGGTTGGCCTTGATGACGCGGAACAGCGGCTCGAGCGCGGGATCAGTCTGCTGACGTTGCGAGGTCAGCCGCGCCAATCGCGCTCGCACCCGAACCGGTGCCAGCGCGCCGCTCGAAACGTTCTGCTCGGCCACTCAGCCCCTTTCGTCTCTACGAAGGAGACAACACAGTCTAAGCCTCGTATGTTTCCGGCGGTAAGCCATACCGGCCGACACGCTGGGCGAGCCGGCCGCGACTGGGGCGCTACACCGACAACAACGACGTCACCGGCACGTCCCGTAGCCGTTCCCGCCCGTTCAGGAAGCCCAGCTCCATCAGAACGGCGACGCCCAGCACGTCGGCACCGGATGCCCGCACGAGATCGACCGTCGCCCGCACCGTGCCTCCGGTGGCCAACACGTCGTCGACGATCAGAACCCGCTCGCCGCCGGCGAAGGCGTCGCGGTGCACCTCGACCGTCGCACGGCCGTACTCGAGCTCATAGCTCATCGACGACGTCGCCGCGGGGAGCTTGCCCTCTTTCCGGACCGGCACGAAACCGGTACTCAGTGCATGGGCAACCGGCGCGCCTATGATGAACCCGCGCGCCTCGATCCCGATCACGAGGTCGGCTGAGACCGACTCGTCGCTGTCGCTGCGGCCGCACCGCGCGAGCAGGTCGGTGACCATCTGGAACGCCTGCGGGTCACGCAACAGAGGGGTGATGTCCTTGAACATCACCCCGGGCTCGGGCCTATCCGGGACGTCGCGAACGTGGGACAGCAACAACTCGCGTTCGGCGTCGTTGATCGGTTCGGCCCTCGTGGTGAATGCGGGGTCAGTCACGTAGCGCAGGATATCGCCCCGCGCCGTTCGGCAGGCTGGATCAGCGGGCGTCGTCTCCGTTGGTCCGGTCTTCGCTGGCCGACGGCTCAGGCGTGCCGGTGTCGCCGGACGATTCGTCCGAGGACTGGGCCCCTGGCGACAAGACGTTGACGATCGCACGCCGGACGTAACGGTTGTGGACCCCCGGGGCTACCTCGAGCACGACCTCGTCGTCCTCGACAGCCACCACCGTGGCCAACAAACCCGCGCTGGTCATGACTCGGGCACCCGGGCTCACCGTGCGTTGGAGCTCGGCCATGGCCCGGCGCTGCTTCTGCTGCGGCCGAATGAGCAGAAAATAGAAAACAGCGATCAACAGGATCGGGAGCAGCAACGATGCAGCATCCATGAGGACAGAAGATTCCTTCCCACGCGCCCGGAGGTGAGCGCACCACGAGTTGGGGGCGGTGACCAGCACCGGACACCGTGTGCCGAGTGTACCCGCCGGTGAAGCTCAGCCTACGAGCCCTCGGCCGCGCTGAACAGGTCGGGTTCGGCCCGTCCTCGACCGAAGGCCGGTGCCGACGGCGCCGTCAGACCCAGGTGCTCCCATGCGGCCGGGGTGGACACCCGGCCACGCGGGGTACGGGCGAGCAGCCCGGCGCGCACGAGAAACGGCTCGGCGACCTCCTCGACGGTCTCGCGTTCTTCGCCGACAGCCACGGCCAGGGTGCCCAGGCCCACCGGCCCGCCGCCGAAGTTGCGGCACAACGCCGTCAACACCGCTCGGTCGAGACGGTCGAGGCCCAACTCGTCCACCGCGAACACCTCGAGCGCGGACCGGGCGATGGCACCGGTGACCACCCCGTCGGCGCGCACCTCGGCGAAGTCGCGCACCCGCCGGAGCAGCCGGTTGGCGATCCGCGGGGTGCCCCGCGAGCGCCCAGCGATCTCACGCGAGCCGTCGGCACGCAGATCGACCGAAAGCAGCCCGGCCGAACGCGTGAGGACCTGCTCGAGCTCAGCCGGATCGTACAACTCGAGGTGACCGGTGAACCCGAATCGGTCACGCAACGGGCCAGGCAGCAGCCCGGTCCTGGTCGTGGCCCCGACCAGGGTGAACGGCGGCAGGGACAGCGGGATGGCGGTGGCGCCGGGCCCTTTACCCACCACCACGTCGACACGGAAGTCCTCCATCGCCGTGTAGAGCATCTCTTCAGCCGGGCGGGCCATCCGATGGATCTCGTCGAAGAACAGCACGTCGCCCTCGGAGACCGACGACAGGATGGCGGCGAGGTCGCCGGCGTGCTGAATGGCCGGCCCGCTGGTGATGCGCAAGGCCACGCCCATCTCGGCCGCCACGATCATCGCCAGGGTCGTCTTGCCGAGTCCGGGCGGGCCGGACAGCAGGATGTGGTCGGCGCTCCGCCCGCGTGCCTTGGCCGCGTCGAGCACCAGAGACAGCTGCTCCCGCAACCGTTCCTGACCGACGAACTCGGCCAGCGTCTTCGGTCGCAACGCCGCCTCGACGGTGTACTCATCGGCTTGCGCTTCGCCGCCGACCAGGCGGCTGACGGGTTCGTCCCCGGCCCAGGGCTCCGGCTCGCTCATCACTTCGCCAGGGTACGTAGCGCGGCTTTCAACATGGCCGCGACATCCGGGTCGGTTCCATTGACGTCGGCCGCCACGCTCTCGATCGCCCGATCAGCGTCGCGGGCCGGCCACCCCAGTCCGAGCAGCGCCTCGTGGACCTGCGCCTGCCAGCCGGGAGCAGGCGCCGTCGCGCCACCCGGCAACGCCACAGCGGCCGAGGTGCCGGACACCGCGCCGAGCTTGTCCTTCAGCTCGATGACGATGCGTTGTGCGCCCTTTTTGCCGATACCCGGCACCTTCGTCAGCGCCGCGAGATCCTCGGTCGCCACCGCGCGACGTAGCTCGTCCGGCGGATGTACCGACAGCATCGCCTGCGCCAGCCGCGGCCCGACGCCGCTGGCGGTCTGCAGCAGCTCGAAGACCGTCCGCTCGTCGTCGTCAGCGAAGCCGTACAACGTCAGCGAATCCTCACGCACGACGAGGCTCGCCGCGAGCTGCACGGATTCGCCGAGGTGCAGCGCCGACGTCGTCGCGGGCGTGCAGTGCAACGCCAACCCGATGCCGCCCACGTCGAGCACGGCCTCGGTGGGACGCAGCGCGGCGACCTGGCCACGCACGAACGTGATCATCGAAACCTCCCCGTGCCCGCCGCCGCAGCCGCAGTCCGAAGCCGCTGCTCGGCAGCGCCACGCCACACCTGGCAGATGGCCAGCGCCAACGCGTCGCTCGCATCGGCCGGGCGCGGGCGCGCATTCAACCGCAGCAGCCGCGTCACCATGGCCGCCACCTGCGCCTTGTCAGCTGAGCCATGACCGCTCACCGCTGCCTTGACCTCGCTGGGGGTGTGCGTCACCACAGGCGTGCGCCACCGAGCCGCCACGAGTGCCGCGACGCCGCTGGCCTGCGCCGTGCCCATGACCGTGCGGACATTGTGCTGGCTGAACACGCGCTCGACGGCCACGGTGTCGGGCCGGTACTCCTGGATCCAGGAGTCCACCGCCGACTCGATGCTCAGCAGCCGCTCCCCCAGTTCGGCCTCGGACGACGTGCGGATCACCTCGACGGCGACCAGGTTCAACGGGCGCCCGGGAGCACCATCGACCACGCCGAGGCCACACCGGGTGAGCCCCGGGTCCACCCCCAGTACCCGCATGTACGACCCTTCGTGAGCGAACACCAGTTCGGGCCTGAGCCTACCGGCCGGCGACGAGTTGCCCGTCCACCGACGCGCCGGTCCGGCGCTAAAGTGCCCCTGTGAGCGAAACACCTGCCGGCGGGCAGCCGCACGAAGCCCGGCAGCCCAGTGCCGAAGACCTACGCGCCTACTTCGAACAACTGCGACCGATGCCGGCCGAGCACGTGCTGACCGAGACGTTCTCCAGCCTTCTGATGGCAGCGCAGGCCAAGCTCGGCCGTAACGACGCCCGGCTGCTGATCGACACCGCCGGGCAAGCCTTCGCCCACGTCCGGCAGTACCTGAGCGACGCCGCGGCCAACCAGATCGAACAAGCACTCAACCAAGTGCGGATGGCCCAGGTACAAGCCGAACAGGCCGCCGCCACCAGCGGACGAACCGAGGAGAACGACCTTCCGCACAAGCCGGCGGCACCAGCAGGCCCGGCAGCGTCGTCAGGCCCGGCAGCGTCGTCGGGCCCGGCTGCCACGTCGGGACAGTCTCAGACGTCCAAGCTCTGGATCCCGGGCCGCTGACGCGCCGGCAGCTCAGCCGACTGCCTCCATGCCAGTCTGGTCGGCCTCGACCTCGCCTCCGCTTCCGGCACACCTCGCCCGCTCGGCGTACCTCCAGCTGCAGCTCAGCCGACTGCCTCCATG
>Ga0079224_100007759_pt1 | contig 14442 bp, 32 predicted proteins | sample Stecom2015_FD_80414 | JGI IMG/M metagenome (GOLD analysis project Ga0079224, IMG submission 80414) | Agricultural soil microbial communities from Utah to study Nitrogen management - Steer compost 2015 | ecosystem: Environmental > Terrestrial > Soil > Agricultural land | place: USA: Utah...
CCCAGCGTGTCGGCCAGCAGGGTCTCGCCGTCCACGCAGACCCATCGGCCGTCGCTCGGGCGCAGCCAGCCCACGATGCGGTGCTCGGCATCCCGCAGCTCGGTGCGCCCGGGGTTCGGCCCCCATGGGTCGGACGGCACCACGCTCCAGTTCGGGGGCAGCACCAGCGAGTCGGCGATCGTGCCGGCGCGGCGCTCGGCGGAGGGTTGGCGCCGGGTGATGGGTGGCCAGCTCGTGCGCACGCCGGTCACGGGGTCGGTGTACGGGGTCGGGTCGGGCGCGGGCGCGCGGGCGCGCGAGAATCGGGCGGCCAGCACGATGCCCACTCCCCCCGCCCCAGCCGCCAGCACCAGCATGGCCAGCGCCGCGCCCTCCAGAAATCTCCCATACTCCCCTGCCGCGGCGGCGAACATCAGCAGGAGCACGGCGGCCAGCGCCAGATAGACGCTCGACAGCCGCAGTGCGCGGGGTGTGATCCAGCTCGGCATCAGGATTCTCCTTGGGGGGTCAGTCCGTTCAGGTTGCCCGGCCCCACCAGCTCGCAGCGGTGGCGCGGGGTGTTCTGTTCCATCCAGCGGGCCAGCGCGAGGGCCGCCCATCCGCCGCAGGCGGCCAGCTCGGCGGCGTTCGGGGCGCCCATGGGTGCGCTGCAGCTGGCGGCCAGCTTGTGGCCGCACGGCAGGGTGTGCGTCACGGCGGCGGTGTAGGTGTCCACGGTCTCAATGCCCGCCGTGGGACGTGTCCGCTTCGTTCAGGCGCGGGCACTGGAACGGTTCGGGGTGCTCCTCGCACGGCGGAAGTCCGAGCGTTCCCAGCGCCATCCGGGCGTACTGCGTCGCCAGCTCGCTGGTGCTGGCGGCCAGCAGCTCTATCAACATGGCCCGGTTGAGCAGGTGGCATCCGCACCAGTCGGGGTTCTCGGTGAACCCGTTGTGCCCGGCGATCACTGCCAGCGTGACGCGGCAGCCGCACGGGCGCGTGACGTTGAGCGTGAGCATGATCTGGTCGCGGGTCAGGTTGCTGGCGCACTCTGCCGCCTCCTCGCCGGAGATGTGGGGGCATGCGTCGTCGTGGTTGTCGGGGGTCATGGCGTGCTCCTCTCGGGGTGGTAGTGGGCAATCACGGCGGCTTGCAGCTCGATCAGCTCGTCCGCGGTGCCGTAGGTCGCGGTGAACAGCTTGGCCCCGTCGGTCTTGGCCACGCCCCAGCGGTCGCGGCAGGCGCGTTCGCTCATGCCGTTCTGGGGGCGGCCGCGGTGGTGCCAGATGCAGGCGGCCCAGCCGTACATATGGCCCTTCCGCACGGTCTCGACGTGGTGGTCGTACTCCAGCAGGCCCAGATACAGGCCCCGGGTTCCCTCGTGGCCGACGACGGCCCAGCGCGCGGGCAGGATCCCGGCCATGACGCGGGTCAAGCACAGGATGCAGACCGATTCCTTGCAGCGCAGCATATGTGCGCGTTCGGCGCGGGTGGCGCGCTTGCCGGGGCCCATGGGTCAGCCCTCGCCCCACAGGGCGGCGCGGGTCGCGACCGGTGCGGCCACCAGCGCGCGCAGGGCGTACACGCTGGTGAAGCCCGGGTTGGCCCGGGGGCGGCCGACGCCGCGGTCGGTCACCCAGTCGGCCAGCGTGGTGCGGCCGACGCCCAGCAGCTCGGCGATCTGCGCGATGCTCGGCTCCTGCCCGTCCGGGCCGGTGCAGGTCAGGCGCAGATACCGCACGGCTGCCTGCACCTCCTCGCGGTATGTGAGCGGGTCGGACGCCCGTGCGTCGGGAATCGGCAACGTGGCGTATGCGGATGGGGCTGGCTGGTCCATGCGGCGAGCATACTCCTGTCTGCCGGGTGTTGACAACTCCAAAAATCGGAGTAAGGTGCGCATCACACCCAGCGGCCAAGGAGCCTGCATCCATGAAACAGCACCATCTCGCCCTTCACGCCGAAACCCTCGCCGAGCGGCTCGTCCTCGCCTCCACGAGGGTCAACGATCCCGAGAAGTCGAACTGGCGCCTCGCCGCCGTGGGCGCCGGCGCCAAGCAGGTCGGCGACCGCGACCTGTACCGATTCCGCGACGGCTCCGCCGTGTGCTTCACCGCCGACGGCCTGCCCGTCGCCTACGTGGGGGGCTGAGCCATGGCCCTCCTCATCCACTTCGACACCGACAATGCCGCGTTCGACGACGGCAACGGCCCGGCCGAGGCAGCGCGCATCCTGCGCCGCCTCGCCACCCTGATCGAGAACGGCCACGAGGCCGGCACGATCCGCGACGCCAGCGGCAACCGGGTCGGTAGCTGGTCTATCGACCTGCCCGACCACGACAACGAGGAGGGCTGACCATGGCGACCAAATCCGCCCGCGTCCACCGCTTTCGCGATAGCGTCGCCCTGTCCCTGCCGGGGGAGGGCGAAACCGTCTACATGACCCCCGCCGCGGCCGTCTCGCTGGCGCGCTCGCTGGCGGCGGCCGCGGCCGACATCGGCGCGGCCGCGTTCACCCAGTCCGGGTTCGTTCCCGTCGAGGTCGACCCGCAGGCGCAGCGGGAGGCCGATGCCGCGCTCGTCGCGGCGTTCGGCCGCGGGGCACGGGCCGATTCCGACGGAGGTGCCGCATGACCGCCCCGGTGGATGTGCTGGCGGTGCTGGACGGCTATTGCGCGCTCAGTCCGGAGATGCAGCGAGCCCGCGTCGCCGTGGCCGAGCTGATCGAGGCCATCAAGCCGCTTGCCGCCCTCGACCTTCGTCCGGATGGATTCGACAGGCGCGACGACAGTCAGCCCGTCTATGCGCGGGGGAATACCGTCATCACCGTTGGCGATGTCCGCCGGGCCTCCGCCGCCCTCGCCCGCGTGCAAGGAGGTGCCGCATGACCGCCCGCGCGCTGCCCTTCCCGTCCCCCGACGAGCACCGCGCGCGCGTGGCCCGCTACGTGCGCATCGTCCGCTGGGCGCGGCGCCGTTACTCGCGAAACGGCGCGTGGCTGGTGTTCGGCGTCGGCGGCGTCCCCAGCCGCTACACCCTGATCGAGGACGCGGCCGCAGCCAAACTGCTGCGCACCACGCGCCGATATGCGCCGGGCACCGCACCGGCGCGGGAGAGCTGACCATGACCGCCTGTAATCCCCACCTGCGCCCCTTGGAGGCTGCCATGACCGACAACACCGCCCGCTACGTGTTCTTCCTTCCCCAGTCCGGCCCGGTCTACCCGCGCGCGATCGACGAGGCCCTTCCGGCCGAGGCCGGCGGCCATGTCGGCCGGTTCAGTGGCAAGACCCATGACGAGCTGCGCGCGCAGTACGGCGCCGAGCTGGACGTGATGGAGCTGGACGCTTTCACCATCATGGCCGAGGACGCCATGCGCACCGCCTGACCCGACCACCACCCACCTTCGCCCACTGGAGGCTGACATGCGTATCAAATCCCTCGCCCCCTACTGGATCCGGCACGACGACGAGGACCAGAGCGCCACGCGCGTGGTGCACCTCCCCATGAACCGGCGCCAGCGCCGCGCCGCCCTGCGCGACCAGCGCGCGCTGCACGACCGGCTGGTCGAGCTCGAGATCATCGAGCCCTACGGCTGCCGGTGCTCGCATTGCGAGCGCGACTGGGACTGCTGCGGCCTCCTGTTCCCGGGCGGCGTGTCCATCAAGCAGGTGCGCGGCGGCCTTCGCGTGTCGCAGCACTACCCCCGCAACGTCTGACCACCCACCACCAGCGCCCAAGGAGGCTGCCACCATGTCCCACGAAACCCTGAACACCCCGCTGCGCGATTGGCCCGAGTCCGAGCAGCCCGTCGGCCGCCTGTTCGCCCGCGGCCCGGCCGCCCTGTCCGACGCCGAGCTGCTGTCCCTGTTCGTGCCCGAGGAGTCGATCCCGGGCGGCGACCCGGTGGCCGCCTGCCGCGCGCTGCTGATGGCCAGTGGCGGCCTGCGCCCCCTGCTGGACCGCATGACCACCGCCGGGTCGTATGCGCCGGATCTGGACCCGCCCCTCCCGGCCAGCGCGCGCGCCGCGCTGATCGGCGCGCTGGAGCTGGCCAGTCGGCACCTGTCGGCCGGGCTGGAGCGCGGCGAGGCGTTCCACACCCCCGACGCCATGGGCCGCTACTTCGCGCACCGCCTGCGCGGCCAGCCGCGCGAGGTCTTCGCGGTCGCGTTCATGGACACCCGGCATCGCGTGCTGGCTTACGAGGAGCTGTTTTACGGCACCATCGACGGCGCCGAGGTGCATCCGCGCGAAGTGGTGCGGCGTGCGCTGGCGCACAACGCCGCCGCCGCGGCCGTCGCCCACAATCACCCGAGCGGCAATGCCGAACCCAGCGCCGCCGACCGCGCGGTCACCGCCCAGCTCAAGCAGGCGCTGGCGCTGGTGGACGTGCGCCTGCTGGACCACTTCGTGATCGGCGACGGCGCGCCGGTGTCGATGGCCGCGCGCGGCTTGATTTGACCCATCACCCCGGAGAGCACCATGGACCTGAATGACCGCGAGACCTGCACCATCCTTGCCGCCCTGCGTTACTACCAGTCGAGCGGGTTTGGCGACATGCACCGCCTGCCCGCCGATCTGGCCAGCATTGCTGTACACGGACCCAGCGGGCGCGTCCCGCTGGATGACGAAGAAATCGACTCCCTGTGCGAGCGCCTGAACATTGTGGATGCCGAGACGGATTCCGCCGTGCGTGCGCCCAAGCCGGGGGCCGCCACCCAAGGCGCGCCGCACAACACGGCCGGGCCGCACCTTCCGAGCCGCGATCCCGTCGCCGCCGGCAAAGCCATCCACGAGGAAGCCGACCGGATCCTGCGCGACACCCCGCTGATTGACCCTGCCGCCGTCGCCGCCCAGCTGGTCGCGTGGAGCGAGCGGAACCTGACCGAGGAGAAGTGACCATGATCGAGCGCCGCCGCAATCCCAAGACCCCGCCGAACCTGCCGCCGGACTTCACCGACATCAAGCGCCGCGCGGTGAACGCTGTCCTCCTGCTTGGCACGCTGGTCGCCATCGCGATCGCCGTCGTCCTCATCCGGGGAGCGTAGAGCCATGGCCGAGTGCAAAACCTGCGCGTTCTACAACGCCGAATCACGCCAGTGCGGCGCCTACGAAATGCCCGCCGAGGCCGCTCGCGCGCACCCGCTGCTGTGCGGAGACGCCGGATCCGACCACGCATTGCGCGCGCCGCCGCGAGGCGAGGGCGCGATTATCGTGGCCGGCATCATCGTCGCCGTTCTCGTCGCCGCCGCGCACGTCGTCGGCATCCTCACCTGACCACCATCCACAACGGAAACAGACAATGCCCCGTCACAACGAATACGACGCCCACCGCTGGCTGCGTGCGGAAAGCAAGAAGAAGCTGCGCAGGCAAGTGGCGCGCAAGTCCCGAAACCCCGTTCGCGTCGGCCCGTTCATCGACGCCATCCTGATCGTGCTGGCGCTGGTCGTCGCATGGGAGATTTTCAAGGCGGTGATGGACGCATGGAGCTGAGCCCGCTGCTGCAGGAGGTCGCCGCCGCGCTGTCTGTCCCCGGAACGCGACTGCGCTGGCACGCGCAGGACTCGCCGCGCCGCGGCGTCGCCGGGCGAGGGGCCATCATCGGCCCGGGGTCCAGTCGGCACGGACAGCACTACACCGGCGGGCTGCTGGCCGGGCACCACGTGCGCAAACTCATCCGCGCGCGGATGCTGACGCCAGCGGACGCGCGCAACGCCCGCCCATTTTCGGCCGGTGCGCCGGCCTATCGCGACTACATACTGACCGGAGATCCGAAATGACAGGCATCACGCAACGCCCCGGTGGGTTCTCGTATCAACGCATGACGAACGTGAGCCCCGCCACGTGGCAGGTATTTAGCCCGGCCGGCCGCGTCGCGGCCCTCACCTACAGCGCGCGCGACGCGGAGAGGGTGGCCGACGCGCTTGGTTACCAGCACCCGCCCGCCGCCGAGGGTGTGCAGGCCGGTGAGGTGTATCTGCGCGAGCAGCCATGTGGGTGCCGGATGTGCGTCTGCGAGGACGAGAAACAGTGCCAAGGCTGCGGCGCCAAGCATTGCGGCAATCGCACCGATCATCCCGCCTACGTGAAGCAGCATCCCGAGGCTGGGGCCTTTGACACCAACTTCCTGCGGTCCGTTGCCAGCCTCTGCCGTGCCGCATATGACCTGTGCCAGCCCAAGCCGCAGCGGACGCCGGAAGATCCTCGTGAGCATCACGGGGAGTTGTGCCTGTCGGAGCTGGCGAGCATCGCTGACGAGATCGAACGACGGCTCGCAGCGGCCGAAGCTGTGAAGCCCGTAGCCGTGGACGAGGCGATGGTGGAGCGTATCGCCGCCCTGCTGCACGAGGAAGCAACTGCCGAACCGTGGACCGTTGCCGGCGTCGAGCATCCCGGACCCGATAGGGACTACTACCGGGGGCTTGCGAGCAAGGTCGCCGCCCTCATCACTCAACAGCAGGGAGGCCGCGCCGATGGCTAACCGCAAAGGCATGCAAATTGAGCCGATCTATCCGCCTTCGCTACACGTCCTGCCCAAAGCCTGCGTCGACTGCGGCGACGATGTGCGCTGCGACAAGGGATTTGCAATCCCCGACGATAAGCCGGGGACATACCTCTGTTTCACGTGCGGCAGCCTGTATGGCTGGTCCGCTCCCAAGCGATCGGAAGCGATGATCGCGGAACACTGGAAGAAGTATGGTCCCTTGCGCTAACCGCCCCGCCGCCATCACAGGAGAGCGCAATGGATAAACCGATTCCCGAGTTTGTGGTGGAAGCTGTTGCCCGCGCGATCTGCGTGGCGTGCGAAGAGAACCCCGATCACCAAGGAGACGCTCGCGGCAATGAGTTTCGATGGCAGGACTACCGCGCTCCGGCGCTCGCTGCAATAAGCACCCTCGCCACCACGCAGCAGCAGGGGCAGCCCGCAGCCGTGGATGAGGCAACACGGCTGCTGCGTGCGTACAGGGGAGCGCCCAAGTTCAGCAATGACCACAACGCTATCAAGCAAACATGCGCCCTAGAGGACGAGATTGATTTGTTTCTCGCCACCCAGCAGTAGGAGAAATCATGAAGCTGAACATCCATTTCAGCGCCGACATCCCCGACAGGGTAGCCGAGGCGCTGCTGGCGTCGGCCGGGCCGGAGATTGACCCCGCCGACGCGCCACTGGCGATGGCGCTGGTGGTGATCCAGCCGTTCGTGCCCCAGATCCGGGAGCTGCTCCTGACCGAAGGGCACGAGCCGGTGCCGTTTGACAAGCCAACCCTGATGACCACTGAGCGCAGCGCAATCGCCGTCGCGCTCACACTGACCACGAACGACAAGGATCACCCCGCATGGACCAGAACGAAGTCGCAGCCCGGATCATCCAAAACGCGACCAAAGAAGCGGCCCGACGGCCAAGCCGCCGCACCCTCGCGTTCTCCGTCGAAATCGAAATCGAGGAGGCGACGTGGCAGGCGCACCTCGAAGGGATAGCGGCCATATCGCCGATACGGGATCCCGAGTTCATGCGCACGCTGGATGGCGTGATAGACGAAATGGTGGACGTCGGCATCGCCGCGTCTGCGATGGAATATCTCGTCCAGATGCTGCCGACAGCCGTCGCGCAGCACCAGTCACGCACGCTTCTGCCGGTGGGAACGCAGGCGATCGTCATTGAGGAGCTCGGCGGAGATCGTCGCCTCACGTTCCGTTTCTCTGGGCAGCGCGGTGTCTGAGATCCAGTACCAGCTGCTGTGTGCGATGCTCCACGAGTGCGACTTCATGTCGACCTCGGAAGCGGCGTTGTGGCTCCAAACATCCGAATCTCGCGCCGATGACCTGCTGCAACGGTACTGGCGGGAACACCCGGACGCCGCCGCGCGCGAGCTCGCCCGGCGGCGAGAACGGATGCAGGACTTTGTTCGATACCAGCATGGGGTGAAGTAACGACTGGCCGGATGCAGCATCGACGGCCAGCTGGTGCGGCTCAGGTGACCCGGTACGGGATTCCCACGTAGTCGCACACCACCCGCCATGCCTCCTCCCATCCACGCGCGAAAGCGTGGGCATAGCCCTGTTCGGTCACGAACTCGGCGAAATTCTTCTGTTCCCGTGACGCGGTTCCGGCGGACTGGGTTTTCAGCTCGATGTAAAGCCCGTGGTATCCAGCAGCGGGGAGCGGCAGGAAGTAATCCGCAACCCCGGCGCGCACGCCCTCGCCTTTCAGCTTCGCCGCCACCGACGCTTTCCGCCACCCGCCGTTCGGGATGTGGTGGAGCCACCGCAGGGCAGGGTATCGGTGCTCATGGGCCCGCACGGCGCACATGAACCGCACAGCCTCGGTGTGCTCCGACGGATCAAGCCCGCGCGCCTCGCGCAGCGTCCTGCGGATTCGTCTCACTGGTCCTGCTCCAGCCGCCGCACCGTCTCGGCCAGCGCCACGTGCTGCAGCTGCACGGGCCCGCGGTCCAGCCGCGGCGTGTCGTCGATGCCGGCGTCGCGCTGGATGGACGTGATCTGCATGGCCAGACTGTTGATGCGCGCCACCATGTGCTGGTGGTCGTCCGGCCTCAGCCCGCACCGGATGTCGGCCTGCAGCCGGTACATTTCAGCCTCCAGCGGCGCCACCTTCTCGCGCGCCAGTCGCACCCGCTCGGCGCGGCGCGCGGCGCGCGCGGCCGGCAACGTGGTGCGCAGGTGGTGGATGATGTCGGCCGGCACCGGCTTGAACCGGCCGCGCTCGGGATCCTGCACGTGCGCATTCATCGCGAAGCGCACCTCGCGCAGGGTGTAGCCGGGCGCGAGCACGCCCCACCACCCATCCATCATGGCCGTGGTGATTTCCGCGCCGTACATGGCGAACAGCTGCGCCATGGATTCGGCGAAGGGCTTGCGGTCGATCTCGTTCACGACGGATCCTTGATGCGTGGCCAGCGACCTTTGGTGGCGCCTGAAAAGTCGATGGTGCATTTGTAGCTCAGGTGGCACACGTCTCCATCACAGGGCTGACTCCGGAAGCAGGTCGCCACCATCGTCGCCGCGGCGCGCGCCATTCGCCATACCAAAACGACAGCGACGGCCAGCAGGTGCACGCGCGATACGCGCGCGTGCGAAATCAGGGAATGGGTCATGGCTACTCCTTTGGCGTGACCGGCACGTCGATGTCGGCAAGCGCGTAGGCGACAAGGCAGATGGTCAGGTGACTCATGCCCCACCCCCGGCCCAGTCGTCCGCGGCGCGCGCGTTCCGGTCCTCGACCGCGGCGCGCGCCCCGCCGCGCGGAGGAGGCTCGATGTCATCGTTCCAGCGCCTGCCGTTGAGGTAAACCTGCGCGCCCGGGATGAACTCGCCGCCGTTCTTGATCCAGCCCCAGTGAAGGCGCTGGCGATTGGTCACGTCGCGCACGATGGTGTCTGCGAACTCCTCCATCTTGTCGCGCTGCCACACGGCCCACGCCTCGGCCTTCTTTGACCGCTTGCCGTTCGGGTACGCCTCCCAGAACCGCTCGAAGCCCGGGGAATACGCTTCCGCGCCGACCGGCGGTCGGCTGGCGCGACGACGCTTCGCCGGGGCGGGGGGGCTGGGGGGGCCTCCGGTATCGGAGACGGTATCGGAGACGGAGACGGTATCGGGGCACCCGGCCCGCACCGGTTCCGCATCCGGGGCGCGTGCGGGTCGCGTGCGGGGCGCATCCGGTTCGCGTGCGGGGCGCATGCGCTTCGCATACTCCGGCATGCGCTCGGCGGCGCCGGCGCGTCCGTACCGCTTGCACAGCGCAGCCCACTTCGCGGACTCGGACCGGTCCTCGGCCCCGACCGCCCACGGCTGGTGTTCGGCCCAGTCGTGCAGCTTGTAGGCGCCCGGCTCGCCATCGAGAAACCGGACCTCGGACGCCGCGCGCACGAACGCGCCCGGCTCGCCGTCCCATCCGGCGGCAATCTCGATGTCCTCGTCGGTCATGCCGGTCAGGTCGCCGTCTGGCTTTTCTGCAGCGGCGAACATCCACAGGTAGATGATTCCCAGCGGTCCGGCCGGTGTCTGCAGCCGGCGCTGGAGCTTGGTCATTTTCGGGTGCCCCTTGAGCGTGGTACTCAGGCGCACGTCGGCGTTTTTCGCCACAGAAGTCCCCTCGGGGTGATCGGGTTTCGGGTTCAACACGGGGTGAGGATCTTGGGCGCGTTCCGCTCGGCCAGCGCCACCTCGATGATGCTTTCCAGCGCGGGCCAGACAAACGCGCCTTCATGGCCGTCGTTGTGACTCTGGAACACCAGCACATTCGCCTCGCACAGCTGCATAAACGCGGCTTGGATCGACTCCTCGTGCATCGCGTGCATCACGGGCAGGCGCTTCAACAGCTCGATGCTGGCCGGTAGCTGCGCACCCATGACGCGCCACGCGATGACGGCCAGAAGCGCGCGCTGCTGCTCCTTGGTGCAGTTCGGTAGCGCCAGCTCCAGCACGTCAGCCACGGCCGGCGCAGCGGACAGGATGGTCAGGAACGGCTGCACGGTCTCGTGCAGGCGCAGGCGGGATGCAATGTTGACAACGTTGCTCATACTGCCTTCTCCAGATGGCGGGCCTGCGGGTTGAGCATGGACGGGGTGACCGGCGTGTCCGGCAGCTCGGCCTCGACCAACTTGCACAGCGCGGTCACGTGGGCGACCGGGACGCGGCCTCGCCGGCTCCACGCCTCGACGGTTCCGCGGGAGCCATCGGCCTCCAGTTCCAGCCGGTCGGCGATGCCCTGCCAGCCCAGTTTCTTGTAGAGGAGCTTCATCACCGACCTGACCCGAAGGCGGTCCGCGCGAGTCCATTTGATCGCTGCCATGTCTGTCCCTTACAAACGGTTGTGGGGTTGCTACGGTGCCGGATAGTACCAGTCTTCGCGCGGGGGTTGTCAACGCCGTGCAGACGCGCTAACGTTGCCCGGCCTGAACGGCAATCACCACCAACAAAGGGATCCCCCTATGTCTGCAAGCAAGGAAATCCTGCGGGTGCTCGGCGAGCTGCGCGGCGGGCTCGTCGCCATCGACGCCTCGCAGAAGCTGGAGGACATCGTTCGCGCCTGCCAAGCCTCCGGCAAGAAGGGCACGCTGACGATCGCCCTCACCATCCAGCCTGTCGGCAGCGGCAACGTCGAAATGAACGTGACCGCCAAGCTCACCGCGAAGGCGCCCGCCGCGCCGGATCTGGAGGAGCGCAGCATCTTCTTCGCCCAGAACGGCCAGCTGGTTCGCCACGACCCGCGGCAGGGCGACCTGTACCGCGGCCCGCAGGAGGTCAGCTCCGGCGGCGACGAGCCGATCAACCGGTTCGGCACCTGATCGACTTGGCGCCCCGTAGTTTGCCCTGACCAGAAACGGCGTCCGAAGGCCCCGGTTAGCGCCGGGTAGCACTGGGCGACCCGAGTACATGCGAGAGGGTCCGGCCGCAGGGTAAGAGCCGGCACAGCAGGCGGGGCGCCACCCCTTCACCACCATCAGAGAACCCCAACATGGAAAAGCTCCTGCAGCAATTTGTCGCCGCGATCGCGCAGCCCGTCCATATCCGGCGCGAGGATGTGGAGTTCACCGCATTGCCGCCCGGCTGGGAGGCGACGAACGTCAACGACCTGCGCACCGCCCCCGAGCGCGTCAACACCCACGTGACCCTGCTCGGGCTCGATTCGTTCAACAGCTACGTCAACCGCTTCAAGAACGGGCACAGCACCATCTTCATCACGCCCGACCTGACCAAGCTGTCGGGGAGCATGACCCTCGCCAAGGCGTTCCTCGAATACCACGAGGCCGGCGGCGGCACTGCCCCCACGCGCCCGGTGTTCCTCACCCACGTCGCCAGCCTGACCGCGCGCCCGTCGCTGGTCTACTCGAAGCTGCTGGAGCTCGACGGCAAGCTGATGGACCAGACCGCGTTCGCGCAGGCGCTGGAGGACATCGCGCGCTACTCGTCGTCGCACGCCGCCGCCGACCTGCTGGAGGTTGCGCGCACGATCAACCTCACCAGCAAGGGCGCGTTCAAGAACTACGAGGACGACTTCAGCGGCAGCACCGAGTTCCGGTTCGACCTGCAGGTCTCGGCGAATGCCGGCACACAGGAGCGCCGGCTGGTGGTGCCGTCGACGATCGAGTTCCGGTGCCCGCTGATCGACGGCCTGAGCGAGACGACGGTGCAGACGAAGTTCCAGTACCGCATCCCGAGCGGTCCGGACGGCCGGGTGCAGCTCGGGATCAAGGTCAACGACCGCGCCTATCTCGAAGAACAGGCCATCTTGGAGGCGGCCTCCTCCATCGCGGACTCGACCGGGCTGCATGTGCTCGTTGGCGAGCTGTCGTGCAGCGAGCAGGAGCTTCCGCTCTGATTTACCCCGGCGGCGGGGTGGTGCCCCCCTCACCGAGACAGCGACCGCAATCCCCCCCCTATGCGCGCTGTCGCCCCCGCCGCCGGACCTTTGCGATCACCCCGAGGACAACATGGATTTGCTGCTTCCACCCGGAACGGAGCTGCCCGACTGGGCTGATTCCATCAACTACGGAAAGGCTCGCGTCATCGACGGCCTGCCGAATCACGAATACCACAGCATCGCGGCGCGCTCACTGGTGTCCAAGGGCGCGCTCGACCGCTTCTCGCGCTCGCCTGCGCATTACCTGCACTACCTGACCAACCTCGACCCGGAGCCAGAGAAGTCCGACGCCCTGATCTTAGGCGCCGCGTTCCACTGCCTGCTGCTGGAGCCGGAAGTGTTTGAGCGTGAGTACGTGCTCCTGCCTGACTTCGGCGACATGCGCAGCTCCACAAAACGCGCGATCCGCGACAAGTGGATCGCGGAGCGCCCGGGCGTCACGCCGCTGCGCGCCGGAATGTGGCGCCAGATCCACGACATGCGCGAGTCGGTGCTCCGGCACAAGAAGCTGCGCCGCATCCTTGAGAACGGGCGCCCGGAGCTGACGTGCATCGCGATGTGTCCGCACACCGGCTTGCCTCGCAAGTGCCGGTTCGACTGGGTGTCGGAAATCGACGGGCTTGGGCTCGACCTGAAATCCGCCATCGACGGCTGTCCCGACAAGTGGCGGCGCGAAGCCGCCAATCGGCGCTACCACGTGCAGGACACGTATTACACCGAGACCGCGCAGCTGGCCGGCATCGACATGGACATCATGGGGTTTGGCGTGGTGGAGAAGGAGCCGCCCTACGTGTGCGGCCTATACACCATCCCGGTGGACGCGCGTCTCGCTGGCGAAATGGCCTACATGCGCGAGCTGGCGCAGCTGGCCGAATGCTGCGAGTCCGGGGAGTTCCCGGGATACGGCGGCGGCGACGCGCTGGAGCTGGAGTTCCCGCGCTACGCAATCCAAGACGTTGAGACCGTGCCCTGATCCACTTTACCGCCCTGAACCGAGAGACCACCATGACCGAGAACAACAACGCCCCCAAGCCCAAGCCCACGGCCGAAGAAGAACGTGGCGCGCGGACCGCAATGACGACGGTGGAGCGGAGGACCACCTTCGACCTGCCCGACGTGAACCTCGTGCAGAACAGCCCGTTCATGTCGTCCCATGCATTCGCGCACGCCCATCGGATGGCGACTGTGCTGGCGAACACGTCCATGGTGCCGGACGCCTACCGCCAGACGGTTTGGGACAAGGAACGTGGTATCTGGGTCGACAACCCCAACGCGGTCGGTAACTGCATGATCGCGATCGACCTGTCGAACCGGCTCGGCACCGGCGTGCTGGAGGTGATGCAGAACGTCGACGTGATCTACGGTCGCCCGGCGATGCGCGCGATCCTGTCGACCGCACTGGTGAACAAGTTCGCAGGCCCGGGCAAGCCCTACCAGCACGAGCTGCGGTACGAGTCGAACGGCGAGACCGGCGATGCCTACGGCGTGCGCGCCTACACCGTCGCCGCCGACGGAACGAGGCTCGAAGGCCCGTGGATCACGTGGAAGCTGGTGAAGGCCGAGGGCTGGCACCAGCGCAAGGGAAACAAGTGGCAGACGATCCCCGAGAAAATGTTCGCCAAGCGCGCGGCGTCGTGGTGGGCCGACCTGCACGCGCCGCACATCACGCTGGGCCTGATGGACCCTGACGAGGTGGAGGACGCCTTCCCCGAGGGCGAGAAGGTCACGCGCGCGCAGCTGCTGGAGAGCAAGCTGGCCGGGGCCGAGGAGCGCGTCATCACCACCACCGAAGCTGGCCGGCAGGCCATCGTGGGCGACGAGACCCCCCAGCAGCAGGCCAACAACCCAGAGGCCCCGGATCCCAAGAAGGAAGCCAAGCCGCGCGGCACGCGCCGCAAGGTGAAGCCGGAGCCAGCGAGCGAGGAACCCGCAGGCGAAGCGCAGCCCGGCACCGGCGCGACGGCCGAGGCCGGTCCGGAGCCGGCGCAGGAACCGGCCGTGGCCGAGGAACCGCCACCGCCGCAGACGGCGCGGCCCAGCCTCAATCTCGAATAACCGATCACCCCGATCACCCCGAGG
>Ga0079224_100007760_pt1 | contig 14442 bp, 8 predicted proteins | sample Stecom2015_FD_80414 | JGI IMG/M metagenome (GOLD analysis project Ga0079224, IMG submission 80414) | Agricultural soil microbial communities from Utah to study Nitrogen management - Steer compost 2015 | ecosystem: Environmental > Terrestrial > Soil > Agricultural land | place: USA: Utah...
AACGCTAAATGACTTCCATGATTGTCCGCGCAATCTCCGCTATCGTATGCTGTACGACTGCTTCCGGCGACCCGGCCGAAAACGCCCGCCGTTCGTATACCTTACCACGATAATAAATGGCAAAAAACATGGTGCCGACAGGCTTTTCCGCTGTTTCGCTGCCGCCCGGCTTGGTTAAGCCGGTCACCGCTACGGATAGGTCCGCTTCGATGAGATTGACGAGTCGCACGGCCATTTCTCGCGTTACCTCCGGGGATTCAGGTGTAAATTCTTCGATTAGATCGGCTGGTACGGAGAGTATATCCTCCTTCAGGCACGCATCGTAGCAGATGAGCCCACCTTTCAAAACGGTTCCGGCGTACTGGGTTTGCGAAAACGCATAGGCAAGTCCACCGGCCGTGGCGCTTTCTGCAAAACAAATGGTAAGCTGTTTTTCCGACAGTCGCCGTGCACAGTCGGTTACGGTTAATGCCGGATATTCCATGTTGACAGGCTTATATTTGCCCATGATCGTGTATTTGTCTGTGTGTTATGCGGGTCAACAACGGAACGCGGCGATTGTTTTATATTGGCCTTTGGTTGCTTTGCCCCGGTCCCTAGTGGCCGACTGATCAGCACGCCGTTCCGCTGGATACAGGAGTGCCCCTTTAGCCGGTAGGCGCGGCGAAATCCGACGATCTTTCCTGTAATTCGCCCAAGCGCGGGGCAGGGATTGCATTGGGGTTGTGTTCGAGATTGCTCCGAGTCAGCTTGGGTGATAAGTTTACGCTCCGCGCTATCTTGGTGTGCAGTTAGACAGCCCGCGCCAATCGGAGTCCAGTCGGAGCGCAATACGAGCCCAGTCGGAGTCCAAACCAAGCACCGAAGCGATCTCGAAGGCTATCCCGGAAAGAGCCGGTACGAATCAATCCGAGATAAAATAATTGTCCTTAAAGTAAGCGGGGTTAGTTTTGAATCCTTTCAGTATACTTAATGTATAGTTAACAAAACTCACTTACTTTTGCGGGTAGTAATTTTTGCCCGTTAAGCGATATATCATTAGTTTTGTCATTATGCAGCTGCTATACTGACCGTGTGTGCGAATCTAATAAATAATAATAAAGAGAAAATGATGTTGTTGAGGCTCCAGCAAGGTGATGCGGGCGCGTTTGAATGGATTTACCATAACTATAAAAGACGCATTGCCTATAAGCTCCTCCGGTTGCTCAAATCGGAAGCCTTAGTGGAGGAAACGATGCAAGATATATTTCTCAAGGTATGGGAACACCGCGAGTCGATCGATGTCAACAAGTCGTTCAAATCCTACCTATACCACATCTCCCAGAATAAGGTAATCGACTTATTCAGAAGGTCAAGAACAGAAAAGGCTATCCTCGATGAGGTCATCGCCGGAAATACCGAACTATACACGCATATCGAAGAATCCATTTTCACGAAAGAGAATGGGAAGCTGCTCGACCAGCTGATTGATCAACTGCCCGCCCAACGGAAAAGCATCTTTATTGCCTGCAAATTGGAGGGTAAGAGTTATAAACAAGTGGCTGATGAGTACGGCATCGCCCCCACCACCGTCAACGATCACCTCCAGAAAGCCATGCGGTTTCTGCGGACTAAACTAACCGTAGCCCCCGATGCCCTTTTGATTATTTTCATCAACCTGCTGAATTAAACGCCGCCGTTTGGCTGCCCGCAAAAAAAAATCAAATCAGAGCCGTTATTTTTCCGTTACCATCCGTAATAGCTTAAAAGGCGTGGCGATGATACCCGTCACGCGGATACCCTAACGAATGGAGCAGGAGGAATATATCAAGACGTTGGTCGAAAAATACCTGGATGGCAGGTGTACCGAACAAGAAATCAGACGGCTGTTTGCTCATTTTGAGTTGTCGGACCACGAGGAAATGCTGCGGCAATTCGTCCGGTCGGCAGTTGAAGGCGACCATGACGACCAACCGGCGGTTAGCGATCGTCTCGACGCCCTAACCGCCCGTGTGGAGGCTAGGTTGTTCAGCCAGCTACAGCCGCGGCAGCAACCGTGGTCTGCGCGCTGGCTTTCCCCACGGAAGTTTGCCGTCGCCGCCACCATACTTGCCGTGCTATCCATAGGCACCTTCCTGTACATTTGGAAGGCTGGACCCGAAAAGATAGCCATTGCTCAGGAAGATGTACTACCGGGCGGTAATCTGGCCACGTTGACGCTGGAAGATGGTAGCGTGGTTCAATTGAGTACCGAACAGCGCGGTATCGTGGTGGGCGACGGAGTCACCTACTTGGATGGCACTACGGTCGGCAGCAGACAATCGGAAAAGGGCGAAGCGCATACCGAGGTGGAACGCATGGCGTTGACCACTCCGAAGGGCGGTACTTATCAATTGAGGCTTCCCGATGGCACTAACGTCTGGCTTAATGCGGCATCCACATTGCGGTATCCTTCGCGGTTTGTCGGCAATGAGCGGGTGGTCTTTCTGGCGGGCGAAGCGTACTTCGAGGTCAGTCACCAGCAATCGGCTACCGGCAAACGTATCCCATTCCTGGTGGTCAGCGAAGGCCAAACAGTTGAAGTGCTGGGGACTCAGTTCAATGTTGCGGCATATCCCGACAGCGAAGGCATTTTGACTACGCTGGTGGAGGGCGCTGTAAAGGTCATATCCGGCGGTGGCGAGCCACCTGCAAGAACCAACCAACGTCCGGTTACCCTACGCCCTGGCGAACAAAGTACAGTCAAAGATGGCCATGCAGTAGTCCATGCGGTGGATGTTAACGCCTTCATCGGTTGGAAGGACGGTCTGTTCAGTTTCCGGGAGACCGAAATGCGCCAAGCCATGAAACAGCTGGCCCGTTGGTACGACGTGGACATCGTTTACGAAGGACAGCCCGTAGAGACTTATTTTTTCGGCGATATCCGGCGGAACAAAAGCTTGGCCCACGTGCTGGCCATACTGAAGAAAAGCGGCGTTAATTTCAGAATCGATAAACAGGAAGGCAGACATCGGATTATCGTAACTCCTTAAATTAAAGCCATATGATAGAAATATAATTAATGTAATTAACCTTTATTTTGATATGCTGATTAAAAAGAGAACAGTACCCTAATTCCAAACAGGTGTATCCATAAAGAAAACCGGATAGTGCTACCAACACTACCCGGCCGTTTCCGGATACACATGATTACAGCTGGCGTTTTGCCAGCGGACCAAGTAACCATTTGATTAATTACCAGAAAGCGTGTAAACTTATGAATTTTCATATACACTTAAAAGGGCTGTACGTGGCCTTTTTTGACCAATTATTATTGATTATGAAACTGGCGCTGTTGCTTACTTTTGTATCCGTGATGCAGGTTAGGGCCGTCTCGTTAGCACAGACCGTTACCGTTAACGCCCGGAATGTGCCGCTCAACGAGGTCATGCGGACCATTCAGTCACAAACCGGATATCTCTTCTTTCTTAAAGGCAAGGAAGTGGCCTATACCAAAGTGAATGTGCACTTTGAAAACGAAGATGTTCACTCGGCTATGGATAAGTTGACGGCAAATCTTCCGCTTACCTGGGAGATGGAAGAAGGAACCATCGTCATCAAGCCCACACCGACGCCGGTACGCCCCGCGACACCGGTCACCAAAGAACGACTGACCCAACAGCGCGAAGTGACCGGGCGTGTCACCGACGCATCGGGCCAGGGCCTTCAAGACGTAACGGTTGCCGTGCAGGGAACGGCCGTGGCAACAGTTACGGATGCCGAAGGGAACTACCGAATCCCTGTCCCCGACGATGCCGGCACATTGGTGTTCCGGTACATCGGCTTTACCACAGCCGAACAGGCCATCGGTAGCCGTACTCGAATTGATGTGCAGCTGCAACCATCGCTCAGCGACCTCGATGAGGTGATTGTGGTGGGGTATGGCACCCAAAAGAAAGGGCAGGTAACCGCCTCCGTATCGACACTCGACGGTGATGCCATCACGGAAAGCCCGGTCGCCAATATCAATAACAGCATTGCTGGTCGCGTTTCGGGCGTGCTGGCCTTCCAGGGAAGCGGCGAGCCCGGCGCCGATGCCGCCAACATCCGCATCCGTGGAATCGGTACTACCGGCTCGAACTCTGAAGCGCTGACCATCGTCGATGGGGTGCCGCGCGATTTCTCGCAGTTGAATCCTAACGAAATAGAAACCATTACCGTACTTAAAGACGCCGCCGCAATTGCACCGTATGGCTTGGCGGGCGCTAACGGTGTGGTATTGGTCACCACCAAACGGGGCAAGGAGGGGACCATCGACCTGAGTTACAACGGCTGGTACGGCCTCCAGCGACCTACCCGCTACCCCGACTACCTTGATGCTTACGAATTTGCTTCCACGCTGAATGTGGCCCGGGCCAACGCCGGGCTCGCACCGCAGTACACCCAAGAGGAACTGCAAAAGTATAAAGACCAAAGCGACCCGGACCATTACCCCGACCACGACTGGGTAAAGGAGGTCATTGATTTCCGCGCGCCAATGACAAGTCACAACCTGACGTTCTCCGGCGGCACCGATAAAATACGGTTTTTCAGTGCGCTCGGATACCTCTACCAGCAGGGGTCCGTAGACGTGATCAATTTCTCGAAATATAGTCTGGCGACGAACGTCGACGTCAATGCGACCAAGTCGACCCTGGTCTCGCTCGACGTGAAAGCACGATTGGAGGCCACCAAGAACCCGGGTGCGATAGACGGCACGGGTATTTATACCCAGGTGACCAAGCATCCGCCGCTGTTCTCCGACCAGCTGTCGTTTACCAACGGGCTTCCGGGGCACTCGTTGCTGCCGTCTATCTACAACAGCGGCTACGATAGGCAACAGGAGAATGTCCTGTATTCCCAGCTGTCCATAGAACAGCAGATTCCGTCCATCCCAGGCCTGTCGCTGAAAGGGGTATTCGCTTACGACAAAAGTTACCAGCTAGGCAAGCAATGGCAAACGCCGTATGTGTACTACCAGTTAAACGCTGCCGATGAATTTGAAGAGGTGCGGGGCGGCGTCACAGCGCCACGCCTCAACCAGGCGTTCGACCAACGCGTCAACACCACCCTGCAAGGCTACATTACCTACGTGGGCAACTTTGGCAACCACGGCGTCAACTTCCTAGCCGTAGCGGAGCGCCGTGAGGGCGATAATGTACTCTTCGATGCGGAGCGCATCAATTACCAGGTGAATCTTGACGAACTCGACCTAGGTAGTGCAGCGAAGGCCGACTTGGACAACGGGGGGTCTTCCAGCAGCTCCAAACAAATGGGCTTCGTTTACCGGGCGTCGTATAACTACAGCGGAAAATACATGGCCGAATTTTCGGGACGGTACGACGGGCATTATTACTTTGCACCCGGTAAGCGCTTTGTGTTCTTTCCCGCGGTTTCGCTGGGCTGGCGGTTATCCGAAGAGCCGTTCATGGAAAACATCGACTGGATAAACGACCTAAAGCTACGCGGCTCGTACGGTAAATCGGGCAACCTCGCCGGTGGCCCGTTCCAGTACCTGAGTTCTTACGGGGTGCGTCCGGGTTATATTTTCGGAGGAACGCAGGTGCAGGGTGCGTTTGAACGCAACGAACCTAACCGGAACATTACTTGGGAAACTGCCAAAAAGCTCGATATCGGCATCGAAGGCTCAGTGCTCAACAACAGGCTGCGCTTTGAGTTTGATGTATTCAGCGAAAGGCGCTCCGACATGCTGGTGTCGCCCTCTGCGGCCGTGCCGCTGGAATACGGCATTGGCCTGTCACAGGTCAATGGCGGCGTGATGGATAATAGAGGCTTCGACCTGTCGTTGTCTACGTTCAACCAGTTTGAAAACGGCCTGACGGTCGATGTAGGTGTTACCGTCTCTTACGCAAAGAATAAGTTGGTGCAGATCATCGAAGGCGCCGACACCTATGACAATCCGGAAAGGCGAAGAACTGGCCGCCCGCTGGGCACACAGTTCGGCTACAAGGCCTTGGGGCTATTCCAATCGCAGGAAGAGATCGACAACTGGGCCACGCAGTTCGGTACGCTGCAACCGGGTGATATCAAGTATGCCGACATGAACAATGACGGTCGCATCGATGCCAATGACGAGGTCGTAATCGGCGATCCGGCATTCCCCCAGTTGATTTATGGGGTAACCGGCAACCTGTCGTGGCGGGGTTTCGACCTAAGCATGTTGTGGCAGGGCGCGGATGAAAGCAGCTTTCTGCTTACCAACGAGGCATCGAACCCGTTCTTTAACGGTGCCAAGATCTTTAGGGAACAGCTCGACTACTGGACTCCCGAAAACCGGGATGCTACCTATCCGGTGATCATGCCTACGCCCACACCCAACAGTACGCAGACATCGTCGTGGTGGATACGTGACGGACGCTACCTACGCCTCAAAAACCTTGAGGTGGGGTATGCCATTCCCTCAACGCTTACGCAGAAGATAAACGTCGGGGGCATACGGCTGTTCGTCGCCGGCCAGAACTTACTAACGTTTTCTAGCGAAAGCTACCTCGACCCGGAAATCGGCGTGGGCGGCGGAAGCCGGCGCGCGAGGTATTATTTCCAGCAAAAGGTTTACACCTTCGGTTTAAATGTCAATTTTTAAAGAAGAACCCATGAAAAAGTTTGTTTCTCTCCGTATATACGCTGTATTAGCGCTTCCTTTTCTCGTGGCATCGTGCAACGACGCTGCGCTCGATATCGTACCGAAAGACCAGCTGACAGACGCGACTATCTGGCAAAGTGCTGAAAACGCCGGGCTGTTCCTCAACGATATTTACTATGAACTTAATCCGGGTCCCGTTTCGTCTGTGTGGACCGCGCTGCCCTCGGAAATCAGCAACGACCCGCTGGATAATTTCTCTGACAACAGCGTTAGCGGCAACCTGGCGGGAATCCCGTCGTATGAGGCATTTACCCAGGGCGCGTACAGCCCCTCCATCCCGATTTTCAACGACCATTGGAGTAACATGTACGCAAACATCCGGAAGTGCAACATCTTGATTGAAAAAGTAGGAAGCTCCGATTTTGCCGACGAAGCTAAAGAATCACTGATTGCGCAGGCTAGGTTCCTCAGGGCGTACTTTTATAAATGGTTAATTGACTTGTACGGCGGCGTACCCATCATCACCAAGCCGCTCGACCGGAATGTCGATGGCGATGGCATATTCGCTGCCCGCAACACGTACGAAGAATGCGTTTCCTTTGTCCAGCAGGAATGCGAGGAAGCGGCGGTAGACCTGCCGCTGACCGCCACCGGCAGCAACGTCGGGCGTGCAACCAAAGGGGCGGCATGGGCATTGAAGAGCGAATTGGAGCTGTACGCCGGAAAATGGGAAGATGCGGCTGCTACGAGCCTGAAAATCATGGAATCGGGAGCCGGATATGATTTGTTTCCCGACTACGGCACGCTGTTCTACGAAGAAAATGAAAACAATGAAGAGGTCATCTTCGACGTGCAATATGCGGCCGAAGTGAAGGGCGTGATTACCGAGCGCTATTGGAACCCCACCGTGGTATCGGATGGAGGCGGATGGCAGGCAGTAAACCCGACACAGGACTTGGTCGACGACTACGAGTTTCTCGACGGAAAGACCGAGGCGGAGGGGTCGACGCTGTTCGACCCCCAAAACCCTTATGCGAACCGCGGCAAGCGTTTCTATGCGTCCATTATTTACGATGGGTCCGAATGGAAAGACGACATCATATACACCCGGTTGGGCATTCCGAATAATCGGAACGAGTTCGGCGGCGTGGGCGCTACTCGCACGGGATATTACCTTCGTAAAAAGGTAAACCCGGCTATCGTACCCGGCACCAGTAGCGGCCAAAACTCCATTGTATGGCGCTATGCAGAGGTGTTGCTGAACTATGCGGAGGCAAAAAACGAGGTGTTGAGCACTCCCGACCAAAGCGTGTATGCCGCCATCAATAAAATCCGGAAGCGGGCAGGCCTGCCCGATCTGCCGGCCGGACTCACCAAGGAGCAGATGCGCGAGCGTATCCGCCGTGAAAGGCGTGTGGAGTTGGCATTCGAGGGGAAACGCTTGTTCGACCTATGGCGCTGGCGCATTGCCGACCAGGTATTCAGCGAATCGCTGACGGCCATGAAGATCACCGGGACGGAAGGAAACCTCACATACGAAAAAGTAGCTATCGATGGGGGCAAGGTGGTCTTCGACCCCGGGAAGAATTACCTGATGCCTATTCCCGAAAAGGTACGGGCCCGTAACGATAAAATTGATCAAAATCCCAACTATTGATGAAGAAGAAGTGGAACTTACTCGCTCCGGCGGTTGCGTGCGTGCTGCTTACTTGCATCGTATCGGGTTGTGCGATTAAGCGGCATTCTGCCGACCTGAAAACCTTCGACATCCAGACGGCAGCAGAGCTGAAGGAATTTCTGACCTACACCGAGGGCCGCGCGCCCCTGGTAAGCGCCCATCGCGGTGGGCCCCGGGAGGGATTTCCCGAAAATTGCATCGCCACGTTTGCAAATACCCTTGCGCATACACCAGCGCTGCTGGAGATCGACCCCAGGTACACCAAAGATAGCGCCATCGTGCTGATGCACGACGCTACGCTCGACCGCACGACCAACGGTCACGGAAAGGTGTCGGATTATACCCTCGCCGAGCTCCGCAAACTGCGGCTGAAAGATACGGAAGGCAACCTGACCGACTACCGGATACCCACACTCGATGAGGCCCTGCAGTGGGCGAAAGGCAAAACCATCCTCGTCATCGATGCCAAAGATGTGCCAATTGAGGTGCGCGCTAGGAAAATCATCGAAAATAAGGCCGAAGCGAATGCAATCCTTATTTCCTACTCGATAGCAGATACCAAAACATGCTATGAGCTTAGTGAGGACATCGTGATGGAGGTTATGATGAGCGATATGGAACAGGTCGAGACGCTGGACCGCAGCGGTGTGCCGTGGCAAAATGTGGTGTCGTTCGTAAGCCATAACCTACCTGATAGCCGTGCGGTATTCGACGCGGTGCATCACCGGAAAGGCTTATGCATCTTGGGCAGTTCGCGCAATTACGACCGCCGGTATATTGAAGGTGAAATCGGAGACGATGAGCTGAAAGCGGGCTATCGGCAGCTGGTAGCCGCGGGCGCCGATATCATTGAGGCTGATTTGGCCATTGAAGCGGGGGAAGCACTGCAGCGGTTGCAACAGCAGGGCGGGAATGCCAGTGGTGCACGACCGAACATTCTATGGATAGTGGCAGATGACCTGGGAACGGACCTCGCGTGCTACGGTACGCCCCTGGTGAAGACACCCCACCTCGACCGGCTGGCGTCGGAAGGTGTGCTATACACCAACCTGTTCAGTGTGGCATCCGTTTGTTCGCCTAGCCGCTCGTCGCTCGTCACGGGGATGTATCCGGTCAGCATCAACAGCCATCAGCACCGCCCCGGCCATAAGGATAGCCTGCCGTCCGGTATCCGGCCCATATCCGAGTATTTGCGGGAGCAAGGCTACTTCGTGAGCAACGGCAGCAGCGGACACTCTGAGACCTTCGGCAAAACCGACTACAATTTCGCACATGATCCGCGGCGGCTCTATGACGGGTCCGACTGGAGCCAGCGGGCTCCTGGTCAGCCCTTTTTCGCGCAGATACAGATCAAATACCCGCACCGGCCGTTCGCCGGTGATTCCATCAATCCTATCGACCCCGACAAGGTGGTGCTACCGCCAAACTATCCGAATACGGCGCTTGCCCGTAAGGATTGGGCCCTTTACCTCGAAACGGTGCAGTTGACCGATCGGCATGTGGGGGCCATCCTCCAACGGCTGGAGGAGGAAGGGCTCGCCGACAATACCATCGTGTTCTTCTTTGGCGACCAAGGGCGGCCGCATGTCCGGGCTAAGCAGTTTTTATATGATGCGGGCATCCATACGCCATTGATCGTCCGATCGCCTAGGCACCAGGCCACCGCGGGCACGAAAGATCACCGCTTGGTCAGCACCGTCGATATCGCCGCCACCACCCTGGCATTGGCGGGGCTACCGATTTTCGATCACATACAGGGTGTGGATTTCCTTGATGATGACCGGGAGCCGCGGTCGTATGTCTTCTCCATGCGCGACCGGTGCGACGAGACGGTTGACCGCATCCGTTCCGTGCGGAGCCAACGCTTCAAATACATCCGGAATTTTTATCCCGAACGCTCATACACCCAGGCTAATGCGTACAAACGGGCTAATTATCCGATGCTGGCCCAGATGCGGGTCATGTACCGCGAAGGAAGGCTTAACGAAAACCAGCTTCCCTTCATGGGCGACAAGCGCCCCGCCGAGGAGCTTTATGATATACAAGCCGACCCTCACGAACTCCATAACCTCGCCGCGCTACCTGCTGCGCGCGACACGCTGGCGCGGTACCGGGAACTGATGGATACCTGGCTCGCCGAAGCTGACCATGGCGTGTATCCGGAGCCGGCGGAGGAAATCGCCCATGCCCAAAAACTGATGGCAGGTATTTTCGCGCGCGATATGGCGAAAATGGGTTTGCCGGCTGCGGCTGACGACCGCGAATTGCTGTCCTATTGGGAGCGTACGTTGCTGGGCACGGCTAATCCGGATACCAACGCCCAACAACCACCCAACATTGTCCTCATCATCGCAGACGATCTTGGCTACGGCGATTTGGGATGCTACGGGCAGCAAATGATTCGGACGCCCAACATCGATGCCTTAGCCGCCGGAGGTATGCGGTTTACGAATTATTATGCCGGATCGACCGTCTGTGCACCGTCGCGCGATGCCTTGCTTACGGGAAAGCACACGGGTCACACCTACATCCGTGGAAATTTTCTGACCGATGCAGGTGAAGACCCCGCACTGCCGAACGACGAAGTGACCATGGCCGAACACTTGAAAAAGGCCGGTTACCGCACTGCTCTTTTCGGTAAGTGGGGGCTGGGCGGTGAAGGCCGCGGTCCGGAAACACAGGGCTTTGATCGCTCGGTTTGCTACCTTGATCAGATACACGCGCATAATTATTACCCCGATTACTTATACGAAGATGGCGAGAAATTACCGCTGGACAGTGTGTATAGCCACCACCTGTTCGTGGACAAAACCCTAGAATACCTCAACGGCCAGGACGGAACCCAGCCGTTTTTCCTGTACCTTCCCTATACGCTGCCGCATGGCCGGCACGTCATTCCGGACAATGCACCGTACACTACGGAAGATTGGCCCGACCAGTTTAAAAATTACGCGGCCATGATCACCTTGCTCGACAGCGACGTCGGGCGTATCGTCCGGACACTCCGCGAACGGAGTTTGGACCGCAACACCCTGATTTTGTTTATGAGCGATAACGGCGCCAATCCGGCGTTTGCCAAATTTTTTAAGAGCAATGGGCCGTTGCGTGGTGCAAAACGCGACATGTACGATGGTGGCATCCGGGTGCCGCTGGTTGTCAACTGGCCCGGCAAGGTGCCCGCCAACAGCACCACGGCACACGTCTGTGCGGCCTGGGACCTGTTGCCCACCGTGTGTGAGGTGGCCGGTATTGCGCCGCCCGCCGATAGCGATGGGTTGTCGCTATGGCCGCTGCTGACAGGCGACATAGAAAGGCAAGCCGAACACGATTACCTCTACTGGGAAAATTACAAATATAACTACAATTGGGATAAGCCCAATAATGCATTGCCGCGCAACTGGCTAGAAAACAGGGCGGTGAGGTACGGCAAGTGGAAGGCCGTACAGCATAGCATGTACCAAAATTCCGGCGCCGAAGTAGAACTTTACGACCTGGAAACCGACCCGGGCGAAACGTGCAACGTAGCGGTCGACCATCCGGAAGTTATCCGTAAAATCAAAGCGATTTTCGCCAATTCTTCCACTACCGCACCCTACTACCCGTATAAACCGTTTGGCAGGGCACACGCCGTACCAGCTACGGCAGTGGTGCGGTAGCACGAAACGTATAGGAACAGTATAGTCATGAGGAAAAAATATGGACAACACCAATAACATATCCAGAAGGACCTGGACGAAACAAGCCGCCATCGGACTTGCAGGGGCGTTACTGACGGCAACCACGGCACGTGCTGTGGCCGCCCTGCGGGTGCAGCCGCCCGCCCGGTTGGCGGGAGCGGTCATTGTGGGGCTTCAAACGTATAGCCTCCGGGACCGCCCGCTGCCAGAGGCCATTACCGCCATGCAGGCACTTGGCATTGAACATTGCGAATTGTGGGAGGGGCACGTTGAGCCCATCGAATACCGGTGGCGGCGCGGCTTGTCGCCCCAACAGCTGCGTGAAAACCGTGAGAACCTGAGGAAGTGGCGGGCATGCGTCTCGATGGACGTTTTCGCCCGCATCCGCGAGCAATTTGAGCGCGCCGGTATCCGCATACTAGCTTACAATGCCACGTTTAAAGACGATATTAGCGATCAGGAGTTGGACCTAGGCTTCCGGATCGCCCAGACGCTGGGCGCCGATACCATCAACTCCTCGGCCACCGTGAACGTGATGGGCAGGGTGGACGAGGCCGCGCAACGGTATGGTATCCGGGTGGGTATGCATAACCATGCCAACGTCGACAAACCCAACGAATTCGCCACCCCCGATAGCTTTGCCAGGGGTATGGCCGGTAAATCGGACCTCGTCGGCATTAACCTTGACACAGGGCATTTCACGGCGGCGAATTTCGATCCGCTGCAGTACATCAAAGACCACCATGAGCGTATTTTCAGCATCCACCTGAAAGACCGCAAAGCCAATCAAGGACCGCGCACACCGTTCGGCGAAGGGGACACGCCGTTGGCGGAGATACTCACCCTCATCGCGGCCGAGGGATGGGCCATCCCGACGTTCATCGAGTACGAATACGACGGGGCGGATACCATGGTAGCGCTACGCGATTGCTTGGCATATTGTCGTCGGATAGTAACTAATAACAACGCATTATGAAATTGAAAAGAAAGGAATTCCTTGCCCAGGCAGCGGCGCTGTCGGGCATCATGATCATTCCCCGCGCGGTGTTGGGCGGCCGGGGATATACGGCGCCAAGCGATCGCATTACCCTGGGGTTTATCGGTGCGGGTAGGCAAGCGCTGAACTTGCAGCGGTACTTTTCAGATACCGGTAATGTGCAGATTGTCGCGGCTGCCGACGTATATGAATCGAAAGCAACCCATTTTGTAACCCAGCTGGATGGCCTGGTAGGGCAATCGGCAAGCGCCTGTAAACCCTATCGCGACTTCCGGGACGTGCTCGCACGGAAAGATATCGATGCCGTTGTGATTGCCACGCCCGATCACTGGCACGGTGTAATCGCCGTAATGGCAGCCGATGCCCGGAAAGACATCTATTGCGAAAAGCCGCTTGCACTGACCGTTCAGGAAGGGCGGGACATCGTGGATGCCGTTAAACGGAACAATGTGGTGTTTCAAACGGGGAGCATGCAGCGCTCATCGCCCGAATTTCGGCAAGCGGTCAACCTAATCCGCAACGGATACTTGGGACAGATTACGTCCGTCCACGTGAATATCGGTGGGCCGCCGGAGCCGTTCGACCTTCCCGAAGAACCGGTTCCTGCTGATTTGGATTGGAACCTGTGGCTGGGACCCAACGAACCCGTGTGGTACAACCACGAACTAAACCCGATAATTGGCGACCCCCTTTGGGCCCGGTGGAGGTATTATAAGGGCCTGGGCGGCGGGGACATGACCGACTGGGGAGCCCACATGTTCGACATCGCGCAATGGGCGCTCGATATGGATGGAAAAGGACCAACCGCAGTGGCGGCATCGGGTGACCGAGGGGTTAGGATGCTGACCTATACTTACAGCAATGGTATCCAGATGACCCAATCGGATACGGAGCAAGGGCGGTTTATTGTGTTTGAAGGAACGGAAGGCCGTCTTCGGGTGCAACGGAGGCGGCTTGAAGTTACCCCTGAAGCGCTCCGAGACCGCACATTTGGACCGGATGATAAATTGGTGTATCACAGTGATAACCATTACCGGGACTTCCTGCACGCCATGAAGACGAGGCAGAAACCCATCTGCCCGGCCGAAGTGGGCCAAAGCACGAATACCGTCTGCACCATCGGCAACATTGCTTACGAATTGGGGCGACCGCTTACCTGGGACGATACTCGCGAAGCGTTTGTCGGCGACGCCGATGCCAACCGCCTGCTGGTGCGTCGGCTGCGTACCGACTGGGCAGATCGGTAGCCGTGATTCGCGCAGGTAGCCGTTATTTATTCGGCAGACTGCTGCACTAATAGACCGTCTTTGACCATGCGCTCCAGCAGCACCTCGGGGTACTCCTCGGCAAACGCATCGATGCTCGTGGGATTAACCGTTTCTGACTGTGCCGACCATACCAGTTGACCGCTGGCAGCGTTGTACAAGTTAGTTTCCAGGAAATACGTCTTGTCGGTGACGTAATACCCGGGATCGTACATGATGGGATG
>Ga0079224_100007761_pt1 | contig 14441 bp, 14 predicted proteins | sample Stecom2015_FD_80414 | JGI IMG/M metagenome (GOLD analysis project Ga0079224, IMG submission 80414) | Agricultural soil microbial communities from Utah to study Nitrogen management - Steer compost 2015 | ecosystem: Environmental > Terrestrial > Soil > Agricultural land | place: USA: Utah...
AGGCGTAGTCGGCACCGAGCCGGAAGCGATGCATCGACAGGTCGCCGCCCGCGAGCAGTCCCGACTTCCAGGTCAGGTCGATGGCCGCCGATTCGCCCCAGGTCACCACGCCAACTGGTCGGCACTGATCCTCGCGGCGAGTGGCCTGCGCGCAATCCATGTCGACGACACCCTCGGGGATCAGGACCACCTTGTCACCGGTGACATTCACTGCGACCCGCTGTCCCTTGCCGATGTTGACCGCAGCCATCGCGAGGTTGAGTGGCGAGGCGCCCGTCACTCTCGCGACACTGATGCGCGACACTCCGTCGGACAACAGCACCTCCGCGCCCCCCGTGCGATCACCACCACCGCCCAGTGAGATGGTGAGCACCTCGCGGCCCTGTGCCGACAACAGCGCCGGGATCATCGCCAACGCGATTGCAATGTTGATTGCCCATCTCGACTGCATCCGGATCGACATCCTACCTCCCGGTCCTTGGTCTGCCCTCGTTGTCCTCCGCCGCCAGCGCAAGCACCGCCTGGATGTCTGCCCACCGACCCGGGACCAGTCCCCGGACGGCACGCTCGACCTCGGCACTCCACTGGCCACCCATTTGCTCGACATTCTCGCGTGTGGTGCGAACCAGCTCGTCACCGAAGCGAGCGAGGTCGAGTCTCTCCTCCCTGGTCCAGATCGACCACTGCCTGATCGCATGCAGGTAACCATCCAGTTCCCCGTCGGGATTGAGCATCCCCCGGGCGTTGAGATCGTCGACCGCAGCGAGGATCCGGCCTGCACTCCGGAATCGCTCGATCGTCGGTGCCGCTGCGATCCGCATCAGGGTTCCCGCTGCCGGCGGCTTGCGGAACAGTTCCAGGCAATAGGCATCGATGAGCTGACTTCTGCCTCCGGCCGCGAGATATCCCTGCAGCAGTGCGGACACCCGAGACTGGATCGCGGGTGTTATCGCGACCGGCTCGAACACCAGCATTCCCCCGGTCATCTCCACCGGCACTTCGCTGCGGTTGATCCCCAGGAAGCGGATCACCGGCCCGGTCGAGCCCCCGGTCGCGACCAGGTAGGACTCCACCGGGACATTGCCGTTGACCGCGACGACCTCGCGAACCACCGCCGTCAGCGAGTCCAGGTAGGCCTCCGCGCTTGGCCCCGAAACCGCTGCGGGACTCGGATCGACAGTGACGCCCTGCAGCGACCCCAACATCAGTTGCGACCCGGCGTCGAGTGGCGCCGCGGCGATGTCCGCGGGGATGAGTGGCTCGCCGGCCACCACGCGCTGCTGGTTTTCGTCCTTCTCGCACGCGACGACCTCGAGGGTCATGGTCACGGCGCTCGACTTGTCCGGCGGGATCTCGTTGACGTCCAGGCGCAGCGTGTAGACCCGCGGCTCGTCGGGTGCGAACATCTCCCCGATGTAGACCTTGTCGCCGCTGAGCTGCAGCTCGACCCTGGCACCCGTTTCCACGATCGTCGCGCTGACGCTGAGTCGATCGCCCTCGGCGTCCGAGGCGATGATGCCGACGCGGAAACGTTCGCGCGGGCAGAGGCCGCGCTGGTGTGATGGTGACGTCTCCAGCGTCGCGCCGGCATCGAGCCCGCTCAGGTAGCCGTAACCACTGATCTCGGGGGCGAGGTTGCCGACGTGGAGGATTCCCTTGCCACTGCCGGTGTTGGCCTCGTCGTCCACGGTGACGAGCACGTCGTGATAGCCGAGGTCGTCGGTCTGGGTGAACGGCGCGGCGAGGCGGTACTCGATCCAGTCCTCACCACGGTCGACTTCGACCAGCCCCTCCCCCACGGCGTACACCGCCCCGCCCGCTGCGCGGGCATCCACGCGTACACCGGTGATGTCGGTGACGCCGTTGGCGTCGCTCACCCTCAGCGTCACGTCGATCTGCCTGCCCTCGCCGCGATGCACAAACCCCGGTGTCACCCTCACCTCGCGCACCACCGGCTCGACGTCGACGACCGTGAGCGGTATCACGCCGTCGGCAACGAGTCCGTTGTCGTCCCGCACACTCACCGCCAGTGGCCAGGTGCCGTGCTCGTGGACGTCGGGCAGCCGACCACTGCGGTCGAAGCCCAGCACGAACGTCCCGCTGCCGACGTCGTGCGAGATGCGGCGCGGATTGTCGGCGCGATTGAGCAGCGGCGCGGTGCGGAGTCCGGCCGGATGGACGAGCGCGATGCTGCGCGTGACAACCTCGTCGGTACCGGCGGCATCGCCGTTGGCATCGTGCACCACCACGCGTGCACCAGAGAGGTCGAACTGCTCACCCGGCCTGGCGCTGAGGGCACCGGGCCGAAGCTCGGTGATTTCGGGTGGGACGTTGACCACCGTCACGATGCCGCGGCCCTCACCAACGAAGCCACCCACTTCCGGAATGGTCGTGACCCTCGCCCGGAACGGATACTCGTCATCGTGGCGTGGCGTTGCGGCGGTGAAGTTGAACGTGGCCTGGTTCGCGGCAATCACTGCGGCCGGTTCACCCACTCCAGGCGCCTGCACCGGTGCGATGCCGTTGACATCGCCGGTCGCCAGCGGGAATGCGCTGCCGGTGGTTGCGATCGCCTGCGCGGTGACCGCACCGGCCTCGCCGGGTGCCACGGCCACGCTGGCGACGCTCACGGTGCGGATCTGGTCGGGCGGCCCCTCACCGCACTGGATGTCGAGCATCCCGATGTAGGTGCCACCCTTGAAGCTCCAGGTCAGCGACAGGAAGTAGTTGCAGCGATCGTCGGTGCTGGTTGACTCCACAGTCACGCTCTGGGCATCGGGCTGCTCCTCGACCAGCAGTCGCTTCACGTCGTTCGCGATCGCGGTCAGATGTGGGCGCAGCAGCTCCTTCAGCTCTGCACCACCGACCTGCTGGGCGAGATTGTCGGCGTGACTCCGCAGGTGATCGACCATCCGGGTCAACAGCCCGTCAATCACGAGCCCCGGATCCCTCCCCTCCACGTACGACTGCATCATCATCGATACCGCTGTCTCCGCCACCCACTTGGCTCCCTTGTCGGTAAGCAGCGAAGACGGATTGGCGTAGCGGCGGATCAGGTCGCTGGCGATGCTGGCGAACGCCTCACGGGCACCGGCGAGCAGCATCTCCTGCTCGATCGGGATCAGCAGGTTGCCGAAGTCACGATATGGATAGCTGGTCGCATCTCGCTCATTGCTCTGCCAGGTCACTCGCGCGAGCGAGTAGAGTTCGTTGGCGACGTGGAACAGCAATGGCGTGGCGTTGCGGGAGCGCTGCACGATTGCGGGGCCCGGTGTGGCGTCGCAGTCGCCGATGCGACCCGAGGTGACCCGGATCGGTTCGAATTGCGGGCCATACGCCTTCTTGAACTCCACCACCGGAACCGGCCCGCCGCCGGTGGACACGGTGAGCCGGTAGGTGCCCCGCGCCACGAGGATCACCCGGCACTTCGCATCGGGGGCCGATGCGATCCCGAGGTGAGCCATCAGCGCGGGTGCCACCCGCACCGGCAGGAGCGCCAGTGCCAGCGCTCCCGCCGATGTAACCAGCAATCCAGCCGATCCAGCCTTCACAGCGTCTCCAGGGTCCGGGGCGATACTCCCCGGATGGTTACGCGAGATTCCTGGCCGGACCCGGCCACCAGCTGACGCAGTTCTCCCTGGGGCGATAGACTTCGGGATACCCAGCTCCATCCCTGAGAGGCCTTCTGGTGGGTGAACCCTACTCGCCGACGACGCCCGACCCCGAAATCACCGGCCTGCTGCACGAACTGGCCGGTGGACGGCGCGCTGCGTTCGATCAACTGTTGCCCCTGGTGTACGACCACCTGCGGCGACTCGCACACGCGCGCCTGCAACGCGAGGCGCCGGGCCACACACTCGACACCGCGGCGCTGGTGCACGAGGCCTGGCTCCGACTGGTGACCCAGCATCGGGCCAACTGGCAGGACCGCGGACATTTCTTTGCGGTCGCATCGGAGGCGATGCGCCGCATACTCGTCGATCACGCCCGGCATCGGCGCACCGCCAAGCGCGGCTCCGCCTCCGTGCCGTTGTCGCTGGACAGCGTCGATGCTGCGGCACTCGTCAGCACCGGCTCCGACAGCGACGACCTCCTCATCGCACTGGACGACGCACTCGCACGCCTGGCGAACGTCAACCCGCAGGGCGCCCGCGTGGTGCAATACCGCTTCTTCGCCGGACTCACCAACGCCGAGGTGGCCGAGCTACTCGGCACCTCGGAGCGTTCGGTGCGGCGCACCTGGACGGTCGCGCGTGCCTGGTTGCGACGCGAGATGTCCGACGACCTGCCGATGTCCGCCTGATGAACACCGACGACTGGTCCCGGCTCGAGGCACTGATCGAGGCCGCACTCGCGGCGCCGACAAGGCAGCGCGATCGCCTGCTGGTGGAGCGAGCAGCCGGCGACGAGGCATTGCTGGCCGAGGCCCGCTCGCTGCTCGCACAGCTCGACGCCGACCCCGACTTCCTCGAACCTCCCACAGCAACGACCAGCGACACCCGCGCCGGTGAGACTCAGCTTCCGACGATCCCCGGTTGGCGCCTGCAACGTCGACTCGGTGCCGGTGGCATGGGCGAGGTGTTCCTTGCAACCGCCGATCACGAGCCCGACGGTCCACGCGTCGCGATCAAGGTGCTTCGTCACGGACTCGACTCTACCGGATTGCTGAGGCGCTTCGCGCAGGAGCGCCGGATCCTCTCGTCGCTGGATCACCCCGGCATCGCACAGCTTGTCGATGCCGCGACCACGACCGATGGTCGCCCGTGCTTCGTGCTCGAGTACGTGCCGGGGGTTGCGATCACCGCGTTCGCCGACCTGCACCGATTGTCGGTGGACGAGCGCATCCGCCTGGTGATCGATGTCTGCGACGCCGTGTCACACGCGCACCGCTCGCTGGTGGTGCATCGCGACATAAAGCCGGCCAACATTCTCGTGACCGAGGAACGGGCCGCCAAGCTGCTGGACTTCGGGATCGGCAAGATCATCGCCACCGATGCCGCCCCGGCCTCGCTCGAGACCGCCCCCAGCGAGCGGATGCTGACGCTCGACTACGCCGCGCCCGAGCAGCTCCGCGACGAGGTGGTCACCACCGCGACCGACGTGCACGCACTCGGCATCCTGTTGTACGAATTGCTCACCGGTGTTCACCCGTTCCGCCGCGAGGGGGACACACCGGGACAGATCGAGCGGGCGGTGCTGGAGCGGATTCCGGATCGTCCCAGCGCCGTGGTGCGCAGCGCGCCATCGAGCGGCCCGATTGCAGCCAGCGACGCGAAGGTGCGCGCCGAGGCGCGTGCGGCAACCGGTCCCGACTCGCTGGGCCGTCGGCTGTCCGGCGACCTCGACAACATCGTGCTCAAGGCACTGCGCAAGGAACCCGAGCGCCGGTACGCCAGCGTCGCCGAGCTCGCGGCCGACCTGACGCACCATCTCGAGGGCCGCCCGGTGATGGCACGCCCCGACACCCTGGGATACCGCGCCGCCAAGTTCGTGCGCCGCAATGCCGGATCGGTGCTGGTGGCCACGCTCGCCGTGATCGCACTTCTTGCCACCACGGCGACCGCGCTGCTGGAATCGCGCCGGGCAACTCGCGCGACCGCTGCTGCCCGCGCCGAGCGTGACGAAGCGGTAGCGGTGCGCAGCTTCCTGATGGAGACCTACGGGGCCACCGGGGCGGGAGATCAGGTCGGGCCTTCGGAGACTGTACGTCAATTGGTGGACAGACAGGGGGCGCGCATCGACCGCAATTACGCCGAACGACCGCTGCTGGCCGCACGACTCCACGAGGTGGTAGCAGACGCATACGATCGACTCGGGATTCCTGCCAGCGCGGAACAACCCGCGCGCAGGGCCCTCGAGCTCCGCCTCCAGCACCAGGGGCAAACGCATCCCGATGTCGTGGCCGCGCACAACCTGCTCGGCTGGGTGCTGCACCAGGCCGGCAAGCGGGACTCTGCCGCCGTCCATCTGCGTCGTGCACTGGCACTGCAGCGTGAGCGCGAACCGATCGACTCTGCTGCGCTCTCACGGGCGCTGAACGATCTCGGCGTGCTGCTGAACGCCACCGGCGACTGGGACGAGGCGAAGCAGGTGCTCGGTGAGGCGCTGCAGATCCGGCGTAGCATCAACGGCGACAGCAGTCTCGCGGTCGGAATCACCGCAAACAACCTCGCCGCCACTCACTATTACCTCAAGGAACTCGCTGACGCCCATCAAGTGCAGTCACTCGCGGTCGCCGCGCTCGAGGCCAGTGTGGGCACCGAGCATCAGCGCAGCGTCATCGCGCTCGGCAACCTCGCGGCTTTCCGCCTCGCCGATGGCGATGCGACAGCAGCCGAGGCGGACTACAGGCGACTGCTCGAGTTGCAGTCGCGATTGCAGGGGCGTGAGCATCCCGTCACGCTGCGAGTGATGACCTCACTGGCGGCGGCGTTGCTGGCGCGACAGGGGGACACGCGGGGCGATGCGCTCGCAGAGGCGGAATCGATTGTCGAGGAAGCACTCGCGATCCAGGAACGGCAACCCGGCCAGGGATTGCCACAGCTGGTCGTGACACTCGAACGACTGGGAGCGATCAGGATGGCGAGGGGCGACACCGCACGGGCCGCAACGGTCATCCGGCGCGCGCTCGAACGGATGGTCGCGCTGCACGGCCCGGATCATCCGCAGGTCGCGCTATTCCGCTCGCGCTGGTGCAGCCCGCGGACGGGCTGCTGACCAGCGAGAACGGTTGTGATTACCTGGAGGTGTGAGCTGCATGCGCCGCGACGATCGCGTCGATCAACGGCGCGGAGTCGAAGCGCACCGGGTCGGTGGCGGGGAGCCCGGTATCCTCGGTCGCCTTGCGGCAGGCCTCGAGGGCTTCCTCTTCGGACAGGTCGTAGGTGTTGAGTGCGATGCCGATGACCTTCGACGGACTCACCATCGCCGCCAGCGACTCGTACGCGCGCACGTACTCGCTGAGCGGCGGCAGCCGCAGCCACGACGCCTTGCGATAGTCTCCGATGTATTGGCGGCTCGCCTGGTGGCAGAGGATCATCACGTCGGGGCAGGACCCGTGCAGCAACCCCACCGTCACGCCCGAATAGCCGGGATGGTTGATGCTTCCCTGTCCCTCCACCAGCACGATATCGGCGCCCTCGGCGCCCCGCACGGTGATCTGCTCTGCCGCACCGGCGATGAAGTCGGCAACAACCGCGTCGATGCCGATCCCCCAACCCTCGATCATGATCCCGGTCTGGCCGGTGGGAACGAAGTTGGTGCGCAGGTTGCGCGCGCGCAGTTCCTTGATGAGCTGGAGTTGCGCGGTCATCTTGCCGACGTTGCAGTCGGTTCCGACCGTGAGCACGATCAGCGGCTCCAGATCGCGCGCCAGTCCGGCACCGATCGGCAGGTCGGTGGGCGGCTTGCGGATGTCGGTGATCGTGCGGCCGTTGCGACGCGCTTCCTCGGCGAGGACCGGATCGTCACCCAGGAAGGTGTGCAGGCCGCTGACGATGTCGCAGCCGCCGGCGAGCGCCTCGCGCAGCCATTCGCGCCACGCTTCCGGCAGTCGACCACCGGCAGGTGCAATCCCCACCAGTACTGAATTGGCTCCGAGCGCGAGCCCCTCGGACATCGAGCCCACCACGGGGATCGGGCCACCGAAGCCGAGCACTTCCTGAACTGTCTTGCCGGCCTTTGACCGATCGAGCACCGCCACCACTCGATCGGCTTGGTAACGGATCACCGAGTTGGCGGTCTTCGACGTCATCGGGCCGAAATCGCCATCGGCGAGAATCAGGTGCCTGGGCGCCTGGGGCGCCGAGCTGGTGGAACTCAAGACTTGTCGTTCTCCTCGCCGGAATCACCATTGCCCTGGCCGATCTGCCTGGGCGCCTCGTTTCCGCCCGCGCCGAGCAGGCCCATCTTGGCCTTGAGCTCGAGCAGCTGCTGGTCGGCGGAACCGTGATACTCGAGCTGCTCGAATTCGCGTGTCAGTCGATCGCCGCTGAATTCCTCCTGCAGCTCCGCGGCGGCCAGCGCCTTGCGCTCGCTCGCCTCGATCTTCTCCTGCATCCGCTCGAATGACTCGAACGCGCTCTTGTCGCCCATCCCGGCCAGGGTGTCCTGGATCCGCTGCTGGGCCTCGGCGCGGCGTGCCCGGGCGATCAGGATGTTCTTCTTGCGCTTGGCTTCCTCGATCTTCTCGTTGAGCTGGCGGAGCGAGTGCTTGAGCGCCTCGGTCTCCTGGCGGCTGCGCATCCACGTCTCGTGCAGCGCCTGGGCACCCTGCAGCGCCTCGTTGTAGCGCATCAGTGCCTGCTTGGCGAGGTCATCACGACCCTCCTGCACCGCCAGCATCGCGCGACGCTCCCAGTCCTCCGCGGCCTTCTTCTGCGCGGCGGCGTCGGCCTCGAGCTTCTTCTCGTCGGCGATCGCCTGTGCGACCTGCTGGCGCGCCTTGTCGAGCTGGCCGCGCATGTCGACGATGAGCTGGTTGAGCATCTTCTCGGGGTTCTCGGCCCGAGAGATCAGGTCGTTGATGTTGCTTCGCAGCATCGCCGCGAAACGATCCAGGATTCCCATCCTTCAGCCCTCCCCGAGCGGCGCCAGAGTTGCCGCGTGCGATGCCAATGCGAGTGTCAGCGAGTCGAAGCTGGCTTCGAACTCGGAGAAATCGAGGTTGGTGAGCTCCAGCGTGTCGGTAAGGACCACGTGGTCGCCCTCGAGACCGTAGGAGCCGTGAACCAGGTCGCGAGCGTTGTACTCCAGCAGCAGCCGGAACACCTGCGCTGCACGACCGGCGTCGGTCGGCACCTTCATCACCTTGACCCGCATCACCAGCACCGGCGGGGCGAAGTTCACCGCGAGCTCGGCACCTTCCTCGGTGCGAACGACCCAGATGTCCTCGGCTACGGACTCGACCGGCAACTCGAGCCGATCCAGCCAGGCCTGCACGTCCTCACGGGTGGTCATCTGTTCTCCTTGGTCCGGTTTCGCCCGTCACCGGGCGGGAAACGTAGCGGCCCCCGGCAGGCGCTGCCAATGAGCCCATCACGACTGCTCCTCGGGGGACTTCTCCCGATTGGCCAACAGCCGCTCGGCGAAATCCTGCCGCTCCTCCAGCTCGATCACCCTGGCACGAAGCTCATCGAGCTCTGCGTAAACCTCGTCGGGGGGAACCGCGCCGTCCGGATCCCGGAGTCGCTCCGCCATCGCCTTGGCGATCGGTGAGCGGAGTGCGATCACGGACATCAGGAACACCATTCCCCAGATCGGGATCACTGCCGGGCCCAGCGAGGCCGAGGCGGCAGCCAGTCCACCACCAATACCCAGCCCGGCGAGACCGAGTCCGATGAACGCCGAGTTGCGCCAGTCTTCCTTGCCGCTCACGACTCACCTCCCGCACCGGGTATCACCCCGTCGGCACGACTGGCGATCAACCGCTCGGCAAAGGCCTGCCGCTCCTCGACCTCTGCCATCCGCGCCCTCAGGTCGTCGAGCTCGGCGTACAACTCCTCCGGGATCTGCGGCGGTGTCGTACCGGGTGACTCACCCCCGATGCGGCGACCAATCGCCTTTCCGATCGGACCATTCGCGATGAACAGCAGCGTGCCGAGCGAGGCGAGCCAGATCGGGATCGCATTGCTGCGCAACCACTGCGTCACCATCATCAGCCCGAACACCAGGCCAAGGACGGACGCCGCCAGGGCCAGGTACAGAAAACCGATTCCGTCGGAGCGATCGTGCGGCATCATCGTCCCTGATCCTCACGCACCTGTGGTTCCGAAGCCTGGGTCAGCAGTCGCTCGGTGAAGTCGAGTCGTTCCTCGATCTCGACGAAGCGCTGCATCTCCAGCGAGAGCTCCTGCAGCCGACCCTCGACCTCGGCGAGTCGTGCCGAAGTCATCGAATCAGCTTCGTGCGAACCGCCTTCGAGCAGGGACGCGATCGCCTTGCCGATCGGACCGCGGAACGCGATCCACGAGAGTCCGCCGAGAGCGAGCAGCCCGAGCAGCACGTACTCGAAGGCGTCGCCCTCCTCGAACAGGTAGACCAGGAAGATGCCGGCCAGGAACACCAGCGTCAGGACCAGAAACATCCCGATGACCATCCCGAAACGTGACCGCATCAATCAGGCTCCCCAGAACGTTCCAAAAGGTTGTCACGATTCTCGGTGAGAAGTCTCTCGGCGAAGTCGAGTCTTTCCTGCACCTCGACCATCTCCCGGCGGAGCAGGTCGAGCTCCTCATATACGGCAGGATCGGCCTCGGGTGGCGGCAGCATCTGCTTGCCGTGACGGATCCGCTCGGCCAGTGCCTTGCCGATCGGGGAAAACGACAGGAGCACCGCAGTGCCGCCGCCGAATATGAGGATGATCGCGAGGATGTCCTCCACCGTCCGCCTCCGGAGTCGGGTTCGATGGTGGTCCTACGGGGCAGGAAACTGGAATGTTTCAGCCAGAAACAGAAGGGCCGCGCTTTCCGAGCGCGACCCAGTGGTCAGGACTTCCGGCTTCGGGGTCGGGGCTTGAGTTGGACCAGCCGTTCCTTGGCCAGGCGTCGGCCCGTGGGGGTGGCCGCCAATCCGCCGCCGGCGGTCTCGCGGTAGCGAACGTCCATCTCCCGGCCGATCTCGCCCATCGTGTCGATGACCTCATCGACCGGGATCGGGAATCCGACGCCGGCCAACGCCATCTCGATGCCGGCCAGCGCCATCGCGGCGCCGGTGGCGTTGCGGTAGACGCAGGGAACCTCGACCAGTCCTCCGAGCGGATCACAGACCAGGCCGAGGGTACCCTGCATGGTGACCGCCACGGCGTGCATCGCTTGGCGCGGAGTCCCGCCGAGAAGTTCCACTCCTGCCGCGGCTGCCATTCCCGCAGCGGCACCGGTCTCGGCCTGGCAGCCGCCCTCTGCACCGGAGAGCGAGGCACGCACGGCGACGACCGCTCCGACGAGACCGGCAGTCGCCAGCGCCATCACCAGTTCATGGTCAGAGCTGCCGCGATGCTTGGCGAGGCCGAGCAGCGTGCCGGGCAGCACACCCGCACCGCCTGCAGTCGGTGCTGCGACGATCACTCCCATCGCAGCGTTCACTTCCTGCACTGCGAGTGCTGCGGCCAGCGCGGTTACGAAGGGAGTTCCGGACAGTGGACCGTTGCTGGCCGCGAGCTTGGCGGCGTCCCCACCAACCAGTCCGGAAACCGAACGCAGGTCTCCCTCGAGTCCGCGCTCGACGGCATTGCGCATCACGTCGAGCGCTCGATGCAAGTTCGACTCTACTTCCTCGCGCGTGCGAAGTCCCGCCTCCGCCTCGCGCCTGATCGCGAGTTCACCGAGCGAAATGCCGTCGCGCTCCGCTGCTTCGACTGCCTCGAGGATGCTGTCGAACATCAGGCCACCCGTTCCACGACTCGCACGGTCTGCACGGCGGACAGCGCCGCGATCCGGTCGGTGGCGGCCCCTGCAGGCGGTGAATCGAGTTCGTATACGTGAATCGCCTCGCCACCCTTGCGCTGACGGGAGACCCTGAGCGTGGCGAGATTGACATTCTCCTCGGCGAGGATCGTCGCAACCTTGGCGACGATCCCCGGGAGATCCTTGGCAACGACGACCAGAGTCGTGTAGGCACCGGAAACGTCGACCGGGAAGCCGTCGATCGAGGTGACCAGGATGCGACCCGCGCCCAGTGACGAACCGACCATCGTGGCAGTGCGGCCGTCGCGGGTGACGGTGATCCGGGTCGTGTTGGGATGCGACTCGCCGCGAATCTTGGTGTTCTCGAAGGTGATCTCGAGACCTGCCTTCTCCGCTGCAGTGAGTGACTCGCGAAGTCGTTCGTCGTCCGGATGGTAGCCGAGCAGTCCGCCGGCGATGGCGCGATCGGTGCCGTGCCCGGTGCCGGTGCGTGCGAAGCTGCCGTGCAGCTCGACCTTGGCGCGCTCCGGGGTGCCGCCCACTAGCGCGCGCGCGATCAGCCCGAGCCGACACGCACCAGCGGTGTGGGACGAGGACGGTCCCACCATCACGGGACCGATGATGTCGAGCAGCGAGACCATTGCGCTCAGACCAGTTCCGCCTGGGTCACTGCGCCAAGCGAGACCGCGATCTCGGTCTCGTCGTTCCCGGAGGGACGCAGGAAGACTTCGAGCGCATCAATCTCGAGATCCACGCTCGAGGGAACGCCCAGAACCTCGGTGCCGTCATCGAGAATGAGGCGCACCGGCTTGTCGTTGCTATTGGCGTAGCGCAGGATTTCGATGATCGAGTCGAACTTCATCTTCGCCTCCCCGGTGAGGGTTCAGCTTGAATCTAGCCGGGAAGCGAGCGTTTCGACGGCGGGCCGAAGACCTCCCGCGACCTGGTGTGGCCCACCACCGCGTCCAGCAGGTGTTCCAGCTCGTTGCGGGCGCGCTTGAGGCCCCAGCGGTAGGCCACCCTGAAGATCGCGATCATTCCGCCGCCCAGCACCCCGAGAATCCCGAGACCTAGTGGAATCGCCGCCACACCCAGTCCGCCCAGCCCGGCAGCGGTCGCACCCATTGCGGCACCGATACCTCCGATCCCACCACCGAGTCCGAGTCCGATCTGGGCGTTCTTCTTGATGCCCTGTCGCACGTCGACCGTGATTCGCACGTCACAGCGGTTCGGGTCACCGGGAACAGGATGCAGGGTCACCCGCAGCTGGTAGGCGTCGATGACCGACAGGTAGTACCTGAGCGACGAGTAACCGCCCGGTGTGAAGTAGTCCCCGGAGGTGAGCTGTCTCGCCGCGAAGGTGAGCACGCCGCCGTCGAGCGGATGCCCGCCAACAGTGTCCTTGAAGGTCAGGTTCCAGGGATCGCTCGGCAGGATCTGGCCGATCGCCTCGAGGGTTCGCACTGGGGATGCAGGCACGACTCGCGAGATGCTGAGCGAGCGGTCGACATCGCCGAGCACCAGCCGCGTCATCTTGTCGTCGTGGAACTCGTGCGCAGCGGGCAGTGCGGCCTCGTCGTCCGGAAGCTCGGCAAGGGCAAGCTGCACGTATTCCTCGGCGATCCCGGCCTCGATCGCAGCGGCTTCGACGTCGCCGATGCGATAGCCCGAGGTGGGAACCGACGACTGCATCCCGGTGACGAACTCCTCGGCCCGCGCCGACCGCTCGCGCACGCGTCGCGATGCGTCGGCCTGCAGTTGCGCCGCGCGCAACCACACTGCTCGCGCGGTGTCCTCGTCGAGCACCCTTTCCGGACGCGCGTGGCCACCGCTCTGGGCCACCTGCAATGACTCGCCCAGCGCCTCGGCGAATTCCTCGCCGGTGGCGTAGCGCAACTCGGGATCCTTCCTGAGGCAGCGCTCGATCACCGCCGCGAGTTGTGCCGGGACTCCGGGTGCCAGCCCTGACAGCGAGGGTGGCTCCTCGGTGGCCTGCTTGAGCAGCACCGCCGACGCCTGCGGCGCGTCGAAGGGCAGCTTTCCGGACAGCATCCGGTATCCCACGATTCCGAGTGCGTACAGGTCGCTGCGACCGTCGATGTCACCACCGGCAACCTGCTCGGGGCTCATGTAGTGCACCGAGCCGAGCACCATTCCGTCGGCGGTGAGGCGCGAGCTGCGGGTGTCGCGCGCGATGCCGAAATCCGTGACCACCACTCGACCACTGCCGCGCTCGATGAGGATGTTCTCGGGCTTGACGTCGCGGTGCACCACCCCACGTGCGTGCGCGTATGCAAGCGCCCAGGCCACCTCACGGAGGATCCGCACCGCCTCCCCCACCGGCAGGGTGCCGCGCGAGACCAGGCGATCGGCCAGCGTCTCTCCGTCAACGTAGCCCATCGCGAAGTACGCCAAGCCATCCATCCAGTCGGCACGGAAGATCGGGACGATGTTCGGATGGGAGAGTTGTGCCGCGGTGCGCGCCTCGCGCAGGAATCGCTCGCGGATCTCGGCGGAGTCGGCGAGCAGCGGCGGCAGCACCTTGAGGGCGACCATCCGGTCCAGCGACAGTTCGCGCGCCAGGAACACCACGCCCATGCCGCCGCGTCCCAGCTCACGCTCGAGTTGATACTGCGACGCGAAACGCGGACGGAGCGACTCCAGCGTCAGCTGGGTGCTCACGCGAGCACCTTGCGGAGGAAGGCCCCCGTGTGACTCGCCCTGACCTTGCTGACGGCCTCCGGTGACCCGGCCGCAACAACCTCTCCCCCGCGAGCACCGCCCTCGGGGCCCATGTCGATGATCCAGTCTGCGGTCTTGATCACGTCCAGGTTGTGCTCGATGACCACCACGCTGTTGCCCTTGGCGACAAGTCGATGCAGCACCTCGAGCAGCATCCGCACATCCTCGAAATGAAGTCCGGTGGTGGGCTCATCGAGAATGTACAGCGTTCGGCCGGTGTCCCGCTTCGCAAGCTCCGTGGCGAGCTTGACGCGCTGCGCCTCGCCACCCGACAGCGTGGTGGCCGCCTGGCCCAGG
>Ga0079224_100007763_pt1 | contig 14441 bp, 10 predicted proteins | sample Stecom2015_FD_80414 | JGI IMG/M metagenome (GOLD analysis project Ga0079224, IMG submission 80414) | Agricultural soil microbial communities from Utah to study Nitrogen management - Steer compost 2015 | ecosystem: Environmental > Terrestrial > Soil > Agricultural land | place: USA: Utah...
GCAGCAGGGAGTGGAGAGAATCCCGTCCCCTCGTCCCCATCCCCTTACTACGACAACCTGACTTTCCACCGCGTGCTGCCCGGCTTCCTGGTCCAGAGCGGCGCCCCACGCACTCCCGGCTCGCCGATCCCGGCCTACTGGATCGAGGACGAAATCAATGCCCGACAGCTGGGTCTCCACGAGCAGAAAGTGCTCGACGAAACAGGCAACCCCCATCCATGGCTCAATCTACAGGACGCGGCTGACTTTCAGCGCCAGATTCTGGTGCCCCTGTATCGACGCCTCGGCATCACCACGCCCCGGATGCTGGAGACCCGCCAGAGTGAGGTGTTCTCCACCCTCAGCGACATGACCCTGCAGCAGGCCTACGAGAACATGGGATATCGCTACAACGAGCGCCTGACTTCGCGCGAACCCCTGCGCGGCGCAGTCGCCATGGCCGGTTCAGCGCCCAACACCAATCGCAGCGAGTTCTTTATCACTCTCAACGATGCGCCGTGGCTCGCCGGACGTGCAACCATCATCGGTCAGGTGGTCGAAGGCATGGGTGTGATCGATCTCATCAGCCAGGCGCCCACGACAAACCGCGGCACCATCTACACGATCCGACAGGTTAGCCCGACGCCCTGATTCTGTTGCATGATACTTTTCACACACTTTCATCACATGGAGGAGAAGTCTCAATGGTCAAGAGAAGCAAGAAAATCAAAGCCACCAGCGTTCTGGCCATGTGCGTCATCGTGGGGTTCTTCATCGGTGTCGGTCTGGGTGCGCTTATGAACAGGCTGCTGCTGGTGATGCTGATCGGCACCCTGGCGGGGGCCGGAGTGGGATGGTACCTGGACCGGCGTAACGGCATTACCTACGGGCGGCGTCGCTGAGCTCCGGTTCAGGCAGACGCGGAAAGATATCGCGTCGATACGGCGGCAGCGAGTCGAGGATGGCCGTTCCGTAGAATTTGTTGACGATGCGCTCGTCAAAGAGTGTGATCCGCCCCCTATCCGTTTCGTTGCGCAATAATCGGCCAGCCGCCTGCACCAGCTTGAATGCCGCCTCCGGCACGGACAGCGTCATGAAGGGGTTGCCCCCCTGTCCCTCGATCCACTGCGCCAGGGTGGCCTCTATCGGGTCGTTCGGCACCGAAAATGGCAGCTTGGCCACCAACACGTGCTCACAATACTTGCCTGGCAGATCAACCCCCTCGGCGAAGCTTGCCAGCCCGAAAATGATGCTCGGTTCCCCGCGATCGATTCGCTGGCGGTGATACTTCAGCAACTGCGCCTTCTGATAATCATCCTGACACAGGATAATGTCGCGCCATTCCCTTTCCAGGCCATCCATCACATCGATCATTTGCCGACGCGAACTGAACAGCATCAGTGATGCTTCCCGGCGGTCGAGCAGCTGCGGCAGCAGGCGAATGATGGCTTCCGTATGCAGGGCGTTATTGCCAGGGTCGCAGCCCATCTTCGGCACCACAAAGCGCGCGGCATTGTAATAATCGAACGGGCTCGCGATACGGTGATACCGGGTGCGCTCCGGCAGGCCAGCGCGCATGCGCAGCACGTCAAACTTGCCCAGGGCGGACAGGGTCGCCGAGGTGAGCAGCGCGCCGCTGCAGGTACTCCACAGACGCTCCTCCAGGGTGCGGGCGGCCAGCACCGGACTGCAGGACAGCGTGATATCCAGTGCGCCACCATGCTCGGACAGGGTCAGCCAGCGGGCCCAGGGGGCCTCGCCCGCGACGTCCTGCAACGCAAAGTGTTGCCACAGCTTCTGGCTCGCCGCAGCGCGCGCGGCCATGGTGCCGACCTGGGGAAACCAGAACTCCGCCCGCTGCCTGGAATCGGCCTGCTGGCCCTCTTCGATATTGCGCTTGAGGTCGTTGCCGATTTCCTGAAAGCAGGCCGCCAGCTGGGTAAATTGCGTGTTGAGGATCTGCGCCAGCTCCGCTATCCCGGCAGGGATGCGCCCCAGCTCGAAGGCATGCTGCACGCTGTCGCCCTGCCGGTCGGACTGCCGGTCCGGAACAGAGTGCTGCAATACCTGCTCGCACAGCGGCCACAGCTCGTTGAGGCGGATTTCCGCCATTGCCATGGTGTCCTCCAGCTGCGACGACTCGCGCCGCAGGGTGCGCATTTCCTCCAGCAGGGTGTCACTGCCCAGCTTGGCCAGGGTCCTGCGCCATTGCTCCAGGTTCGCCAGCGACCCGCGCAGTCGGGCAAAGCAGGCAAAGTGATTGTTGCTCTTCAGCGGCAGGTGATGCGCCTCGTCGAAGATATAGATGCTGTCGCCGGGCGCTGGCAGGATGACCCCTCCGCCCAGCGCCAGATCAGCCAGTACCAGGTCGTGATTCGCCACCACGCAATCCGCCTTCTGCACTTCCTCCCGTGCCTGGTAGAAGCAGCAGTTGCTGAAGTTGGAACACTTCTGGCCGATGCACTGGCCGTTGTCCACGGTAACCGGCTGCCAGTCGCTGTCGCTCAGCAGCTCATCCCAGTCATCCCGGTCCCCGTGCCACTCCCCGGCGCTGATCTTGCGAAACATGCGTTGATAGAGTTCCAGCGCGTGGTCATTGGGGGTGCTGATGGTCTCGCCGTAAAGATCTGCCATGGCCGCCAGGCTGGCATTTCCCTGCAACAGCAGATCCAACCGCGACAGACAGAGATAGCGGCCGCGGCCCTTGGCCAGGGTGAAGCTGAACTCCAGATCGCTGTGCCGCTTGATGTCCGGCAGATCCTTGAGTGTGACCTGCTCCTGCAGCGCCACCGTCGCCGTGGCGAGGATCACTTTCTTGCCCAGATGCTTCGCCACAGGCACGGTGCCCAATACATAGGCGAGCGTCTTCCCGGTGCCGGTACCGGCTTCGATGACACAGATGGGACCTTCCGCTGCGCCCTCGCCCCCCTCAACCGGCGGGGCCTCTGTGCCATCAGCCTCCTGAGCCGTCATCCCGCCAAAGCTGCGGGCTATTTCGGCAATCATCAGCCGCTGACCGTAGCGCGGAGTCAGTCCCTTTCTCTCCAGGATCTGCCGGTAGGCGCTCTGGATGGTGGTTTTCAGTTGTTCCGGAAGCATTGGGGTGAGACTGCTGTGGATTGGTGGGCTGCATCGTGCCGACGCGTGCAATGTCTGCTGGGGAGTATAGCACCCCACACGGCTCTTCGGCCCGCCATCGGTGGCCCGCAACGCCAGCTGTGCCTCAGTGAAACCAGCAGCGAGACCAGTAGCGGAACCGGCAGCGAAACCAGCTCTACTTCAGCGAAAGAGTTTGCAACTACCGACATTGAGGGGAGTTCTGCTAGAATGTCGGCTCTTCATCAGGCCGGCAACGGTGCAGTGTCTCCACTCCCCGCTGTACATCTGAGTTCCAGCGCCCTACCAGTACTCTAGAGAACAGAACAACGATGATTTTTCAGAAGTTTCTACAGACCGAAAAGTGGCAGCACAAAGACCCCGCCGTACGCCTGGAAGCCATCGCCGAGCTGGCACAGGTCCCTGATCTGGAAGCTGCGGATCTGGACAAGGCGTCCCTGATCATCATCGATCTCGCGCGCCTGGACAGCGATGAAGCCGTTCGGGTTGCCGCGATTGCCCAGCTGCGCTCCGCCGATGTGCTGGAGGCGCTCGCCGACGATCCCGCTGACGCCGTCCGCCAGGCGGCCGTCACTCAGTTGCGGCGTCTGATTTCAGGCGCTGCTCCCAGCACGCTGACGACGGAGCAACGTCTTGCCATGATGCAGGAGAGCGCCGACAGGGAGGCGCTGCTCCAGATCGTTCTGGATTGCGGCTGCGACGACATCGGTCAGGCCACCCTGCAGCGCCTGAGAGATGAATTCGCCCTCGACGAACATCAGCTGGCCGACATCGCCGCCCAGTCCACCAATCACACGGTACGCTTTGCGGCAGCACAGCACGTCGACAGCACCGAATTGCTGGAGACACTGGCCAATCACGCTCGCCTCCGGGACAAATCGGTGTTCCGCCACTGCCGCGAGAGACTGCAGGCACGCCAGGAAGAGGAGGCTCGCAAGGCAGCCGCTGCGGCGCGTTCGCTGCAGATATGCGAGGCAGTGGAGACCATGGCCGGCAAGCCCATCCTGCCTCTGACAATGGCCCAACTGGACTACAAAACCAGCCGCTGGCAAGAAGTGTGTGCCGAAGCGGACGAGTCCCTGCATCAACGCTTCAATGCGGCCAGCGAAACCCTGCGTGAACGGCTCGCCGAACACGCCGCCAACAAGCAGGCCCTGGCGTTGCGGCGCCAGCAGTTCGACAGCATTGCCAGTGCCTGCGCCAAGGCAACTGCCACCCTGGTGGCATTGAGTGCCCCCCTGACCACGGAGCAGATCGAGGAGCTTCAGCAGCAGGTGGACGCCATCAAGGCCCTGATGGCCGAACAGCAGCAGGACCCCTCGCAGTTGCTGGACCACTGCCGTCAGACCATCGCCACAGCAGAGCGCAGCATCTCCGCCTTCAACGTTCTTGAGGCCAAGGCCGAGGATCTGGCCGCACTGGCGACCGAGATCGGCGCGCTCACCGCCAAGGGCACGGCCGCGCTGCGTCGCGTGCAACAGGAGTTCAACCAGTTGCTGGACAAGGAGTCATGGCCCCACGCCCTGCCGCACAGTGCGCTGTTCTCCCAGTCTCTCGAAACCGAACAGCAGCTCGAACGCCTCCTGGAAAGAAACCGGGCGTATCTGGACAAGCTGCGCAGCGAATCGCTCGCCCACATCGAAGCGATGCAGCAGCATATCGAGCAGGGTCAGGTGAACGACGCCCAGCGCATGTGGGACAAGGTGCAGGGAGCCATCCGCAATGCGGATGAAGCGCTCGCCGCGGAGTTGCAGGAGAAGGTCAGTCCCTATCGCGCGAGCATCAGCGAGCTGCTGGCCTGGAAGAACTTCGCTGCCAACGAGAAGAAGAAAGAACTCATCGGGCAGATGCAGGCGCTGGTGGACGGCGAGATGCACGCGGCGGAACAGGCCAAACGCATCAAGGCCCTGCAGGAAGAGTGGAAGACACTGGGGCACTCGCTCCACAATGACAATCTGTGGCAGCAATTCAATGAGCTGTCGCACAAGGCTTTCGAGCCCTGCAAGGAATATTTCCGCGAGCGCAAGGCGAAACTGCAGGGCAATCTGGAAGCGCGCAACAAGATCTGTGACGAACTGGAGGCATTGCTGCCGACACTGACGACCGAAACGGTCAACATCGCCGAGCTCAACAAGATTGAAAGCAAGGCCCTGGAAGACTGGAAGCTGCATGCTCCTGTCGAGCAGGCCAAGATCAAGAAGCTGCAAAAGCGCTTCAATACGGTGCTCAGCGATCTGCGTCAGTTCAAGCGCAAGACGCTGCAGGCAAACGCCGCAAGAAAACTGGCCCTGATTGCCCAGGCCGAGCAGCTGGACGCCATGGAAGACGTCGGCGAAGCGATGGCCGAGGCGAAGAGGCTCCAGGCTGAATGGAAGACAATTGGCCCGTCTCCTTACAGGGACGATCGCAATCACTGGAATGCGTTCCGTGCCGCCTGCGACAAACTGTTCAACAAGCGTAAGGATGCGCCAAGGGCAGCACGCCCGGCGGGCGCTCGCCAGCAGAGCTCAGCGGCCGCTGCCAACCCCGCGGTGGCTGCCGCCCGCGAAACGCTGCGCAAGATCGGCGATCTGCTGATGCTCAGCAGCGAAGAGTTGGTGCAGTCGCGCAAACAGTTCCATGACCTGGCAGAAGAGTTCAGGAACGCCCTGACGGCCGACCTGAAGCACGAGAAGCGGGCCCTGCAGGATCAGTTCAACCGGCTCAACAAGAGTTTCGAGAGCCGGCTCCGGGATGCCCCCGACAAAAAGACATTGCAGCTGGTCGACCATGTCCGGACCAAGGCCGAGTTCTGCGCCAGGCTCGAGCAGGATGCACTGGCAGGCGCGACCATCGACGATCCCGATGCGCTGACCGAGCAATGGCAGGCCCTGGGGCGTCTGTCCGACCTGCTGCAGGAGCAGGCGCTGGAGCAAAGATTCCACGCGCTGATCCAGGGTGTTGAGGCCCGCCTGTTGAAGAAGCAGGCCCGGGACAACGAGGAAAAGGCCCGCGAGATCTGTATCGCTGCCGAGATCAATGCGGCGCTCGACTCCCCCGCGGAGGACAAGGCACTGCGCATGACGGTGCAGCTCAAGCAGCTCAAGAACAGCTTTGGCAAGGCCAGCAAGAGCGGCGCGCAGCTGCTCAATGAGCTGGAACTGCAACTGCTGTGCCTGGGTCCGCTGGATGCCGCCAGCCGTGCCTCCTTCGAGCAGCGCCTCGGCACGGCCAAGGGGAAAGTGTGATAGTCCCCCCACCAACGCTATAATCCGGTGTATCAAACCACCTCCGCCAGGGACAGCTTGCCATGGAATCTCTCGTTCTCCATCCGCTCCAATCCATCAATGGAGAAGTCACCCTGCCCGGCTCCAAGAGTCTGTCCAACCGCATCCTGCTGCTGGCGGCGGTGGCTGGTGGCACGACCCGCATCACCAATCTGCTGGACAGCGACGACGTGAGGCACATGCTCAATGCCCTGAAGGCATTGGGAGTGCGCTATGAACTGAGCGACGACAGAACCGCCTGTACCCTCACAGGAAAGGCCGGACCGCTGACGGGGGCCGGAAATGCGCCGGTGGAATTGTTCCTGGGCAACGCCGGGACCGCCATGCGCCCCCTGTGCGCCATGCTGTGTGCGGGCACGGGCGAGTTCAGGCTGACGGGCGAACCGCGTATGTATGAACGTCCCATCGGCGATCTGGTGGACAGCCTGCGCAGCTGTGGCGCAACGATCGACTACCTTGGCACCGCAGGCTATCCCCCGTTGCACATCACCGCGACCGGGCTGCACGGCGGCAGCGTGAGCATCAAGGGCAACATCTCCAGCCAGTTCCTCACCGCGCTGCTGATGGCTGCGCCGTTCTGCGACAGGGACCTGGAGATCGTGGTGGACGGCGATCTGGTATCGAAACCCTACATCCTGATTACGCTGGAGGTGATGGCGAGATTCGGCGTGGAAGTGGTCAACGAGGACTATCGCCGCTTCGTCGTGCGTGCGGGCCAGCACTACCGCTCCCCCGGCGCGATCATGGTGGAAGGTGATGCATCCTCGGCCTCCTACTTCCTGGCGGCAGCCGCGATTGCCGGCGGCACGGTCCGGGTGAATGGCAGCGGCTCCAGTAGCGTTCAGGGTGACGTGCGCTTTGCCGACACGCTCGAGCAGATGGGGGCGACCGTGCGCTGGGGCGAGACCTGGGTGGAGGTCAGCCGCGGCTCGTTGCGAGGCATCGACGTCGACCTCAACCATATCCCGGATGCCGCCATGACTCTTGCCACCACGGCGCTTTTCGCCGAAGGGCCCACCACCATCCGCAATATCCATAACTGGCGGGTAAAGGAAACCGACCGGCTGACGGCCATGGCCACGGAGCTGCGCAAGGTCGGTGCCGTTGTCGAAGAGGGTGAGGACTACATCGCCATCACGCCCCCGACCACAATCCAGCCTGCGGCAATCGACACCTACGATGATCACCGCATGGCCATGTGCTTCTCGCTGGCCGCCTTCGGCGACAGCCCCATCACCATCAACGATCCAGGCTGCACGTCGAAGACCTTCCCGACCTATTTCGAACTGTTCAGGGGGCTGTGCAGGGAGAAGTAGGCTTCAGCGCAGATCGATCAGCCCGGCCCGCATCGCCATGATGGCCAGCTCGGCACTGTTGGATGCTCCGAGCTTCTGCTTGATGTTGTACAGATGCGTGCCGACGGTGCGGGGACTGAGCGACATGACCTCCGCGATGTCCTGCACTGACTGCCCCCGGGCGAGCGCCACGAAGACCTTGAACTCCTTCTCGGTGAGAGCATCCACCGGATTCCTTGAACCCGACACCTGTTCAACCGCCAGTTCCTGGGCAATCCTCGGTTCCAGATAGATGTTGCCCCGGTGCACCGATCGCAGCGCCTCGATCAATTCCTCCGCCGCACTGCGCTTGGTCAGATAGCCCGAGGCTCCGGCCTTGAGCACGCGCCTGGCATGCATCACGTCCTCGTGAGCGGACAGTACCAGAATTTTCTGTTGTGGCCTTTTGGCAAGCACCCGATCTATGGCCTCCAGCCCACCGATGCCCGGCATGCTGATGTCCATGATGAGGACGTCCGGCGCCAGGTCCTGGAACTGTCTCAAGGCATCCTCACCGCTGTGCGCCTCGCCGATGACCTCAATGTCCGGGGTTCCTTCGAGCAGCAGCCGGAATCCCATCCGCACCACCGCATGATCATCCACCAGCATGACTTTGATACTGCGTTCACCCATTCATACCACCGTCCGTTTCATCATCGCTTCCATCATGCAGGCTTCCCGGCAGAATCGCCACCACGGAGGTCCCCTGTTCCGGTCCCGGTTCCACCAGCAGCTCGCCGCCGAAGGCCTGCACCCGCTCCCGAATACCCAGCAGGCCGAACCGGCTGCCCTCGGCGAACTCCGGACTGAGTCCCCTGCCGTCATCCACCACCCGAATCTCCAGTCGCTCGGGACTGTCCCCGGACTGCTGCAGCGTCACCTCCACGGATACGCTTGAGGCCTCGGCATGCCTGGCGGCGTTGGTCAGGCATTCCTGAATGACCCGATATACGGTGATGTTGATCTTCTCGCCAAACCGGTTCAGATCCCCGGTCATTTTCAGCGTTACAGATACCTGCGGGTTCTGGCGCCGATAACGCTCCACGAGTTCGCTGATGGCCTCGGAGAGCCCGAGATGATCCAGAGCGCTGGGGCGGAGCTGCCTGATGATGGAGTGCACCACATCATAGATATGGGTCGCGACCTCGACGATGGTCTCTGCATTCTGCCGCGTCTCCGGCAGGCCGTCGCGGGAACGGTTGGCGATGGCCGTGCCGATGGTCCTGATGGCCGTGACACATTGCCCCAGTTCGTCGTGCAGTTCACGGGCAATGGCCTTGCGCTCCTCCTCGAGCTTCACCTGGATCAGTTGCGTGAACTTTCGGCTCTGCTGGAGCTCCAGCTCCGCCGTCATTCTCTGCCTGTGCTCGGTCATGTCGCGGATGGCGTAGATCTCGCCGATCACCTCGTTGCTGCCGGGGTCGATCAGTGGTGCAATGGAAATCGCCACCTCGATCGCCTCCCCGCCACGGGTCTTCAGCCGCGTTTCCAGGTGCTCGCTGCTCTTGTTGCTGACAACCCTGTTCTGGATGTGCGTCAGCTGTGGCGCACAGGCCTGGGGAACCAGACGCTCTGCGGAGGAGCCCAGCAGTTCACTGGCACTGAAACCAAACAGGCATTCAACGGCAGGATTGCAGAAGGAAATTTTTCCGTCCAGATCGCGAATCATGATGGCATCACTGGACTGCCTGGCAATGAGCGCCAGGCGCGCATTCTGGGTAAGCGCATCCTCCAGCGAGGCGGCCATCCTGTTGAAGGTCTGACTGATGGCGCTGAATTCCGGCAGCGAGTACTCCGGCAGACGGGAGCCGAGCCTGCCTCTCTCCATTTCCGACATGGCCGTGAGGATGCCGCGCAGCGGCGCCAGCGAGCGCCCCAGCATATGAAACACCGCGTAGTTCAGGATCACGAAGAAGGCGATGATCAGCAATCCATAGCTGGTCAGCTCGTCCCAGGCATCCAGTACCGAACGGGAAGAGTCCGGGGTGACCAGAATGGAGCCCGCGGGCAGCTGCAGCCTCACTTCCGGCGTGCCGGGAGCCACCAGGCGCGTGAACCAGGCGGGCGCATCGCGCCCCTGCTTGTAAGCGGAGGGCGGGGACTCATAAATGAGCCGGTCGTTGGCGTCGAACAGACGCACCTCATTGGCCCGCACCCGGCCAACGCTGCGCAGGTACTCCACGAGTCCGGCCATGGGGTCCGCACCCGGCCGAAATGTCGCGGGATTCAGAGAGATGGCTTCCAGCAGTTGGATGGTAACGCGGGTGCCGGCGTCGATCTCCTCGTTGATGGAGCGACGCTTGTAGTCAATGAGGATATAGGCAACGGCAGCGACGAATATCACGCCGATCAGCGATATGGCCAGATTGACCCGGAAACGCAGGCTCATCCTCGTGTTCCTGTCTGGGTGGTTCGCATCGGTCATGAGCCTCATCGCGGGGAGTTGCCACAGACTGTTTACATGGATACAGGGGTCTTGCCAAGGGCCGGGGTTCAAATCTAATGAAAATCCTGAGGCCCATTTGCTGATTATCCTGCATCCCTCAAAGCCGTGACAGGTGGACAATCCAGGAGTCATGCGAACGGAGTTGTCTTCTCTTGCTGTCTACAGCGGCTTGCTGTCTGCAGCGGGGAATGGGAACCACGTGAGTATGACCCCGGACAGGCATTGTCCTAGCAAATGGCTATCCGGGCCAAATCACTTTAATTGTGGAGAATAAAACCATGTGGACTAAACCCCAATATACCGAAATGCGTTTCGGCTTCGAAGTGACCATGTACGTTGCCGCTCGATAATCCAGCGATTATCGAATGAGCGTACGGGAAGAGCCCCCTCAGGGGGGCTTTTCTTCCATTCAACACCCATCAATTCCGATGACACGAAGCGAGACCCCGAGCTATGCGGATACGAGTATTGGGTTCTGCCGCAGGCGGCGGATTTCCCCAGTGGAACTGCAACTGCCCCAATTGCGATGGCCTGCGCAAGGGCACCATCAAGGCGACGAGACGAACCCAGTCCTCCATCGCAGTGAGCGGCGACAACGTGAACTGGCTGCTGTTCAATGCCTCTCCGGACATCCTCACACAATTCATCGACTTTCCCGAACTGCAGCCGGGCCGTGCCATACGCGACACTGCCGTGCGCGCCATTGTGCTGATGGATGCGCAGATCGACCACACCACAGGGCTGTTCATGCTGCGTGAGGGCAAGACCCCCTTGAATATCTACTGTACCGACATGGTCCATGAGGATCTGACTCAGGGTAATCCGATCTTCAACATTCTTGGGCACTTCTGTGGCGTCAATTGGCATCGGATTTCCACCGCGAAGGGAAACAGCTTCGAGGTTGAGGGCGTGCCGAGCATCAGGATCACCGCGGTCCCCCTGTCCAGCAAGGCGCCCCCCTATTCGCCCCACCGTCATGACCCGCACGAGGGCGACAATCTGGGCATCCAGCTGGAAGATGTCAGCACCGGCAGAAAGCTGTTCTACGCACCAGGCCTGGGAGCCATCGAGCCGCACATCGTGCCGTTCATGGAGCAGGCCGACTGCCTGCTCGTCGACGGCACCTGCTGGACCAACGATGAAATGATCGATCTGGGCATCAGCCAGAAGCGCTCGCTGGACATGGGACACCTGCCCCAGTCTGGCGAAGGAGGCATGATTGAAACGCTGAGGCCGCTGAAGGCGTCCCGCAAGATTCTCATTCACATCAACAACACCAATCCCATTCTGCGGGAGGACTCGGATGAGCGCAGAACGCTCGAGCGCGAGAATATCGAAGTAGCCTACGACGGCATGGACTTCAACCTTTGACCATACATTTCCTGAACAGCCTGGACCTGATGCCATGAATGCATACACTGCCGCAGCCCCTGTCACTCCCTGGACCCTTGAGGAATTCGAGGCCCGTCTGCGCGCAAGGGAGAAGCGCTATCACATTCATCACCCATTCCACATAGCGATGAACAGCGGCAAGTGTACCCGTGAACAGGTGCAGGGCTGGGTGCTGAACCGTTTTTACTACCAGATCATGATTCCCATCAAGGACGCTGCAGTCCTCTCCAACATGCCCGACAAGGAACATCGACGCCTGTGGATCCAGCGCATTCTCGACCACGACGGCTTCGAGGGAGATGAGGGAGGCATTGAAGCCTGGCTGGCACTGGCAGAGGCCGTGGGGCTGACGCGCGAAGAGGTGTTGTCACTGGAAAGGGTCACGCCCGGTGTGCGTTTCGCCGTGGACGCCTATGTCAACTTCGCCCGGAAGGCTCCCTGGCAGGAGGCGGTGTGTTCCTCCCTGACGGAGTTGTTTGCACCCACCATTCACAAGAAGCGCCTGGATAACTGGCCCGCCCATTATCCGTGGATCGATGAGACCGGCTATCAGTATTTTCGCAAACGCCTGTCGGAAGCCCGGCGGGATGTCGAGCACGGCCTTCGGGTGACACTGGACCACTTCAGAACCCGTGAGGAACAGGAACGTGCGCTCGACATCCTTCAGTTCAAACTCGATATCCTGTGGTCGATGCTGGATTCCATTCAGGCAACCTATGGTATTGGCGAAGCGCGTGAGGGTGCCATCCTGAGGATGCCGACATGAGCCTGCCCACAGACAAGTCTCTCGTGCTCGAGAAGCAGTTTCGCTTCCAGTGGGAAGCCGCGCAGGACAGCTACGTCCTGCTGTATCCGGAGGGGCTCATCAGGTTACCCGGAAGCTCCGGCGAGATCATGAAACGCATAGACGGCAAGGTCACTGCTGAAGACATCGTACGCGAACTCGAAGAGGCCTATCCGGGTGTCGACCTGAAGCAGGATGTCATCGACTTTTTGGAGGTTGCCCATGACAAAGGCTGGATCAGGACCGATTAAGACCGCTGGCCCCCTCTGGGTCAATGCGGAGATCACCTACAAGTGCCCCCTGCACTGCGTGTTCTGCTACAACCCGCTGAACTACGCATCCACTTTCGAATCGGAACTCAGCACCGAACAGTGGCTGAAGGCCTTTCGTGAGGCCCGGGCGCTGGGTGCGGTACAACTCGGCATTTCCGGTGGCGAACCCCTGATGCGCAAGGATGCCGAAGTGCTGGTCGCCGAGGCGAGCAGGATGGGCTACTACGTCAACCTCCTCACCTCCGGCATCGGTCTGACCGAGGAACGCATTGCCGCCTTCAAGGAAGGCGGTCTTGGACAGATCCAGTTGTCCTTCCAGGATTCCACCAAGGAAATGAACGACTTCCTCTCCAGCACCAAGACCTTCGACCTGAAACTGAAGGTGGCCAGGCTGATCAAGCAGTATGACTATCCCATGGTGCTCAACGTGGTCCTGCACCGGCTCAACATCGACCACATCGAACAGATTCTGGAGATGGCCGAGGCCATGGAGGCCGATCACGTGGAACTGGCCAACAGCCAGTACTACGCCTGGGCGCTGAAGAACCGTGAGTACCTCATGCCCAGCCGGGAGCAGATCCGGAAAGCGGAAGAGGTCACCGAGCGCTTTCGCAAGCGGCTCGGCAAGAAGATGAAGCTCTACTTCATCATGCCGGATTATTATTCCGACCGGCCCAAGGCCTGCATGAACGGCTGGGGTTCCGTCTTCCTCAATATCGCACCGGACGGACTCGCCCTGCCCTGTCATGAGGCCAGAATGCTGCCAGGGCTGGAGTTCCCCAATGTCCGCGATCATGACGTCAGGTGGATATGGAACGAATCCAGGGCCTTCAGTCTCTATCGGGGCGACTCCTGGATGCAGGAGCCCTGCAGAAGCTGCGATGAGAAGGAAAAGGACTTCGGCGGCTGCCGCTGCCAGGCCTTCATGCTCACGGGCGATGCCACGCATGCAGACCCCGTGTGCAGCAAGTCGCGGCACCATCACCTGATCACCGAGCAGGTCGCTCTGGCCCAGCAATCACGAGCCGCTGCGGACGAGGTCAGACCGCTGCTCTTCTATCGTGACGACAAGACCTCCCGCCTGCTGGAGGCAGCGGAAACATCCTCTGCACTGGACGAACACGCCTGAGTTGAGCGCCGGATTGCGCGCACTCGCGGAAAGGCCTACTATCGGGAGAACCCTTTCCTGCGGCTACGCACACATTCACTCGTCACAGAGGATGCCAGCATGAGCAACAATAATGACAAATCCAGATTCCCCTCCACTACCGGCACGGGAGCTCCAGCGGTCAGTGACCGCAATTCGCTGACAATCGGTGCGGATGGCCCCATCGTCCTGCACGATGTGCACTTCCTCGAGCAGATGGCGCACTTCAACCGCGAGAAGGTGCCCGAACGCCAGCCCCATGCCAAGGGCGCCGGGGCCTTCGGTATATTTGAAACCACCGAGGACGTATCACGGTACACCAAGGCCGCCCTGTTCCAGCCCGGCGCCAGGTGTGACATGCTGGCCCGCTTTTCAACCGTTGCCGGCGAGATGGGCAGCCCGGACACCTGGCGCGACGTGCGCGGCTTCTCGCTGAAGTTCTACACGGACGAAGGCAACTACGACCTGGTAGGCAACAATACCCCGATTTTCTTCGTGCGCGATCCAATGAAGTTTCCCCACTTCATTCGCAGCCAGAAGCGGCTCCCCGATTCCGGACTTCGCGATAACCACATGCAGTGGGATTTCTGGACCAACAACCCCGAAACGGCCCACCAGGTCACCTACCTGATGGGCGTACGGGGCTTGCCGCGCACCTGGCGCGAGATGAATGGCTACGGCTCCCACACCTACATGTGGGTGAA
>Ga0079224_100007764_pt1 | contig 14440 bp, 19 predicted proteins | sample Stecom2015_FD_80414 | JGI IMG/M metagenome (GOLD analysis project Ga0079224, IMG submission 80414) | Agricultural soil microbial communities from Utah to study Nitrogen management - Steer compost 2015 | ecosystem: Environmental > Terrestrial > Soil > Agricultural land | place: USA: Utah...
CGTTACACAGTCCGGCTAGGGGGCAGTTTGCGCACATTTTCAACCCTTTCCCTTTCTTTGTATGCTCGGCCAGTTTCTCCGAGCGTTGCAAATTCTGATCTAACTATACCACATCGCCTAAGAAAGGAGGGTCTTACGATGATCCTTGAACCAGGCGAATCAGGGTGCCACAGTTGAATAAAAGGAGGATATTTGCGCATAACGCTCCTAAAGTGTAGGTTGAGTAAAAGCGAATCGAAGTGTTTATACCGTGCTAGCCACTACACTAAGGCGACATGAGTGCCGCCCCTGGGATTCGAACCCAGCCTAGTCCTTTGAAAGAGGAAGTAACTCCAATTCTACGCACCAACCTTGAGCCGATACCGGGAGTCGAACCCGGAGATTCACATTACGAGTGTGACGTTTTTCCATTAAACCATATCGGCTGGCTGTAAGACCAGTCTATCACATCTTACGAGCCATGTCAAGACACTTAACCAGAGCCTTCTTGGTAGCCCCCGCTTCGCCTCGTCCAGCATACTTCCAAGGCTCCTTGAGCATCTTGACTATCTGTCGAATCAGAGCGGAGCGAGACTTGCCGAGGATCGTGAATCCTCCGTGGGAGACTGAGTAGGGCTTAGTCATCAGATTCCTTCATGTATGTTAATACCTCCACTTAGAGCACAGCATAGCACCTCTGTGAGAAGGTATCAAGCAGGCGGTCTGACTTCCCCCTCTCCTTGCTAGCATCGGAGAGTAAGCCCACTACCAGACTGTACCCGTCAGGTTAATGATGGGTAGCGCCTGCTTGATCAATTAGAAAGGAAAGTCGCCGTTACGGCCTCTTTCAAGGAGGTCGATGAGACCGAAGGACGCATCGGTTAGGCCACCGAAGTAGTAACGGTTTGCCTTCGACTCGCCGTGACCACGGCTGTAACCCACGAGGTTGAAGGTGTAGACCGGAACAGAGTCCGGAACCACCGCAGTAGGTGCAGCGCCACTTGCCTGCTCATCTGTAATAATTACAACACGGTCATGCCCGTTGAAGTGGGTACGAACAGCAAGAGCCGTAGCAGTTCCTCCAAGATTGTGGAACTTGTTGCGTACCATAGAAAGAACCGAAGTTCCCTTACGGAACGGAACCACAGCCGAGGTAGATCCAAACTCTACAAGGTCCACCTTCTCGCCCCGAAGAGCAAGAGCAGAGCCAAATAGAGCGGCCTGGTCAGCATAGGTGACCGTACCATTCTCAGAGTACGACCAGAACATAGACGCGGAGCGGTCAACCAAAATGAGCGTACGTCCCTTTAGAGACGGAACGTTTGCAAGAGAAGCCTCAAGGGCATCCTCTAGCGGCTGAGCGAACAGAGCCGAGTGAGTAACTGCCTTCGATGCCGAAAGGAATCGAAGAGGCAACTGACGGGACTTAGCCACTTCCTCCGGGTCCGCAAGACGTGCCGCGACAGAGTTAAGAACCTTACGGTCCACACCAGCGTCGAGGAAGTTACGGAGGTTGCGGAGAGTAGCCATGTAACCCATGGTCGGGATAATGGCCTCCCACGCCTTGGCGTCCATTCCTCCGGAGATAACTCCGGATAGAGCCTCCCAGGTCATTCCAGCACCCTTTAGGCGCTCAGATAGCGTTCCGTTGTCTGCGAGTGTACGAATCTCCTTGCCCGATAGAGCAAGAAGTTCCTTGCGTGCCGCAAGAATCGACAGAGAAGCCGGAGCCTCAGCCGAAGAGTCGTAACGACGGTCAAGGGCGAACTTGAACAGGTCAGCCTGGCGCTCGTCCTTAGGAGTCGGGTGGGTCAACTGAATAACGTCCGCGAAACGGTAGCCCTTAGATGCGGTATCGTACTTAGCAAGAGAGTACTCGTTGTAAGTAGTTGCCGCGCCATCAGCGATTCCTCGCTTGATCGGCTTAGGGACACTTCGACCGTACTTAGAGTGCCAGTAGGCAAGGGCCTCTCCCGGCTCATCTGCACGTAGAAGGGCAGCAGCGACCAACTGACGGCCTCCCGGCATACCGGAGTCTAGAAGGCCAGCAGCACCCTCTAGAGCCGCCACAAGGGCAGCAGAGCGCATGTTGGCATCACGACGGAGCCAGGTGACGAATCGGGTCATCCACGAAGGGTCTGCGACCGCGACGGCGCGAGAAAGAGTTGCGAAACGGTCGTCTCGCTTGTCTGCACTCTCGTAGAAGGTGTTCTCACCAACGAAGTTGGTAACTCCTAGGAGGAAGAGTTCGCTCTTCTGGTCACGGGCATAGCCCGCCCCACCCTCGTAAGTGGTGCCGGTAGCAACCTGCTCCGACTGAATAAAGCCCTGTCCTCGTGCGGAACGGGCGGAAGTAGTGTTGAACTTGCTCATTTTCATGCGTCCTTTCGATAACTGAGATTACACCAGTAGAAGTTATGCCCGAGTAAGAGTTGACTGACGTGTCTGTATCATTTGCATATAATGGAAGTAACGCCAAGTCTTCGCACCGGGATGGAGTCGATAGCGGGATTCGAACCCGCACACTTAGGGTGGAAACCTAATATGCTAGCCGTTAAACATCATATCGACACGGGGCATACAATTAGTCCGAACAAGGTACCAGCGGCGTCGGAAGGGAGTATGCCAAACCCCAGAGCGGATAGCGGGAATCGAACCCGCATCATCTGCTTGGAAGGCAGAGGTAATAGCCTTTATACCATATCCGCATGTATAGCGAGTAACAGCAAGAAACGTAATGCCCCCTTGGGCGATTTCCGAGTTACCGGAAATATTAGAATCGAACTAATGAAGTAACGCTTCTTTCCACACCGCTAAGTTGTAAGACGAGAAACATCGAATCAGGAGACGAGTTTTATGCCCTCCGGCGTCAATTTGCATATAATTGGAAGTAACCCGATATCTACACACCGTCTTTGCAGGCCCGCAGGGATTCGAACCCTGTTTTGCTCGGTTTTGGAGACCAAGTGCCTAACCAATGGCTCGGACCTTCGTAGAGAACATTGTAGCACATCTCTCGACGTTCTGCAATGACTCTATCTTAGCATACTCTCCTCAGCGTGTCAACTCGATGATCCTGAACGGTCCCGAGGAGTACGGATCGTTCTTGGCTGCTGCCTTCAGTGCAGACTCTACATCACGGACAGTGATCTTGTCAAGCCCTGCCAGGTAGCCCTCTGCCCAGGAGGATCCAGAGCCAATAGTATACACACCGTTGGAGGACTTTGCAAGGTTGAAGTCTACGTTGTACTCAAAGACCCGACCTCCCACGACAACGATGTATACGTTCTCGCCTAACTGACAGCCAGCCTTCTCGGTCAGTTCCTTAAGGGTGTCAATAAAGTCGGTCGCCATGAATCGCTCAAGAAGTGCAGGATCAGTCGGGGGCTCGGGGAGGTCTGCGTACTTGAGTTCCTGGTTCATACGCGCGCGCCCAGCAGAGGCCAGCACGTAGGGGCCATTCTGTACGATCTTACCCTCTGACTCAGGGTAATTTGACTTCTTGTATGAGGTTGACTGTGTGTCTGTCCCCACAATAACGGTCTTCTTTGTCTCAACTGCGATGATTGTCGTCATTTCAATCCTTAATTAGATACTAAAATCTCTAGGTTTTTGGGATCGAGATAATGCCCGATTCCGTCTTGGTGTCCGATGAATCTAACCACAGCCCTTCCAGCCTTCCCGGAGACCAATCGCCCCACAAGACCGTTGAAACGTCTCCCAGGAGTGGAAGAGTAGGCTCCCTTTTTTACTCTCACTACAGAGCCAATAGGTGCACTTCCCAGGTGGAATTGAATCCACTTGGAGTTGTCTTTTTCCATGGAACTTATAAGTACCGAAGGCTTCGTTTCAAGACTGTGGAACTGGTCTACTACCAATCTCCTCAAACCCTTGTCTGGAAGTTCTTGAGAATCAAGGATGTGGAAGAGTGCTATAACTGCCTCATAAACTTCAGAACCCTCGTCATGTCCGCGACTAGTCAGTTCTTCTTTGACTCTAATGTAATCAGTCACAATGCCTCCGGGAAGGTGAGGCCCCCGACATTAGTCGGGGGCCTCGTCGAAAGGAACTCAGGCTCCCGGAACAGGCGGCGCAGGAGGCGGAGTTGCGCCCCACGGGTCATTTGCCGCAGGCGGAGTAGGAGCCGCTGTGGCCTCCCACGGGTTCGCCGGAGCGGCAGGTGCTGCCGGGGCTGCTGCTGGCGGCTGAGGCGTTGCTACAGGAGGTGTAGGAGAGGCTGCGGGGGTAGGAGGCACCGGAGCGCCCCCAGCCACAGAAGGTCCGCTCACTACTGGACCAACACCCTCAGCAAGAGGACGAGGAGTGGCAACGTTAGAAATCTCGTTGCGCTCCTTGCCGTTATACTCGCTCTTCTTGAGGGTTCCGATGAAACGCTTGCCAGTGAGGGCGGCGCAAATCTGGTCATCGGAGGGGTTTGTGTTCCAGAAGTCCTTGGTGAGACCGAGAACACCCATCTGACGGAAGAAGATGCCCATGGCGGTAGGAGACTCCGGAGAGACGTACCAGGTGTTGAACACCTTACGGTTTGCGAAGGGGCCGGACTCTACCCTGGCAGTGACGTTATATCCGTCCTTACCCTTCTGGCTGACACGGTGCTCAGCCTTCTCGATGATTAGATCATAGTCACCGGGCTCAAGAGCCTTAAACTCAAGAGGCGCTGTCTTCTCGGCCTCATCGATCATTTCTTGCCAATTACGTAGCGGCATATTACTGTCTATCCTTTCGACTTTATTTCGTTACATCACTATCAGGCGCGAGGCCCGAAAACTGTTTCTAGCAGATTCTCAATGTTTGGGTTTGCAATGTCCTCAGGAAGACCAGGTGCTCTGGTACCTGATACGAACATTGGGTTTGAACCGATATACAGGTGCCGAACTTCTTCCGGCTGACCTGTCTCCGGGTTGGTGACCTGGTTCCTGTAGAAGTACCCGGTCACATCATACCAGTACGGGACCTGATCCGCAATCTGTCCCTGAAGAGCGGGTGCCTGTACGCCGTCCTTGTCCTTAGTCATGGCCGTAATTACTACAGCCTCCACAGGATTGGTCGGGTGCGTGGTTAGGTCTCTAAGGTCTCGACCAAAGAAGGACACTTTAGCGAGAAGTTCTCCCCAATGCTGTGTCTGCATCCTATCACGCCCGTTGACACTTTCCTGTGCCTTGACCTGCAACTCAGAGATAGAGTCTAAGATCACGGACTTAAACGGGTGCTTACCGCTCTTTAACCACTCGTAGGCCTTGATTGCGGTGTTGAAGTCGTGCACTGCAACAACTGCGGTATCCCACGTACCATCATACTCTGGCGGAGCCTGGGTTACCGGATTCCACTGCACCTTGTTGACCGGAAGGAATCGGCTAGCCGACTCCACATCCAGCACTAGTCGGGGTGCGGGACTGGACGTAACAGCAAAGGTGGTCTTACCGTGCTTGCTTGGTCCATGAATAAGTAGAGATAGTGCTCTATCACTCATTTATCGTTCCTTCGTCTTTCGGGTCATCATATCGCGCATATGGGTCATGCACTACTGTAAAGTCTTCCAACCACCTCTCTGCTGCACTTCCATCATCAAGCATGTGATAAAGCGGGAAGAAGTTTGACTTCCAGGTAAGTGTGTCATTCACTACAGGGTAGGCCACATACTGCGGGTCTGCGCCTGCATCAAGTTCATCTCTTACCCGAATGATATCACGAACTACCCCGTTTGTCCTAACCCAGAAGTTGTTCAAGATCGTTGGGTTGAATCGTACCACAATTCTCTCATAGAAGGGAGGCTTAGCCTTAGCAGACCTCTTTACTTTCTTCAGGAGGTTGTACATTCCCCCCTCAATCGGGGTGTCTGTGTCCTCCTGCAACTTCTCAAGCATCGCGTAGGTCATCAACTGTTCGGACATGTGTGCAATCTTGTGGTACTGAGAAAACGAGATTGCGGTCTTGTGGTCCATCAGCAGTGTGAATCCGCTAGAGGCATCCATGACCTTGAGGTCGATCTTCCCCCGTAGGACCACTCTACCATCAAACAGGGAGTATGTCAACTCCTTCTCAGTATCCAAGACACGGATACTTGCATCGGCGTTGGTCTCCGCAAGCCACTCCACATATCCCTCAACCATGATTCGGCCAAGTTCAGCGTCAGAGTTAAACTTCTTCACCTTCTCTTCGTTCAACACATCTCGGGAGGATTCGAATAGTTGTCGGTCCAAAGCCAATTGATCCATATAGACCTGCACCGGGTCGTCCCCCTGCTTGTACATCATTTCCAGGGCTAGATGAATCCTAGTCCCCAGAGGCAGGGGGCCGACCATGCTTACTTCTTTCGGTGCTCTGCCGAGATAGTACCTGAGCCACCATTCACGTCTGTTCTCCTTGAATAACTGGATTTCAGAGTTGGAGATAGGGATACCTGTGGCTCCTCTACCTAGATATGGCTCAAACACACTACTCACGGCGCTACTCGTCCAAACTCGTTGAAGTACTTGTAAACAATTGGCATCTTTTCGGCAAAGATATTTTCCATCTTCTCCGCTACCATCTCAATCTCGCGCTGCGGATGGGTCGGGTACTTAGAACGCTCATCGATCTTTCGAAGCGAGAGAAAGTTCATGAGTGATCTAGCATTCACTGTGATGTACATTGAGGAGTAGGCAGCCACAGGCATACAAACACGTGCGACTTCCTTGGAGATTCCCAAGTTTAGCATATTTGTGTAGGAATCCCAAGCCGCCTGATAGGCAGTTTCTAGGTTGTGGAGAGTTAGAACGTACTGTTCATCAGTACCGTCTACAAAGTTGTAATCTCCGGTCTTGCCTACTTGGACCAACTTACGCTCGCGCGAGGGGATGTAAAATGCACCCGTCAATTCACTATAACGGCCCGAGTGCTCTGAGATAGAGGAGATACGGTGCTTAAGAATCTGCCTGGTAACAAAGATCGGAGCCTCTAGATAGAAGGTGAATACAGAGTGCTCTAGAGGAACACTGTGTCGGTCTCGCATGAGGAATCTGATAAGCCCCTCAGAGCGCTCAGGATCGGCGTCTAGATACTCTAGAGACCTTTCTCCCTGGGTAGACACCCTAGCGGACCAGATAACGTCTGCATCGCTCGCAGAAGCCTTCACCAATTCAACGGTTACATCGTCCCTGAGTTCAAACTGTCTTGCATTGGTCATACTAATTCCGTCCAAAATCTTACGTTGTCTAGCGGGAAGTAATACTTTTTGATAGAGCGCTCCTCATCTTCCGATCCTCTATTTTTGTATATAGAGGCTTCGAAAATGAGAATACCATCACTTACAGTAGGGAAAATAACTCCCTCCTCTATTACATAGGTGGTATTGCCATCCATATGTTGTACTTTGTAGCCCCTTTTTGGATAAATAACCTTAGCCATTTCGGGGTCAGTAATGTCTTTTACATAATCATCCTCTAGTTCCGGCAAGGATTTAGTAGTAAGCGGAGGGTACCATCTTACCTGATTCTTATTACGCATCGTCATTACTCTCTTCTTCAAGTGACTCACCCAACATTGTCTTTCGGATGAGGTCTGCGTCCCTTAGAATAGTTTGTAGTTGAACGCTCTTATTGAAGAGAGCATCAAAAACTACCTCCTGGACAGTGCCCTTAGTTACGTAGTCAATGTACGTTATCTTCTCGTGTACTTCTGACCCTAGACGGTGGTTCCTACCCTCGGACTGTTCAGACTCGATGTTGGACCACGGACGGCCCAAATAGACCGCTGTGGAGGCACGTGTCAAGGTGATTCCAGTTCCTCCTGCACCTGTGGTACAGAGAATAAACTGTGTCTTCCCTTGCTGGAAGTTATCCATGTGGATTTGTCGCTCGATGGAGTCTTCATCTCCGGTAATCCTTCCGTGCCTGATGCCTGCCTTCTCCATTCGCTTACTGAGCAGGTTAATCAACTGCTTAGAGGCAGAAAAGACAATAACTGACTCCTCTCCGAAACCTTCAATATCATCCATGAAGGCATCCAAAGTGCTGGAAGGCTCAGAAAGCACCGCCTTCTGTTCCATTCGCTTGTTCCCGTGCTCATCAGTAACCTCTACGTCAACCATCTCCGCGTAGGCGAGAGAGAATTGAAGAAGTCGAGTCATCTTTGTGAGCGGAGAGGTCGTAACTAGTAGGTCTCCGTTGTCTAGTTCGGCTACCATCTTATCACGCATTTGCTCGTAGGCCTTTTTCTGCTTCGGAGCCATTTCTACGTCCCTGCGCTCATACACTACAGGAGGAAGGAACGGCAAGATTACCTCCTTAGGCATGCGCCTAAGGATTGGGTCTAGGAATCCGAAGAATTCAGGCTCCATGTGGGACTTGATTCCGAGAATAGTCATTGAACCGTAGGCATTTAAGGATACATCAAGGTATCGATCAATGAACTTGGTCTTGGATGGGAAGGCCTCAGGGTAGAGCCAGTTCAGAATGCTCCAAAGATCATCAGGGGTGTTCGCTACCGGGGTTCCGGTAAGTGCAAACCTGAATGGGGCATCACCAGTTGCAGCCTTAAGTGCTCTGGTCTGCTGGGAAGCACCATCCTTCATTCTGTGAGCCTCGTCAGCAATTACAGTCTGGAAGTTGATGTGATTCAGTTCCTTAAGATGCACATGGCATTTTGCAGCAGTGACCTTTTCATCAGCCCCACCACAATCAGGACACTTCTTCAGAGCAATATTGCCATAGGCGGACAGCCTTGAGTGTCCCGCAACTGCCTCCCAATTGATGACATAGACGTGAGCAGGTTCCTTGAATTGCTTACGCCGTTGTGCCACCGATCCGTTGATTACGGTTACCTTTAGACCAGGCCAAACCTGTTCAATCTCCCTCTGCCATGAAATCTTGGTAGAGTTAGGCGCAACAACTAGTACAGGAAAGGGGTTCTTACCCATCTCTGAGAGTCGCTTCACCGAGGAGAAAGCAGTACGAGTCTTCCCCGAACCTAGACCATCACACAGGAGGGCTCTCTCAGCGAGTGTAAGGAAGCGTACGCCTGCGTTCTGGTGCGGGTAAAGGTCTGGGTACCCGTTAGCCTGTACAAGGTCCCTGAGAGCCAAGGAGGGGCTAATCTTCTCCCTATAAATCTCTTCTGCCCATGCTTGAAGCCTCCCACCAATCTTCAATTCATGCTTGAAGGTGGTGTTAAGAGCCAGGAATCCCGGATAGGTGAGTGGGAGGGTCCAACTGAATGTCTTGCTATTAAAGGACGCTCCTGGGATAGACCGCAGAAGATCCTGATACATAGAGGGAATGACGATGACGATCTTGTTTTCGTCTTCCGGACTAATATCTACTAAAACTTCCATGTTACCTCTTTCGTCTTACCTCCATCCTACCATACTTTTCTTACCCTAGCAAACTGCTGGATCGCCAGCCTGAGGTCTGCACAAGGTAGAGAATAGCATGTCTCATTGCGTCCTTGTGATGCCCTTCTCCTCCCTTCACCCACAGACCCAGGTCACGAATCCTGTCGTTATCGACGAAATTCTTTGCTGCGCTGGGCTTTTGAAGAGTAAAAGGCTTAGAGTATAGGTTTGCGAAGTACCTTCCTACTCCAATAAGTTCAAGAGAGTACCTCGTATCCCTCTTTTTACCTGTTTCAACAGTAATAATGAAGTCCTCCATCACCACTTCAATATGGTCATGATTTGCCAACCACCAGTGGATGTAGGAGCCTGTAGTTTGCTGATCATATTCCTCAGCAACCACGATTTTTGGCCCTTCGTTATTGAAATCGGTGATATCAAGCACCACAAACCCGCTAAGTTTGCCTGGATCACAGGCTAGCAAGTACTTACTTTTTTGCATATGAGTCTCCCCATCTCTTAAATGGACCGTCTGCACCTGCTGTTAGCGGTACTGCCCAGCCCTCAGTTGTAGTCATGCAATGCTGCGCGGTCCTCTTCACATCTTCTGCATCCTCTGTAGGTGCGGAGATGATAATTTCGTCATGCACCGGAACAACCAGGTATTCGCCAAGGCCCGCTGCATCAAGGCGAACGAGGTTAGCCTTGAGAACTTCGGCTGCGGTTCCTTGAATCTTATAGTTGACTCCGGTATACGCTTTCCCGGCCTCCACAGGAATCTTACGACCAGTAACACTGGTCTCAACATATCCCTGCCCAGCGTAACGCTCAATTTCCTCAACCTGGCGAATCTGCTCACGTTGGAAAGTCTTCATCCCAGGGTAGGACTCGTCAAGAGCATCATTCACCTGCTGCATCACATCGACTGGAACTCCGGAGGTAGCAGCCTGCTTGGCTACTGAGGCTCCATATAGTCGTCCGTAGATTGTGCCCTTGATAAGTTTACGTCTTGGATCACTCTTCTGGAAATTAGGGTCCTGATAGACCTGAGCACCAATAGAGGTGAATGCGTCTCCGCCAGACGCGTCGGCATCAAGGAAGGTTTGAATGAGGTTTGGGTCCTCGGAGAAGGACGCAAAGATGCGGAATTCAACTTGGTCAAGGTCACTAGAGATAATAGAATGTCCTTCCTCTCTAGCGGTAATTGCCATTCGAACAATATCACTGTTAGAGGGAAGAGTCTGAAGAGCCGGATTAGTAATGCTCATACGTCCGGTCTTCGCCTGCATCGTCTTAATAGATGGGTGCAGGATTCCATTAGTGTTCAAGTTGATGAAGTTGTCGAAGTAGGAACTACCAACCTTATCCTGCTCACGAACACTGAGGACCAACTTAGCCAAATTAGCAACTCGCGGGTCGGAGGAGTTGGAGAACTCAGCAAGAGTGTCCTTATCAACAGATGGAGAACCGCCCGGAGTTCTCTTGGAGATGTGTGCCCCAAGGGTGTTTTCAAAATAATTGGCTAGTTGCTGAGAGGAGGTGATTGAGATACCTAGGTTGTCCTTTGCCCACTTCTTAGTTGCTTCAACATACTCTTCGATTTCCTGTCTCTTCTTGCGAGAATATTCAACGTCCACAGGAATTCCGCGCATCTCCATTTCAGTGCAGATGCGTAGAGCAGACATTTCAAGGTCAAATGCCTTAGGGTACTTTTGGTCAGCACGAAGAAAGGACCAAATGTGTGCGGTAATAACCGGGTCCAGGGCTGAGTACATTGCATACTCAGGATTGTCTACCGGAATTGTGCGCCAATCCCATCCGTTCTCCTTCATTACCATGTCAAGTTGCCGTTGTCCAATGGATGCGGCAGGATCGATGTGCTTGTCGGTGACCACCTTAAGGGCTGCTGGGTCTCCTGGATAGAGCATGTTATAGTGAATCATGGTGTCGTGCATACGATCCCACGGAATCTTCCATCCCGCGTGGAGTTCCATCCACGCAGCGTCGAAAGATAGGTTGTGGACTGCGATGTGGCCGTCATAGGCGTTCAAACACTCTAGGACAACCCCACCCCATTGCTCCCAAGGCACAGCCCAGCCAGCGCGATGGTCTCCGATCTGGACCATGCGCAACTTAGCGGTTGGTGAGTATGGGTTTAGAGGGTCCTTTTCATGTAGACCGCCAGTTTCGGTGTCTAGGCCGAGAATTTCACGTCTCTCACCTAGCCACCTCTTCATTTCCATCGCTTCATCGATGGAGTTTACAAGGTGTAACTCTGTATCAGGTGATAGTCCCAATTGTCTTTCGTCCTTTCACTGCAAATAGTCTGGCTACAGTCTACTCCACAACTCTCTCGGAGTCAAGTCGCCCTAGTCTGCGTAGTTCCTTGCCAAAAGCCTGCCCTTCAGGCAGGGTCTTGAACCGAACATCGCCTGCTCGCTGGTATGGCTCCCCAAGTTCATCCATTACATCTTGAGCGGCAGCACTAACCACTACACGGGAGGCATACGGGAACTCCTCAAGAACTCTGCGATACACATCCTGTGTAGGGATCGACGACTTGTTACGTCGAGTAAAGAAGCCAACACCCCACCACCAAGGCCCATCTTCGCCTCCATCGGGGAGACCAGCAATAAGAGCCTCAGCAGTGACAGAAAGTCTCGGCCAGGAGGGAGAGAAACCAAGAACCAAGGTGTGTGGATCAGAATCTGATCTGCCAATATAATCCTTGATGGTTGTCTTAAGATGCTTGGCTTTTTCTCCGTAGAAATGTGCTGAAGTGGCGATAAAGTCTACCTCATCAATCTCTGGTAACTTACTCCTACGAGCAGTAGACACCTTTTCGGGAAGGTCTCCAAACAGAACTCCTCCCTTTTGGTTGAAGGCAATATCTGTCGCTCTCCACTTGCCGACACTTAGACTTTTGTCACCGAAATGGGTAGCCAACAGGACCAGGCTTTCCTTCTTTGAAGGATTATAGGCGCGCACAGCCTCAACATACTCATCAATACTCGCAGGCTCTAGCACTCGGGACTTGGTGCCTAGAGCCTTGGCGACCGCTACTCCATACTCTTCCTTGAATTCGGAGTCAGTGCCTTTATCAAATTCTAATCCGACTAGCATCTTACATCTTCCCTAACTATTAGGCAATCCACTCAGTGTAGAAAGCGTCTGCGATCTGAGAGTCTTTCTCAGCGGCCTTCTGAAGCAGCGACCTGGCAACCTCGGTCAGGTAGACCGTGTTGTTGGAGTCTGTCTGCATCAGGGATGATACCACACCTTGAGCAGAGTCGGAAACCTGCGCCCACTTGCGCTCTGTTTCCGGGTAGACCAGTTCATCAATCTCAAGGTTCGGCTGGCAATCATAGCATGGAATCTTGTTGTCTGCAATGACCTCTGAAGGTAGGGGGTCAAGATCATTTCTCTTTACTGTAGGGCATGTCCCGTGGTGGAATACCAAAGATACCCCAACTCTAGAGAGAACATAATGACCCTTGGTGGTGCGATAGAGGCTGAATTCAATCCATCTCGGCTTATTTCTCGTCCGAGAAGACGAATGGGCGAGGAGTGTTCCCTCAAACTTTAGGTTCCTTGAACCGTCCTGAACTACGTACATCTTTCTTCCTGTCATCTATTCGTACTGTGATACAATGATAAGGCTAACTGCCACGTACTGTTAACCATGTATAGGATATCATGATTTCAAGAACTTCGGGGATACTCTTGGTATCCTACATACTAGTATTCCTAGGTGGTTTCGGGTACCTTATCACTCCATCCCCAATCATCTCAGGGGCTAGTCAAAGCACCGAGACGTTGATTTGGGGTTTATTTTACCTAGTCGGCGGTTTGATAGCGGCTGTATTTACCGGATTAAGACCAATCCTCCTGACAAAGATCACACCACTGTGGTATTTTGAAGTCTCCGGAATCTCGCTGATCATTTCCGCTAACCTAGTGCACATGTACGCATTGTATGAGGCGTCAATTCTCACGGGGCAAGTCAATCTTCTAGCACTCGGAGCAATTCTTATTGCCTACACTCTATCCCTCGCTGGAAGATGTGTAGAAGTGCTTTCTTTGATTCGATATTTGAATCAGTTTGCGTTGACCCCTGACTCAGAGGGGTAGTTATGGAAAACTTTATCCCAATCCTTCTGTCCGCAGGCGGAGCAGCCTTCTTAACTGCCATTATCACCGGACTGAAGAGCCTTTCATCTTCGAAGTTGGAGAGTGAGGCGGCACTGATGAAGCGTCTGAATGACGCAATCAGGGATGGTTCGGAGCGTGAAGACGCTCTAGAGATTGCTAAGAAGAAGGAAGAAGACAGAGCGGAGATATTCCGTTTGGAGCGTGATGAAGCCTTAGAAAAGGCTGCAAGGTACCGGCGAAAACTAATCGACAACGGGATAAATCCCGAGGAATAAAGAAACCGCCCCTCTTTTGGGAGGGGCGGTTCTTTTATTCTTCCGGACTCTCAGTTTCGGCCCGAAGAGACTCTAACTCTTGCTGATATCCGTCTCTTTGAGCCTTCGCTTCAGCAAGTGCTAGTTCTAGGTCTACGATACGCTGACCCATGCTCAAGGCTAGGTACTGATTCTGTCTGTCATCCATTGTCTGTTTCATCCTCTTCTGTGGTTGGAACGGTGTACTCTGCTACGGCGTTCCTAATATCATCATCGGTAATTGTACCAGAAAAATCAGGAGACGCTGCACGAGTAACCACACGGAGCACGATGTCCTCAGTCATCTCAATCCCCGACAGAACACACGCTCCGCGAACTCTTGCGCGAAGTTGTGTGTCCTCCAACAGCATTCCGATAGTTAGTAGATCCATTTTAATTCCTTATTCGTGTCTGAGAATTGAGATACGACCAGTGAAGTTGTACACACCTGATCCTGAAAGATAGAAGGGGAATGAGATTACTGATCCTGCTACCAGAGGGATCGGACCAGTGGAGACAGTGCCCCAATCTTCTTCTCCAAGACTTGCTCGGTAGATGTAGTTCCAAGCACTAATAGCAACATATGCACGAGTGCTTCCAGTTGGTCGGAAGGTGCTGGGTAGGTTGATGGTGTAGTCAATCGTGTATAGTCCAGTTTCCACAATGACCAAGTTCTCACCACTGA
>Ga0079224_100007765_pt1 | contig 14439 bp, 7 predicted proteins | sample Stecom2015_FD_80414 | JGI IMG/M metagenome (GOLD analysis project Ga0079224, IMG submission 80414) | Agricultural soil microbial communities from Utah to study Nitrogen management - Steer compost 2015 | ecosystem: Environmental > Terrestrial > Soil > Agricultural land | place: USA: Utah...
CGTCTCTAGGTGTAGATTAATTGTACCATCCATTTGGGCATCTAAGGCTAGATGATCAATATGAGATTGTGGTTTAATTTCTAACCATACTGGTCGGTAAATCCCTCCAAATAGCCACCAATCTGCCTTGCGTTCAGCATTATTTACAGAAGGATTATCAGAATGTTTTTTAACATGTACCTCTAGAAGATTTTCAGTGTCATTTACTAACAAATCAGAAATATCATAACTAAACTGATAAAACCCTCCTTGGTGAACCTGTCCAGCTAATTCGCCATTTATCTTCACTTGGGCATCTGTCATAACACCACCAAAAACAATTCTTACCTGTTGATTTTCAAACAACTCTGGAACTTTGAACCGATGTCTGTAAAAACCTTCTTCCTTACTTGGTTGGTCTTGCTGTAATTCTTTATACCACCGACCATAGGTATAGGTGCCAAACCCTTCTAATTCCCAGTTCGAAGGTACATTAATAGTGGTCCATTGTTTACTATTATTCCCATCGCTACAAAGAAATTCCCATGCAACTGGATGCTTGTAATCTTTTCCAGATAGGTATATTTTTTTAGTCTGCTGTCCAAAACAAACTACGCAACTTAGAGCTAGTATTAAAAGCGCAGTCAGGGATTTTAAGGTAAAAGAATTTATCATTTTTACAACGGGTTGGTTATTAATTGCCTTCGGGTTTTATCACTTCAAATCTCGCACTCATTGGAAGGGTCCAATTTTTAATACTACCGGGACTTTTAGGATTATATCGCGGTAAAGGTTTTAAATGCCTTTTTAAAACAAGATCTAATTCTTTTACTCCTTGTATTACACAAAGAGCAATTTCATGTGCCCCAAAATCATTGAAATGTGTATTGTCCGCTAATGCTTTTTTTTGACCTGGGAAACTGTTTTCAGGGTAATGCACAAAAGCGTTCTTAGAGTCATCTACCCCCCAAGATTCATAGAGCGCGGTAGATATCTCAGTCAGATCAATTAAGGGTACTGAAAGGGAGTTTGCCACGGCCCTTACAGCTGCAGGATAATCTCCATGTGTTGGTTTTATACCCTTAGTTTTATTAAATACTCTGCGCTGCAATGGGGTTAAAAGAATGGGAATTCCTCCTTTGGCTCGTGCAGATTCTACATAATAGGTTAACAAATCAGAATATGAAGACCAAGGTCCCGAACCTTCGTTTTTTATTTTTTGATCATTATGACCAAACTCAATCATCACGTAATCTCCTTGTTTGATTAAATGCAAAATTTTATCCCAACGCTTTCTTGCCTTAAAAGAAGAAAGTGACGCCCCCGAGGCCGCATAATTAGCTACTACAATTGAGGGTTGCATATATTGGGTTATGAACTGTCCCCATGAAGCCCACGGGGATAAATCCTGGTCAGCAACAGTTGAATCCCCAGCTAGAAAAAGCGTTGGCACCTCATTGAGTTCATGAATTAAAAGATGCGTTACAGCGGTACCTTTTAAAAATTCAAAACTGAGTTTTGTATCCCAATTCAGTGCATTTTCATCACGTGGTTTTAAGTTAATATTATGTGTGGAATCGATCTTTTTAGTTTGAAGATGAACAACAAACTCACTCGTTTTATACTGACCCTTTTTAAGTCTGAGCTGATTAACCATCAGCCGCTTTGATTCTGCCTTTACCGAGTTAACGCTGGGAGAATATTCAGTTCCGAAAACCATGGACACAAGATAATTTCCAGCAGGAAGCGACACTGAAAAATAGATGGAAGAATCGGCTATCATCCCTTTTTTATGCATTTGAACAGCATCAATGCTATTAAAATCAAATCCATATCCTTGCTCCCTGTATTGCTCAGTACTGCTCACTGAGGTATAATGCTCTTGTTTTAAGGGCTGAGTTCCAAATTGAAACGCCCACTCAATAGGCTTTTGGTGTTGTCCAAATACAGAACAACAGAAAATAAAAGCCAAGCCAAGAAAGCCTTTGTTTTTTGCGTACATAGGTCGGTTGTATAGCTAGACAAATTACTTCGCTTAAACTAAAAAACTATCCTGTACTGTACTGAGATGTTTTTTAAAGAGAATTTCGTTCGATATACTTAAATACGTTTTTAACTTTTTCTTTTTTATTTTTTAGGACCATATAAGCGGCACTCTCCCCCATAGCCTTAAAATCAGTACTAATTACGGTGATGCCTAGCAATTCTTTTAGCGGAGTTTCATTATAAGAAATAATCCCAATATCTTTTCCGAGTTTTAATCCTTTTTTTCGTATTTGTCGCATAAGATTCACTAGATCCATCTCCTCTATGGTGATAAAAATATCCTTACTTTGAAGCTCCATATCATCATAAATCTGATCTAAAATCTCAAAGTCAAAATCGTATTCAACGCAAAATTGTCTAAATCCGAGCATGATCCTTTTCGGGTAAGGGTGAACAGCTTTGTTGGGATAGACTAAAATAATTTTGTCATACTTTTGAAGTCGGTCTAATCCTTCTTTGAGTGCTTGGTAGATATCATTTTGAAAGTCCTGATAAATTGATCCATAATTCCCCTGAATACAAGGTTTGGCGTTATCCATGATAATCAATTTATCCTTGGGAATCTGTTCAATGACATCCAATACGGCCTCTGAATAACTCACATGACTCAAGTCTTCTAGTTTAAAATGAGGCATGATGATGTAGTAATCAAATGCTCCTAAATTCTTCTCTAAGGTTCTAATAAAAAGAGATTCCTCACAGTGGTAAATAAACAAGTTAACATGAGCGTTTACTCCTATGGCATCTACAAAAGAATTGTAAATCATCATCTTATAAGAACTCGGTTTATTAATCATAAAGAATACGTTGACCTTAGAAATCAAATCCGTCTTGGCCGTATAATACCCTTTTCCTTTAACTGAAACAATTACCTTGCGTTCTTTAAGTAATTTATACGCTTTTTCTACTGTATTTCTAGAGAGATAGCAACTCTCGCTAAGCTCATTAATGGAAGGAATTTTTTGTCCAAAGGACAATCTACCCTTGCTTATATCTTGAATAATGGAATCAACGATTTGCTTGTATTTTGGCACTCTGGAATTTTCATCAATCGTTATATTAATTTCCGAATGCATAATAGAGGAACTCATGATTATTTAATTTTTATGCGTAATTCTACAAATAATTAATGTAATATTAAATATTAATAGTAATTATTATATTATTTAACATTTTAATACTTTTTTCTTCCTTGCAGTACACCACAGGACACACAGGTATTATTTAAAAGTTACATTTGAATCAACAAACATCAATTAGTACAAACAAATGGACAAAACCTTTAAATATGTAAATTATCTTTGGGATAAACAAAAAGCCGCAGCTATAGAAGGTAATGAAGTCGAACTTTTTTTATATAGATCAAATATCTTAGGCGCTGACCTAAGGATTACCAATTACGGAGGAGGCAATACTAGTTGTAAAACTATAGAGAAAGATCCACTCACTAACCAAAGTGTTGAAGTAATGTGGATAAAGGGATCTGGAGGCGATATAGGCACCTTAACTCGTGCAGGCATTGCAGGTCTTTACACCGAGAGATTACGAAATCTAAAAAATGTGTATAAAGGACTCTCCGATGAAGATAGGATGGTTGGATTATTCAATCACTGTATCTACGATTTAGATAGTAGAGCACCTTCGATAGACACACCATTACACGGATTACTTCCATTTAAACATATCGATCACCTCCACCCAGATGCACTTATTGCAGTTGCCGCCGCAAAGGACAGTGAAAAGATCACCAAAGAAATTTGGGGTGATACCATGGGGTGGGTACCTTGGCAACGTCCAGGTTTTGATCTTGGATTACAATTGGAAAAATGCTTAAATGACAATCCAGGTATACGTGGTATTGTTCTAGGAAGTCACGGCTTATTTACCTGGGGCGATACTTCATATGAATGCTATATGAATAGCCTAGAAGTCATTGAAACTGCATCGGCCTATATCGAAGAAAAAATAAAAGAAAAAGGCAGTGTCTTTGGAGGTGAAAAAGTTCAAAGTCACTCACAGGAACTTCGAAAAGTTAAGGCATCACAACTCATGCCACTACTCAGAGGATTGTGCTCTTCTGAAAAGCCAATGATTGGTCATTTTACGGATAGTGAAACGGTGATGCAATACATCAACAGCCACGAATTACAAAGGCTTGCCCCTATGGGGACTTCCTGCCCTGATCATTTTCTAAGAACAAAAATCCAACCTTTGGTATTGGATCTGGATAAAGATGAAGATTTGTTAGACGCCGAAGTTTTACTTGAAAAACTAACCCCATCTTTCGAGGCCTATCGCGAGCAATACAGTGAATACTACAATAATTGTAAACACCCGAATAGTCCTGCAATGCGGGATCCAAACCCAGTGATTATCATTTATCCTGGGATAGGAATGTTTTCCTTTGCTAAAAACAAACAAACCGCAAGGGTGGCTAGTGAATTTTATGTCAATGCCATCAATGTGATGCGTGGTGCTGAGGCAATCTCACAATACACAGCTCTTCCACGACAAGAGGCCTTCGATATTGAATATTGGTTATTAGAAGAGGCAAAATTACAACGCATGCCAGCTGAACAGCCCCTTTCGAGAAAAGTTGCTATTGTAACTGGTGCTGGTGGTGGAATCGGTAAAGCTATAGCTGATAAATTAGTAGCCGAAGGAGCCAATGTAGTACTTACCGATATAAGCGAAGAATCCTTAGAAGAGGCCAAAAAAACCTTTAAAAACGATCAGGTCAGTACCGTAGTGTGTGATGTGACCGATGAAAATTCTATTAAAACAGCCTTTAACAAGGCATGCTTATCCTTCGGAGGAATAGACATAATCATACACTCTGCTGGATTGGCTATTTCTAAATCATTAGAAGATACTACTTTAAAGGATTGGGAAATCTTACAAAATATTCTTGTAAAAGGTCAGTTTTTAATGGCTCAACACGGCGTAAAAATCCTTAAAAAACAGGGACTCGGTGGAAATATTGTAAATATTGCAAGTAAAAATGGCCTAGTTGCTGGACCAAACAATGTTGGTTATGGAACAGCAAAAGCTGCCCAATTACATATGACACGCCTGTTGGCTGCGGAACTTGGATCTGATAAAATCAGAGTCAACACCGTTAATCCAGATGGAGTCATTGTTGGAAGTAAAATATGGCAGGGCGCTTGGGCAGAAGGCAGAGCAAAAGCATATGGCATCTCGGTTGATGAGCTTCCTTCACACTACGCCAAAAGAAATTTATTAAACGAAATTATATATCCAGAGGACATTGCTAATGCGGCTTTTGCGCTGATTGCAAATTTGGATAAATCAACCGGGAACATCATCAATGTTGACGGAGGAATGGCAAATGCATTTGTTCGATAAATGTATAGTTGTTAGTTAGCTAAAGGAATCTCTCATAGGTCTTGATAGCCTATGAGGGTTTCTTTTTAAATTAAAGAATTACAAATTTAGAAAACATACTAAAAAAATGATCATTAACCCAAACAAGCTAAGTTCAGATTCAAAACAAATTGCTAACCATAATGAACAATTTGACCATTTAGCTAGTAGATTGTCAAAACAAAATATTGAAGTTCCCTCGCTAGTAGACAAACTTGCGGCCTTTCAGGTAGCTATACCGAGCTGGGCACTTGGAGCTGGAGGGACGCGATTTGGACGATATTCATACTTTGGCGAACCCGCTTCATTAGAGCAAAAACTTGAAGATATTGGCGTACTTCACAGTCTTACTCGAAGCGCTGGAGCGGTTTCTCTACACATTCCATGGGATATTCCAACGGATTACAAGGCTGTGAAAGAACTTGCCTTTGAGCTAGATCTGAGGTTTGATGCCGTTAACTCGAACACCTTTCAAGATTCTGTAGGGGCAAAACATTCTTATAAGTTTGGATCCTTGAGTAATACAAGTATAGGTGCACGGCAACAAGCCATCGCTCACAACAAAGAAGTTATTAAAATTGGTGAAAAGCTAGGATCTAAAAGCATGACCGTTTGGCTTGCAGATGGGAGTTCTTTTCCAGGGCAACACAACTTTCAAACAGCGCTTTCAAACACCCAAGATAGTCTGAAAGAAATATATAAATCACTAGCTGATGATTGGAAACTTTTTATTGAATACAAACCTTATGAACCCTACTTCTACAGTACGGTAATACAAGACTGGGGTACTTCTTTTATGCTGGCTAACCAGTGTGGTGAGAAAGCCTACACCTTAGTGGATCTAGGCCATCACCTTCCTAATACAAACATTGAGCAGATCGTTTCTACACTAATGTTTAAAGGGAAATTAGGAGGTTTTCATTTTAATGATAGTAAATACGGGGATGATGACATCACAGTAGGCTCCATTAAACCCTATGCGCTGTTTTTAATTTTTAATGAATTGGTTTATGGAATGGCTAACAATCCTCAGAACCCTGAACTTTCTTGGATGATAGATGCTAGCCATAACCTAAAAGACCCATTAGAAGATTTAATTCAGTCTTTAGAAGCCATACAAATTACCTATGCAAAAGCTCTACTTGTAGACCAAGACCTCTTAAAACAGGCGCAAAAAGAACATGATGTCAGTCTATGTCAAGAAATATTACAGGAAGCCTATTTGACCGATGTTAGGCCTCTTGTCCGGCAAGCTCGCCTAAAATTAAATGCTCCATTAGCTCCTTTACAAACATATAGAAATTTAGGGGTTAGAGAACAATTAATCAAAGAGCGAGGTAAAAACACTGTAGCTACAGGCCTATAATTAAGTGGTGATGAAAAAGAAAGTAACAGCGGTATTCGATATCGGAAAAACTAACAAAAAATTCTTCCTTTTTGACCAGGACTTCAAAGAGGTTTTTCGAGAATACACCAAATTTGATCAGATCGTGGATCAAGACGGATACCCCACAGAAGATCTCCATAAATTACAGATATGGCTAAAGGCAGTATTTAACCGAATTCTAGCTAGCGAACAATACGACATTAAAGCGATCAATTTTTCCTCATATGGCGCCTCATTAGTCCATCTCGATGAAAATGGAGAAGCCATTAGTCCTTTGTATAATTATACCAAACCTATATCAGAAGAGATTGTCAATAGATTCTATCAAAGCTATGGTCCTGCCTTGACCTTTATACAGCAAACAGGATCTTCTAAAGAAGGGCTTTTAAACTCAGGCATGCAGTTGTACTGGTTAAAGTATACCAAGCCAGAAGTCTTTAAAAAAATAAAGTATTCCCTTCACCTTCCGCAGTATCTAAGTTATATTTTTACAGGAATCCCACTGAGTGAATACACCAGTATTGGTTGCCACACTAGCCTTTGGGACTACAACAAAAAAGACTATCACAACTGGGTTTACCAAGAAGAGTTACACAAAATCCTCCCTCCAATTGTCTCTACTGAGACCAGTATTAACATGAATTACAATGGCAAACGTATTAAAATCGGAGTGGGGATACACGATAGTTCTGCCGCCTTGTTACCGTATGTGAGAAGTCTAAAAGATCCTTTTATTTTGGTTTCCACAGGAACTTGGAGCATCGCCTTAAATCCATTTACCTCTACCCCCTTAAGCGCAGAAGAGGTGTCAAAGAACTGTATCAATTACATGAGAATTAACGGAAAACAAGTCAAGGCTTCCAGATTATTCTTAGGAAATGAATATAAGATCCAAGTTCAAAAGTTAGCACAGCTTTATGGAGTTGCACCTGATTATCACAAATCTGTAAGCTTTAATGAACTGGCCTATTATGAAATCACTAAGGAGTTTGAACACCTTTTTAAATGGGAAAGTATTGAGAACACCCCAAAGGTGTGTAAAACAGAACTTCCTTATGATACCTTTGAGGATGCCTATCACCATCTTATGATAGAACTTGTAAAATTACAGGTAAACAGCATCCAAATAGCAAAAGGTTCGGAAGAAATCTCCAAATTATATGTCGATGGGGGCTTTAGTAATAATGATGTTTATATTAAGCTCTTATCACATTATATGAGAAATATGGAATTAAGAACCACTGATGCCTCCTTAGGCTCAGCCTTAGGTGCGGCAATTAGTATTGCTGATACAAAACTAAATTCTAAGTTTCTCAAAAAAAATTATGCACTAAAAAAACATGTTCCTCTGATTATTAAATAACTCCTAAAATGGCATTATCCTTTAATTACAAATATCCATCGGTCGATGATTTAAGAGACAAAGCAAAGAAACGAATACCTAATTTTGCTTTTGAATACCTCGATGGTGGCTGTAATGAGGATGTCAATATTATCAGAAACACCTCCGAGATAAGAGACGTACAATTGGAACCTCGATACTTAAACAATTACCAGGATTCCAGCTTGAATACTACCCTTTTTGGCCGTCAATACGATGCTCCTTTTGGCATTGCTCCAGTAGGATTGCAAGGCCTGATGTGGCCTAATTCTCCAGAAATTCTTGCCAAAGCTGCTTTAAAGCACAACATCCCTTTTATTTTAAGTACCGTAAGCACAAGTAGTATTGAGAGAATCAGTGAACTTACTCAAGGCAATGCGTGGTTTCAACTCTACAATCCTGTAGAGGATTCTATAAGAAAAGATATTATTAATAGAGCAGACGCTGCTCAATGTCCAGTACTGGTATTACTTTGTGATGTACCCACCTTTGGTTATCGACCCAAAGACTTTAGGAATGGATTAGCCCTGCCTCCGAAAATGAGTCTGAGTAATATTTTACAAATACTCCAAAGACCAAGATGGGCATATGAAACTCTAAAACACGGCCAACCTAATTTTGAAAACCTCAAGCCTTATATGCCAGAAGGACTAAACTTAACTCAGTTAGGGAAGTTCATGGATCAAACCTTTAGTGGAAGACTTAATGAAGAGCGAATTGCTCCAATTAGAGAACAATGGAAAGGTAAATTAGTGCTCAAAGGGGTTAGTTCTGAGGCAGACACTCTTGAGGCCATTCGATTAGGATTTGATGGAATCATTGTTTCTAATCATGGAGGACGGCAATTAGACCCCGGAGAATCTACCATAAAACCACTAACCAATATTGCATCAAAGTACGGCGATCAAATCGAAGTTATGATGGATAGCGGAATTCGCTCAGGCCCTGATATAGCAAGAAGTTTAGCCAGTGGTGCTAAGTTCACTTTTATGGGTAGATCATTTATGTATGGCGCGGCCGCCCTTGGAGAAAAAGGTGGTGATCATACCATTTCCATGTTAAAAGTTCAATTAAAACAAGTTTTGGATCAATTATGCTGTAAAAAGGTAAGCGATCTTCCTAAACATTTAATATAAAATACGAATTAACCAATGACAACACCACATACCGCAATTGAGAATATGGAGCAAATCGAATCAGGAGAATACGAAAGACAACGTGTTCCTGATTCCAAGTTAAAAGGTTGGAAAAGCTTTTTAGGCATGTATGCTGGCGAGCACGCCGCTGGAACTGAATTTGTCATAGGACCACTCTTTTTAACCACTGGAGTTTCTGCATTTGACCTTATTGTTGGCCTCTTACTAGGAAACCTGATGGCGGTTTTGAGCTGGCGATTTTTAACCGCAGAAATCGGAACAAAGTTCCGATACACCCTCTATTTTCATTTGGAGAAAATCTGTGGTAAAAAATTAGTGACTTATTATAATGTAGCCAATGGAGTATTGTTTTGCTTTTTAGCTGGAGCAATGATTACAGTTTCTGCTACAGCTGTGGGGATTCCCTTTAATATGGAAATGCCACAGCTCACCGACACCCTTCCCAATGGGATGACGTGGATTATTATAGTTCTAGTGTTAGGAGTACTTATTTCAGTTATCGCAGCAAAGGGGTATTCAACAGTGGCAAAGGCTGCGAATTGGATGTCTCCATTTATAGTTTTAGCCTTTATCGCAAGTGGAATTGTTGCACTTTATCAATTAGAGATCAGCAGTTTTTCAGAATTTTGGAATCTTTGGGGAGAAGGGAGCGATCCATTTCCTGGGCAAATAAAATACACCTTTTGGCATGTGTTCCTATGGTCTTGGTTTGCCAATGCTGCCATGCATATTGGAATGTCTGACTTAACTGTATTTAGGTTTGCAAAGTCACCAAAGCTAGGCTGGACTACAGCTGGTGGTATATATCTTGGTCATTATATAGCTTGGATTGCTGCGGCACTTTTGTATGCTGTGTATTTAAAATCACCAGAGGCACAAGGGTTTTTATCAAATGGTCTAGCACCAACTGTTGCACCTGGTCCCTTGGCCTATAACGCCTTGGGTGTCTTTGGAATCCTCGCAGTTATACTCGCCGGTTGGACCACTGCAAATCCAACAATTTACAGAGCAGGATTGGCTTTTCAAGCTGTGTTGCCTAAACTATCCACCTTCTGGGTGACCATATTAGCGGGAAGTGTTGCTACCATTGCCGGTTTATTCCCAGCATTTGCAATGAAACTATTAGATTTTGTTGCCCTTTATGGATTTATTTTAGCACCCATAGGAGCCATTATTGTGTTTGATTATTTCTTTTCTAAAAAGGCAGGAATCCAAGCCTTTTATGCCGAAAAATCTAACACAAACTTCAACCCAGCTGTATTATGGGCATGGCTTATAAGTTTCGGTGTCTTTTATTTTATTTCCGTTCAATTCGATATCTTTTTATCATTTGTAACACTACCCACGTGGCTCTTTTGTGGGGTATTATTCCTGCTATTTAGCAAGTATTACCAAAACAAAAAGTAACTACTTTAAACTAATTTTTAACTGCCCCTGTTCAAGGGGCAGTTTTTCTAGGTGCAAGTACAGGATGCATCTTTGCTAAATATTTTAAATATTCACCGCACATAAGTAATACCATAGCAAGACCAACCCTTTACACCCATGTTCAGATGAGACTCTACAAACACCTTCTTACAATGCTCTGCCTAGGATTTATGTGTGTTTCTATCGCACAAAATAATGGTTTTTGGCATGACAGCATACGATCAGTTCATTACCTTCCCAAAGATGATGGTTTTGAGCTAGTTAAAGGTCAACGAAGATTCAATAGAGCACTTTATGGGACAAACACTGGATTTAGAGTCGAGGCTGGTGATTTACCAGAATTTGCTATGTATATGCCAGGTATGGGTGGAAATTTTAAACTGGGAATTGCTAGTGAAAATGGTCAGAGTAAATGGATCACTGCAGCTGATAAGATTCATACCTTCTACCGCTCAGGTGTGATGAGCTATACTATTAAAGATCCAATACTAAAGGGAGGAGAGCTTAAACTTAACCTTGTCGCCTTAGCAGAATCTGAAGGATTTATACTTAAACTAGAAGCGCAAAATATTCCTACTAAGGTATCACTATTATGGGTCTATGGAGGTGCGAGTGGAAAAAAATTCTGGCGAAGTGGTGATATTGGAGCAGATCCAGAATCTGTGTTCTATTTGCATCCTGAATACTGTCTGGACAATAATTACCAAATAAATAAGGCTACCTTTAAAGTTAGCTATGGTTCCCAGAATAACAAACAAAAAACTGGAAACAACAGGAGCATATATGGAGTCTTTCCTAAGTCAAAAGCTAAAATTGCCTCTGCAAGCAATCAAGAAAACCCATTAGTGGTTTACAGCTCAGAAAAGGACAATTACCCCCTTATCACTGGGGTGTTAGACACCATAAAAAAAGTACAATACTGGAAATTTGAAAATAGTGAAAAGTTTCCAAATCAAAGTCAGAAGCTCCTACAAAATGAATTTATTTTAGCACTACAAGCAGCTGAAGATAAAGGCTCTGTAGTAAAAGTCACCACACCTGATCCGTTTATCAATACTCTCGGAGGAGCCCTTTCAACCGCAGCAGACGCTATTTGGGAATATCCTGCATTTTTGCACGGATCTATTGCATGGCGTATGCATTTAAATGCATGGAGAGGAGCCTCAGTGGCTGATCCATTGGGTTGGAAAGACCGTGCTCAGGCTCATTTTTACAGTTATGCTAACTCCCAAGTGTTGCATCCAGCAACTGGACCGGTAGTACCTGATACCACTAGAAATTTTGCAAGACAAAAGGAAGAGATAGGGACCTCCATGTTCAGTAGTGGATACATCAGTAGGCACCCCAACAAAAACACCGTTGCCCATCATTACGATATGAATTCCGTGTTTTTTAACCAAGTACTTCGACATTACCTATGGTCTGCAGATAGTGATTTTATGGAAAAGATGTGGCCCTATCTTAAGCGGCACCTAGCATGGGAGAAAAGAAATTTTGATACCGATAACAATTACCTATACGATGCCTATGCCTGTATATGGGCAAGTGATGCCCTACAATACAGTGGAGGTTCAGTTAGCTATTCGAGCGCCTATAACCTTAATGCCAACAAATTAGCCTATGCCATTGGTAAAAAACTAAATAAACCACCTCAAGAAATTGCACCATATAAGCTAGAGGCTAAAAAAATTCAAAAGGCAATGAATGATCAATTATGGATTCCAAACAAGGGTATATTCGCTGAATATAAAGACATTCTAGGAAACCAATTATTACATGATCAGCCAGGAGTATGGTCTATTTATCATCCCATTGATGAAGGCGCCGCAAATCCATTTCAAGCCTATCAGATGTTACGCTATGTTGACACTCAAATCCCTCATATTCCTGTAAAAGCAATAGGATTACCTTTAGAAGATTTAGCTTTAATTTCCACTACCAACTGGCAACCCTATACCTGGTCAGTTAACAATGTAGCACTAGCTGAAGTTTTACATACTTCCCTGGCATACTGGCAAGGTAATCGACCCGAAGATGCTTTTAAACTCTGGCAAAGCGCCATCGTAGAAAGCATGTATCTTGGAGCTTCTCCAGGAGGTTTTCAACAACTTTCTTTCTACGACGCCATGCGTGGAGAACTTTACCGTGACTTTGCTGATCCGATCGCCATGGCAGCTCGCAGTTTAGCTGAAGGCCTATTTGGTATCCAACCCGATGCACTATCAGATACCCTGAACATTAAACCTGGCTTTCCTTCACAGTGGAAACATGCAGCAATTACACTACCTGATCTAAGCTACAATTACAAATTCCAGAATAATACCAGTGAGTACACCATTACCCCTACTATGGAAAATCCCATGGCGCTTAAATTGACCATACAGGCTAAAAAACAACAGGTAGAATATATTAAAATAAACCAAAAAATTACTACAAATTGGCATATTGATACCGCTGCTCTAGTTACTCCAAAATTGATTATCAAGGCACCGCAAAAGCCTGAGTATACCATTGAAATTAAATGGAAAGGAGAAGAAATCAAAAAACTTCAATACCAGAATAATCTCACCATAGGGGAACACTTCGAGCTATCAAATAATCAATTGAGATTTATCGACCTATACGACCCTCAAAGCGTATTTAAATCAACACAACTTAAGGAGCATCACCTCCAAGGAGACCCTCAAAGTGACCCAGGATATAAGACATTCTTTATAAAACTCCAGCAAGGGGACTTTAAGTGGTGGGAGCCCGTTGATATTCAAATCAACCCAAGTATAGCAATAACAAAAACAACCTCATCACCTAAGGGATCACAAATTTATTTCCAAAGCGACCAACAGGCTCTTAACCAACATGAGTATATGTTAAATTACCAAAGCCTTAGTACCAACAACACATCCTTAGAAGAAGGTAACTTATACTTGAAAGCTGAGCAGCTGGTTCCTGGAACTAATAGAATAGCAATCAAAGGAACATCAATACCGTATTTTACGGTGCAAAATTGGGATATTCAAGCTAAGGCTAATGAAGAATTTGTAACCGTTGATCTAAGCCCGTATTACAATCAAAAGGTCAGTGATATATTTAAACAACAATACAGTTCTCCAAGAGTGGACTCCCCTACACTGCAGCTCCCATTACAAGGAATCGGGAATTGGTGCTACCCAAATATACTGCCTGAAATCCAAGATAAGGGGCTTAAGAATCTTGCAGCTAAAACCAAGGGGAATATTTATTATCATAACATACCATTTGCCATTGCGGCTAAGGGAAGAAATGATATTGCCTTTACTTCCATGTGGGATAATTATCCAGAGTCTATAAAAATTCCACTCAAGGGAAAGGCTAGACATTTATACCTATTGATGGCTGGCACTACAAATCCAATGCAATCTCAATTAACAAATGGGCAGGTCATCATTCACTATAAAGACGGAAGCACCTCAGAGTTGCTACTTAAAAATCCAGAGAACTGGTGGCCCATTGAACAGGATTATTACACTGACGATTATGCCTTTAAAATTTCGGCTCCCACTCCTTTGAGACTTCATTTGAAAACGGGCGAATTCCATCGCCAATTTAATAATTACAGCAGTATAAAAGGTTTTACAGATTATGCCATAGACGGTGGTGCGGCCACGGTTTTGGACTTAAGTATTGATCCAAATAAAGAA
>Ga0079224_100007766_pt1 | contig 14438 bp, 14 predicted proteins | sample Stecom2015_FD_80414 | JGI IMG/M metagenome (GOLD analysis project Ga0079224, IMG submission 80414) | Agricultural soil microbial communities from Utah to study Nitrogen management - Steer compost 2015 | ecosystem: Environmental > Terrestrial > Soil > Agricultural land | place: USA: Utah...
ATCAGACTGGTGCCTTTGTCATTGCTAACCCGGAACACCAGGTTCAGGTTACCGTCGCCAAATTCCTCGCAGCTTAACTTGCTGTGATCGCCAAATAAGCCACTATGCTCGTCGGCAAAGCGCATAGCGTCATCAGTGGTAAAGGTGCGGTATTCGGCCATAGTGTCGGTTCCATACTTATGTTGAAAAAAGCAGGCCTGCATAATCGCAAACCTTATAGACGTCTGCAACGCCAAACAGGAATAAGCTATGAAAAACTTAACCTCTCTCAGCCTGAAAACCGTGCAGGGCGAATTATTTGTATTGGATCAAACCTTATTACCGCAGCGCCAGCTTTGGCTGCGGTGCCAAACCGTGTCCGTTATGGTCGCGATGATTAAAGCGCTGCAGCTGCGCGGCGCCCCTGCTATTGGTATTGGCGCTTGTTTGTTACTGGCATACCGCGCCAGCGTCGGCGACAGCCGTGAGCAGCTGTTATTGGATGCTGAGGTGCTACGCGCTGCGCGGCCAACTGCGGTTAATCTGATGAACAACCTCGATACTATGGTAGCTGCGCTGGCGCAGGTTGACTACAAAGCGGCTGCCATTGCCTGTGCTGAACAGTTATTTGCTGAAGACGTAGCACTATGCCAGCGTATGGCAGAACATGGCGCGGCGCTGGTGCAGCACAAAGAGCAGCTGCTGACACACTGTAATACCGGTGGCCTGGCAACCGCCGGGGTTGGTACTGCATTAGGTGTTATTAATCTGGCGCATCAGCAGGGTAAAAATATCCGCTTGTGGGTTGATGAAACCCGGCCGCTATTACAGGGTGGGCGCTTAACTGCCTGGGAATGTCAGCAGCTAGGCATTCCGTACCAGCTGATTTGCGACAATATGGCGGCCATGCTGATGGCGCGCGGTCAGGTGGATCGCATTTTTGTCGGCTCTGACCGCATTGCTGCCAACGGCGATTTTGCCAATAAAGTGGGCACTTACTCACTGGCGGTGCTGGCGCATTATCATCAGGTGCCGTTTTACGTGGTGGCGCCGCATACCACGGTTGATTTAGCCTGCGCCGATGGCAGCGCTATCCCAATAGAACAGCGTCACGGCGATGAAGTGCGCGGTGTCAGCGGTGCCTTTGGCAGTGCCATCTGGGCGCCGGAACAGGCAAATGTATTTAACCCCGCATTTGATGTCACACCAGCAGAACTGGTAACCGGTTGGGTGCTGGATACAGGCGTTTACTCACAGGCTGATATTGCAGGTGGTGTGTTGGCGAAAATCGCCGGCTAAGTTAAAAGCTACAGATAAAAAAACAGAGTTACACCGGGGAGTAGTAACTCTGCATACACACGGGGGAGTGTAATAGTCGAAGCAGTGAACAGGCGCTTACTCTGTTTACTGCCGGGTACTGCTATCAGACAAGGTGCAGGCGCTTATTCTGCACTAGGCTGATTTCAGTATCAGCAGTGCTTATTCTGCCGATACCATAGCTACATCTAAACCGCTGTTTGCTTTGTTCAGAGCTAACTCTAAACGCTGCAGGTTGTGCAGGTTAACATCGCTGCGGTTTAATTCAGCAGCGCGGCTAAAATCGGCCAGCGCAGCAAGGTTATTGTTCTGCAGTAAACGCAGAACGCCACGGTTAGTCAGGGCATAGGCACGCATTTCACGTTTTTCGCCGCTGCTGACATAATGAAACTGCTGTGCAGCTGAAACGGCACTGTCACAGGCTGTTTCTGCTTGTTGCAGTTTGCCGCTTTTAGTGAAGCCAACGCACAGGCTCATCTGGCGTGAGAAGTTATCTACTTCTGCACTGTTGCTGGCTAAGGTTTCAGTAATACCCTGGTCGAACTGACCGGCCTGTAAAGCCGCTACGCCAGGTGTATCTTCAATTAGTACCATTTTATAGCCATTGGTGTTGGCTGATGCGAGAAATGAACCCGAGGCCATCAGCATCAACGCCAAAGAACTGCCTAACTTAACTGATCTCGCTTTCATAATGTGTTGCTCCCAATTTCCCATCCAAGCAGCCGCTGTCGGTCTGCAGGAGTAATTTTGAGCAAAAGCACTAGAACTGACAAACGATAAAAAAAAACCTGACAGGTGAAAAAAATTCATCTGTGTAATTAATTCAGCTGTAATACATCTTGGCTTTGTTTCGGTGTAAATAATTTTATCGCTAAAATAGCGTTTTTTGATAGCATGTTTCGCAGGATTAATAGAGACATAAAGAGGATTTGGGATGTTCAAACGATGGATTGGAGCCATGCTGTGCGTATTGTGCATGTCAGTGCAGGCGCAGGGGCTTACTCTGGAAGATTTTGCCCGGCACGAACAGTTTATTGAAGTTAAAATTTCGCCCACCGGGCAGTATCTGGCTGCAACACGTCGTGGTGCAGACGGCCTGATAGAGTTAGTTGTTATTGACCGGTTAAAAATGCAGTTGTTATCACAGCGCCATTTTTCAGGTAAAGACTCAATTGGTAGTTTTGAATGGGCTAACAATGAGCGCTTGCTGATCTCTGTAGCCCGCGAGGGAGGGGCACTGGAACGACCTACACCGACGGGTGAGTTATTTGCAATGGATGCAAATGGTAAACGGTCTATGTTTCTGACAGGGATGAATTCAAGAGATAAAAGTACTACCGTGTCTACTGTAATTGATTGGCTGCCACAGGAAGAGGACAACGTTGTTATTTCAGAATACAACTGGCGTAATACAGATCCTTTTGTTTCTTTTCATAAGCTTAATATTCGTAGTGGCCGCAAAAAAGGTCTGGGTAGCGCACCGATTCGTGCAGTAGCAGGTTTTATGGCAGCGCTGACGGACTCAGAGGGGTATCCAAAGCTTGTGGTAGGGCTGGATCCCAAAGATACAGATAAACAAATTATCATGTATCGTGCAGAGCGCAGTGGCGATTGGCGCACTGTTGCTTCCTATCAACGCAAAGTAGGCAGTTTTTCTCCACTGGTTTTTTCGCAAGATGATACAGCCGTGTACGGTTTATCTGATACCACAACAAATACTACGGCCTTGGCAAAACTGGATATAGCGACGGGAATCGAAACTTTATTAATGGTCAGTGAAGATGCTGACATATTTCCAATTTTCAGTTTTAAACACGGCCGTGCGACAGAGTTGATGGGTGCCAGCTTTGAATATGATCAGTTAGGCAGCCATTTTATGACTGAGGTACAGGATAAAACTGCCAGTTCTACCATTCAGGGTTTGCTGTCGGCTTTTCCAAACAAAGCAGTGAAGCTGACTTCAGCGACTGCTGATAACAAACTGATGATTTTAGAAGTGGCCTCGGCAAATGATCCACGTGCGTTTTACTTGTTTGATGCAGAGAAAAAGCAGATAGGCTTCTTGCTGGATGCAGCGCCCTGGTTTGCAAATCAGACACTACCGCAAACCCAAAGCATTACTTACAAGGCGCGTGATGGCCAGGAAATTGTTGCCCTGCTAACTTTGCCACATGACCGCGAAGCTAAAAACCTGCCGCTGGTGCTGATGCCACACGGTGGTCCTCATGGTATTCGTGACTCTTTGGGCACTATGAATGAAGATGTCAAAGTGCTGGCGGCAAATGGTTACGCGGTGTTACAGCCGAACTTTCGTGGCTCCGGTGGCTTTGGTAAAGCCTTTTTAACTGCGGGCTACAAAAAGTGGGGCACACTGATGATTGATGATATGACCGATGGTGTACGTCATATTATTGCGCAAGGCATTGCAGATGAACGCAGGGTAGCCGTTTATGGTGGTTCCTATGGCGGCTATGCTTCGTTGATGAGTGCTATCCGCGAACCGGAGCTTTATCGCTGCGCGATTAACTTTGTCGGTATGTCTGATTTATCATTAATGTATAAAGAAGGTGATACCACAGAGCACAATTTAGGTATAGATACTCTGGAAACCTATATCGGCCGCAGTGATGAGGTGTTAAAAGGCCAGTCGGCTATCCATAATCTGGATAAGCTTAAAGCGCCTGTATTTATTATTCATGGTGCGGAAGACCAGCGGGTACCATTGATCCAGGCGGAAGTGCTGAAAAAAGCTTTTGATGAACGCGGTCATCCTTACGAGTGGCTGGTAAAAGAAAAAGAAGGACACGGTTTTTATACGCCGGAAAACAACGTAGAGCGTTGGCAGCGTATGTTAGCCTTCCTTGATAAACATATGGCAATATGAAGAGAGTCGGCCAGGCCAGCTCCTTTCAGGGGCTGGCCACTCAGTCGCATTAAGTCTGTCAGGCAAGACTTGCTACAACGCTACCTTTTTTTACTAAAAAGCTTTGTAATATCCAATCAATAAGCAGTTGTATTTCGTCCCGGGCCGGGTCGTTGTCATGGCGCACCAGATAATAACGGTCACGGCTGAGCAGCTCCTGTTCGAACAGACGTTGCAGGCTGCCATTGGTAAACCAGCCGTTACTGATCGGCAGGGGGATTAACGCTACACCTAAGCCCTGCTGGGCAGCGCGGGCAACGCTGAACATGCTGTCGAGCTGGATAATCTGCTTCGGCTGAAAGTTATGGTAGCCAACATGCTCTGCCCATTGGTGCCAGGCATGTGGCCTGGCTTGATGCAGGATCAACGGCACCTGTTCCAGCACGCGGTAACCTTTGCTGTGCCATTTATGGTACTGCTGCGTATTGCAGGCGGGCACATAGCTGATGGGAAACAAGTCGTATGCGATGAGTTCAGTGGGCGTTTTGCCGGATAAAATAATAGATAAATCAGTATATTTTGGGCTTTCACGCCGCGATTTTACCGTTTCCAGTTTCAGGTTGATGTTCGGGTATTGCTCTGACCAGCCAATTAAGCGCGGTACAAACAGTTCACTGGCAAAAAACTCCGGCATGGAAATACTGACTTCCAGCATGCGCTGCGCCTGACTAAACTCGCCTATCGTCATCGCCAGTTGGTGCATTAAAGGTTCTATCGCCTGATAAAACCGCTTACCGGTTTCTGTCAGAACAATGGCGCGGGTCTGGCGTTCAAATAACTGCAGGTTGAGGTTATCCTCCAGTTGCTTTATCTGGTGACTGACTGCTGAAGGCGTCAGGTAAAGCCTTTTCGCTGTTTCTTTGAAACTTAAACAGTCCGCCGCGACGCAAAAACAACGCAGGCCGCGCATGGGTGTATGCATAGGCATTATATAGCACTCAGTCTCATGTAATAGCCGCTGGTTTTAGTCGACAAATATTGCATTATCATTAACAACGCTGAATTGATGCTTAACACTTTTGGCATAAAGCTGCTGCATAAAGTGCACCAACGCTAATATTGCTTTAAGCACGCGGTGTTTGGTCTTATTTACTTCAATTAGCTGCATCATTTTGGCGCAGACGTTGCCTTAAAAGGTATCAGTTAAGGCAGATTTTGCCAGTTAACAGCGGTGCTGCGGGTATGGACGGTACTTCAGGCCAGCAATGGAAAACGATTGGCAATATTGCTGCCGGTAAAGTCAGCTACCCAACCTGCCGGGTCGTTAAACAGGCGAATAGCGGTAAACTCCGGTTCGCTGCCCATATCAAACCAGTGTGTGGTGCCAGCAGGCACGCTGATCAGGTCGTTCTGCTGACATAGTACCTGATACACTTTACCGTGAATGTGCAGGCAAAATAAGCCCTGGCCGCGGACAAAAAACCGCACTTCATCTTCGCTGTGGGTATGTTCTGCCAGAAATTTCTGCCGCAGTGCAGCTTTCTCCGGATGACTGCTACTGAGCGACACCACATCAACAGTGATATAGCCACGCTCGGTTTTCAGTTTTTCGATGTCGCTGGCATACGCTTGCAGTATCTGTTCATGGCTGCTCTTTGCATCAATGGCTGCTGTTGCCTGCCAGCGTTCAAAGCGGATACCGGCCTGTTGCAACTGTTGCATAATGGCAGCAACATCACTGCTGGAGAAAAATGCTTGTGACGGCTCATCAGCGCTGAATATCGTCAAATGGCTCATGCTCACTCCAACACCTGATAAAAATCACTGGCCGTTTTATGTGCTCCTGCGGCTTGCCCGTCGCGGATTAACTGCACTGTGTCAATACCCAGCTTAGCTGCTGCATCCACCTCTGCGGTACCATCAGATAAAAACAATACCTGCTTTGGCGGCAGTTGTAACCGTTGCAAAATGGCAGCGTAAGAGGAAATATCGCGCTTTGCCCCGATACGGGTGTCGAAATAGCCACTGAATAGCGGTGTTAAATCACCTGCATCACTGTACTGAAACAACAGTTGCTGTGCCTGAACAGAACCGGAACTGTATACATAGAGTTTCACCCCCTGGCGGTGCCAATGCTGCAGTTGGCTGACGACATCGTCATACAGATGGCCGGTAAAAGCGCCGGTCTGATAGCCATGCTGCCATACCATGCCCTGCAGCGCTTTTAGCGGGGTAACTTTTTCGTCTGCTGCGATCCATTGCAATAATTGCTGACTGATCTGCTCTATACCGGCATCACTTTGTTGCATTAGCGTACGGCATGCCTGCAGCTGAGCGGCGACGTCCGGGTTATGCTGCCGGGCCCGGATAAAAGCCGGCAATTCGCGTGCTGCATAAGGAAACAGCACCTCAGTGACAAAACTGATACGGCTGGTGGTGCCTTCAATATCGGTAACAATAGCGGAATACTTCACGGTCTACCTTGCTAGCTTTAACCTTTCCAGTTCGCAGTTTATAAGAAATTCCCAGCCTTCTAAATGCCTTTTTGCCTCGTCGAGGCTGCGGCCCCAAACATAAAGGCCGTGACCACGTACCAGTAAACCCCAGTTCAGCGGTTGCTGCTGCCAGCGCAGGCTGACCTGGTCAGCGAGGGCAGAAATGTCCTGGGTATTGTCAAACAGGGCCAAAGCACAGGCACTGTTATGTGTGATGTTGCCACTGATGGCTTTTTGCATTTCATAGCCAGTGAACAGGTAGTTATCTTCGGCTATCAGACGCGAAAATACGGTAGCCTGTACCGAATGAGTATGCAGCACTGCTTTAATTTGCCTGTCCAGTTGGTACAGCCGAGCGTGCAAAGCCGTTTCGGCGGATGGCTTGCCGGGACAGCTAAGCTCTCCGTCCTGCCAGCTTACCGGCAGTAAATCCTGTGGGCTTAGCTCGCCTTTATCTTTGCCGGATGCGGTAACCAAAGCACTGTGCTCTGAGCTTCTTACCGAAAAGTTTCCGCCGGTGGCTGGCACCCAATGACGGCTGGCGATCCAGCGACCTAAGGCGCACAGCGCTATGGCGTTAGGATTAAGCTGATGCAGCTGGGCTGTGTTATTCATGTTATCTGAACCTGGTTGCTAAACGTTTAAGCGTTTAGATGTCTATACATAAAACGGGCTAAATGATAGCATTCAAGCCGGTTTTCGCAACTTTTTCTTGCCGCTATGACATTGCAAAGCAAACTGCCAAAGGTGGGTACCACCATTTTTAGTCAGATGTCTCAACTGGCTGCCCAGCACCAGGCCATTAATTTATCTCAGGGGTTCCCGGATTTTCCGGCAGATGCGCTGCTACTGGATAAACTGGCCGAATACAGCCGGCAGGGGCTGAACCAATACGCGCCTATGCCTGGTATTACCGAACTGCGTGAGCAAATCGGCATGCTGATACAGCACTGCTACCAGCGCGATGTCAGTGCTGAGCAGCATGTCACTATTACCAGTGGCGCAACGGAAGCGCTGTTTGTTGCCATCAGCGCTGTGGTGCAGGCCGCAGATGAAGTGATTGTGTTTGACCCGGCCTACGACAGCTACGAGCCGGCAATTAACTTGTGCGGCGCTACAGCCGTGCATATTGCTCTGCAGGCACCGGACTATCGTATCGACTGGCAGCAGGTGGCAAAAGCGATCACTGCACGTACTAAACTTATTATTGTGAACAGCCCGCATAATCCAACCGGCATGGTGTTTAGCCAGTCAGACTGGCTGGCGCTGCAACAGCTGGTGCTGCAGCATAAATTGTACTGTATCAGCGATGAAGTGTACGAGCATATGGTATTTGACGGCGCACCGCAGCTCAGTGCGCATTGCCTGCCTGAGTTGGCGCAGCGTAGTTTTATCGTATCGTCTTTTGGTAAAACCTTTCATGTTACCGGCTGGAAACTTGGTTATTGTGTCGCGCCGGCAGCTTTAACGGCAGAGTTTCGTAAACTGCATCAGTATGTAACGTTTTCCAGTTTTACACCTGCGCAGTACGCTGTGGCAGCGATGCTTAAGCAGCAACCACAGCAGGTCGGTGGGCTGGCCACATTTTATCAGCGTAAGCGCGACAGTTTCGCCGGGCTACTACAGCACAGTCGTTTTAAGCTGTTACCTTGCCAGGGCACCTACTTTTTACTGGCAGATTACAGCGCCATCAGCAATGTGGATGATGTACAGTTTTGTCAGTGGCTGACCACAGAACATAAAGTAGCCGCTATTCCGTTGTCTGTGTTTTATCAATCGCCGCCAAATGCCAGGATTATCAGGTTTTGTTTCGCCAAACAGGACAGCACACTGCAGGCTGCGGCGGAGCTGTTATGTCAGATTTAAACAATACAGCGCAGGTGACGCCATTGCGGGTTGTCATCATACAAACTGAGCTGGTGTGGCAGGATGCACCGGCAAACCGACAGCAGCTGGCCGCAAAGATTGCGGCTTGTGCTGGCGCCGACCTGATTGTGCTGCCGGAGATGTTTAGCACAGGCTTTTCGATGCAAAGCGATGCAATCGCAGAGCCAGAGGGTGATACCCTGGCATGGCTGAAACAACAGGCGGCGTTAACCGGTGCGGCGCTGTGCGGCTCTGTGGCCACCCGTCTTGGTAGTGACTGTGTTAACCGCTGCTATTTTGTGACGCCAGAGGGCCAGGTCACAGCCTATGATAAAAAGCATTTATTTCGTATGGCAGGCGAGCATCAGGCTTACCGTGCCGGCACTGAACGTGTTGTCGTGCATTATCTTGGCTGGCGGTTGTTACTGCAGGTCTGTTATGACCTGCGTTTCCCGGTATTCAGCCGCAGCCGTAATGACTACGATATCGCGCTATATGTGGCGAACTGGCCGGCGGCCAGAGCCCACGCCTGGCGCACTTTGCTACAAGCCAGAGCGATAGAAAATCAGGCCTTTGTGCTGGGCTGCAACCGGGTCGGTACCGATGGCAATGCGGTGACATACAGTGGCGACAGTTTAATAGTTGATTATCTTGGCCAGCCAATTGCTGATGTACCACCTGCTGAGGAAGCGGTGCTTTACGCCGAGCTCGACTACACAAAGCTGCTACAATACCGGCAGCAGTTTCCGGCCGTACTGGATGCTGATCCCTTCACGTTGTCTGCCGCCAAGGAGTGTTAATGTCGCGTTTTCAGCCAACCGCAGCAATTTTCAGCGGCTTCTTCTTACTGGGTAACCTGATTATTCTGTGGGGCATGCTGCTACCAGATATGGCGCAGTCTTTACAAATGGCACCGGTGATAAGCGGCGTATTTTTCAGTCTGATGTCTGCCGGTACGATCGTCGGTGCGGTTATCGGCGGTAAATATGTGCAGAAGTTTAACTTTCTGCACTTGTTCGCCTGCCTGGCGCTGGCAGAAGCTGTGCTGTTGGCTTTGCTGTCTTTCGTCAGCCACTGGCAGCTGTTACTGCCGCTGATTGTATTGGTGGGCATGACATATTCAGTGATGTTCACTATTGGCCACACACTGATCGCCCGGCTATATGCAGACCGGCGGGCGGCGATGATGGGGCTGATGGATTTTATGTTTAGCCTGGGTACGCTAACTGCGCCACTTTGGGTGGTGGTATTGTATTGGTATGTTGCCGACTGGCGCTGGCCGGTACGGCTGATTGCTCTGGCTATGGTGGTAATGGCGGCGTACAGCTGGCGGCTTGGCGCACACAAGGTGGTGCAGCACCATGCTGCCGGCAGCAGAGGTAAAAGTTTGTCGTACACAGCCGTACTTAAAAAGCCGGTGTTTGTTATTCTGCTGCTGGCGATGATTGGTTACGGTGCCGCAGAGTGGGGCCAGGGTAACTGGTTTGTCAGCTATGCGGTCAGTGGTGCCGGTTACAGCACTGAAGATGCCCGTTTATTGCTGGCCTGGTTTACCGGCGGTATGGTGCTGAGCCGCCTGGGGTTTGCTTTACTGTTACGCTGGCTGAGGGCTGCACAGTTGATGCGAATCTTGTCCGGTTGTGCGCTCGGGGGCGCACTGATGCTGATGCTGGCGCACAGTTATCCGGCGTTGGTACTGGGCAACTTTGCGCTTGGTATCGGTATCGGGGGCTTATTTCCGCTGCTGTTGTCTACAGCAATGGATCTGGATGCCGACAACGGCCCGGTGCTGTCCGGGCTGGCTAATATTGGTACCTCGGTGGGGTTTCAGTTCGCTGGCTTGGTAACAGGGATCTGGGCACAGCAAGCTGGCATCTTACAGGCGTTTATGATGGTGCCGCTGGCCTGTGCCTGGTTGCTAATTATGATCTGGTTGTTCGCGGCAAAGCAGCCATAGCCGGGTATCGAGCTCCAGCTGATGATAAGCTGGTTCCATATGCTGACATAGCTGATAAAACGCTTTGTTATGTTGCTTCTCTTTAAAATGTGCCAGCTCATGCACCACTATCATCCGCAGGAATTCAGCCGGTGCCTGCTTAAACAGCGCGGCTATGCTGATACTGTTATGGGCCTTTAATTTGCTGCCCTGCACCCTTGACTGATAGGTATGCATACCAAGGGCCTGCTGCAACACATTCAGTTTGCTGTCATATCTTACCGACGCCAGCTGTGCAGAGTGGCGCATAAACTGATTTTTCAACCCGCAAATGTAGTTGTACAAGGCTTTGTCACTTTGTACCTGATGTACCTGAGGATATTTCTGGTGGATATAATTCTCGAGCTGGCCAGTTTGCAGTAGGGTCTCTGCCTGCTGCTGAATGGCGGCTGGGTACCCGGCCAGATATTTTACCAACTGCATGCAAAGGTCCTCATACTATTAAGCCAGCATTATACGATGCCTGATAGATAACGTCATACTACCCTTTGCCGGGCTTGACCCGGAACTCATTCGCAGTAACACTACACTCCCATAACTAACACGAGTTTAACCAGTGACTGATATAAACTGGGCTGCCTTACAACAGGCGGCAAAAGACGCCGCGGCGCAGGCATATGCGCCTTACAGTAAATTTCCGGTCGGTGTAGCTGTGCTTTCTGCCAGCGGTAAAGTGTATACCGGCTGTAATGTTGAAAACGCCTCCTACGGTGGCACTGTCTGCGCTGAGCGCAACGCCATAGCTGCTGCTGTGGTTGCCGGGGAGCGCCAGTTCCGGGCGCTGGTGGTGTACACGCCACAAGCCATGTTAACGCCACCGTGTGGCATTTGCCGGCAAGTGATCGCGGAGTTCTTCAGTCCCGATGCACCGGTAGCCAGCTATAACCACTTGCAGCAACAGCAACAATGGACACTGGGCGAACTGTTGCCGGCGGCTTTTACCCCAACCTATCTTGCCAACAGCACTAAAGTTGGAGCTTAATGCATGATCCCGCAGGAAATTATTAAAACAAAACGTAATGGTGGCACCCTAACTCAGGCTGAAATTAAGCAGTTTGTACGGGGTTTAACCGACGACAGCTTTAGCGAGGGGCAGGTGGCCGCACTGGCAATGGCCATTTACCTCAATGGCATGAGTGTTGATGAAATCGTCGCGCTAACGCTGGCGATGCGCGACAGCGGCACTGTACTGAACTGGCAGGGTAAATTAAATGGCCCTGTGGTGGATAAACACAGCACCGGTGGTGTTGGCGATAAAGTTACCTTAATGCTGGCACCGATGGTGGCAGCGTGTGGTGCCTTCATGCCAAGCATCGCCGGTCGTGGCTTAGGCCATACCGGTGGTACCGTCGACAAACTGGAAACTATACCGGGCTACAGCTGCACGCAAAGTCTGGAGAAAATAGAACAGCTGCTGCCACAGCTTGGCTGTGTCATCGTTGGGCAAAGCAGCCAGCTGGCACCGGCAGACCGGCGTTTATATGGCATCCGGGACGTTACCGCTACAGTAGAATCAATTCCGCTTATTACCGCCTCCATTTTGTCCAAGAAACTGTCTGAAGGCCTAGACGCGCTGGTAATGGATGTAAAAATTGGCAACGGCGCCATTATGTGCACTGTAGATGATGCCTCCGCACTGGCCAACAGTATCGTCAACGTTGCCAATGGTGCCGGTGTGTCAACCCGTGCTTTGCTGACTGATATGAACCAAATTCTCGGGGCAACTGCCGGTAATGCGCTGGAAGTGATGGAAACGCTGGATTATTTAACCGGCAAATACCGGGAGCCGCGTTTACATCAGGTCACACTGGAGCTTGGCGCTAACATGTTAATGCTTGGCGGTTTATATCAGGACAAGGCCAGTGCAATCAGGGCGCTGGAGCTTAGCTTAAGTTCGGGTAAAGCCGCGGAGATTTTTGCCCGTATGGTGTCTGCGCTTGGTGGCCCTGCTGATCTGCTGGAGAAACCACAGCTGTATCTGGCGTCGGCACCGGTAGTTCAGGAGATAGTTGCCCCTTCAGACGGTTATCTCAGTTATCAGGATACCGTGGCGCTGGGCATGGCAGTGGTGCGACTGGGAGGCGGCCGCTCGCACCCGAGTCAGCAGATAGATCCGGCAGTCGGCTTTAGCCAGATCGTTGCAGCAGGTACTCAGGTGCGCCAAGGTGATGCGCTGGCAACAGTACATGCGCCAAGCGATAGCGCAGCGCAGGTAGCAGCAGCCGAGTATTTAGCGGCTTTGCGGATTGAAGCGGTGTTGTCGCCAGCATTCCCAATAACGCACCATATTATAGGTTAAAGCCGGTTATGCTGCAGACGACACTGGCGGCACCCGATGTTCTTAGCTACAGTTAGTGCAGTAAAAACTCAGGTGTTGCCATGTTAATACGTTGTCTTGCTCTTCTGTTTTGCTGCGGCCTTCAGGCTAAGCCACAGCTTATATGGTTACACACTGACTGGCCTCCGCATCAGATTGTCAGTGGGCCTTTCCAGGGGCAGGGCACCTTCGACTTACTGCAACGGCAGCTTAAAGCTGCTATGCCAGAATTCGAGCATCAGCAGCGCCTGGTAAGTCTGGCACGGCTGGAGCTGATGTTTCAACAGCCGGAAGAGACGGTGTGCACTACCGGCACTCTGTATTCAAAAGAGCGGGCACAAAGCAGAATATTTTCTAAACCAATGGCAGTAGGTGCGGCACTGGCGGTAGGTTATGTGCCGGGTAAACTGACATTACATCCTGCTATGTACAAAGATGGTGCTAACATCAGTGAGTTGGCGCAGGATAAAAACCTGATTGGCGCTTATCAGGCAAACCGGCTATATCCCTCTGAAATGCAGCAGGTGTTACACCAGGGCAACAGCAATCTCAGCAGTCAGGCGTTTACCAGCGAAGTTAATGCTGCTGCTTTATTGGCAAGCAGTAGAGTAGATTACATTATTGAATATCCTGAGCGGATGCAGTACTACAGTCATCTGCTGCCGGAACCTGTTGTCCTAGAGTACAGGGCGATAGCTGGCGCCAATGTAGCCAGCGTCACTTATGTCAGTTGCACCTTTGGTGAGGTCGGAGAAGCCGCAATAGCGGCTGTAAATCGGGCACTACCGGTGTTATGGCAAAGCCCGGCGTATCTGGAAGCAATGCATCGCTGGCTCGATGACAGCAGTCGGCAGCGCTTGCAGCCAGATATTACAGCTCAGCAAGCTGCATTAGTGCAGCTTGAGTCTGGGACGAACAATGCGGTTGATACGCGCCACTAAACTGATCACCAGCATCTTTATCCAGCCATGCAGCGCGACCTGATGCATACGGTACAAAGAAATGTAAGCCAGTCGTGCTATGCGGCCTTCAATCATCATGGCACCACCAACCAGATTACCCATTAAGCTGCCTACCGTGCCAAAGCGGCTCAGAGAAATCAGTGAGCCATGATCGTTGTATTTGAAGTCTTGCAACGGTTTGCCACTAAGTTCAGCCAGAATATTGTGTGCTACAACACTTGCCATTTGATGTGCAGATTGCGCTCTTGGTGGCACCCACTTACCATCCGGTAGTTGAAGGCCTGCACAATCACCGATAGCGTAAATCCGGCTATCATTTGTGGTTTGCAGCTTAGGATTGACCAGCAATTGGTTTAGCCGGTTGGTTGCCAGGCCATCAAACGAGGCGAGAAAATCCGGTGCTTTAATACCCGCCGCCCAGACCATCAGTTCGGCCTCCAGGTGTTCATCACCCAACTGCAGACCGCTTGCATCGGCGGCTGTGACTTTAGTGCTGGTGCGCACTTTTACGCCGAGCTTTTGTAGCTCTTTTAAGGCTGAATTAGCAATCCGTTCTGGCAAGGCCGGCAGGATACGCGGCCCGGCTTCAATCAGGCTGATATTCAACCGGTCTTTACGCAGGTCATCAAACCCATACAGGTTA
>Ga0079224_100007767_pt1 | contig 14436 bp, 11 predicted proteins | sample Stecom2015_FD_80414 | JGI IMG/M metagenome (GOLD analysis project Ga0079224, IMG submission 80414) | Agricultural soil microbial communities from Utah to study Nitrogen management - Steer compost 2015 | ecosystem: Environmental > Terrestrial > Soil > Agricultural land | place: USA: Utah...
CCCGCCGCCTCCGTCATTTCCATCATGAAGGTGGAGCGGCCGCCGGCGAGATCATCGCCGGCACCAATTCGAGTAAAGATGCGGTCTATATCGCCAATGCGGGCCGAGCTTGCTGGTACGAAGCTACCCGTACGGGCAAGCAGGGCGATCAATGCTGTCTGACGCATGAAGGTAGATTTACCGCCCATATTTGGGCCGGTAATCAGGAGCATGCGCTGGGCGGGACTCAGCGTGCAATCGTTCGGGGTGAAGCGTTCAATGCTGCGCTCAACGACGGGATGGCGGCCGCCCTCGATGATGATTTCGGGAGCGTCGCTTAATTCAGGCGCCACCCAGTCATTGTCCCGGGCATGCAGGGCCAGGGAAGCGAGGGCGTCGATCTGCGCGAGCGCCGCCGCACAACTGCTTAGGGCTACCGCATGCTCCAAAAGAGAATCGAGCAATTGCTCATACAGCCATTTTTCCCGACTCAGGCTGCGTTCCTGGGCCGACAGCACCTTGTCTTCCCATGATTTCAGTTCGGGCGTGATGTAGCGTTCCGAATTCTTGAGCGTCTGACGGCGCCGGTAGTCATCGGGGACTTTATCCGCCTGCCCGCGGGAAACTTCAATAAAGAAACCGTGGACGCGGTTGTATTCGACTCGTAAATTAGGGATGCCGCTGCGCTCACGCTCGCGCGCTTCCAATTCCATCAGGAATTCACCGCTGTCTGTCGCCAGGCGTCGCAGTTCATCAAGTTCGGCGTCATAGCCATTGGCCAGCACTCCGCCATCCCGAATCTGGGCGGCAGGTTCCTGTGCCACGGCGCGTTGCAGCAGATCGGCCGCGCTGGGGGCGACTGCCAGCGCTTGTCGAAGCGACGCTAGCGGCCCCTTCTGTGGGTAGCGGAGTGCCAGCAGATTCATCAGTTCAGGCAGCTGATGCAAGCAATCACGCAGGCTTGCGAGCTCGCGCGGGCGAACGGAGCGCAACCACAAACGGGTGGCGATGCGCTCCAGGTCGGGCATGCGCTTGAGCCCCCGCCGCAGAATGTCGAGCGGTTCCTCAGCCTCCAGGCCTTCCGCCGGCACAGGAGATAGCAGTGAGGAAATCACGTTCTGCCTTTCTTCGACCGCCTGGCGGTTGCGCAACGGCTGGTGCAGCCAACGCCGCAGCAGGCGGCTTCCCATGGGGGTCGCACAGTGATCCAGCACTTTGAAGAGGGTGGGGCCGTCGTCACCGCTGATGGTGTCTGTGATTTCCAGGTTCCGGCGTGATACGGGATCCAGCACCACGTACTCTCCGCCATGATCCACCTGTATGCCATGGATATGTTGGAGCGCCTGACTTTGCGTGCGGCTCACATACCGCAACAGGGCGCCGGCTGCACATGCGCCTACAGGCACGTCGTGCAGCCCAAGCGCTTGCAGGCCTTCCACCTGAAAGTGGGATTCCAATACATGCAATGCCCCGTCTGCCTCGAAATGCCAGTCGGGAATTGGGCTGACTGCAGCATGAAGCGCAGCCGCCTCTCGCCAGCCCTCGGGGCACACAAGCTCTGCGGGATCGATGCGATGCAGCTCGGTTTCCAGCATATCCGCAGTGCACTCGGTGACTCTGAATTCTCCGTTGGCAACGTTCATCCAGGCCAGCGCACATCGTTCGTTCCGCCCTTTTCCCTGGGTCCAGACGGCTGCGATCAAGCGGTCCGCCTTGCTGGGAAGCAAAGCGTCGTCGGTCAGCGTGCCCGGCGTGACGATGCGGACGATTTTGCGTTCTACCGGGCCCTTGCTCGTGGCCGGGTCACCTACCTGTTCGCAGATTGCGACGGATTCCCCCAGGGCAACTAGTCGGGCCAGATAGCCTTCAACCGAATGAAAAGGCACACCCGCCATGGGCACCGGCTGACCATTCGACATCCCCCGTTTTGCGAGTGTCAGGTTCAGTAGGCGGGCGCCGCGCTCCGCGTCTTCATAGAACAGTTCGTAGAAATCCCCCATCCGATAGAACAGCAGATATTTTCCTGCCTCCGCCTTCAGACGAAGGTATTGCTGCATCATTGGGGTGTGACCGGAGAGATCGGGGTGAGTCATCAAGAGCCGACAGGTTGAAAACGTAAGATTGCGGTCGCGCCCAAAACGCTGTTATGCCCGCATGCAAGGGGAGAGGGACCAACTGCCCCGTCAATTATAGGCCGGGGTCGCCGGTGGCCCGGGGCAGAGGCCATCGGGATTGCAGGGCGATGCGGAGCATTAGGTTATTACTAACCGATCTAGCGCAGAACGCCGCGTCCCGGCTTCTCTTGGTTATTATCTTCGCACGTCTTCGCTTTTCCCCAATTCAAATTTTCTTAGGCTCAGGGGAAGGTCACCACGAATTTAGTTGTTGTAGCAACTAAGTTGCCTTAAGATCGAATTTCACCATTGCGGTGTTCTTCTGAACTGAATGAGTCCGACAGAATGCGTAACCCACTTTATGGCGCTTTACCCCGCCTACCGCTGACCCAGCCGACCCCTCTTATGCGCTTGGAGCGTCTGGGCGCGGCGCTCGGGGATATCAACCTATACATCAAGAGAGACGATATTGGGGCGTTGGGGGGCGGCGGAAACAAACTGCGCAAGCTTGAGTTCCTGATACCACCCGCTTTAGAGCAAGGCTGCGACACGCTGATCACCTTTGGAGCCCTTCAATCCAACCACGCCCGACTGACGGCTGCGGTCGCAGCTCGCCTCGGACTGAAGTGTCACTTGATTCTGAGTCGCAAGGTGTTGCGCAGTGGCCCGCATTACGAGCACGGTGGAAATCTGGTGCTCGACACCTTGTTCGGCGCCCAGCTGCACTATCTCGAGGCTGAAGCTGATCCCCTGGCCTACTGCGATCAGCTGCAGGGCGAACTGAGAGCGTCAGGACACAAGCCATGGGTTATCCCCTTTGGCGGCTCTGATGCGCATGGTGCACTGGGTCACGTTGCCTGTGTTGAAGAAATTGAGAATCAAGCGAGGGACCTGGGTCTGACTTTCGATCACCTCGTTCATGCCAGTGGGAGCGGCGGCACGCAGGCAGGTTTGATGATCGGCGCTGCGCTGCACGATGCGCCATTCTCCATTCTCGGGGTCAGCGTAATGAACCCGGAAGCCCAACTGCGTGAAGTGGTTTCCGGCATTGTCCGCGATGCTTCTCTATTGCTTGAAGCCCCCGGTTTGCAAACCCTTGAGCCGGAGGTGGACGACGGCTTCATCGGCGCAGGTTATGGCCTGGTCCACGAAAGTACTCGCGAAGCCTTGTCCCTCATGGCTACTACGGAAGGAGTCCTTCTTGATCCCGTCTATACCGGGAAGGCTTTCGCCGGGCTGATTGGCCGTGTCCGTGATGGGCGCATTAAGCAGGGAAGCAACGTCGTGTTCCTCCATACAGGTGGCGTGCCTGGGCTCTTCGCCTATTCGGATGTTTTGAACCCATTAGAAAAAGTATAAACATCAGATATACGTTACATTATGATGAATAACTCGAAGTACGCCATTGGAGACAAGGCTGTGGTGGTCTCGGGGCACGATCGCGCCACGCAGACCGCCATCAGCATACTAGAACAGGGTGGATCCATCGCAGATGCGGCCATTGCCGGCGCTGCGGTGCTATCGGTGGTGCTGCCCCACGCCTGCGGCTTGGGCGGAGACGCTTTTGTGCTGGTTCACGATGCATCCTCAGGGAAAACCCACGGGCTCAACGCTGCAGGGGTTTCTCCCGCGTTGACACAGCGCAGTCAGTTTCCTCAGGGCCTGCAAGAAAGGGGAGGCTTAAGCTGCAACGTGCCGGGCATGATCGCGGGCTGGCAGGCTTTGCATGATCGCTATGGCCGCACACCATGGTCCGATGTATTAGCGCCCGCCATTGTCGCGGCGCGTGACGGATTCGAAGTCTCGCCCGTATTGGCCAAGGCGTCTGCCATCTATCAGGACATGCTGAATGCGCCGAGTCGCGAGCTGTTCCTGCCTCAAGGGGTGCCCTTGACCGCTGGGGAGACTCTGTGTCAGCCACAGGCCGCCGGGACCTTGAAGACGATTGCCGAGGAAGGCGCCGCCAGCTTCTATAGGGGCCCGATTGCCCGGAGTATCGCCCGTGCATGTGAACAAGCAGGCGGGCTGATTCGCGAGGCCGACCTTCAGGGCTATCAACCCCGATGGGTGGACCTGATAGAAACCGAATATGCTGGCCATGTTGTTCGCACCATGCCTCCAAATTCCTACGGGCTCTATCTGCTGCTCCAATTGATGGCGCTGGAGGACTCGGAGACCAAGGGCGGTAAGGGCTTGAATGACCCAGCACGAATCGCACGTCTGATCAGTGCCGCGCAGGCAGCGTTCTCCGTGGGGCAGAGGGCAATCGCCGACCCGGACCCGCGCTACGGTGCTGAACCCGTCGCTGCTTTACTGGGAGAGGAAGGGCGCAAACGATTGCGCACGGCTCAAGGCGGAAGGCCCGGGAATCTCGGAGGCACTGCAGTGATCAGTGTCGCGGATCACGAAGGGAATGCAGTCACCATCATCCAGAGCGTTTTCCTCGTTTTCGGAAGCGGTGTCAGTGATGCTGAAACCGGTGTGCTGCTTAACAACCGCTTGTATGGCTTTAGTTGGGAGCTCGGGCATCCGAATGAACTAGGCCCGGGCAAGCTTCCTGCCCACACGCTGACTCCGGCCATGGTGGTGAAGGATGGGCGCTTGCGTTTCGCCATGACGACTCCGGGCGGTCCGGGGCAGACTTTGACCTTGGCCCAGGTCATGCAAGCCGTGTTCGAAGAGGGTGCCTCCTTGGAGGACGCCATCCGTACACCGCGCTGGAGCATGGACCTGGCAGGGAACGCGCTGTTCGAACACACCATGGACGCTGCACTGATCGACGCCTTGCACGCTCAAGGCGTCGAGATCCAGGCGGCGCAACCGGGCTCCCCCTTTTTCGGCTCAGTCAAAGGCATTGCCATTCAAGATGATGGAAGGCTCCTTGGGGTGGCAGATGACCGCCGCGATGCAACGGCGCGGAGCCTGTCATGACACGGGTGAATCTGCGCCGCGAACCCGACCTTATTTTGCATGGCGGCAAGATCATCACCTTGGACGCGCGCTCAAGCGTTGTGGAGGCGATCGCTATCAGTGGGGACATCATTCTCGCCTTGGGAAGCGATCAGGAAATCTTGCAGTTTGCCTCGCCGGCAACCCGGTGCATTGATCTGCAAGGCAGGGCAGTGGTGCCGGGGCTGCACGATGGCCATGCGCATATGGACCGCGAAGGTCTTAAGGAGATCTTCCCATCGCTGGGGAGGGTGGAAAGCATTGCGGATATCCAGAAGGCAATCGCAGCGCTGGCGGCCAAATCCGAGCCCGGGGAATGGATCGTCGTCATGCCCTTGGGCACCCCGCCCGCCTACGACGGGATGCCTCAGGCGCTGGCGGAAAAGCGGTTTCCGACTCGTCAGGAACTGGACGCTGCTGCCCCTGAAAACCCGGTCTATATCCGGTCGATTTGGGGGTACTGGCGCCATACCCTGCCGCTCATTTCGATCGCCAATACGCGGGCACTTGAGCTGGCGGGGATAGGGCCGGATACTGCGCCTCCGTCACCCCTGGTGCATTTCGAAAAGGACGAGCATGGCGAGCTGACTGGTGTGATCCGCGAGGAGACTTTGATGCCCATCGTGGAGCTCAAGTATTTCCGCGACTGCAGCCGCTTTCCTCTTTCGTCTCGAACTGAGTCCCTCCCCCGTTCGCAGGCAGCGTATCACCGCTATGGCACAACCAGTGTGTTCGAGGGGCATGGTGTTGCGACGGAAGTGGTGGAGTCGTACAAGGCGATGCGCGCGCGCAATGAGCTGACCATGCGTGTCGGGTTGGTTCTAAGTCCCAACTGGAAGAGCGTGGAGACACCCTCTCTGGATGCGTTTGTAGAAGCATGGTGTGGGTGGCTGAGCGGTCCTGGTCTGGGAGACCAGCATTTACGGATGGCCGGCATGTTCGTGGACATGGGACCGGACGAAAATAACGAGATTCGTGCCCAGGCTTACCCCAGCACGGGCTGGGCCGGGTTCAATTACGACACAGCCAGAACGCGGTCTCGAGCGCTTGAGCTTCTCAAAGCCTGCGCACGCCATCGCATTCAGGTCGTGGCGATCTGGCCCAACATGCTGGAACTGTTTTACGCCGTTCATCAGGAAATTCCCCTCAACGGTCAGCGATGGGTACTGAGCCACATATCGACGTTGTCGGAACGGGAAATCGGCATGATCAGGGAAATGGGACTGATCGTGACGACCCATACGAATCGCTATCTCTATAAAGAAGGGCACCTTCTTCTCCAAAAGGGCGGACCTGGAGCCGAGGATGACATCGTCCCGCTGCGCTCGCTGACGGAGGCGGGGGTCCCCGTGGTGCTCGCGTCCGACAACGTACCCGTAACGCTATTCCATCCTTTATGGCATGCCATCAGCCGGACATCGCGCAGTGGCGCTGTCATCGGCGCGGCACAGACGCTCACCCGTGAGCAGGCCTTGCGCTGCATTACTGTGAACGGGCCACTTCTTACCTGGGAAGAGTCGCGAAAAGGATCGCTTGAAGTCGGGAAGCTGGCGGACCTCGCTGTGCTGACTGCAGACCCTCTTACGTGCCCGGAAAACGAGATCAAGGACATTGAAGCTGTGATGACGCTGGTGGGCGGCCAGGTGGTTTACCGCCAGAGTGATTTCGGTGCAGTGTGAATCAACTTACCTCAACTGAGATGGCGATTATGAAGAAGCATGCAATGAACAAGGTCTTGGCAAAACTGGGCGCGGCCGCGATGCTCGCCATGGTGTCGATGCAACCTGTAGTGGTGGTTGCACAGACACCGGAAACCGTGCATCTGATCCATGGGCAGGGTACAGGGGGAACCACCGACGCACTGGCGCGTATGTTGGGCAACGAATGGGGTAAACGCTTGAACAAGAATGTGGTGGTGGAAAGCCGGCCCGGGGCCGCCACCTCGCTGGCTGCCTCACTGGTGCATAAGGCAGCCCCCGATGGAAAAACATTGCTATTCACCGCCAGCGGGTTCACGGCCAATCCCTTTCTCCTGAAGGAACTTCCCTACGACTCCGAGAAAGACTTTGTCGGAGTGGGACTGGTCGCTGCGACCCCTTATGTTTTGGTGGTGACCCCAAACCTGCCGGTTTCTACAGCTCAGGAGTTGGTTGAATATCTGAAGAAGCATCCGGAGCAAAGTACGGTTGCAGTGACCAGCATCGGCTCTGCACAGCATATTTCCGCCGCGCTATTCCGCAAAATGTCCGGGGTAGACATGGTGTTTGTGCCGTACAAGGGTAGTGCGGGACAGATAGCCGACGTGGCTACCGGTCGCGTGCCCGTCGCTTTCGATAACGTCGTGGCGATTGCCAGCCAGATCAAGGCGGGGACGGTCAAACCTATTGCGGTGACTACTAGGGAACGTTCTGAAATGTTCCCTGATATTCCGACACTGCACGAGAGCGGGTACCCGGATTTCAATATTGTTGGATGGTTTGGGGCCCTGGCACCCAGTGGCGTACCCGCATCTGTGGTGGAGACCTACGGAAACTCGGTCAAGCAAATCAAGGAGGACCCGGAGTTCGGCGAGCGGGTAAGGGCCTTGGGTGCGACGGTGATCCCTGGTGGGCACGCCGAAGCACATGCTTTCATACAGGAAGACCTCAAGAAGACGGGCGAGCTGATCAGAGATTTGAACATCAGCCTGGAATAGCCAAAGCTTTCAGTGTGTTGGCCTCTTCCGCGCGGAGGGGGCCGGCCACCGGCTTAACGCCGCTTTATTCCTTCGCAGCCGGATTCACCTTGGATGTCTCAGCCCTTTGGGGTAAGCATCAGGTCAGCTTGGTTCGTGAGAATTTCAAGTGTCCGCTCGAATTCCCGCAATTGGGCTTCGCTCAGACAACTGGTGAGCTCCTCTTGTCTGGCAAGACTAAGAGGCAAGCCTTTTTCATAAACCTTTTGCCCCTCCGGTGTCAGACTCACCATGACGCGACGCGCGTCTTGCTCGTCGCGCTCCACATGGAGCAGCTTCTTTTCCACCAGTTGTGAAATAGCGCGGCTCACCTGGCTTTTGTCGTACCGCCAGAAGGCCGCAATTTCCTGGGAGGACCGTACGCCATAGTTGGCCAGATACAGGAGAACTCGCCATTGCCGCACTGACAAATCAAGTTCCTTATCCAGCAGTATTTCTATGCCCCTGTACAGGCGCTGGCTGAACGACAGTATGCGGTACGCCAGAAGCTGGGATGGATCAATTTTGAAATCGGGGGGGATCAGCCTGTTCTTCGTCATTGTTGTCTCTTATCGGCGGGCCAAGTATGGTACTGGAAATGAACTGAAAGCGTCCGCCGCTTCGTTTTGCGTTCGCATCCTCATACGACAAAGCCCGCCGAAGCGGGCCTTGTTATCCGTCCAACAAATGCTTATTTGTTGTCCAGATTATCACGGAGTTCGTCTTTGGCTTCGCCTACCTCGCGCTGGACGGTGCCAACATTCTTTTCCACTTTACCTTTGATTTCGGTCTTCTTGTCGCCGGTCACTTTGCCGGCTGCTTCCTTGACTGCGCCCTTGACTTCGTGGCCGGCACCTTCGATTCGATCCAGATCCATATGATTTTCCTTGCTTATTTCTGATGGGCCGCCTCATGCAACCCTTCAGCTTTCTGTAAGCAAGTGGGATGCCCGCGTGCAGACAGGCGCCCACAATATCGAACGCTTATTCGGGATCTTTCGCGCGCATCCGTTTGCCGCGCCAGAAAATCAAGGCACCGATCAACATAATGACCCAAAGCGCGATGCCGTCGCGGGAAATCAATAAATCGAAAAACAAGACGGTGGGCCCGCTGGTGCATCCTTCGGGGGAGAGGGAACAGGCGGTGTGAGCGAAGTAGTAGACGATTCCCAAAGAGCCGACCACGAGGTTGGCTCCTGCAATCATCAGAAAGGCGCCGAATGTGCGCATTGATGACTCCTCTTCAATACAGCCGCGAAGCACCAATGCCTATCCGTAGGACTAAAGATCAAGTCTTTGCGATCACACGGTCAGGCGCTCGTTCCAGATCGAGTATCGGGCCGACTGGGACGATGCCGTTAGGATTGATGCTGTCGTGGCTTCGGTAATAGTGTTGCTTGATGTGGTGGAAGTTGATTGTCGAAGCAACTCCGGGCCATTGGTACAGTTCTCGCGTGTAGCTCCAGAGGTTCGGGTAATCAATCAGCCGTCGCAGATTGCATTTGAAGTGGCCGTAATAGACGGCATCAAACCTGATAAGCGTGGTGAATAGCCGCCAATCCGCTTCCGTGATTCGGTCGCCAACCAGAAAGCGTTGCTTGCCAAGAAGGGCCTCGAACCTGTCCAGATGTTGGAACAAATTGCTGACCTCCTCTTCGTAGACGCTTTGCTCGGTGGCGAACCCGGCTTTGTAAACGCCATTGTTTAGGTTGTCATAGACTTCGGAATTGATGGTGTCGATTTCGGGCAGCAACTCGGCGGGCGTGTAGTCGCCCTCTTTGGCGCCTATGCCGTTGAATGCTGAGTTCAACATGCGAATGATGTCGGAAGACTCATTGCTGACAATGGTGTTTCGCTCTAGGTCCCAAAGAATGGGTACGGTTACCCGCCCGCTGTAGCCGGGGTCGGCGCGCAAATATACCTGATAAAGGAATTGGGCATTGGCAACCGGGTCCGGGATCACGCCTTCGTCCGGCGCGAAGGTCCAGCCGTTTTCAGCCATCAGAGGGTTAACAACGGACACACTGATCATGTCCTCCAAACCTTTCAGCGCGCGCAATATCAGTGTGCGATTGGCCCATGGGCAGGCGAGAGACACATAAAGGTGGTAGCGTCCGGGCTGTGCCTCGAACCCGCCTTCGCCGGTAGGCCCGGGTGAACCGTCGGCAGTTATCCAATTGCGGAACTGAGCGTCGCTGCGTACGAAGCGGCCACCTGTGCTGCTTGTGTCGTACCACTGATCATGCCATTTTCCGTCGATCAGCAAACCCATGTGCTCTCCTTTTAAATGATGAGAATTACGGCCGGGCGGAACTTGGCCTCAACACAATCATTCTATTGGACGGAATAGCGGGCTAAAACCCCTTATGCAATCTTTGATAGTTCCACATTTGGGATAATCAATTATCGCTCACCGGAAGTTTGATAAAGAAGCTCGAACCATGCCCTTGCTCACTCCGGGCAAATACTGTTCCCCCATGACGCTGGATAGTCGTGCGTACGAAGGCCAATCCCAGGCCGGCGCCGTTGGCATTGCCGGGACGATCGGCTTCCAGGCGCGTGAATGAATCGAATACGGCTTCGAGCTGGTCCGGGGGGATGCCCCGTCCCTGATCCGCCACTTCAACAAGAAAATAGTCCGATTCCCTGGTAATGCTGCATCGCACCTCGGTGCCGTCAGGGCTGTACTTGATCGCGTTGTCCAGCAGGTTTTGAAGCACCCGCTTCAGCAGGGCGCGATCCCCCTTCACCCACGCCTCATCGGGAAGCTGGACCGTCGCTACATCTATTTCCCGTCGGCTGGCCAATTCCCAGGATTCATCGCAGGCTTCCCGGAGGAGATCACAAAGTTCTATGGCGCGGAGTTTGAGCTCGGTGACTTCAGCATGTTCAAGATGAACAAAACCGTCCATCAGCTCCAGCGTGTCCATCGCCCTTTGGCGAATACGTTCAAGCAGCTCTGAATCTGCGTGCTGGCTTTCGCGACACTGCATCTCAATCATGGCCAGAATTGCGTTTTGTGGCGCTCTCATGTCGTTCGACAGGAAGCGCAGCGTCTCTTCGCGCTTCTGCTGTGCCTGCCGAAATCGGACTACGCTTTGATGCAACAAACGGACGCGCGCGGGCAATGAACGGTCATATGAAGAGTTCATACCGTTTGCCTCCATATCACTCGCAGCGATCCTGCGCAGCGTTTGAAGCTCTCGATCAATATGCTGCATCGACGCTTCCTGGCTGCGCCACGTCCAAAGTATGAAGGCGAGGGCTATGGTGATCAGTGTGGCGGAGAAGGGGATCCACACATTCATCTTCACTAGCATGACCGCTGAAATGGAAGGCCAGAGAACGACAATGGCCAAGGTTGCGATGAACGCGTGGCGAGGAGAGAATCGGCGAAGGCCAAGGCAAGCTGCCAGTACGGGTAACGCCCCGAGCAGCGCCGCGGCCCAGGGAGAAAGCGTGCGAATCCAGCTGTCGTTCTGTAAGGCGAGAAGACCGTTGGCCATAATCTCCACCCCGGACATGGATTCGCCTTCCTGGGTCATGGGGGTGGGGTAGTTGTCGCCCATGCCGGAGGCCCACGCGCCTACCAGGACAATCCTGTTCCTGAATTTGTCGGGTGGGACCTCGCCGCGAAGCACCGCAGCGTAAGGGTAGAAGGAGAACCCTCCGGCGCGTCCGGTATAGGGAATGAGGAGACGCTGGTCAGCGGGTGGTTCACGGATAATGGATTCTCCCGCGAGTGAAACAATAAAGTGCTGAACCTCGCTTCCATCTTCCGGCTGACGCTTCAGAGTCAAAGAGCGCACCGTGCCATCTGTGTCGGGATAGACGTTGATGTATCCAATGCCCGCGGCGGCTTGGGCCATACGCGGCACAGGCCTGAAAAGATCGACGCCCCTGCCATCTATTACGGTGGGCAGGATGACTCGACCATGCCGTGCGATTGCGTGTGCGAGCGTGTGGTCGTCTTGAGGAAAGTCCGGGTGCGATTCACTGAAAACAATATCGAACCCGACGCTGCGAGCGTCCACCAGATAGTCCAGAAGTTGCGCGTGTATGGACCGCCGCCAAGGCCAAGGCCCCAACGCTTGGATGCTGCTGTCGTCGATCGCAATGATGACGATTTCGTCGCCAGGTGTGGCAACCGGCTTTGCTCGAAGCACACTGTCGTAAAACGTACGGTCAAAGCTGGCCAGCCAGGTTCGTTCGCTGTTCAGGCTAAGCACGATGCTCAGGGCCAGGGTGAACAGCGTGATCGCGAACCATTCCCTATGGATGCGCCGCTCAAGCGCCCTCCAGAATTCGGAATAAAAATCCGGGCTGTCAGGCATGCCATCAGTACTCAGTCAGGGTCACATAGTCGCCCTGGCCACTCATGACAGGCGCATCGTCAATGGTTCTGAGCGTGGGACGCCCCTCAAAGGGCTGTACGGCATCGGCGCCCATTAAGCCATCATGGGCAATGGCACGAATGAGCAGATAGTGGGTTCCCGATTTTGTCGCCGAGAACCGGATTTCATCGGGGCTGACATATTGCCGGCTGGAGAGCAGCCGCGTGCCTTCCGGATCCTCAGCAACCCGTACCAGATAGGCCTTCGCCCCGGATATCGGTGCGAACTCAACGTGCCAGCCCTGCGGCCCCCGGACAGGGACGGAGAGTTTCGGCGCAGCTGGCAGCGGTTGGACCCCCTGCATCACACCGTCTGCACGTGTGATGACGCCTTGCCCGGACTCAAGTGTGGCGGTGCCGGCCGTCGTGGCGCTAGTCTGCGCTACACCGCTGAGCACCTCAGTCTGCACACCGGTATCCCGCTTGTGTACACGCAGGCGCGTTCCACGGACACCCGTGATGGCCACCGGGGTGCGGACCTCGAATCGGCCTACCCCGGTTTGTTCAGGGGCTACGATGGATTCCACCGACCCTTCTTTGACCGAGATGATTGTGTCCGTTAGCCCTGTCCCTTGAAACGCTTGGAGCCGGTCAAGCGAGATTGTGCTGTTGGCCGGCACGGTGAGCGTGCTGCCGTCGGATAGACGCAAGGTCGCAAACCCGCCGGGGGATGTGACCAGTGTTCCCCCTTCTGGAAGCGAGGCCCCGCTTTGCATTGCGCGGCCATTGACCATGACCTGTCCTCTGATATGGACAACTTCCGCAGGCGCCGGGCGTTCGGGAATCATGGAGAACGGAATTTTAAGAATCTTTCCGATGGGCAGTCGGTATTCGTCGGCGACCTGGTTTGTTATCTTGAGAGCTGCCCAATTCTCGGCCTTATCGGTGGAGCGGCGCGAGATGTCCAGCAGCGTGTCACCCTGGACGACACGGTAGAGGAAGTCGTCACCGTCAGCGCCCACGGGCTGAGCCAAAACGGGTGATACGCTGGCCAGGGCCAGAGAGACAAACCAGTGCGCAAGACGCGGGCGCAATATTGCTTTTGTGTTCATATATCAACTTCACTTCGAGGCGGACTCGTCTTCATTCAGTAATTCGAGACGGTATCCGAGCGCATAGGAAGCAGTCAGGCGCACGCCGTTTTGGGGCTTGAGTTCGAGCTTGCGGCGTATATTCGATAAGTGGGTGTCAATGGTGCGGGAGGTCGCGGGAATATCTCGATTCCAGACTGAGCTGCTCAGCACATCGCGCGAGAAAAGTTGACCGGGGTTGCGCAAGAAGAGCAGGGCGAGCTCGAACTCCTTGGGTGCCAGTTCTACCTGCTTGCCGTTCAACTCGATCACACCATTGCCGGGGTCGACGAAATACGCAGCACAGTGGAAGGGGGCTTCCTGAACCGGTAGCGTGGTAGTGCGACGGAGCAAGGCATGAATACGCGCTTGCAGTTCAGCGCGGCGAACAGGCTTCATCACATAGTCATCGGCACCGGCATGTAGGGCAGACACCAAATCGGTTTCTTCTGTGCGATTGGTGACGAATATGACGGGGATTTGGTGTCCAAGATTAGAGCGTACCCATCGCAGCACGTCGAAGCCTGTGATGTCAGGAAGTTCCCAGTCGATCAGCAGCAGGCTGAAGTCGTTGGGTTTTACCAGCGCTGCGATGAAATCACGCCCCTTGGAGTAAGCAGAGCAGCGATGCCCTGCTTGTGTCACGATGGACTCTATGAGTTCACGCTGTGCCGGGTCGTCTTCGAGAGAAGCTATGTGCATGCGAATTCCAAGCAAGATTTTCTATATATTTTCTGCAATTTATTGATATTTTTTGTCGCTTATGATACCGGACCCGTGCGCTAACGACGAATCTCATAGGAAGCCCTTGCTCAGACGGTTTCCTTTAAAAGTGACGACCTGAGGAATTCCTTGTGAGATTAACGATACGTATTTGTTTGCTAGCGATGGCAGCCGCCCTGATGATTACGTTGTGGGCGCGGCCCAAACCCCTGGATGATCAGCTGCTGGCATTGCAAGTGCAGCAGCTGACGCCGCACTATCGCGAAGAGGTTCTTGCTCTCCCAGCGGAATTACAGGCAATGATGCTAGCTTACAGCGATGACTCCATATTGCTTGCTAAAGCGCAGATCGCTCTCGAGCGTTATCCGGGCATAGCGCCCCCGGTTTTTCTTACGTTCGGCATGAGCCCTGATTTTCAAGATGTATTGAAACGCTATGGGGAAGATGTCATCCTCCCCATTCATTATTTTGTGGAACATGAGGTGTTCACTCTGGA
>Ga0079224_100007768_pt1 | contig 14436 bp, 13 predicted proteins | sample Stecom2015_FD_80414 | JGI IMG/M metagenome (GOLD analysis project Ga0079224, IMG submission 80414) | Agricultural soil microbial communities from Utah to study Nitrogen management - Steer compost 2015 | ecosystem: Environmental > Terrestrial > Soil > Agricultural land | place: USA: Utah...
TCGCGCAGCGCTACCAGACGCAGGTGGGCGAGACGAGCGCGCTCGTCGCATCGTCGACCCTGGTCGCGGCGGTCACGCTGCCGTGGCTGCTGTACCTGCTGCCGATGTCGGCGTCGCTTTGATACGATGCCTGCCACCATGTCCGATCCCGCAGCCGACGACGCGATGCGCGACGAACGCACGCCGGCCCAGTCTCCGTCCGATGCGCCGGCCGACTCGGCCCACTCGCCCGACTCGCTTGACGCGCTGCGCGCACAGATCGACCGCGTCGATGCCGAGCTGCTCGAGCGCCTGGCCGAGCGTGCGCGACGCGCGCAGCGCGTCGGCGTATGGAAGCAGCGCAACGACGCGCCGGTGATGCGCCCGGAGCGCGAGGCGCAGATCTTCGCGAAGCTGCGCGAGCGCAATCCCGGACCGCTGTCGGGCGACGCGATCGAGGCGATCTGGCGCGAGATCATCTCCGCGTGCCGCGACCTCGAGCGGCGGTTGCGCGTCGCATTCCTCGGGCCGGCGGGAACCTTCTCCGAAGAGGCGCTGTTCGCGTATTTCGGCTCGTCGGTCGACGCGCTCGCCTGCGCATCGATCGACGAGGTGTTCCGCTCGGTGGAGTCGGGCGGCGCCGACTTCGGCGTGGTTCCGGTCGAGAACTCGACCGAGGGCGCGGTGAGCCGCACGCTCGACCTGCTGCTGCAGACGTCGCTCACGATCAGCGGCGAGGTGTCGCTCGCGGTGCGGCAGAACCTGATGCGCCGCGTGGCTTCGCTCGAGGGCATCGAGCGCGTCGTTTCGCATGCGCAGTCGCTCGCGCAGTGCGCGCGCTGGCTCGACGAGCACCTGCCCGAGGTCGAGCGGGTGCCGGTGTCGAGCAACGCCGAGGCCGCGCGGCTGGCCTCGCTCGACGCGGGCACCGCGGCGATCGCCGGCGAGCGCGCCGCGATGCGCTACGGGCTGCAACTGCTGGCCGCCGGCATCCAGGACGATGCGCACAACCGCACGCGCTTCGCGGTGATCGGCCACTACCGCTGCGCGCCGTCGGGCGACGACCAGACCTCGCTCATCCTGTCGGTGCCCGACCGCGCCGGTGCCGTGCACGCGATGATCGAGCCGCTCGCGCGCCACGGCGTCTCGATGAAGCGCTTCGAGTCGCGTCCCGCGCGGCAGGGGCTGTGGAAATATCTCTTCTACATCGACCTGGTCGGCCACCGCGACGATCCCCAGGTCGCCGCCGCGCTCGCAGAGATGGCCGAGCGATCGACCTTCTGCAAGATCGTCGGTTCGTATCCGCGCGCGCAATCCTGAGCGCCGCGCCGCAATCCCGCGCGGCGTGATCTTCGCGGGTCCCTGCGCTACACTGGCTTCGAACGAGCGGCCGCCACGAGCCGCAACACGATTGCCGATGCTTGAAGAGGAGACCCGGTTGCGTACACACGCTTGCGCTGCCGCCCGCCCCTGGGGCGCCCAGGCCGCTTTCGCCCGCCTGCGCTCACCCGCCGGCTCGCCGGCGGCGTCCTCGACCCGCTGATCCCCGGTTCCTGTCTTTTCCGCTCCGCGCATCGAAGGCCCTCGGTGAACGGAGGGATCGATTCGGATGACGTCGACGTCGGACCGCGCATCGTTCCCGGTGTGGTCCCTCGTGGCGCGTCGTTCGTCCGGAAACGAAGTCCCCGCTCGACGAAAAGGAGACCGTCATGAAGCGCACATGGAGAATTCCGAAGCCCGGCGCGATCGCGATCGCCGCCGCGATCGGCCTCGCGGCGCACGCACCGGCACAGGCGCAGGAAACGTTCCGCATCGGCGTGGTCAGCTTTCTCTCGGGACAGGCGGCCGAGAGCTTCGGCATCCCGGCGGTGAACGCCGCGAAGCTGCTGGTGGAGACCTTCAACGCCGGACAGGCGCCGGCGCCCTACGACAAGAAGGGCTTCGGCGGAATGACGATCGAGGCGATCTACGTCGACGAGGCCGGGGGCGCCACCAAGCAGGTGCAGGAGCTGAAGAACCTGTACGACCGCGAGAAGGTCGACGCGGTGCTCGGCTACGTGAGCTCGGGCGATTGCCTGGCGGTGGCGCCGGCCGCCGAGGAGATGAAGCGCTTCCTGATCCTCTTCGACTGCGGCACGCCGCGCATCTTCGAGGAGCGCAGCTACGAATACGTGTTCCGCACCGCGTCGCATGCGGCGATGGACAACGTGTCGCTCGGCCGCTACCTGAAGGCGAACAACATTCCGGTCGAGACGATCAACTACATCAACCAGGACTACGCCTGGGGGCACGACTCGCAGAAGGACTTCGAGCTGACGATGAAGCAGCTCTACCCGGAGGCGAAGACGCAGCAGGACCTGCGTCCGAAGTTCGGCGCCGGGCAGTACGGCACGGAGATCTCCGCGCTGCTCTCGCGCCCGGCCACGATCACGCACTCCAGTCTCTGGGGCGGCGATCTGCAGGCCTTCATCCTGCAGGCGGCGCCGCGCGGCGTGATGAAGCGCTCGCAGCTCGTGCTTTCGGCGGCCGACCACGTACTGCCCGGCCTCGGCGACAAGATGCCCGACGGCGTGATCCTCGGCGCGCGCGGCGCCTACGGCCTGATGTCGCCGGAGAGCCCGCTGAACGACTGGTGGTTCTCGCTGTACGAGAAGCGCTACGACGTCTACCCGGTGCAGGCGGCCTACCGGATGGCGCAGGCGATGCTCGGGCTGAAGCAGGCGGCCGAGAAGGCGATGGCGGACAACGGCGGTCGCAAGCCGAATTCCGAGCAGCTGGCGGCCGCGCTGAAGGGCTCGCAGTGGCAGTCGCCGGGCTGATCCGCATGGTCAACGGCAACGGCCACCAGGCGATCCAGGAGACGGCGATCGGGCGCACGAAGTACAACCCGGAGAAGAAGCGCGTCGACCTGGTCGACATCATGCGCTTTCCCGCCGAGTGCGTGAATCCGCCGCCCGACATGAAGTCCGAGGACTGGATCAACAGCGGCTTCAAGGGTGCCAAGTGCTGAGAAGGCGTGAATGGTGAGTAGCCGGTGCTCGCGCTCACCATCCTGATCGACGGCGTCGTCTATGCGTCGTGGCTGTTCATCGTCGCGCTCGGGCTCACGCTCGTCTTCGGCGTCCTGAAGATCCTGAACATCGCGCACGGCAGCTTCTACGCGGTCGGCGCCTACGCGACCGCGTCCTTCGTCGGCTGGTTCGGCGCGCTCGGGCTCGCGCCCGAGTGGTCGCTGCTGGCGATGGTGCTGGCCGCCATCGCAGTCGCCGCACTGCTCGCGCCGCTCGTCGAGCGCGGGCTGCTGCGCGCGTTCTATGGGCGCGACGAGGTGCTGCTGGTGCTGGTCACCTACGCGCTGTTCCTGATCCTCGAAGACGTCACCAAGCTGATCTGGGGAGCGACGCCGTACTACGTGTCCGATCCCTACATGCTGTTCGGCACCGTGGAGTTCGGGCTGCTGTCGTACGTCGGCTACGACTTCATGCTGGTGGCGATGGCGATCGTCTGCGGCATCGGCGTCTGGTGGGGCCTGAACCGCACGCGCACCGGCAAAATCGTCCTCGCCGTGATCCACAGCGACGAGATCGCCTCGAGCATGGGTGTGAACGTCTCGCGGATCTACCGCTTCGCGTTCATGTTCGGCATCTTCCTCGCCGCGCTGGCCGGCGCGCTCACCGCCCCGATGGTGTCCGTGCAGCCGGGGCTGTCGGTGGGCGTCATCGTCGTGTCCTTCGCGGTGGTCATCATCGGCGGGCTCGGCAGCATCGAGGGTGCGGCGATCGGCGCGCTGATCGTCGGGCTGGCGCGGGCGCTGGCCGTCCACACGTGGCCGGCGGCCGAACTGTTCAGCATCTACGTCGCGATGGCGGCCGTGCTGGTCTTCCGTCCCGAGGGATTGTTCCAGCGACTGCAGGCACGGAAGATCTGATGCACGCCACGACCGTTCGTACCGTGCTCGCCGGAGGGCTCGTCGTCGCGCTGCTGCTCGCAGCCGGCCTCGCGATGCCCGACTGGCTGCTGTTCCTGGCGACGATGGCGATCTCGCACGGCGTCGTCTCGCTGGGCGTCGTCGTGATGATGCGCGCCGGCGTCGTCTCCTTCGGCCAGGGCTTCGTCTTCGCCGCCGGCGGCTATGCGGCGGCGCTCGTCGCCAACCAGTGGGGTGTCGGCGACGCGCTGCTGCTGCTGCTCGCGGGCGGCGTCGCGGCGGTCGTGCTGTCGTTGCCGTTCGCGCCGCTGCTCGCGCGCTATCGCGGGATCTTCTTCGCGATGCTGACGCTGGCGATCTCGATGGTGCTGTACGGCATCCTGCTCAAGTCGGTGGCGCTCGGCGGCTCCGACGGCTTCAACGTCGGCCGTCCGACGCTGTTCGGCGCGTCGATCGACGGACGCGCGAATTTCGTGCTGTATGGCATCGCGGTCGTCGTCGTCGGGCTGCTCGCGATCGCGACGCGCATCTACGGCGATTCGGTGCGCGGCCTCGTCTCGCTGGCGATCCGCGAGAACGAGCTGCGCGTCGAGTATCTCGGCGCGTCGGTGCGGCGTGCGATCGCCGCCAACTACCTGATCGCCGCCTTTCTCGGCGGCGTCGGCGGTGCCCTCACGCTGCTGGCGCTCGGCCACATCGATCCGATGTTCAGCTACTGGACGACCTCCGGCGAGTTCGTCTTCGTCGCGATCCTGGCCGGCCACCACAGCGTGCTCGCGGTGTTCGTCGCCTCGTTCATCGTCGAGGTCGTGCGTTCGTTCTCCAACCTGTATTTCCCGAGCACGTGGCAATTGGCGATGGGCGTGTTCCTGCTCGTGGTCATCCGCTTCCTGCCGCGCGGGCTGGGCTCGCTGTGGGCCGACCGCCGTCCGCGCGCGGCCCCGGCGGTCGAAGCGGTCGCGATGAAGGAGGCGGTCCGATGAGCGAGCTCGCGCTCTCGGCGCGCGGCCTGATGAAGTCCTTCGGCGCGGTCGTCGCCGCCCGCGACGTCAACATCGAGATCCCGGTCGGGCAGCGCGTGAGCCTGATCGGCAGCAACGGTGCCGGCAAGACGACCTTCGTCAACATGGTCACCGGCTACCTGAGGCCCGACGCGGGCACCATCCATTTCGACGGGCGCGACATCGTCGGCCTGGGGCCGCGGCGCATCACCCGGCTCGGCGTCGCGCGCTCGTTCCAGATCCCGCAGCTCGCGCTCGACATGACGGCGCTCGACAACATGCTGGTCGCCGCCGCGTGCGCCGAGGGCGAGCCGTCGTTCTGGCAGCCCGCGCGTTCGCCGGCGCGGCGCTCGCGCGCGATGGCGCTACTCGAGCGCTTCGCGCTCGCCGAGCACGCGCAGCGCCGCGTCGCCGAGCTGCCGGGCGGCGTGCGTAAGCTGCTCGACATCGCGATGGCCCTGACCGGGCGCCCGAAGCTGCTGCTGCTCGACGAGCCCACCAGCGGCGTTTCGGTGCAGGAGAAGTTCCCGATGATGGACACGATCGTCGGCGCGCTCGCCGGCGAGTCCGTCACGGTGCTGTTCGTCGAGCACGACATGGAGATCGTGACGCGCTACGCCGACCGCGTCGTCGCGTTCTACAGCGGCGAGATCATCGCCGACGACCCGCCCGAAGCGGTGCTCGCCGACGAGCAGGTGCGCCGCTACGTCACCGGCGACGCCGTGCGCGCGGAGGCGTGATGCTGAGCATCGACTCGCTGCGGGTCACGATCCAGTCGGTGCACGCGCTGCGCGGCTTCTCGCTCGAGGTCGAGACCGGCAGCATGGTCGGGCTGGTCGGACGCAACGGCGCCGGCAAGACGACGCTGCTGCGCACGCTGATGGGACACCTGAAGCCTGCGTCGGGCCGCATCACCTGGGACGGAACCGATCTCGCCCGGCTGCCCCGCCACGCACGGGCCGCGCTCGGCATCGGCTACATGCCCGAGGACCGCGGGCTGGTGCCGCAGCTCACCGTCGAGGAGAACATCCTCGTACCGGTCTGGGTGTCGCGCTCGCTGCGCGAGGACGAACGGTTGCGGCGCGTCTACGAGGTTCTTCCCGAGCTGCAAGAGATGCGCGACCGGCGTGCACTGCTGCTGTCGGGCGGACAGCAGAAGCTGGTCGCGCTGGCGCGCGCGCTCGCGGTGGGCACGCGGCTGCTGCTGCTCGACGAACCCTTCGAGGGCGTCGCGCCGGCGCTGTCGCAGCGCCTGGCCGACGTGATCTTCGGGCTGCGCGGCCGGGAGCTCACCGTGCTGATCGCGCAATCGGAGCTGAACCGCGCGGCCTCGATGCTCGACCGCGAGGTCGTGATCGAGCGCGGCGCGAATGCGAGTCCGTCGACCGGGGGCGCCCCGGCGAATGGCGGTTCGCCGGCGGACGCACGCCCTGCGGTCCCGGCGGGGCCGGCCGGGGGATGAGGCCTCGCGGCGGCGAGGAGGAAGCCATGATCGACACGCCGACGAACGAATCGGGCGCCGTGCGCAGCGGCTCGCCGAGCCACTGGAGCGGCTGCGCGCTGCCGCGCATGCGCCGCGAGGCGCATTTCGGCGACCGCATCGTGCGTTGCTTCACGCCGCGCGCGCGCGGCTTCCACGAGATCTTCGCGGCGGCCGTCGCCGCGCACGGCGATCGCGAGGCGCTGGTCTGCGGCGACGAACGCTACAGCTGGCGGGCGCTCGACGAGCGGGTCGCGCGCGTGGCCGGCGGGCTCGCCGAGCGCGGCATCGGCGCGGGCGACCGCGTCGCCTTGTTTGTGGGGAACCGGGCCGAGTTCGTCGTCGCGCTGTTCGCGATCCAGCGTCTCGGCGCGATCGCGGTGCCGATCGGCACGCGCGAGCAGCGCGACGGCCTGAGCTGGATCCTCGGGCACTGCGGGGCGAAGGCGCTGTTCCACGACGCCGAGCTCGCCGAGCGGCTGCCCCCTCGCGGCGAGCGCGAGCGGCTCGTCGTGCGCGTGAGCTGCGGCGGTCCGGCCGAAGGCGCCGAGCCCTTCGCGGCGCTCGAGGCCGCCGCCGCGCTGCGCACGGCGGCCGAGCGCGCCGAGGAGGACGCCGCGGTGCTGCTCTACACGTCGGGCACGACCGGGCGTCCGAAGGGCGCGGTGCTCACGCACCTGAACATCGTTCACTCGATCGTGCATTTCGTCGCCTGCATGCGCCTGACGCACGAGGACCGCTCGCTGCTCGCGGTGCCGGCGAGCCACGTCACCGGGCTGATCGCGAACATCGGGACACTCGCCGGATGCGGCGGCGCGCTGGTGATCATGCCGGCGTTTCGCGCGGCCGATTTCCTCGCGCTGGCGGCGCGCGAGCGGATCACGCACACGCTGATGGTGCCGGCGATGTACAACCTGGCGCTGCTGCAGCCCGATTTCGGCGCCCACGACCTGTCGCGCTGGCGCGTCGGCGGATACGGCGGTGCGCCGATGCCGGTGGCCACCATCGACGCGCTCGCCGAGCGCCTGCCGCAGCTCGTGCTGATGAACGCCTACGGCGCCACCGAGACCTGCTCGCCGACGACGATGATGCCGGCCGGCCGCACGCGCGAGCACGCCGACTCGGTCGGCGTCGCGCTGCCCTGCGCCGAGGTCGTCGTCGTCGACGACGACGGGCGCGAGCTGCCGGCCGCCGGGGTCGGCGAGCTGTGGATCTCCGGGCCGACGGTCGTGCGCGGCTACTGGGAGGACGACGCCGCCACCGCGCGCGAGTTCACCGCCGGCTGGTGGCATTCCGGCGACCTCGGCTCGGTCGACGCCGAGGGCTACGTGCGCGTCTTCGACCGCAAGAAGGACATGCTGAATCGCGGCGGCTACAAGATCTTCAGCGTCGAGGTCGAGAACTGCATCGCGGCGATGCCCGGCGTGGTCGAAGCCGCGGTCGTCGGCCGCCCGTGTCCGGTGCTCGGCGAGCGCGTGCACGCCTTCGTCGGCACCGAGGATCGGGCGCTCGACGCCGAGGCCGTGCGGGCGTGGTGCGCCGAGCGCCTCGCCGACTACAAGGTCCCCGAAACCGTGACCATCACGCGCGAGCCGCTGCCGCGCAATGCGAACGGCAAGCTGCTCAAGCGGGTGCTGCGGGAGGCGATCGCCGGACAGTGAGCGGCGCCCTCGCGCTATGCTTGCGGCTTCCGACCGACGCGCGCCTGACGCGGCGCACAGCAGATACCGCGAGCCGACCCCGTGACCGCCATTCCCGCACCCGATTACGTCCGCGCGATCGCCCCGTACCAGGCGGGCAAGCCGATCTCCGAGCTCGCCCGCGAGTACGGGCTCGACGAAGAGCGCATCGTCAAGCTCGCGTCGAACGAGAACCCGCTCGGCATTCCCGAGTCGGCCCGCTCGGCGATGCTCGCCGCCTTCGGCGAGCTGTCGCGCTATCCCGACTCGAACGGCTTCGACCTGAAGGCGGCGATCGCGCGCCGCTACTCGGTGCCGCCCGACTGGATCACGCTGGGCAACGGCTCGAACGACGTGCTCGAGCTGGCGGCGCATGCGCTGCTGCAGCCCGGCGCGTCGGCGGTCTACTCGCAGTACTCGTTCGCCGTCTACGCGCTCGCCACGCAGGAGACCGGCGCGCGTGCGATCGTCGTCCCGGCGCGCGATCTCGGTCACGACCTCCCGGCGATGCGCGCCTCGATCGCCACCGACACGCGCATCGTCTTCGTCGCCAATCCGAACAACCCGACCGGCACCTGGCTGCCGCGCGACGAGGTCGAGGCCTTCGTCGCGTCGGTGCCGCCCGACGTCGTCGTCGTGCTCGACGAGGCCTACGACGAATATCTCGATCCCGAGCTGCGCTCCGATTCGATCGGCCGCGTGCGCGAGCATCCGAACCTGATCGTCTGTCGCACCTTCTCGAAGGCCTATGGCCTGGCCGGCCTGCGCGTGGGCTTCGGGATCGCGCAGCCCGAGCTCACCGACCTGATGAACCGCGTGCGCCAGCCCTTCAACGTGAGCTCGGTCGCGCAGGCCGCGGCGATCGCCGCGCTCGACGACCGCGCGTTCCTGCAGCGCAGCTACGAGATGAACCGCGCCGGACTGCAGCGGCTGCAGGGCGCCTTCGAGCGGATGGGCCTGGAGTACGTGCCGTCGTACGGGAACTTCGTCCTGTTCCGCGTCGGCGATGCGCCGGGCGTCTACGAGTCGCTACTGCGCGCCGGCGTCATCGTGCGCCCGGTGGCGAACTACGGGCTGCCCGAGTGGCTGCGCGTCTCGGTCGGGCTGCCCGAGGAGAACGAGGTCTTCCTGCGCGCGCTGGAGCAGGCGCTGGAGGGCTCGTGACGCAGCGAAAGGTCGCGATCCTCGGTGTCGGATTGATCGGCGCCTCGCTCGCGGCGGCGCTTTCGAGGGCGAAGCAGGGCTGGCACCTGGCGGGCTACTCGCCGGGCGACGACGCGCAGGTCGCGCGTGCGCTCGGCTATCTCGACACCGCCTGCGCGACGGTGGGCGAGGCGGTGGAGCATGCGGCCTTCGTCGTCGTCGCGGCGCCGGTGCCGGCGATGCCGTCGCTGTTCGCGCAGATGCGCGAGGCGCTCGATGCACAGGCGATCGTCACCGACTGCGGCAGCACGAAGCGCAGCGTGATCGAGGCCGCGCGCGCCGGCCTCGGCGATGCGTTCCTGCGTTTCGTGCCGGGGCATCCGATCGCCGGCTCCGAGCACAGCGGTGCGCAGGCGGCCGACCCCGACCTGTTCCGCGGTCGGCGCTGGCTGCTGTGTCCGGTCGACGCGACGCCGGCACAGCACTGCGCGGCGGTCACGCGGCTGCTCGAGCCGACCGGCGCCCTCGTCGAGACGCTCGATCCGCTGCTGCACGACCGGCTCTTCGCCGAGGTGTCGCACTGGCCGCACGCGGTCGCCTTCGCGCTGTCGGCGGCCATCGCCGGACACGACCTGGCCGAGCGGGCGCTCGAATACTCCGGCGCCGGCCTGCGCGACACCACCCGCATCGGCGCCTCGTCGCCGACGCTCTGGGCCGACATCCTGCTCGACAACCGCGAGGCCTGCCTGCAGAGCGCGCAGCGGTTTCGCGAGCGGGTCGACGAGATCGAGGCGGCGCTGCGCGACGGCGACCGCGCGACGCTGGTGCAGCTGCTCTCCGCCGCGAGCCGCTGGCGCAACCGGCTGAGCGGCTGATCCCGCGCCGGCCTCAGCGCCAGACGTCGGGGTCGCGTGCGGTCGGCTCGGGGCGCAGCTCCGGGTGCAGCGTGCCCACGTAGTACTCGCAAAGCTGCATCAGTTCGCGTGCCGCCTCGTAGCGGAATCCGCTGCGCGAGCCTCGCGCGTCGACCAGCAGCTCGTCGAAGGCCGCGAGCATGCGCCGCGGCTGCGACCACTCGGCGGCGACGCGGTTCACGACGTGCGGATAATGGCGCTGCAGTACCGGCAGGCGATGCGCCTGCGGCAGCGATGCGAGCAGTCGTTCGGCGCGCGGATCGAGCCTGCGCTCGGGGGCGGCGCCCGGGCTCGGTAGAATCGATGCCGTCATCGATGCTGTCCTGTCGGTCATCCCGTCACTGTAGGGCGCCCGCACGGGCCGCCCGAGGAAAAATCTCAATGTCGCGCAGTTTCCGCGTCGGTCCGGGCGGGCGCCTGGTGGGGCGCATTCGCGTTCCCGGCGACAAGTCGATCTCGCACCGCGCGCTGATGCTCGGCGCGATCGCCGAGGGCACGACGAAGGTCTCGGGCTTTCTCACCGGCGCCGATGCGATCTCGACGATGAACGTGTTCCGCGCGCTCGGCGTCGAGATCGACGGGCCGCACGAGGCACGCGTCGTCGTGCACGGCGTCGGGCTGCACGGCCTGCGCGCGCCGGCGGCACCGCTCGATTGCGGCAACGCCGGCACCGCGATGCGGTTGCTGATGGGGCTGCTCGCCGGGCAGCGCTTCGAGTCGACGCTGATCGGCGACGAGAGCCTGTCGCGGCGGCCGATGCGCCGGGTCGCCGAGCCGCTGCAGGCGATGGGCGCGCGCATCGAGACCAACGACGGCCTGCCGCCGGTGCGCATCCGGCCGTCGCCCGGGCTGCGCGCGATCCGCTACGAGCTGCCCGTGGCGAGCGCGCAGCTGAAGTCCGCGCTGCTGCTCGCCGGCCTCTACGCGCAGGGCGAGACCGTGGTCGTCGAGCCCGCGCCCACCCGCGACCACACCGAGCGGATGCTGCGCGGCTTCGGCGTGGACGTGCGCAGCGAGGGTCGCGTCGTGGCCGTCCGCGGCGGGCAGACGCTTCGCGCCGCCGCCGTCGACGTCCCGGCCGACCTGTCGTCGGCGGCGTTCTTCCTGGTGGGCGCGTCGATCGCGCCGGGCTCCGACCTCACGCTGGAGCACGTGGGGCTGAACCCGACCCGCACCGGCTGCCTGGAGATCCTCCGGCGCATGGGCGCCGACATCGAGATCCTCGCGGCGCGCGAGGCGGGCGGCGAGCCGGTGGCGGACCTGCGCGTGCGCGCGGCGCCGCTGCGCGGCATCGACGTTCCGCCCGAGCTCGTGCCGCTGGCGATCGACGAGTTCCCGGCGCTGTTCGTCGCCGCGTGCTGCGCCGAGGGCCGGACCACCGTGCGCGGCGCGCACGAGCTGCGCGTGAAGGAGTCGGACCGCATCGCGACGATGGCCGAGGGCCTGGCGAAGCTCGGCTTCGAGACGCGCCCGACCGACGACGGCATCGTCATCGACGGCCGCGGCGGAGACGATGCGGTGTTCCGTGGCGGGCGCGTACACGCGCACCACGACCATCGCATCGCGATGTCGCTGTCGATGGCGGCGTTGCGCGCATCCGGCCCGATCGAGGTCGACGACACGCGCATCGTCGACACCTCGTTCCCGGGCTTCGTCGCGCTCGCGCGCGACGCCGGGCTCGACATCGAGGAGCGCGGCGCGTGAACGGGCGCGCGAGCGGCTGCGGGAGCGTCGGGGAGCGCGGCGCGTGACGCGGCGGCCGCGATCTCCGGACGGCGGCGATCGCGCGCGATGAGCGTTCCGACGATCACGATCGACGGGCCCACCGCCTCGGGCAAGGGCACGGTCGCCGAGCGGGTCGCGCGTGCGCTCGGCTGGTCGTACCTCGATTCCGGCGCGCTGTACCGGCTGTGCGCGCTGCAGGCGCAGCGCGAGGGCGTCGACCTCGACGACGAGGCGCGGCTGGCGTCGATCGCGCGCGCGCTGCCGGTGCGCTTCGCCGACGGGCGCATCGAGCTCGCCGGCGCCGACGTCACCGATCTCGTGCGCGACGAGGCGGTGGGCAACGCCGCTTCGCGGGTGGCCGCGCTGCCCGCGGTGCGCGAGGCGCTGCTCGCGCTGCAGCGCGGCTATCGCAGGCCGCCGGGGCTGGTCGCCGACGGGCGCGACATGGGAACGGTGGTCTTCCCCGACGCCGATCTGAAGGTGTTCCTGACGGCAAGCGCCGAGTCGCGTGCGGAGCGGCGCTATAAACAGTTGATTGAGAAGGGGTTTTCTGCTAGACTCTCCGACCTTTTGCGGGACCTGCAGCTGCGGGACGCACGCGATGCCAACCGTGCCGTCGCTCCGCTTCGGCCCGCCGAAGACGCGGTCGTGATCGACTCCACGCACCTCGACATCGACGCCACCGTCGAGCGGGTGCTGAAGGCGTATCACGCGCGCAGGCGCCGGACTTGCTGAAGAGGACGTCCGGTTCTGTCAACACCGCTGGGCAAAGGCAGCATACCGTACCGGCCGCCCGGCGAGACATCGTCATACGGGAATCAATTTGACTACAGCAACCGCAACTTCGACCGAAGCCGAAAGTTTCGCTCGCATGTTCGAGGAGTCGCTGGCGCGGCAGGAGATGCGCCAGGGCGAAGTCATCACCGCCGAGGTGGTGCGCATCGACCACAACTTCGTGGTCGTCAACGCCGGCCTGAAGTCGGAGAGCTTCATCCCGATCGAGGAGTTCTACGACGATCGGGGCGAGCTCGAAGTGAAGGAAGGCGACTTCGTCTCGGTGGCCATCGAGGCGCTCGAGGACGGCTACGGCGAGACGCGCCTGTCGCGCGACCGCGCGAAGCGCCTGTCCGCGTGGATCAACCTCGAGAAGGCGCTCGAGTCGGGCGAGCATGTCGAAGGAACGATCACCGGCAAGGTCAAGGGCGGGCTCACCGTGATGACCAACGGCATCCGTGCGTTCCTGCCCGGGTCGCTGATCGACACGCGCCCGGTGAAGGACACCACGCCGTACGAGGGCAAGACCCTCGAGTTCAAGGTCATCAAGCTCGATCGCAAGCGCAACAACGTCGTGCTGTCGCGTCGCGCGGTCGTCGAGCTCACGCAGGGCGAGGAGCGCGCGAAGCTGCTCGAGACGCTGCACGAGGGCGCGATCGTCCAGGGCGTGGTCAAGAACATCACCGACTACGGTGCGTTCATCGACCTCGGCGGCATCGACGGCCTGCTGCACATCACCGACATGGCGTGGCGCCGCGTGCGCCATCCGACGGAAGTGCTGCAGGTCGGCCAGGAAGTCACCGCGAAGGTGCTCAAGTTCGACCAGGAGAGGAACCGCGTCTCGCTCGGCGTCAAGCAGCTCGGCGACGATCCCTGGGTCGGCATCTCGCGGCGCTATCCGCAGGGCACGCGCATGTTCGGCAAGGTCACGAACATCACCGACTACGGCGCGTTCGTCGAGATCGAGCCGGGCATCGAGGGCCTGGTGCACGTCTCCGAGATGGACTGGACGAACAAGAACGTCAACCCGAGCAAGATCGTCGCGCTCGGTGACGAGGTCGAGGTGATGGTCCTGGAGATCGACGAGGACCGCCGCCGGATCTCGCTCGGCATGAAGCAGTGCCGTCCGAATCCGTGGGAGGAATTCGCCGACAACCACCGCAAGGGCGACAAGGTGCGCGGCACGATCAAGTCGATCACCGACTTCGGCGTGTTCATCGGCCTGCCCGGCGGCATCGACGGCCTGGTGCACCTGTCCGACCTTTCCTGGCACCAGCCCGGCGAGGAAGCGGTGCGCAACTTCAAGAAGGGCGACGAGGTCGAGGCGATGGTGCTGGCGATCGACACTGAGCGCGAGCGCATCTCGCTCGGCATCAAGCAGCTCGAGGGCGATCCCTTCACCAACTACGTGGCGACCAACGAGAAGGGCGCGATCGTGCGCGGAACGGTGCGCAGCGTCGATCCGAAGGGTGCCGTCATCGACCTCGGCAGCGACGTCGAAGGCTACCTGCGCGCTTCGGAGATCTCGCGCGACCGCGTCGAGGATGCCCGCCAGCACCTGAAGGAAGGTGACGAGATCGAGGCGATGATCGTCAACATCGATCGCAAGAACCGCTCGATCAACCTGTCGCTGAAGGCGCGCGACACGGTCGAGACGGCCGAGGCGCTGCAGCGCATCCAGGCCGAGAGCGGGGCCGCGAGCGGTACGACCAACCTCGGCGCGCTGCTGCGCGCGAAGCTCGACACGCCCAAGGAGTGACGAGGTACGTGCGCCGCGCAAGCGCGCGGCGCACGCCGGTGCCGGGCCGCGCGA
>Ga0079224_100007769_pt1 | contig 14436 bp, 11 predicted proteins | sample Stecom2015_FD_80414 | JGI IMG/M metagenome (GOLD analysis project Ga0079224, IMG submission 80414) | Agricultural soil microbial communities from Utah to study Nitrogen management - Steer compost 2015 | ecosystem: Environmental > Terrestrial > Soil > Agricultural land | place: USA: Utah...
CGGCGCTCGCCGAGCGCCGTGGCTCACCTGCGCCTGGTGGAGCGCGACGACGCCTGCCTGCTGCCGGCGGCGCGCGCCGCGCTGGTGAACGGCGCCGCGCGCCTGGCCTTCACGCGCCTGGGCGCGCAGGCGGTGCAGCTGTACCACCCGGGGCCGCTGCCGGGCGCGCTGCTGGAGGCGGCGGGCGCGGGCTGGTGGGCGCTCGGCCTCGGCGGCTTCCTGCGGGCCGAGGGGTGGCGCCGGTGACGCGCGTCGCGCTGTGGGCGCTGGGCCTGGCGCTGGCGCTGGTGCCGTGGCCGGCCGCGCTCGCCGAGCGCGCCTACCTGGGGCTCCTCCACCCCGCCTGGTCGGTGGTCACCTCGCGCCTGGTCGACGCCGCGGGCGTGAGCCTCTCCGCCCTCGCCGGCGGGGCGCTGGTCGTGCTACCGCTGCTGGCGCTGCTGCTGGGCGGGCGCCGCGCCCGCCGCGGGGCGCTGCGCCTGTGGTGGAGCGGCGCGGCGCTGACGCTGCTGCTGCTCTTCCCCCTCGCCTTCGGACTGGGCTACCGCCTGGCGCCGCTTTCGGAGCGCGCCGGGGCGAGCGACGCCGCGCTCGACGCCGAGGCGCGCCGCGCGCTGGCGGCGGAGGTGCTCGAGCGCCTGACCGCCGCGGCGCCCAGCGCCGGCTCCGCGGGGCTGGCGGCGCCGGACGCGGTGGCGGCCGCCGCGCGCTGCGTCGCCGACCTCGCCGGCGAGCTGCACGGCGGCACAGCGCCCGCGCTGCCGACGCGCGTCAAGCGCCTGCCGCCCGGCACGCTGCTGCGCTTCGGCTTCGCGGGGGTGGTGTCGCCCTGGCTGCTGGAACCGCACGTCGACGGCGGGCTACCGCCCGCCGCGGCGCTGGCGGTGACGCTCCACGAGCTCGCCCACACCGCCGGCTTCGCCCCCGAGGCCGAGGCCGAGGCCGTGGGGCTGGTGGCCGGCCTCGCCTGCGCCGACGAACGCGTGGCGTACGCCGCGGCCTTGCGCCTGGCCAGCGGCCTGGCGGCGGCGTTACCCGCCCCGGAGCGCGCCGCCTACCTGGACGCCTGGCCGCCGCGCGCGCGCCACGACCAGCGGGCGGCCGCCCTCGCGGCCGCCCGCTTCCGTAGCGCCGCTCTCGCCCCGGGCGTGGAGGCGGCCTACGACCTGTACCTGAGGAGCCAGGGCGAGGCGGCCGGCCTCGGGGAGTACGACCGCGGCACCGACCTGGCGCTGCGCCTGCTAGCCGTCGGCCTCGGCGGCCGGTAACGCGTCGGCGGCCGCGCCGGCCACCACGCCCAGGTTGCGGCGGATCAGGGCGTCGACGTCGGGGTCGCGGCCTCGGAAGGCGCGGAAGAGCACGGCGGCGTCCTCGCTGTCGCCCTTGGCCAGCACCTCGTTCGCGAACGCGCGGCCGGTGTCGGGGTCGAAGATCCCCTCCTCCTGGAAGCGGCCGAAGGCGTCGGCGTCGAGCACCTCGCTCCACTTGTAGCTGTAGTAGCCCGCGGCGTAGCCGCCCGAGAAGACGTGCGTGAAACGCGTCAGGCGCTCGCCGCGCGCGAACTCCGGCTTCACCTCGAGGGGCGCCAGCACCCGGCGCGCGAACTCGAGCGGGTCCTCGTCCGAGGCGGGGTCGTAGTCGCGGTGCAGCGCCAGGTCGACGGTGCCGAACGACAGCTGGCGCATCTGCGCGATGGCGCCGTGGAAGGTGCGGCTCCTCCGCAGGCGCTCGAACAGCTCGTCGGGCAGCGTCTCGCCCGTCCGGTAGTGGCGTGCGAAGAGGTCGAGCGCCTGCTTCTCCCAGGTCCAGTTCTCCATGATCTGGCTGGGCAGCTCCACGAAGTCCCAGGGCACGCTCATGCTGCTGCGCGCCTTGATGGGCACGCGCGACAGCAGGTGGTGGAGCAGGTGGCCGAACTCGTGGAAGATCGTCTCGACCTCAGAGTGGGTGAGCAGCGCTGGCGTGTCGCCCTCGGGGGCGGTGAAGTTGCAGGCGATGATGCCCACGTGCGGCTCGAAGCCGTCGGCGGTGGGCCCGCCGGTCACGAGGCCGTTCATCCACGCGCCGTCGCGCTTCGACTCGCGCGGGTACCAGTCGGCGTACATGGAGCCGAGGAAGGTGCCGTCCTCGTGGGTGAGGTGGTAGACCTCCACCTCGGGGTGCCAGGTGGGCACGCCCTCGACGCGCTCGACGCGCACGCCGAACAGGCGCTCGGTGAGGTCGAACAGCCCCTCGAGCACGTGCAGCAGCGGGAAGTAGGGGCGCAGCGCCTCCTCGTCGACGTCGTAGCGCGCCATGCGCAGCTTCTCGGCGGCGTAGCTGACGTCCCAGGGCATGAGCTCGTCGATGCCCAGCTCCTCGGCGGCGAAGCGCTCGAGCTCGGCCACCTCGCGCTCGAAGTGAGGGCGCGTCTTCTCGGCCAGCTCCTCCTCGAAGGCGGCGGCGCGCGCGCCGGAGCCGATCATGCGCGGCTCGGTCTGGTAGTCGGCGAAGTCGCGGTAGCCCAGCACGTTGGCCGCCTCGCGGCGCTTGGCGAGGATCTCGCGGATGAGGCCGCGGTTGTCGTGCGGCTCGGCGCCGCCCACGGCCAGGAACGCCTCGTACATGGTGCGCCTGAGCTCGCGGTCGTCGACGTACTTCACGAACGGCAGGTACGAGGGGGCCTGCAGCGTGAAGCGGAAGCCGTCCACCCCCTTGGCCTCGGCCGCGGCGCGGGCGCGGCGCTTGGCGCTGTCGGGCAGGCCGGCCAGGCGCGCCTCGTCGGTGATCACGAGCTCGAAGGCGTTGGTCGCGTCGAGCACGTTCTCCGCGAAGCGGGTCGAGAGCCGTGCCAGGTCGACCTTCAGCTGCTCGACGCGCTTGCGCTCCTCCTCGGAGAGGGCGGCGCCGGCGCGCTCGAACTCCTCGAGCGTCTTGTCGAGGTTGCGCTTGGCGACGCCCGTGAGCGCGCGCCCGGCCTCGCTGTCGGCGAAGCGGCGGATGGCGCGCCACACGCGCTGGTCGGACGACAGGCGCGCGAAGAAGGCCACCACCTCGGGCTGGACCTCGTTGAAGGCGGTGCGCAGCTCGGGGGTGTTGACCACCGAGGTCAGGTGGCGCGCCAGCGTGAAGGGCCGGGCCAACGCCTGCGACAGGTCGTCGAGGACGGCGACGCTGGTCTCGTAGGCGAGCTCGCCCTGCTCGCCGGCGGCGACGAGCGCCTCGAGCTGAGCCTCGGCGCGCGCCAGGGCCTCGCGTAGCCCCGGCACGACGTGACTGGCGTCGATGCGGTCGAACGGGATGACGAAGTCGGTGGATAGCAGCGGGTTGTCGGGCACGGGGACTCCTCGGTCGCCGGCGGCCACCGCGGCCGGCGCAGGCTCAGATGGCGCCGATTCTACCGGTAACCCACGTGTCCATCGGCGAGCGCCGACACCGAGCGTGCCGGGCGGGCGGGGTCAGGCCGCGCGCCTCACGCGAACGCCGGCACGTACTCGGCGGGCACCGGGTGGCTGAACAGGAAGCCCTGGCCGTCGTCGCAGCGCAGCTGGCGCAGCAGCAGGTTCTGCTCCTTGGTCTCGATGCCCTCGGCCGTCACGCGCAGCTTCAAGCTCTTGCCGAGCGCGATGATGGCGCGCAGCAGGTCGACCTCCTCGGCGCGTCCGTCGCCGTCCAGCTGGCTGATGAAGCTGCGGTCGATCTTGAGGCCGTCGAGCGGCAGCCCGCGCAGCTGCGTGAGCGAGGAGTGGGCGATGCCGAAGTCGTCGAGGGCCACGTGCACGCCCATGGCGCGCACCTCCTGGAGGGTGCCGGCGGCGGCCTCGAGCGTCTCGTGGCCCGTGCGCTCGCTGATCTCGAGCTCCAGCAGGCCCGGGTGCAGGTCGTAGCGGCTCAGGGTGTCCTGCACCTGGCGCACCAGCTCGCCGCTGGCGAGGGCGGTGGGGCTGACGTTCACCGCCACGCGCTTCGGGGCGCGCTGCTTCTGCCAGCGCTGCGCCTGGCGGCAGGCGCGCTCCAGCACCCACTCGAACAGCCGCGGCCCGAGCTGGGCCTCCTCCACCAGCGGCACGAAGTCGGCGGGCTTGAGCAGCCCCTTGACCGGGTGGCCCCAGCGCACCAGCGCCTCCACCGAGTGGATGGCGCCGTCGTCGAGCTGCACGCGCGGCTGGTAGTGGAGCACCAGCTGGTCCTCGCTGAGCGCGCGCCTCAGCTCGCCCTCGAGCTCGAGGCGCGAGCGCATGCCGGCGTCGAGCTTGGCGTCGTAGAAGCGGAAGCCGCCGCGCGCGTTCGCCTTGGCGCGCCTGAGCGCCTCGTCCGCGCGCTCGAGCGCCGCGCTCGGCGAGCGCGTGCCGGCCGGCAGGATGTCGACGCCCAGGGTGGCCGACAGCTGCAGCGTCAGGGTGCCGTCCTGGTACCGCTCGCGCACCGCCGCCAGCGCCTTCTCGAGCACGGGCAGCGCCGAGCGCTCGTTGGGCAGGTCGCAGAGCACCAGGGCGAAGGTGTCGGTGCCGTAGCGCGCCAGCGTGTCGGTGCGCCGCAGGGCGCGGCGCAGGCGGCGCGCCACCTCGATGATCAGGCGCTCGCCGTGGCGCTGGCTGAAGGTCCGTTCCACGAAGCGGAAGTGGTCGAGGTCGAGCAGCGCCAGCGCCACGTGGGTGCCGTTGCGGCGCGCCTGCAGCAGCGCCTGCTGCACGCGGTCCTCGAGCAGGTGGGCGTTGGGCAGGCCGGTCAGGGCGTCGACGTGGGCCAGGCGCCACAGCTCGGCCGCCTCGCGCTTGGCGTTGGTGACGTCCTTCATCATGCCGTAGACGGCGGTCACGCCGGCCTCGTCGGAGCGCCAGCGGCGGGTGGCGAAGTCCTCGACCCACAGCACGCGCCCGCCCTGCGTCACCAGCCGGTACTGGTCGACGCGCCGCTCCTGGTGGCGGAGGCCGCTCAGGCGCTCGCCCAGCAGCTCGCGGTCCTCGGAGTGGACGAAGCGCTCGAGGCCCTGCTCCACCACGTCGTCGACGCCGTAGCCGGTGAGGTGGCGCCAGGCCTCGGAGGCCCAGGCCAGCTCGGCGCGGCCGTCGTCGTGCAGCAGCAGGGCGTAGCTGAAGAAGCGCCCGTCGCCCTCCAGCGAGCCGCTGAGCTCCTGGCCGACGGCCTGGGCGCTGGCGGCGTGCACCTGGTCGCTCACGTCGCGCAGCAGCGTGAGCAGGTGGGTGGTGCGGCCCTCGCCGTCCTGGATCGGGTAGTGGCGCTGCTCGCACCAGAAGAGCGCGCCGTCCTCGCGGTAGGCGCGGACCAGCACGGTCACCGGCCGGCCGCTCTCGACGGCGGAGCGGGCGGCTTCTGCCGCCTCCTGGTCGGTGTCGTTGCGCAGCAGGAAGCCCAGGTTGCGCCCCGTGAGCGCCTCGACGGCGTAGCCCGTCAGGTCGGCCAAGGCGGGGCTGGCGTGCACCACCGGGTGCCCGACCAGGCGCAGGTCGGTGAGGCAGAAGCAGTCGTGGGCGAACAGGCGCGAGGTGGCCTCGACGACGCTCTCGGTGCCGGCGCTGCGCAGGGCGCTGCTCGGGGCGAGGGCGGGTCGCGGCTCGCCGGCGCCGGTGGCGGGCGGTAGCGCTGAGCGGGCTTCGGTCGTTAGCGACGACATGGCGTGGGCACGACTCCTTCTCGCGTCTCGGCTGTCATGGGCGGGTGACGCCCGTAGAGGGCGGCTGGGGCTCCCGACCCCTGGCTCGCCGCCGCTCCCCTCGATGCCTCTTCCGAACCGCAAGCTAGCAGGCGCGCCCGGGGCTCCGTATGACATTTCTCCGCTGGCAGGGCGGTTGTGGCGAACCCCACGTCGGCCCCCGGTCGCGCGTCAGGGGCGCGAGGCGCACCCACGAGCGCCGCTCGTGAGGCTGTTTCCAGCCCGACCCGGGAACGCCGGCGCCGGTGCTAGATTCGGAGGAGATATGGAGGCGCGGATGCCCAAGCCAGTACATCGTCATGACGTGGTGATCATCGGAGGCGGCCCCGCCGGGCTCACGGCCGGGATCTACGCCGGTCGCGCCGACCTCGACACCGTCATCATCGAGAAGGCGCTGCCCGGGGGGCAGATCTCGCAGACGGAAGAGGTCGAGAACTACCCCGGGTTCCCGGAGCCCGTCAGCGGCGCCGAGCTGTCGCAGCGCATGGTGGCGCAGGCGGAGCGCTTCGGCGCGCGCATCGTGATGGACGAGGTCAGCGGCCTCGCGCACCACCCCGAGGGCGGCTTCCTGGTGCACGGCTACGAGGCCGACTACCACGCCAGCGCCCTGATCATCGCCACCGGCGCCAACCCGCGCCGCCTGGGCGTGCCCGGCGAGGACGAGCTCTACGGCCGCGGCGTGTCCACCTGCGCCACCTGCGACGGCTTCTTCTACCGCGGCCGCGAGGTCGTGGTGGTAGGCGGCGGCGACGCGGCCGTCGAGGAGGGCAACTTCCTCACCAAGTTCGCCTCCAAGGTCACGGTCGTCCACCGCCGCGACGAGCTGCGCGCCAACCAGGCGGCGCAGCAGCGCGCCTTCGCCAACCCCAAGATGGAGTTCGTCTGGGACACGGTGGTCACCGAGGTCGTCGGTGAGGACGGCGCGGTCCGGGGCGTGAAGACGCTGGGCGTCGAGAGCGGCGAGGAAGGCTTCCTGCCCGCCGACGGCGTGTTCGTGTACATCGGCCACGTGCCGAACACCGCCTACCTCGAGGGCTTCGTCGAGCTCGGCTCCACCGGCTACGTGGCCGTCACCGACGAGGTGTTCACCAGCGTGCCCGGCGTGTTCGCCGCCGGCGACGTCGCCGACGAGGTCTACCGGCAGCTCTCCACCTCGGTCGGCGCCGGCACCCGCGCCGCCATGATGGCCGAGAGGTGGCTCGTGGAGCAGGGCGTGCCCTCGGTGCGCGCCGCTCAGCCCGACGCCGTCGAGGCGGTCGCGGCCCCGGCCGACTGAGCCGGAAGCGCTGGACCGGTAGCGCCACCGGCCGGCGCCGCCCCTCGAACAGCTAGCTCACCTTCGCTCCTGCCGCGCGGCTCAGTCGCGCGGCAGGAAGTCGTACACCAGCAGCACCTGCCCCACGTGCGCCACCAGGCGCTGGCCGTCGCTCCACAGGGGCGTGCCGTAGGCGGCGCGCCAGCTGCTGGCGCTGGCGCCCTCGGCGCTCGGCGTCACCGTGAGCCGCACGAAGGGGCCGTCGGGGGTCGCACGCCAGCCGTCGCCCGCCACGACGGTCCCGCCTTCCGGCGCCGCGTCGACCTCCGCCACGTCGACCCCGTCACCGGCCACGTCGACCTCCCCCGCGCCCGCGGCCTCGGGGGGCGCAGGCGCCTCCTCCGCCTCCTCCGCCTCCTCTGTATCCTCTGTATCCTCTGTCTCCTCCGCGGCCTCCCCGCTCTCCGCGCCCTCCGCGGGCGCGGTGGGCTGGACTCTCGGTTCGGCGGCGTCGGCCTCGGCGGCCTCGGCGGCCTCGGCTCCGGTGGCGTCGGTGGTGTCACCGGCGTCCACCGGCCCCGCGGGGTCGCCGCCGGCCTCGTTAGCCCCGACCACGTCACCCCCGGCCCCGTCGGCGCTCCCTGCGCCCCCGGCCGCCAGCTGGCCGCGCACCGCGCCGCTCGCCAGGTCGAGCCGCACGCCGTCGGGCAGGCCGGGGAGCAGCTCGGGGTCGACGCCCAGGTAGGCCAGCGGCCCCGAGGGCGTCATGCCCGACGCCGGCAGCCCCAGCCCCAGCAGCTCCGGGCCCTCGGTGGCGCCCGGGCTCACGCGCTCGACCACCACCAGGTGCGGCACGCCGGTGCCGGCGCTGTACTGGGCCGCCTCGACCTCTTCGGGCGCCAGGTCCAGCCGCTCGGCCACCAGCCCGATGAACGAGCTGCGGTAGCCCTCGCGCACCTCCTCCGGCTCCTCGCGCCAGGTGTCGGGCCACAGCGGCATGTCGCGCACCCACACGCGGGCGCCGGTGGCGTCCTCGCTCAGCTGCCAGGCGCTGAGGCGCTCGACGCCGCCCCCCGCCGTCAGCACCAGGTAGTCGGCGGGCGCCAGCGGCGTGCGCTGCTGCGCACGCACCACCAGTTCGCCGCCCACGCGCAGTAGCCGCACGTCGAGGCCCGCCATGGGCTCCTCGAGCAGCAGCCGCGGGGCCAGGGGCGTGATGCCGGGCGGGATCGCCTCGGCCAATGCCGGCACCGGCTGGCCGCCGGCCACCTGCGGCATCGCCTCGGCGTACCGCAGCGCCGCCAGACGGTTGGCGAACGCGCCCACGCGCACGCGGAACACGTCGCCCTGCGCCGAGGTGGAGCGCACCACGTACGCGGGGAAGCCTTGGCGAAGCAGGTCGCCGACCACGTTGAGGGCGGCGTCGCGGTCGGAGAGGGCCACCACCTGCACGGTGTAGGGGATCTGCTGCGCCGCCGCGAGCGACGCCAGGCCCCAGGCCGCCACCAGCAGGACGACCGCCAGCGGTGCCGGCAGGCGCAGCCTGAACGCCGTGAGCCGCGGCTGCGGCGTCACGCTAGAAGTCCTTCCGCTCGAACAGCACCACCGCGAGCGCGGAGAAGAGCGCGCCGTAGAGCGCGATGAGGGCCATCACCCACAGCACCTCCGACGCGGGGGTGGCGTAGGCGTTCAGCTGGGTGGTGAGCAGGAACGGCTCGAGGCTGGGGAACACCACGAGCAGCTGCATGAAGATTAGCGTCGCGAGCGTGGCCAGCGCCCCGCCGGCGGCGTTCATGAACACCACGGTGAAGAGCAGCGACAGCATGCCGATGGGCACCAGCGCCAGCGCCGCCAGGGCGTAGCCGCGCGCGATCTCGGCCAGCGCCTGCCCGCTCGTGAGCATCCCCTGCCCCAGCAGGCCCGCCTCGCCGAGCCCCGTGCCGCCGAAGAAGGCGCCGAAGCCGAACGGCACCCCGGCCGCCAGCGAGGCCAGCAGGAAGAGCAGCAGCATCAGGAACGGGTAGAGGGCCACCACGATCAGCTTGGCGGCCAGCCAGTTGGGCCGCGTGACCGGGCGCAGCAGGATCGTCGGCAGCGTGCCGTGGGCCATCTCGGTGCCGAGCAGCTCGGCGGCGGTGATCGCCACCAGCAGCGGCAGCAGGAACTGCATCGAGGAGAGCAGGCTCAGGGCCGGCACCTGGAAGCCCGACACCAGGAAGAAGCCGTAGACCTCGAAGATGCCGGGGGCGTACGCCCACAGCCAGGGGAACACCAGCAGCAGCGCCAGGCCGAAGCGCACGCTCGTGAGGCGCCACAGCTTGGCTAGCTCCATGCGCAGCAGGGTGGGGATCACGCCGCGCCCCCGTGGCGCGTGCCGGTGGCGCGGCCGTCCTGCGTCGCGGTGAGCTGCCCGGTCCGGCGCGCCCGCTCGGCGCTGACGCGCTCGCGGTAGTAGGCGCGCAGGTCGAAGACGTCACGGTTCATCTCTAGTACGCCCACGCCCGCCTCCGCCAGGATGGTGCTCACGCGCCCGAGGTCGTCGGCGCTGCGCGGGATGAAGACCAGCTCGGTGCCGCGGATGGTGGCGTGGGTCACCGCCTCGGGCTGCGCCTCGAGGGCCCGCACGCCCGCCGCCAGGTCGGTGACGCGCGCGCGGAAGCGCTCACGCCGGTCGAACAGGTTCACCTCGTCGATGAGCGCCCCCTCCTCGAGGATCGCCACGCGCGTGCAGTACGCCACCACCTCGTCGAGGTGGTGGGTGGAGAGCAGCACGGCCGTGCCGTCCTCGGCGGCCTGGCGCAGCACGCTGTGCACCAGGTGGAGGCTCAGCGGGTCCATGCCGCTGGCGGGCTCGTCGAGGATCAGCACCTGCGGGCGCGTCAGGACGGCCGCCGCGACCCCGAGCCGCTGGCGCATGCCGAGGCTGTAGACGCCCACCTTGCGGTCGGCGGCGTCATCGAGCTCCATCAGCCGCAGCACCTCGTCGATGCGCCCGGGCTCGACGCCGCCGGCGAGGTCGGCGTGCAGGCGCAGGTTGGCGCGGCCGGTCAGGTAGGGGTAGAAGGCGGCGGGCGCCTCGACGACCGCGCCGAGCTCGCGCCGCACGGCGGGGTGCTGATGCGGGTCCTTGCCGAGGATGCGCACCTGCCCGCTGGTGGGGAACGCCAGGCCCGCCACCAGCCGGATGACGGTGGTCTTGCCGGCACCGTTGGGGCCCACCAGGGCGTAGACCTCGCCTGGGTTCACCCGGAACGTGAAGTCGCGCACCACCGAGCGGGTGCCGTAGGTCTTGGTCAGTGCATCGGTCGCGATCGCGGGGGTAGACATGCGCCTCCTCGCGGGAGTCTACGTGGCGCCCGGGGGCGGAGCGATAACATTCTTCATCCGCCCGCCGGCCGCCGTTCGGTAGGGGGGCCGTTGCCCGCGAGCTCGTTGCGCTCCTCCATCAGCCGGTCGAGGACGTGGTCGATGCAGCGCTCCACCGCCTTGTCGAAGTCGCTCGCCTCGATCACGCGCACGCCGTGGCGCTGCGCCTGCTCCAGCAGGTACTCCTGGATGATGCGGATCTCGGCGAAGTGGTCGAGGTAGTTCTGCTGCGCCCGCTGCTTGCCGGTCTGCCCCTCGCGCGCGGCGAAGTGCTTGAGGTGGTCCTCCTCGTCGTCGACGCTCAGCACGATGGGGATCACGGTGGCGCCCTCCACGTCGCGCGTGGGCGGCACCCCCGGCACCAGCTGCACCCCCTCCATCACGATCGAGGTCGCCTCGTAGACGTTGCGCTCCACGATGGCCGTGAGGGCGGGCTTGAGCTGGTTCACCTGCGCCAGGAAGCCGCGCAGCACCCGCATGCGCTCGGGCTGAGCCGACTGCAGTTCGGCCGGCAGCAGCTCGGCGCGCCACGCCTCGTAGGTGGAGGCGTGCAGGATGGGGCTCAGCTCAGGGCCGATCAGCGAGCGCAGCGCCTGGCGCACGCTGTCGGTCGACACCACGCGCGGGATGCCCAGGCGGTAGCCCACCTCGCTGGCGAGCGCCGACTTGCCGGCGCCCGGCGCGCCGCCGAACAGCACCACCAGCGGCTTCTCGCGCCGCCGCGCCTGGCGCATCATCAGGTAGCGCTGGGCGTACTCCTCCCCCGCCTCGCGCTCGAGCAGCCGCGCCACCTGCGCGCGCACCTCGTCGCGCGGCACCACGGCGGCGTCGGTGGCGTACAGCGCCGTCTCGACGCGCTTGGCGAGGTTGTGCGACAGCTCCGGCGACAGCCCGATCGCCATCAGCGACTGCGCCAGGATGCCGCGCGAGTACGGCAGCGTGGCGCCGCCGGGCTCGGTCACGCGCAGCTCGAACGACGACGAGGTGAGCATCTCGTAGCGCAGGCGCACGTCGCGGCCGAAGCGCCCCTCGAGGATCAGCGCGACGCGCCGCGCCAGCTCGTCGCGGTCGATGCGGTCGAGGCCGTCGCTGCGGATGCCCTGCTCGACCTGCAGCGCCACCACGTGCGCCTCCTTGAAGTCGAGGCCGACCTTCTCGAGGGACGACACCAGGCGCCGGCGCGTGAGCGGCTCGCCCTCCTCGCCCACCAGCAGCGGCACGAACGGCGGCGTCTGGCGGCGGAAGCGCTCGACGACCTCGGCGCTGACGCGCTTGGCGAGCGAGGCGGTGAGCAGCTCCATCAGCTCGTCGAGGCGCACCTCCCTGGCGGGCAGCTGCCGCAGGTGCTTCTCGACGTCGCGCGCCAGCGCCATGGCGTCGTCGGTGGGCACGCCGGCGCTCTGCAGCGCCTCCACCACCGAGCCGGCGCTGTAGGCGTAGCGCTCCGCGCCGCGGACGATTGTCAGCTCCTTGAGCTTCACGGCGTCGCCCCCGCGGGGCGGCCGCGCGCGGGTGCGGGCGGGCGTGCCGGGGGCCTCGTCCTCATCTGGGCTCGAACGGGTCGCTGGCGCCCGCCTCCCCGGCTTCGTCCGCGCCCGGCGCGGACGCCGCCTCCAGCAGGTCGCGCACCACGTTGCCGGTGAAGCCCCAGATGAGGTACTCGCCCCAGGGGTAGGAGTAGAGCAGCCGCCGGTAGCGCTTCAGCTCGGCCACGCGCGTGTCGGGCTCGATGGCGGCAAGCTCGGCCAGCGGCACGCTGAACACGGTGTCGACCTCGGCGGTGTTGAGCTCGAGCGGCTGCGGCCACGGCACGCGCGCCACGAACGGCGTGGCGACGTAGCCGGCCGGCGAGGGGTGGTCGGACAGCCGCCCCAGCACCTGCTCGGGGGTGACCACCAGCCCCACCTCCTCCTGCGTCTCGCGCAGCGCCGCTTCCAGGTGGCTCTCGCCGGGGTCGAGGCGCCCGCCGGGGAAGGCGATCTCGCCCGCGTGGCTCTTCAGCGCCGCGGCGCGCACGGTGAACAGCACCTCGACGCCCCCGGGGGCGTCGAGCAGCGGCACCAGCACGGCGGCGCGCCGGAACCCCTCGATCTCCATGCGCCGGGGCGCGTGGGCGGCGAGGCGGCGGGCGAGCTCGTCGAAGCGCGTGGCGGCCGAGCTCACCACCGCTCGGCGCCCCCGCGCCTTCGGTGACGTTGCGAGAGCGAGCGTGGCAGCATGCGCCCCATGGTACCAGGGGCGCACGCGGCGGCCCGACGTGCAAGACGCCGCGGGCGCCCGGCGCGCGCCGGGCGGACCGGGGTCAGGCGGGCCGCCGCGGGCTCACGAACGCCCAGTGCCGCCCGGTACGGCCGGCGTCGCGGCGGTAGCTGTAGAAGCGCTCGGGCTCGCAGTGGGTGCAGAGGCCCAGGTCGTGGACGTGCCCGGGCGCCACCCCCTCGCGCGCCAGGAGCCAGCGGTTGGCGGCCGCGATGTCGAGGCGGTAGCGGCCCGGCTCGGCGTCGGGCCAGGCCACCGCCGCCGGGAAGCCGGCGTCGGCGAAGCGCTCCACCACCTCCGGGCCGACCTGGTAGCAGGCGCCCGCCACGGCCGGGCCGAACGCCACGCGCAGCTCCTCGGGGCGGGCGCCGTAGCGCGCGCGCAGCTCGCCCACCACCCGGGCCGCCAGGCCCTTGACCGTGCCGCGCCAGCCGCAGTGGGCGGCACCCACCGCGCCGCTGGCGGGGTCGAGGAACAGCACCGGCAGGCAGTCGGCGACGCTCACCACCAGCAGGGTGTCGGGGTCGTCGGTGACGGCGGCGTCGGCCTCCTCCTCGAACCAGCTGGGCGCCCCGGCGAGCACGCGGTCGCCGTGGACCTGGTCGAAGGCGCACACCTGCGCGCGCGCGAAGCCGAGCTCGGCCAGCAGCAGGTCGCGGTTCTCCTCCACCTGCGCGCGCTCGTCGCCGGAGCTGAGCCCCAGGTTGAGGCTGGCGAACGGCCCGCCGCTGACGCCGCCCGCGCGGGTGGTGAAGCCGTGCACCACGGGCAGGCCCGCCGTGAGGTAGCGCGCGCTATCAGCCTGCGCGGTCCGCCCCGCCGGGTCGGCGCGGCTCACGCCCGGTCGGCCTCGTCGGGCAGGCGCTCGCCGGCGCGCACCGGCACCGCCAGGCGGTTCTGCGGCGGCGGGAACGGGCAGCTGTAGCCCTCGGCGTAAGCGCAGTACGGGTGGTAGGCGAAGTTGAAGTCGAGGAGCACGCGCCCGGGCGCCACCACCTGCGCGTCGAGGTAGCGGCCGGCGCCGTACGTCTCGGAGCCGGAGGTGGCATCGGCGAACGGCAGGAACAGGCGCGGGCCCTCCGGGGCGTCGGTGGGGGCGAACAGCGTGAGGCTCAGCGCCTGCCCCTCCAGCTCGAAGCGCGCCACGCCGTAGACCAGGTAGAGGCGCTCGTCGCCGGAGCTGGTGCCGAGCAGCACCGTCTCGGGCCCGGCGGGACGCTCCACGTCGACCTCGACGCGCAGCTCGGGCCGCTCGGGGTAGTAGGCGAGGCCCTCGAAGCCGGGCGTGCCGTAGAGCGGCGAGCCGCGGTTCTCCTTCAGGAAGCGGTCCTTCTCGGCGCGCCAGCGCGCCAGCTCGCTCGCGCGCGGCAGCTCCGCGGCCATCAGTAGTTCCTCGCCGTGACGCTCAGGTCGGTGGCCGCGAGCAGCCACTCGGTGACGGCGTGGACGCAGCCGCGCGTGGTGGGCGTGATCAGCGGGTCGCCGAACGACTCGAGGCGCACGATCACCTCGTCGGGGGTGCGCTGCTGCGCCAAAACCAGCAGCTGCTGGCGCAGGTCGGGCTCCTCCACGGTGGCGCGCACCAGCCAGCGGCCGGCGCCGTCCTCGCCGCCGAGCACGGCGGCCAGCTCGTGCAGGATCACGTGGCCTTCGGCGTAACGGTCCACGCGCTTGTCGAACGGCGCCTTGGCGGGCAGGGTGCCGCGCAGTAGGGCATGGGGCATGATGGTCGGCCTTTCCCAGGGGTCGATGGCAGGGGCCGGCACGGCGTTGCGGCGGAACACCACGTAGTGCAGCGGCTTGCCCTGCTCGCGCCACTTGAGCGCGTACTTGGTCTCGAACACGTCGGGCGGCGCCGGCGGTCGCAGCGTGTCGTACAGGCCCGAGGCCGCTCCCTCGGCGA
>Ga0079224_100007772_pt1 | contig 14434 bp, 12 predicted proteins | sample Stecom2015_FD_80414 | JGI IMG/M metagenome (GOLD analysis project Ga0079224, IMG submission 80414) | Agricultural soil microbial communities from Utah to study Nitrogen management - Steer compost 2015 | ecosystem: Environmental > Terrestrial > Soil > Agricultural land | place: USA: Utah...
CCGGTGGTGACCTTCTCGTGGTGGCCGTCGCCGAAGCCCAGGTCGATGCGCAGCCACAGCGCGCGGCCGCGGAACACCTCCGGCCAGCGCTGCAGCAGCTCGCAGTTGTCCACGGTCACCGTGATGCCGCGCTCGAAGGCCTGCACGTACTCGTCGATCGGCGCGAAGCTCGGGGTGAACAGTACGCGCGACGGATCGAGGCCGGGCACGCTGTCGAACACGTGCCCCACCTCGCCCAGCGACACGCACTCCAGGCCGAAGCCCTCGGCCGCGAGCGCGCGCAGGATGGCCGGGTGCGAGTTGGCCTTGATCGCGTAGTAGCGCCGGTCGACCGCCTCCACGCCCAGCAGCTGGCGCGCGCGTTCGCGCACCGTCGGCAGGTGGTAGACGTAGCGCGGGGTACCTTCCGCCGCCAGCGCCAGCAGCCGCTCGCGCGCGCCGCGCCACCACGGCTCCGGGCGTGGCCGCACGGTGCCCAGGATGTCCTTCCAGCGCGGCCCGAACACGCTGGTCTCGTACACCGGCATCGCGCCCGAGTCGATCAGCTCGGCGTGCAGCAGCGGCAGCAGGCCGTCGGCATCGGCCTCGTCGATCACGAAGGTCAGGTTGAGGTCGTTGGACGACTGCGAGATCAGGTGCACGCGCTCGCGGCCGAAGGTCGCCCACACGTCCGACAGCTTGTGCAGCAGCGAGCGCATGCCCAGGCCCACCAGCGTGATCGCCGCGCAGGGCGCGATCACCTTGACCCGGCAGATCCGGGCCAGGTCCTCGGATAGGCGTTCGAGCACGTCGGTGCTGACCAGGTTCTCGCTCGGGTCGAGCGAGACGGTGACGTTGGTCTCGGCCGAGCCGATCAGGTCCACCGACAGCCCGTGGCGGCGGAAGCGCTCGAAGATGTCGGCCAGGAAGCCCACCGACTGCCACATGCCCACCGTTTCCATCGATACCAGCACGATGCCGTTGCGGCGGCTGATCGCCTTGACCCCGGGCACGTGCGCGGCATCGGCGTCGATGCGCGTGCCCGGCAGCTCGGGGCGGGTGGTGTCGAGGATCGCCATCGGCACGCCGCTGACCCGGCACGGGCCCAGCGAGCGCGGATGCAGGACCTTGGCGCCGGTGGTCGCGATCTCCTGTGCCTCGGCATAGTCCAGGCGGGTGAGCAGGCGTGCGTCGGGCACCTCGCGCGGATTGGCGGTGAACATGCCCGGCACGTCGGTCCAGATCTCCACCCCGCGAGCGCGCAGCAGGCCGCCGAACAGCGCCGCCGAGGTGTCCGACCCACCGCGGCCGAGCACCGCGGTGCCGCCGTCGCCGTGGCGGGCGATGAAGCCCTGGGTCAGCAGCAGGCGCGCCGGCTGCGCGGAAAAGCGCGCGCGCCAGTCGTCGTCGGCCTCGCGCCGGCACGACACCGACAGGCGCTTGCCCCAGTCGCTCTGGTTGGGCAGCTCGATGGCGTCGAGCCAGTCGCGCGCGTCGGTCCAGCCGAAATCCAGCCCCTGCGAACGCAGGTAGGCCGCGCCCAGGGTCGAGGACAGCAGCTCGCCCTGGGCCAGCACCTCCGCCTGCCAGTCGAGCGTGCGGCCGGGCGCGCGCGGATCGCCGGCGACCAGCGCGGCCAGGGCGTTGAGGCGCTCGCCCAGCACGGCGTCCGCATCCAGGCCGAGCTCGCGCACGAAGTCGCGATGGCGCGCGACCAGGGCCTCGACCCGCGCCGCGCCATCGTCGGCGCCGCCCGCGATCGCGGTCAGTTCATTGGTCACACCTGAAAGCGCCGACACCACCACCAGGGCGCGGCCGCCGCAGTCGTCGGCGCGTTTGCACGCCAGACGGCCGATGGTGTCCCAGCGATGGCGTTGCGACACCGACGTGCCGCCGAACTTGAGCACGACCCAGGGCGTGCCGATCGGGGAAGAGGGCATGGAAGTGGCAGGAATCCGGCGATACGGGCGGGAGCATCCGCGGTGCGGATGCGCAGCGCGGGATTCTAACCGGATCGCCGCACGCGGGCGCCGCCGCGCGATCGCGGCCATGACGGGTGGGCTGCGGACGCAGATTGATAAGCTGCCCTGCCCCATCGCCCGCGAGTGCACATGTCCCGACGTTACCTGCAGCTCGACGTGTTCGCCGACCGGCCCGGAGTGGGCAATCCGCTGGCCGTGGTCCTGGACGCAGAGGGACTGGACGAAACCAGCATGCAGGCGATCGCGCGCTGGACGCGGCTGCCGGAGACGACCTTCGTGTTTCCGGCCACGTCGCCCGAGGCCAGCTACGGCCTGCGCATGTTCAGCCCGCAGCGCGAGGTGCCGTTCGCCGGCCACCCGAGCGTGGGGACCGCGCACGCCGTGCTCGAGGCGGCCCTGGCGCAGCCGCGCGACGGACTGCTGGTCCAGGAGGGCGTGGCCGGCAGGCTGCCGCTGCGCGTGCGCGGCAGCGGCGCCACGCGCACGATCGCGGTGCGCACCCCGCGCTCGCGGGCGGCGGAGATCGCCGACCCGGGCGACCCCAGGCTGGCCGATGCGCTGGCCGGGCTGGCGCGCGGCGCCCTTCCGCCGGCGCTGATGGAGGGCGGTCGGCGCTGGTGGCTGGCCGAGCTGGCGGACGAGGCGACGCTGCGTGGCGCCAGTCCGGACTGGGACGCGATCGAACGCCTGGCGCGCGGGACCGGCAGCATGGGCCTGTGCGTGTACGCGCGCAGCCAGGCTTCCGCGCACGACCTGGCCGTGCGCGCCTGGGTGGGCGCCGCGGGATGTTTCGAGGACGCCGCCTCCGGGGCGGCCAACGCGACCCTGGCCGCTTGGCTGGCCTCGCGCGACGCCCTGCCCGGGCGCGATGGCCGCTACCGCATCAGCCAGGGCCGCGAGGTGGGCTTCGACGCCTGCATCGAACTGGAAGTGGATCAGGCCGGCGACGTCTGGTCGGGCGGCCGGGTACAGACCGTGGTGACGGGAACGATCGACTGGACGCCACGCGGCTGACGCCCGTAGGAGCGACTTCGGCCGCGAGGGGTACCGGCCGGCGTCGCTACTGCAGTCGCGGTCGCGGCTGAAGCCGCTCCCACGGAAGATCGTGCGCTTGCCGGCTACTCGGCGCGCACGTCCACCCGCACCCGGATGCGATCGCCCGGATGGTGGTCGGTGCGGGTGACGTATTCGCGGCCGGCGTATTCGTAGGTCACGTCGTAGGCCACCACGGCCCGGCCGTCGCGATCGCTGCCGCGGCTGGCGTACCCGCCGTATCCACCGCGCTGGGGTTCGGGATCGCACACGGTGACGGTGGCCTCGCGCGCGCGGCGCTGGTCGTAGATCCTGCCTCCGGCGGCGCTGCCGACGACGGTGCCGACCGCGGTCCCGATCACCTGTCCGCTGCCATCGCCGATGCGGCTGCCCAGGACCGCGCCGGCGATGCCGCCGAGCACGCTGGCCACCAGGCGACCGTTTCCGTCGCGGCGCGGCTGGCCATAGCCATCAGGGCCGCCGCGGTAGTCGCCGCCACGGGCGTAGGGATCGCCGCCATACGGATCGCCGTAGCGGTCGCCATACGGATCCTGGGTCACGTAGCCGTCGCGGCGGACCCGGCAATCGCGGCGGTCGTGGACCGGCTGGCCACGATCATCGAACACCGGGTCCACCCGCAGCACGCGCGCCCAGTCGTAGGCCGGCTGCGGATCGGACCCGCGCCAGGGGCCCGCGCGGTCATCGACCGCGCCGCGGTGGCTGTAGTCGCCGTAGGGCGCCGGCCCGTAGCGGCTGTCATCGGCCTGTGCCAATGCGGCCCCCGTCGCCAGCAGCAGCGGCGCGAGCACGAGCGCGGTGGCAAGACGGATCCCCTGGAGTTTCATCGGCACGATTCCGGCGCGTGGACGGGGCGCGCCCATCCAAGCTAGGCACCGATGGCTAACGCCCGCCTGAACCCGGCGCCTTCCCCGACTGCGCGCGAGGCGCCGTTCAAGGTGACGACAGCCAGGCCAGCACCTGGCCCGCGCAGTGCGCCGCACCGCGCCCGAGCAGTGGACCAACGTGGCTGACCGCGCTGGCGCGCAGCAGCGAGGCCCGGTGGTCGCTGGCCAGGGCCGCGGTCAGCGCGGGCGGGACGTCGTCGTCCACCATCGAGGCCACGTACAGCGCCGGACAGGCGGGCGCGGGCACCTGCCGCCCCGCGTAGGCTTCGCGCATCGCGCGGCCGCTTGCGTCGCGCCAGTTGCGGAAGGCGAACAGGGCGGTCGCCTCGTCGGCGTCGGGCAGCGCGCGCCGGGTGCCGGTCAGGCGCGCGTCGCGCTGCCAGGGGATCACGTCGGGCCAGTCGCGCCGCGGCAGCTGTGCATGCCAGGGCGACGGCGGCAGCGGGTTGACCAGCACCAGGGCATCGGCGTCGCCGGCGCACTCCAGTGCCAGCAGCCCGCCCAGGCTGGCGCCGACCAGCGCGCGCGGGCGCGGCAGCGCCACCAGCGCCGCACGCACCTGGGCGACGTAGTCGTCCAGGCCGGTCGCCGCCAGCCCGCCTTCACTGGCCTGCAGGTCGGGCGCGACCGCACGCACGCGGCCGGCCTCGAATACGCCCGCCCAGATGTTCCATTCCCAGCCGCCTCCCCCGCCTCCGTGCACCATCAGCGCCGAACCGATACGGCTACCCAAGCAGCTCCGCCTCCAGCGTGATCGGCACCGCACTCAACGCCTTGGACACCGGGCAGTTCTGCTTGGCATCGTCGGCGATCGCGCGGAAGGTCTTCTCGTCCAGGCCCGGCACCCTCGCCTTCATGCCCAGGCGGATGGCGCTCAGGGTCGGGCCGCCTTCCATCGACAGGTCGACCTCGGCGCTGCCCTCGAGCAGCTCGGGCGGGTGGCCGGCCTCGCTGAGCTTGGCCGACAGCGCCATGGTGAAGCAGCCCACGTGCGCGGCCGCGATCAGTTCCTCCGGGTTGGTGCCCGTCTCGTCGCCGAAGCGGCTGTTGAACCCGTAGCGGGTGCCGGCGAGCAGGCCGCTCGCCGGGGTGTCGAGCGTGCCCTTGCCGGTCTTGAGGTCGCCTTCCCAGCGTGCGCTGGCCTTGCGTGAGATGCCCATCGTGTCGCTCCTGTCGCGGGTGATCCGGAAAGCCTAGGGACTATGGCGTTACTTCCGCGTGCGTACCCTGGGACATGCTGCGACGCAACGCGCCCGCGCCGCGACGACGCGATAAGGTGACCGCCCGCCATGACGCCCCTCGAGCGAACGCTCGCACGGCAGCGTTTCTCCTCACGCGGACTGCCATGACGGCCGCACGCGGATCCGGTCGCGGATCCGGGCCGCCACGCCCGGCCGCGGCACGGGTCTCCCCATACACGCCGGCCATCGGCCGGTCCGACAGGGAGGAACGGCCCCATGCCCCATTCGACTCCGCAGATCCGGAACGTGGCCCTGGCAGGCCACCCCGGCGCCGGCAAGACCACCATGTTCGAAGCCCTGCTGCATGCCGGCGGCGCACTGCAGACGGCAGGCACGGTCGAACGCGGCAACACCGTGTCCGACTTCGATCCGGTGGAGAGACAGCGCGGACACTCGATCGATGCCGCTATCGCCAGCCTCGACCAGGGCACCGGCGAAGGCGCGATCCACCTCAACCTGGTCGACCTGCCCGGCTATCCCGATTTCCGCGGCCCGGCGCTGGCGGCGCTGGCCGCGGTCGACACGGCCCTGGTGGTGGTCGATGCCGTCGCCGGGGTCGAGCACGGCACCCGGCGGATGATGGAACGGGCGCGCGAACGCGGGCTGTGCCGGGCGATCGCGATCAACCGCATCGATGCCGAAGGCGCCGATCCGGGGCGGGCCCTCGACCAGCTGCGCGATGTCTTCGGCAGCTGCGTGCTGCCGCTCAACCTGCCCGCCGACGGCGGCACCAGGGTGGTCGACTGCTTCGGCCGGGCCGGTGGCAGCGCGCCCGATGAAAGCAGCGACCTGGGGCCGGTGGCCGACTGGCACCAGCGCATCCTCGACCAGGTGGTCGAGATCAACGAGGCAGTGATGGACCGCTACCTGGACCTGGGCGAATCCGGACTGACCGGCACCGAGCTGCACGACGCCTTCGAGCAGTGCCTGCGCGAGGGCCACCTGGTGCCGGTGTGCTTCGTGTCGGCGCGCACCGGCACCGGCGTGCGCGAACTGCTGGACGTGGCCGCGCGCCTGTTCCCGCACCCGGGCGAAGCCAACCCGCCGCCGTTCGTGAAAGGCTCCGGCGAGGCCGCGCAGCCGTTCGCGACCCGGCCCGATCCGGACGCGCACGTGGTCGCCGACGTGTTCCGGATCGTGCACGACCCGTTCGTCGGCAAGCTCGGCGTGTTCCGCGTCCACCAGGGCACGGTGCGGCGCGACAGCCAGCTGTTCGTGGACGACGGGCGCAAGCCGTTCAAGGTCGGGCACCTGTTCCGGCTGCAGGGCAAGGACCATGTCGAGGTGGACCAGGCGGTGCCGGGCGACATCGCAGCCGTGGCCAAGGTCGAGGACCTGCATTTCGACGCGGTGCTGCACGACAGCCATGACGAGGACCACATCCACCTCGCGCCGACAGCCTTCCCGGCACCCATGTTCGGGCTGGCGGTCGAGGCCGGCAGCAAGGGCCAGGAGCAGAAGCTGGCCACCGCCCTGCAGCGGCTGGCCGACGAGGACCCGTGCTTCCAGGTCGAGCACGAGGACGAGACCAACGAGACCGTGGTGCGTGGTCTATCCGACCTGCACCTGCGGGTGCAGGTCGACCGGCTGCGCGACCGCTTCGGGCTCGAGGTGCGCACCCGGCCGCCGCGCATCGCCTACCGCGAGACCATCTCCACGCCGGCCGAGGGCCACTACCGCCACCGCAAGCAGACCGGCGGCGCAGGCCAGTTCGGCGAGGTGTTCCTGCGGGTCGAGCCGCTGCCGCGCGGGGCGGGCTTCGAGTTCGTCGACCAGGTCAAGGGCGGGGTGATCCCGGCCCAGTTCCTGCCGGCGGTGGAGAAAGGCGTGCGCCAGGCGCTGCGATCGGGCGCGGTGGCCGGCTATCCGATCCAGGACCTGCGGGTGACCGTCTACGACGGCAAGCACCATCCGGTCGACAGCAAGGAAGTGGCCTTCGCGGTCGCCGGGCGCAAGGCGTTCCTGGACGCGGTGGAGCGCGCGCAGCCGCAGGTGCTCGAGCCGGTCGTGGACCTGGAGGTGCACGCGCCGGAGTCGCACATGGGCGACATCAGCGGTGGGCTGGCGGCCAAGCGCGCGCGCATCAACGGCACCGACGCCAACGGCAACGGCGAGATCGTCATCACCGCGCAGGTACCGCTGTCGGAGCTGGAGGGGTATGCGGCCGAACTCAAGTCGGCGACCTCCGGGCGCGGCCGCTACGCGCTCGATTTCAGCCACTACGAGCCGGTGCCGCCGCAGGTGCAACAGGCGCTGGTGGCGGCGTGGCGGCCGGGGCCAGAGGACGAATGAGGCGCCCGCCGCGCGCATGAGCCCGGGCCTGGCTGCCGCGCTCGCGGACGCGACCCTCGCCCTGCACGCGGGCGTGGTGGCGTTCGTGGTGCTGGTCGCGTTCGCGATCCCGATCGGCGCCCGGCTCGGCTGGCGCTGGGTGCGCGGCGTCGCGCTGCGGACCACGCACCTGGCGCTGATGCTGGTGATCGCGATGCAGGCCTGGCTGGGCCGGCCGTGTCCGCTCACCACCTGGGAACAAGCGCTTCGAACCCGTGCAGGACAGGATACTTACGGCGACTCCTTCATCCAGTACTGGCTGTCGCGGCTGATCTTCTTCGACGCCCCGTGGTGGCTGTTCGTGCTGGCCTATACCGCCTTCGCCGCCCTCGTGGCGGCCTGCTGGTGGCGCTGGCCGCCCCGACGGCGCGGGAGGCCGCGGGCTTGAGGCGGAGGCGAACGGGCGCTGTTTTTTCGCGTTTTCCTATTGGCGGCGGGTTATGGATGTCCTACATTGCGCCTGCCGGCATGTTCGGCCACGACAATACGCAGACCACAGACACTGACGAGGGAACACAAAACCCATGGCAAAGAAGAAGGCCACGACCAAGAAGGCAGCCCCGAAGAAGGCCGCCAAGCCTGCCGCGCCGAAGGCGATCAAGGAGCCGTTGAACAAGTCGGCCCTGGTGGCCCACATCGCCAACGCCACCGAAGTCGCCGCGAAGGACATCCGCGCCGTGCTGAGTGCGCTCGAGGGTGCGATCCACGGCTCGCTCAACAAGAAGGGCGCGGGCAGCTTCACGCTGCCGGGCGTGGCCAAGTTCACCGCGGTGAGCGTGGCGGCCAAGCCCCGCCGCAAGGGCATCAACCCGTTCACCAAGGAAGAGCAGTGGTTCGCCGCCAAGCCCGCCTCGGTGAAGGTGAAGGTGCGCCCGCTCAAGAAGCTCAAGGACGCTGCCGCCTGACCGCGGCGCCAACCTGGAGCATGACGGACGGGACGGCACTGCCGTCCCGTTCCGTTTTCCGGCCCCGCTGGATGGCGGTCGGTCCGGGCTTCGGCGGACGCCAGTACACGGCCCGCCGGCCGGTCTGTCCGGCGGCCCTGCTGCCGGTGGCCGTGGCCTCCGATGATCGACGCGTCGACAGCACGCAGCCGCTGCGCGTTCCGGGCCGGCCAGCGGGGCCGCGTCGACGCGCTGGCGGCGCGGCAGTAGCATGACCGGGTCCGGCCAATGCCTGGGGTCGTCGCGATGGACAAGCGGTTCTGGATCTGCGGCGCGGTGGTGTCCTTTGCCGCGCTGGTGCTGACCTTCGTGGTCCACGCCTTCCTGCTGGGCGGGCATTACGTGGAGCTGGGCACGATGTACCGCGACGCCGACGACGGGGCGCGCCGCTTCGGCTGGCTGCTGTTCGCACACGCGCTGCTCGGCTATGCGATGACCTGGGTGTTCGCACGTGGCTTCGACACGGGCCGCTCCACGGCGGGACAGGGCCTGCGCTTCGGCCTGGCGATGGCGCTGTTCGGGCCGGTGCCGGCGATCGGACTGCAGTACGCGATGCAGCCCGTGCCGGGCGGGCTGATCGTGCGCCAGGCGGTGCTGGCCATCGCGGCCATGCTGCTGCTGGGCATGCTCCTGGCCTGGCTGCAGCCGCGGCGCCAGGCACTGCGCGAGCCACGCTGACGCGATGCATGCAGGCTGGCGGGCACACTGCGCCCTGCCTCCGCACACGTCCCGTCCCGTGATGTTCCACCGCCCGCGCCACACCGCTGCTGCCACTGCACGATGCCTGTGCCTGGCCATGCTTGCCGCACTCGCCGCCTGCGCCGAACCCGAGCACGACGAGGGCGGGCAGGTCACGGTCGAAGCGCCGCTGCCCGCTCCCCGCCAGCCCGGCGGCGCGATCACCGACATGCCCGAGGCGCCTGGCCCTGGCGAGGTACCGCTGGGCGGCTCCCCGCCGCCACCGCCGCCGGCCGAGCTGCCGGTCGACGCGTTCGGCCTGCCTCCGCTGGAAGAGAATCCGGAAGCGGGGCTGGGTGCTCCGGCCGACACCCCGGATATGCCGCTCCAGGCGATCCCGGACGCATCGGCGCCCCGGGATCCTCGCGACGTGCTGCGTCGCTATTACGCCGCGATCAACGCGCGCGATTTCGCGCGCGCGCAGGCCGCCTGGGCGGAAGGCCAGGGCGCCGGGCAGTCGCCGGCGGAGTTCGCGGCCGGTTTCGCCGATGCCGCCGCAATCGAAGTCACCGTCGGCGAGCCGCACCCGGCCGGAGGAGCCGCGGGCTCGGTGCAGGTGGAGGTGCCGGTCACCGTGACCACCACCCGCGCCGACGGCAGCGTGCGGCACCAGGCCGGGCGCTACACGCTGCGCCGCTCGCAGGCGGACGGCGCGACCGCCGCGCAGCGCGCCTGGCGCATCGTCGCGATCGACCTGCGCGATGCCGTGAACCCCAGCCCCTGATCCGCCGGGCGGCACCGGGCGCGCCGCGCATTACAGCTCGAAGCGGTAGGCGAGCTTGACCAGCAGCTGTTCGTCGTCGCGCAGGTCGAAGCTGTCCAGCAGCGCGTTGTCCACGCCGTCGGCGATCGCCCTGCGATCGAATCCGCCGCGGCCATAGACCACGTACAGGTGCGACAGGGGCGCAAGCTCGTAGCGGTATCGGATCTGGAAGGCGAGGTTGCGCACGCTGAAATCCTCGACCGGATCGGAGACCGCGACCGGATGCCCGGACGGATCGAAGCGCCAGGCCTGGCGCAGGCGCGCGTCGATGCCGATCGCCTGCAGCTTGACCCGCAGCTCCTGCCGGCCATCGATCGTCCAGTCCAGGCCCGCCAGCAGCTTGGCTTCCCTGCCGTCGAAGCCGCCCACCAGGTTGCCGCTGTCGGCGCCCTGCCAGATCAGCCAGTCCGGCCGCTGCACCAGGGCGGCGCCGGCGTTGAGGCTGAAGGCGTCGGTGACGAAATAGGTCGCGCCATACCACAGCGCGCTGCCCAGCCTGCGGTTGCCCGCCAGCCCGCCGCCGAACAGCTCGAATTCCACGTCGTGGGCCCAGCGCCCCTTGCGCGGCCGCTCGAACTCGTAATAGGCGTTGAAGTTCGCCGGCAGGCGGACGTTGCCGCGCCCGCGCAGCAACGTATCGCTGACGCCGGCGCTGTTGATGTTGACCTGGGCGAAGGCGCTGCTGCCGTCGCGCAACTGCGCCTCGCGGCTGATGCGCAGCTGGTCGTTGAGGCGGTCGCCGTGGTTGTTGTAGTTGCCGCTCACCCGCGCGCGCCAGTCGACCGATGCGGCGCGGGACTGCTCCGGCAGGTCGGTGAAGCGGCGCGAGACCTGCCAGTGCAGGTAGTTGACGCTGTTGCGAGCCAGGTAGCCGGCGTCGTTGATCTCCAGCTCGTCGCCGAAGTGCATCGCGATCCACTGCTGGCGCCAGCCGCGCTCCATCTCGTAGTCGGCCCACAGCGTGGCTCCGAGGTCGCTGCTGCGGGTGCCCTGGTGGTCGATCCGGCTGCCGAACACGCGGCTGCGCAGGTTCCAGCGCGGGGTCGGCCGCCAATTGTGGTCGACCCCCAGCACCGTGGCCTCGCGCCCGAGGAAGGGCCGATCCACCTGGGTCAGCATCATCCCGAGGTTCTGGTCGCGGAAGTCGCGCACCAGGCGCAGCGCCTGGAAGCTGCGCCCCGCCCCGCCCGCTTCCTCGGCCGCGAACAGGCCGTACTTGAGGTCGCCGAGGCTGCCGTTGAGCTTGAGCGCGGCGGCGATGTCGCTGGCGCCGCCGCCGTGGTCGGCCGGTCCGCCGATGCGGCGGGTGTAGAGCAGCTGGCTGAAATCCGACGGCGTGGTGTATTCGAAGATGCCCTGGTTCTCGGTGAAGAACGGGCGCTTGTCGCTGACGAAGGTTTCGGTGGCGCTGAAGTTGACCACCAGGTCGTCGCTCTCGACCTGGCCGAAGTCCGGGTTGATCGTGGCCGAGAGCTGGAACCGGCCGCTGGGCTTCCAGAACAGGTCCGCGCCGGCGTTGCCGTGCCCGCTGCCGCCAACCCGGTCGTACAGGCCCGAGACGTAGGGGGTGAACGCGAGCAGCGACTGGTCGTAGCCGGGCACGACCAGGGGCGCGAATTCGGACAGGTAGCGCGAGCGCTCGAAGCTGGCCGCGGGCCAGGCCATGCGCTCGCCGGTGGAACCGATCACCCGCGCCAGGTAGAGCTTGAGCGTCCGCTCGCCGTCCGCCACCGGCTGCATCGGCGCGGTGTGCCAGGGCACCAGGATCTCCACGCTCCAGCCGGCGTCGTCCTCGCTGACCGCCTGCCGCCAGAGTCCATCCCAGTCGGAACTGAACTGGTTTTCGTTGGTGATGATCTCGTCGGCCATGCCACCGGTGGAGCTGACCGTGAACGCGTACCCGGTGCGCCCGCCGCCGTCGAAGTCGACGAACACGTTGACCCGGTCGACCTGCTCCTGGAAGTCGCGGCGCACCTTCTGCCGGGTGCGCGGCACCTGCGGCGGCTGCTCGTTGCGGAAGGCGACCGCCAGGCCCTCCGGGGTCGCCTTGACCCAGGCCTCGGTGCGCAGCGACCCGGGCTCGCCGGTCAGCGGCTGCACCTTGCGGAAGTCGACGATGTGGCGGGCACCGGCCCATTCCCCGGCGTCGATGCGCCCGTCGATCTCCACGGCCGCGGCCGGGGCGGCCAATGCCCACAGCACACACCCCGCCAGGATCGGATTGCTGCGCCCCACGCGATGCCCCTCGACACGTCAGCGGCACAGGCTAGGGACGCGCCGCCGGCGCGGCGCGTCCCATCGGTCATGGCAGGTCCGTCCGTCGCGCCCGGCGGCGGCGGGCGCCCTCAGCGCTTGGGCTGGAGCATCGTCCCGGTGCAGTTCTTCGACCCGCAGCGGCAGGCCCACAGCTTCTTGAGCTTGGCCGTGTGCGGCTCGTCGAGGACGATGCCGTAGTTGTAGGTCAGCTCCTCGCCGGCGCGGATGTCGCGCAGCGCGAGGATGTACACCTTGTCCTTGTGGCGTCGGTCCTTGTGGTCTTCCTCGACCTCGGACTCGCAGTTCGGATCGCAGCTGTGGTTCATCCAGCGGGCGATGTTGCCGTCCACGTTGGCGTCGATCACGTACTCGTCGTTGAGCGTGAACAGGAAGGTGTGCCCGTTCTCGTCCTCGTCGCCGTACTCCTCGTCCACCTCGTCGTGGGTCCGCAGCGCGCCCTTGTAGCGGATGATGCGCTCGCCCTTCCTGATCGCCTCGGTGGCGAACACGCCGTTGCCGTGGATCGGCGACAGGCGGGCTTCGATCTTCTTGACCTTTTTCTTCTTCGACATCTCGGATGCATCGGCCACGGGAGGCGGCATTGTGGCATGCGGCGGCACGCAAGGCCCCACCGCCCCGGACGGCGCCGGATGCGGTCCGGGCGCGCTCCCATGCTCGCGCCACCACGCGGCCACCGCCGCGTGCGCCCGCACTTGCTGGCAGCGTGATCCACGGGGGGCGAACCGCGGGATAAACGCGGGCACGCCGTGGATTGAGGCGCGGCAGCCGAAAGAGTACAATTTTGGTCCCCTTTTCGAGAACCGTTCGCATCCGTGCTCCGCGTCACCCGCCTGACCGATTACGCGACCGTCGTGATGACCGTCCTGGCCTCGCAGCCGGAGGTCGTGCTGAGCGCGGCCGAGCTGGCCGAGCGCGCCGGCCTGGAAGGGCCGACGGTGAGCAAGCTGCTCAAGCCGCTGGCCCAGGCCGGGCTGGTGGAGGGCTTCCGCGGCGTGCGCGGCGGCTATCGCCTGACCCGGCCGGCGACCGCGATCACCCTGTTCGACATCGTCGAGGCGATGGAAGGCCCGCTGGCGATGACCGAATGCAGCCTGGACGACGGTGAATGCGGCATCTCCGACCAGTGCGGCGCGCGCGCCAACTGGCGCCGGATCAACGACGTGGTCGCCGGGGCGCTGCGCGGCGTGAGCCTTGCGCAGATGCTCGACGACCTTCCCCCCCCACCCCCGCCGGCGCGGCGCATCGCCGCGCGCCTGGCCAACGCCTAGCGGCCCGCCGCGACCGCGCATCCCCTTCCCCGAGGCAGCCCATGGCCACCGAAACCGCAGATCCCGTCGTCGAACGCCCGCTCCAGAACGAGGCGATCCATGAACAGCTCGGCCGTCGCTACGAAGCCGGCTTCGTCACCGACATCGAATCCGAATCGTTGCCGCCCGGCCTCGACGAGGACACCATCCGCGCGCTCTCGGCCAAGAAGGACGAACCCGAGTGGATGACCCAGTGGCGCCTGGCCGCCTACCGCCACTGGCTGACCATGCCGGTGCCCGACTGGGCCAAGCTGAAGATCGCCCCCATCGACTTCCAGGCCATCAGCTACTACTCCGCGCCCAAGGGCCCGAAGTACAAGTCCTTCGACGAGGTGCCGCAGGAACTGCTCGACACCTACGACAAGCTGGGCGTGCCGCTGCACGAGCGCGCGCGCCTGGCCGGCGTGGCGGTGGACGCGGTGTTCGACTCGGTCTCGGTCGGGACCACGTTCCAGAAGGAGCTGCAGGAAAAGGGCGTGATCTTCTGCTCGATGTCCGAGGCCATCCAGGACCACCCTGAGCTGGTCAGGCAGTACCTGGGCACGGTGGTGCCGGTGGGCGACAACTACTTCGCCGCGCTCAACTCGGCGGTGTTCTCCGACGGCTCGTTCGTGTTCATTCCCAAGGGCGTGCGCTGCCCGATGGAGCTGTCGACCTACTTCCGCATCAACGCCGGCCACACCGGGCAGTTCGAGCGCACCCTGATCATCTGCGAGGACCGCGGCCACGTCTCCTACCTGGAAGGCTGCACCGCGCCGATGCGCGACGAGAACCAGCTGCACGCGGCGGTGGTCGAGCTGGTGGCGCTGGAAGATGCCGAGATCAAGTACTCGACGGTGCAGAACTGGTACCCGGGCGACGAGAACGGCGTCGGCGGCATCTACAACTTCGTGACCAAGCGCGCCGAATGCCGCGGCGCGCGCAGCAAGGTGGTC
>Ga0079224_100007775_pt1 | contig 14433 bp, 17 predicted proteins | sample Stecom2015_FD_80414 | JGI IMG/M metagenome (GOLD analysis project Ga0079224, IMG submission 80414) | Agricultural soil microbial communities from Utah to study Nitrogen management - Steer compost 2015 | ecosystem: Environmental > Terrestrial > Soil > Agricultural land | place: USA: Utah...
CTAGGGTCGGATAGGAGGCTCGGGTTCTTGATGTCCTGCCCAAGCCCCATGCCCCAAGCCCCACACCCTTCTTAAAGTGTCCCCTCCAGCGCAAACTGCTTCCGGCCTTGCGAGTCGACGGGGAGAATTTGCAGCTGTTGCGCCAGGCCGCGCGGCGCATCGGGCCGTGCTGTGACGAGCCCGCTGATCAAATACGATCGGTCGCGCTTGAGCTCGATCGTGCCTGCGACTTGCAGCGGTCCGTCGAGGTCGGTGAGCGCGCCTACGAGCACGTCATCGGCGGGTTGCGTATTCGGCGCGGGCAACGTGATCTTGTAACTGCCGGATAGGGGCGAGCGTTGCGTCGTGCTCTCGAGATTCAGGATGTCTGCAGTGCCGCTGGCGCGAATCGGCCATCCCTCATCCAGCACGAGCTCGGAGAAGCGTAGGTTCACCGTTGCGTTCCAACCTGGGGGCGCGATCCCGCTCAATGCAGCAAGCGGCACGGAAGCGGTGAGATTCGAGAAGCGAATCGAACCGGGCGCAAAATCGACTTGCGACTCCAGAAACCCCTCCGTGCGTGTGACTTCGACGTCGGCGCGAATCTTCGCCACGAGGAGCGCGAGCGCGTGTAGGTCCCACTTCACGCTGCCGACGTTTACGCCCTGAATCTGCAGCACTTGCGCACGGCCTTTCCAGGCGGTGCCTTCTACGCCCGCCGCAGTGACGCCGGCGTCGCGAAATTGCCCGAGCAAGACGGATGCGGGAAACGTCACGATCGCGAACACCGCGTACGCAACGAGACCGAGCACGATCAACCAGCGCGGCTTCATCGGGAAAGCCGCTTCATCCGGCAGCGCGGTTCAGAACCAGGCTCGCATTCACGAAGCCGGGCTCGGACGTGCGATCGATCGACGCCGACTCGATGCTCACCGCGTGGCCTTGCTGCAAGTTCGCGAGACATAACACGAGCTTGTCGAACTCCGCGCGCTCGAGGCGGACGCGGATCCCAGTGGCGCCGTTCGGTGTCTGCCCGGTGAGCGCGGAGCTCAAACCGCACTCGCGCGCGGTGCGATCCACGAGCACGACGAGCGATTCGTTCGCGGGAGCGACGACCGCCATCGGCGCGTTCTGCGACAACGCGATCACATCGCCCGCGACGCTACGCATCCAAGCTAGATCAGCCTGCTTCTTCGCCACGCGCTGCTCTTGAGCGGCGACGGCGGCGTAGAAGGGCTCCAACACGAACAAGTACAGAACCGTGACGACGACGATGACAGCGCCGCCGGCGACCATCCACCGTTCGCGGCGCTGCAGCCCATAAAACCAGCTCTTGATGTTTTGCATCGTGTTCGCTCAGGCGCCGGTCGAGGTGAACTGCAGTCGACCTTCGAACTTCGATTCGCGCGGGCTCGCGGATTGGATCTTGGCGTCGAGTCCTTTCTCCGTGGCGACTTGCCTGATGCGATCGAGCGCGTCGACGGATGGCGCGAGCAGTCGCACGTCCGTCGTGTTGTTCCTGTACGCGATCGCCTCGACCGTCGTATCGGGCGTTTGCGCCAATGCGTCGCTGAGCGCAGCGAGCGTGACCATCATGCCGCTCGCCGGAGCCGTCCCGCGCAGCTGATTCAAACGCATTTCGATTTGTCTACGCGCTTGCAGCGGCTCCGGCACCGGTGCGCCGGGCATGGCCTGCTGAAAGAAGTGCGTAATCTGCGCATCGAGCGCGCTTTCGACTTGTTTGTAATGCCAGTACTGCCAACCCTTGAGACCGAAATGCAGCACCACGAATAGCCCCGCGAGCACGGCGGCGTAGCGCCAGGGCGCGAACGAAATGTTCAGCTTGCGTTTGACTGCATAGGGACCTTGCAGCAGGTTGACTGGCGACGAGCTCGCCACATTCGCGGCCAAGATCGGCAGCGGCCCGTCGGGCAGCAGCTTCAGCTGCAGACTCGCGGTGAACTCGCGCAGTCCTTCGAGCAGATCGCGCTCGCGTTCGTAATCGGCTTCCGAGACATAGATCGTGACGTGCTCGCGCGCTTCGTCGCCAGCCGCGAGCGCAAGCTGCAGCGCTTCGATGAGCGGCTCGACTTCGAGCACCGCGCCTTGGCCGGTCTCGCGCCGCACGTAGACGCGGCCCTCATCGATGATGAGCGTGACGCTGTTCGGGGTGACAGGGAGCGCGGACGTTTCCGCATGGATGGCATCGACTCGCAGGCCCGCGGCAGTCAACATGTCCTGCCACTCTTGCATGCGCGCGTGCGCGACGACTGTCACCGGCGTGCCCGGACGGCCATTGCGTTTGCCTAACGCGAAATGCAGGTCCTCGACATCCGCTGCAAGCTGTTCTTCGAGCGCGAACGGGACGATTTGCGCGAGCTTGGCGCCGCTCTTGAGCGGTAGCACGGGTTCCGCGAGCAGCACATCGGTGCTGGGCACGAGCAAAATGACTCGCTTCCCGCCCGTGTGCATCGCCGCTTCCGCGAGCGTTCCGCTTTGCACGGCTCCGAGGCGAGCACCGTGACCGTCGACGGCGAGCCATTGGCAGTGGGCGGCCGCGGCCGAACCCGCAGTCGGGTTCAAACGGATCACCAGGAGTTCCGCCATTAAGCTGTCCCGAAGCTTCTTAGAATGGGGCGCACCAGATGCGTCCTGTCGGTGCGATACAACAGACTGTACAGCGTGAACTGCGTAGTGCCAATAGTGACCCAGACGGTGGAGCGGAAGTAATTGCTCTTCTCGTCGACGACTCTGCCCTGAATCAACTCGGTTCGTTCATCGTTGCTCAACGCAGTTGCGAATTCCTGCAGCGTTGGATGGCAGCGCTCTTTGCGCAGGTCGGCGACGTTGTCGCGCCCGAGCGTGAATTGGCGTTGCCCCGCGACGAGCGAGTCGAGTACCTCGGGCGAGGCGGTACATAGATTGATGGGCGTTCCGAGCGGTAGTGCCGTGATATACGGCTCGAGCCTGCGGTAGCGATCGAGTCCGAACTCGGCCAGGGCGAGCAATTCGCTCGTACGCGTGATGGGCATCTCGGCGGTTCGATAGGCAGGCGTCTCGCTCGTGTACACGGAATCTTCCGCGCCGTCGGGGAAGCTCGCCTGCCCGTCGTTGTCGATCCAATCGGCAATCAAGCCCGCCCATTTCGTCTCGAGCTCCAACATCTCGAGCAAACGCTCGAATCTACGAATCGCGAGCGGATCCGGCTGTAGCTGATTGCCCTGTCGCACGACTAGGCTGTTGACGTTGAAGCGTCCCTGCATGTCCTCGAGATAACCGGCCACTTCGCCGCCCTCGATTGGTATCGGCGGAATCGGTGTTGCCCATTCCTCGGCCAGATGATCTTGCCGTTGCCGTCCGTCCTCTATCGCATCCCGACGCAGCGTGTCGGCCGCCCAAGCTTCCGCGCCGACCGCGACTTGAAAACCCTGATCGAGCGCGTAGCGAGTCGCGGTGCGTCGTTGATCCATGAAGCCGTTGAAACCTACGTTGACGGCGAGAATCGTTGCAAGCGCAACGATGAGTACGGCGGTGATGAGCGCGACGCCCCGCTGTCTGCTCGGGGGGCAGGGGGTAGGGGACAGGGGATAGAGACGCGCGCCGCCGCGGCGCACCGCTTCCGGCTGTGGACTGTGGAGCGTAGCCTGTGGACCGATAAGGCTCATCCTGCGACCTCCACGAGCCGCTTGATCTCGCCCCAGTCTTCGAGCTCCAGCGTGATTTCGACGGCGGTTGGCCGAAAGCGCTGCGCGTCCGGCGCGGAGTAGCCGAGCGGCGGCCACTGCTCGTGCCAGCGTCCATTGCTATCCATGAAGCGGAATTCGACTCGCTCCACCTTATCGACGAGCACGGTGCTCACGGGCTCACCGCTGAGCGTGCGGTCGAGCACGTACCAGTATTCGCGGCGCAGCCGACCTTCTTCGTCGATGCGGTAGGCCACGCGCTGCAACGTGGAGCGGGGCACGCCGGCTGGATTCGACCATCCCGAGTGAGTGAGCTCGGCGAGTAGCTGCGAGCGGGCGTCGGCACGCAGCGCAGGTTGATACGACTCGCCAAGCGGCTCTCGCACCGGACGCGGCTCGAGCGTGGCGAAATCTTGCACCATGCGTTGCACGGCGGCCTGTACGGCACGCGAGCGAGCGTTGTTCGATTCGAGAATTTGGCTTTGCGTAACCAATTCGTTGTACCCGCCCATCGCCATGGCGCCGACGAGCACGAAGATGGCGACGGCGATCAGGATCTCGAGGAGCGTGAAGCCGCGATGGAGCGATGGACGCATGGACATCACGGCTACTCCCCGCCGCCCGCGTCATCGGAAGGCGGCTGCGCCTCTTGATCCTGCGAGTCCAAGGGCGCATCGCCGGGGGGCGGTTCCTCTCCCGGTTGCCGATCCCGATCGCGGTCGCGGCCTGGCGGACCAACCTCGGGTGCAAGCCCGTCCCAGTCGATGAGCACACTGCCGGGTGGCGCGATCGCCGCGCCGTAGAAACCGGTAATCGAAGCCATCGACGAACCGTCGGGTGCATCGGCGGGACGGACCGAGATATCGATTCGGCGCATCGATTCGATCGGTGTCTGAGTGACGGTCATCGTCCAGCGCCACTCGCGGCCGGCCATCTCCACCTCGTCGGAAGTCTCATCGATCGGAGGCGGCGTTCGCTGGAGCCGCGTCTCGGTGAGTTGGTTCAGTGCGACCCAATGGGCAATCGTCTTGTCGCGCAAGTAAGTGCTGTTGCTCGCCGTTTGGCTGACAGCCTGAATGACCGCCATCATGCCGAGCGCGACGATGACGAGCGCGGCGAGAACCTCGATGAGCGTAAAGCCGTTCTGTTTGGCCGGCTGGCCGCTCGCGCGCATCCCTGCGCTCCGCGCCACTCGCACATTGCCTGGGCAGCATCGGCCGTGGGCTGTGGCCAGAGTGCGCGCGAGCGCGTGCTCCCTCTGGCGAGTGGCGAGCTGCGAGTCGTTCCTGTGTCGATGAGGCACGCTCATGTGTCGTCCTCCTCATCGATCGGGACGAGCGTTTGCGCAACCGCGATCCACTCGCGATTCTCGCGGCGACGCTCCACGCGCAGGTCGTTGTCCGGAAGTGAGACGACTCGCCATAGTGCTTCCGCGCCGTCGCGCTCGATTTGCAGCTCGAAGGGAACGATCTCACCGCTCGACATCACGATGATCTGCGGAGGGCGGTCATCGAGCTTGTCGCGCGCCTCATCCTGCTCTTGCTCTTCGTCTTTCTCTGCGAAGGTCCGCTCGGGTAACTGCGGCTGCAAGACGATCTCGCGAGATTCGAGCCAGACGCGGAATCGAAGACCTTCCGACAGCTCGCGCCGCTCGTACAACACGTCGTTCTCGATGGGCAGCCAGATATTGCGGCGCGGATCGAAGCGCAGAAACTCATACGCGGAGCTGGCAACGAATACGCCGATATCGATGCCCTGGAGCTCCGCCTCCTCGCGGGCTTGCCGCAGCAAAGCCCAGAAGCGTCGCGATTCGTCCTCCGTCTCGCGATCCCGTCCGAGCAGGTTGATGGACAACGTGACCGCTGACACGACGACGCCGATGATCACGACGACGACGAGCAACTCGATCAGTGTGAATCCGAAGGAGCGACTCCCACGCTTGGAAGAGACGCTCGAGAGTTGCCTGAACATCGCCGGGAGCTTCCTGCGGTCGCTTCCTCGTCGCGGCCGCGATGGCGGTCGTCAGTCGTTCATGTTCCAGTTGCCGATGTCCGCGTTCGGCCCTTCGCCGCCGTCCTGCCCGTCGGCGCCGCGCGTATAGAGATCGAAATCTCTGCGATGCTGACCCGGGCTGACATAAACGTAGTCGTTGCCCCAGGGATCCTTGCGCAGGCCGTCGATGTACCCGCCTTCTCTCCAATTGCGTACCGAGGAGTCGTTGGGCTGAACGACGAGGGCTTGCAGTCCTTGCTCCGTGGTCGGGTATCGATAGTTGTCCATGTAGTAGAACTTGAGCGCCGTCTCGTACGCCTGAATGTCCTGCTTCGCCTTCGCGATCTGCGCATCTCCGAGACGATCCATGACGCGCGGCGCGACGATGGCCGCGAGCAATCCGAGGATCACGACCACGACCATGATCTCGATCAGCGTGAAGCCCTCGAAGCGGCGAGAGATTCGCGATCGGGCGGGGCGCTGAAAGAGAGCGAGTCGTTCCTGACGGTTCCGGGTGAGCGCTGTGGTTTCTGACATGATCGTCAATTCCTTACGCACTTGAGCGAAAATAACAGCTATCGGCGTTGCGCCGGATCATAACAAAGTGGAATTGCGCCTTGAGTGACGAGACTTCCCTCGCGCGAATCAGGGGTGACCTCATCTGGCTACACGGGCTCATCGCGCTCGCGATGATCGTTTTCGGGCTATTCGGCAAGCGTGCAGCGGAATCGTTCCGCTACGAGCGGGCGCTCGTGTTCGAAGGCGAACCCTGGCGGCTCCTCTCCGGACACTTCGTGCACGGCTCGCTTCAGCATCTTCTGTTGAATCTCGCCGGGCTCGCGGTGGTCACGGCGCTTTTTGCGAGAGAGTACTCGCTGCGCGGCTGGCTTCTCGTCATTGGCCTCAGTATCGCCGCGATCGACGTCGGATTTGTCTTAAATGAGCCACAACTGGCCTGGTACGTGGGCTACTCGGGTGTCCTGCACGGCGTGCTGGCAGCCGGCGCGATCGCGTGGTGGCGGCGCGGTCCCGATGCGCTGGCGCTCGCTTTGAGCGCCATTTTGGCGGGCAAGCTCGCTTGGGAGCAGTGGCACGGGGCCTTGCCGCTTTCGGGCGACCTGCCTGTCGTTGTAGATGCGCATCTATACGGGGCCGTTGGCGGCGCCCTCGCCGCGAGCATACTTTGGGCGCGGCGACAACCCTGGCTCTCCCGACATCGATCGTTATAATCCCGGCCCCTTCGGGATGCCCCGTCCATAAGTACCTAGCCAATCACCCATGTCCTTCGCCTTCGTCTTCCCCGGCCAGGGATCTCAATCGGTCGGCATGATGCGAGCGCTGGCGGCTGCCGAGCCCATCGTCGAGCAAACATTCGCGGAGGCCTCCGAGGTGCTCGGCTACGACCTCTGGAAGCTTTGCCAGGAGGGGCCGGAGGAGCAGCTCGGTGCGACCGAGCGCACGCAACCCGCGATGCTCACCGCAGGGGTCGCGACGTGGCGCGTTTGGCGGAAGCACGGCGGCGGCCTTCCTGCGGCGATGGCCGGACACAGTCTCGGCGAGTACTCGGCGCTCGTTTGTGCAGAAGCGCTCGACTTCCGCACGGCCGTCGACCTCGTTCGATTTCGCGGCGAGGCCATGCAAGCGGCAGTTCCGGTCGGGCAGGGTGCGATGGCCGCGATCCTCGGCTTGGAGGATGCGGACGTCGAGGCGGCATGCCGCGAAGCCGCTCACGGAGAGGTCGTCCAGGCCGCGAATTTCAACTCGCCGGGGCAAGTCGTGATCGCCGGTGCGGCCGCCGCGGTCGAACGGGCGATCGAGCTCTTGAAGGCGAGGGGCGCCAAGCGCGCGATCAAGCTGCCGGTGAGCGTGCCTTCGCATAGCGCGCTCATGCAACCTGCTGCTGAGCGGTTCGCGAAACACCTCGAAACGATCGAATTTCGAGCCGGAAACGTGCGAGACATTTATACGGTGGACGTGCGCAAGCACGGCGCCCCGAGCGACATTCGCCGCGCGCTCGTCGAACAATTGGTCAAACCCGTGCGATGGACGCAGACGATTCAGGCGATCGTCGCGAGCGGTGCACGCACGATCGTAGAGTGCGGGCCGGGCCGAGTGTTGACGGGCCTCAACCGTCGCATCGAAAAAAACAAGGAGATCGAGATGTTGGCGATCGAAGACGGTGATTCCTTGCAGCGCGCGTTGCAGGCGTGCGGGAGCGGGACATGAGCGAGTCGACGAGCGCATCGTTGTCGCAAGACATCGCGATCGTGACCGGTGCTTCACGAGGCATCGGTCGGGCGATCGCCAACGAGCTTGCGCGCCAGGGCGCGACAGTGATCGGCACCGCGACGAGCGATGCGGGTGCGCAGGGCATCAGCGCGTGGCTGCACGCCGCGGGGTACAAAGGTCGCGGAGCCGTGCTCAACGTCGCCGATGCCGATTCGATCGATGCCTTCTTGAAGGATGTGGAGAACAAAGAGGGCCCAGCGACGATCCTCGTCAATAATGCAGGAATTACACGCGATAACCTCCTGCTTCGCATGAAGGCGGAAGAGTGGGACGACATTCTCAATACCAACCTCACTTCCGTGTTTCGCCTGTCGAAAGGCGTGCTGCGGGGGATGATGAAGGCGCGGCGCGGTCGAATCATCAACATCGCATCGGTCGTCGGCGTGATGGGCAACGCCGGCCAGACCAACTACGCCGCCGCCAAAGCGGGCATCATCGGATTTACGAAATCGCTCGCCCGCGAGGTGGGTTCGCGCAACATCACGGCCAACGTCGTGGCGCCCGGGTTCATCTCGACGGACATGACCGCGCAGTTACCGGCCGAACAGCAACAACAACTCATTCAGCAAGTTGCGCTAGGCCGACTTGGCACGCCTGAAGACATCGCGCACGCGGTGGCTTTCTTGGCTTCCCCGTTGGCCGGATACATCACCGGCGAGACGCTTCACGTCAACGGCGGCATGTACATGGTGTGACCGAAGCGCCATGCGCCCGCAGGCAGCGGGAAGGGTCGGATGCGCCGTGCTGCGTACCACAAAATCCACGCCTCCGTTGCCTTATTGCGCATTCGGCTTTGACGCTTCAGGCACTTAACTTAGAATACGCCCCCCGTGCGACCCTCCCAACGAAATACAAGGGTCGGTCTTTGCGAAGGGTTCAGTAGCCTCACAGAGGACTCGTACACCAATGAGCAGTATCGAACAGCAGGTTAAAGCCATCGTCGCCGAGCAATTGGGGGTGAAAGAGGAAGAAGTCACCAACGACGCCTCCTTCGTCGACGACCTTGGCGCGGACTCGCTCGACACCGTCGAGCTGGTCATGGCGCTCGAGGAGGAGTTCGAAACGGAGATCCCGGATGAGGACGCCGAGAAGATTACGACCGTTCAGCAAGCCATCGACTACATCACCGAGCGCCGCAATCAGGCTTGATCCTGACGCGTGCTCGTCGAGCGGCCACGGAAGGCGGTTCGACATTCCGTGCGAGTTCCGCTTCCACTGCAATCAATGAGGTCAACGCTTGTCTAAGCGACGCGTCGTCGTGACTGGTCTCGGCATCGTCTCTCCTGTCGGCAGTACGATCGAGACCGCATGGAAAAATGTCCTGGCCGGCAAGAGCGGTATCGGCCCGATCACTCGTTTCGACGTAAGCGCGTTTCCGGTTCGCTTCGGCGGTGCGGTACAGGGATTCGAGGCCGAAAAGTATCTCTCCGCGAAGGATCTGCGGAAGATGGACCCCTTCATGCACTACGGTTTCGCGGCCGCGGCCGACGCGTTGAAGGATTCGGGCATTCAAGTCACGCAAGAGAATAGCCCGCGCATCGGCGTCGCGATGGGCGCCGGCATCGGCGGCCTCGACACGATCGAAGAGAATTATCAGAAGTACTCCGAGACGGGGAGCCCGAAGAAGATCTCGCCTTTCTTCGTGCCGGGCAGCATCATCAACATGATCTCGGGGCACGTTTCGATGCATTTCAAACTGACCGGTCCGAACATCGCGACGGTCACGGCTTGCACGACTTCCACGCACTCCATCGGTCTTGCGGCGCGGCTCGTGCAATACGGCGATGCGGACGTGATGATCGCCGGCGGCGGCGAAATGGCGACGACGCCGCTCGGACTGGGCAGCTTCTGCCAGGCACGCGCACTTTCTCAGCGCAACGACGACCCGCAGGCGGCGAGCCGCCCCTGGGACAAAGATCGCGACGGGTTCGTGCTGTCCGACGGCGCGGGCGCGGTCGTGCTTGAGGAGTACGAGCACGCGAAGAAGCGCGGGGCCCGAATCTACGCGGAGCTCGTCGGCTTCGGTATGAGCGGCGATGCGCACCACATCACCGCGCCCCCCGAGGACGGGGAAGGCGCGCGTCTTGCGATGGCGAACGCGCTGAGGGATGCATCACTCGCACCCGAGGACGTCCAATACCTCAATGCGCACGCGACGTCGACCGAGCTCGGCGATTTGGCCGAAACGATCGCGATCAAACGCACGTTCGGCGACCACGCCTACAAGCTCGCGGTCAGCTCGACGAAATCGATGACGGGCCACTTGCTCGGGGCGGCCGGCGCAGTGGAGGCGATCTTTTCGATTCTTGCGATTCGCGACCAGGTCGCACCGCCGACGATCAATCTGGACAATCCGGGCGAAGGCTGCGATCTCGATTACGTGCCGCACACGGCTCGTGAGATGCCGATCCGAGTGGTGCTTTCGAATTCCTTCGGATTCGGCGGAACGAACGGCAGCCTCATTTTCAGCGTGCCGCGGTAACGGGCTGCATCGATCTTCAGGCTGCCTGCACCCGACGTCGCATCCACTGAGCGCCTCGGCGACAATGGCTCTCGTATGAACGCGGAGCCGCTGACGATTCCAGTTCGGCTGCATCGCTCGATGTTGCTCGAGCTCCATGCAGCGTATCCCGACCGCTATCCCGCCTTATTCGAAAGCGCCGCGCGCGGCGAGCCGCTTGGACGATTCGACGTCCTGTTCGCTTTTCCGAGCGCGAAGCTGACGCTCGATGCGACCGGTAGGCTGCGCGGTGAGCCATCGGCGTTGACCATGCCCGCGTTCTTGGATGCGCTCGATGCATGGTGGATTCGCGAGCGCGCGCCCGAGTCGAATCTTCCTCTGCCATTTCGCGGCGGATGGCTCGTCTTCCTAGGCTACGAGCTTGCGGGAGAGATCGAGCCGCGGCTGCGCCTGCCGCGGCCGAATGCCGGTCCGATCGCGCAGGCAGTGCGAGTTCCTGCCGCGATCATCGTCGATCACGAAAATGACGAGGCTTGGATTCTCGTCGAGCCGCATGCTTCCGATTTGGCAGCGCGCATTCAGGCCGATCTTGCTTCGCTACAAGGCAAGTCGCGCGCTTTCGAAGGCGATCTCATCGAAGACGCCATTGCGGAAGACGAGCCGGCCGACTTCGTGTCGGCCGTGGAACGTGCGCTCGAATACATTGCGGCGGGCGACATCTACCAGGCCAATCTTTCGCGCGCGTGGCGCGCACGCGTGCAAGAGGGCGTCGAGGCCCATGACCTATATCGACGCTTGCGCGAGACGAATCCGGCGCCGTTCGCGGCACTCGCGCGGTTCGATGACTTGGCAATCGTCAGCTCTTCTCCCGAGCGCCTGGTGCGCGTGCATGGAGGCGTCGTTTCCACGCGCCCGATTGCCGGTACGCGTCCGCGCGGACAGAGCTCGCTCGACGACCGATCTTTGGCTCGCGAGCTGCGAGCGCATCCGAAGGAGCGCGCGGAGCACGTCATGCTCCTCGACCTGGAACGCAACGATCTCGGTCGAATCTGCGTTGCGGGCAGCGTGGAAGTAGACGAGTACATGGGGCTCGAAAGCTACGCGCACGTGCACCATATCGTGTCGAACGTGCGCGGACGAATTCGGCCCGACGTGACGCCGGGCGGCGTGCTGCGCGCCGTTTTTCCGGGCGGCACGATCACCGGATGCCCTAAAATCCGCTGCATGGAACTCATCGCCGAGCTCGAAGGCGAGGCTCGGGGTGCCTACACTGGCTCGATCGGTTATCTCAATCGAGATGGCACGATGGACATGAACATCCTCATCCGTTCGGTGGAGCTGCACGATCGAGCGCTGACGATTCGCGCGGGTGCCGGTATCGTTGCAGACTCCGTTGCACCGCGCGAGCTCGAGGAGACGCGCGCCAAGGCGCGCGGCGTGTTGCGCGCACTGTCGCCGAGGGTGTGTGTGTCATGACGCTGTCCGTGTTGGTCAACGGCAAACGGCCGCAGGATCTCGGGCACGCACTGCCGTTGAACGATCGCGGCTTTCAATATGGCGACGGCTTGTTCGAAACCGCACGCCTCGAACATGGCGTCGTACGCTTTTTGGACGCGCATCTGGAGCGGCTGCGTACGGGCTGCGTGCGCTTGGGGATCGTGCCGCCGGATGAAGCGACGCTGCGCGCCGAGATCGCCTCTGTGACCGAAAATCTGCGCAGCGCGGTCGTCAAGGTCATCGTATCGCGCGGCGTCGGGGCACGCGGCTATCGTCCGTCCGGCGATTTCGTTGCCACGCGTGTCGTCGCGTCCTATGTCGCGCCGGAGATCGAACCCGATCGTGCGCTGCAAGTTCGCTGGTGCGAAACGCGTCTCGGGCGTAACGAGCGTCTCGCCGGTATCAAGCACCTCAATCGATTGGAACAGGTGCTCGCGCAAGCGGAGTGGAGCGATCGATCGATCGACGAGGGACTCATGCTCGATACCGAGGGCGAGCTCGTTTGTGCGACCTCGGCGAATGTCTTCATCGTTCGCGAAGGGACTTTGCTCACGCCGGATCTGCGCTACTGCGGAGTGCGCGGCGTGATGCGCGCCCAGGTGCTGCTTGCCGCCAAGAAGCTCGGCATCGCAAGCCGCGAAGAGCCGCTGTGGCCGCACGACGTCGATGTCGCCGATGAAGTGTTCCTGACGAACGCGGTGCGCGGCATTCGTGCCGTCGGTGCGATCGGCGAGAAAGCATGGACGCGCCGCGCCGTCGCCGATGCGCTCAAGGCCGAGCTGAGGGCATGATGCGCGGATTGGTCATTCGTCTACAGAAGCAGCTATTCGGTCGTGCGGTCCTGCGCATCTTGCTTGCGGTTGCGGCGCTTGGCGTGGCAGGTGCGCTCGCGGGCGCTTGGTGGCTCGACCGATGGTTGGATGCGCCGATCCCCACGCTCGGCGAGACGCGTGTCTTCGAAATCGCGCGCGGCTCGAGTTTGACTGCGGTCGGTGCCTCGCTGCATCGAGCTGGTTTGATCGAACATCCTCGCGTTTGGATTGCCTGGGCGCGAGCAACGAATCGCTCGCAGGGTTTGAAGGCCGGCGAGTATGCGCTCGAACCGGGCCTCACGCCGCGCGGCCTGCTCGATCTATTGATCTCGGGACGCGTCCTTCTTCATAGCATCACATTCATCGAAGGCTCCACGTTTGCCGACATACGCAACGCCCTTGCGACGAACGATGCGGTGGCGTCGAGCATAGAAGAGCAAACCGACGAAGAGCTGATGACGGCGATCGGCGCGCCAGGGTTGCACCCCGAAGGGCAGTTCTTCCCGGACACCTATCATTTTCCGCGTGGGACCAGCGACAAGGAGATCCTTGCCATCGCACATCGCCGGATGCAGACGGAGTTGCAGAAGGCATGGGACGCGCGTCTTCCGGACTTGCCGCTCGCGAGCCCTTACGAGGCATTGATTTTGGCTTCGATCGTGGAGAAAGAAACGGCGCTCGACGCGGAGCGTCCGGCGGTCGCCGGTGTCTTCATCGAGCGGCTGCGTCGAGGGATGCGTCTGCAAACCGATCCCACCGTCATTTACGGGATGATGGATCGATACGATGGCAACATTCGTCGCGCAGATTTGCGCCGCGATACGCCGTACAACACATACACGCGCGCAGGTTTGCCCCCGACGCCGATTGCCATGCCGAGTCTCGACTCGTTGCGGGCCGCGACGCGACCCGAGGTCACCGGTGCGCTATTCTTCGTCGCGACGGGCGAGCCCGACGGCAGTCATTACTTTTCGAAAACACTCGCGGAGCATGAAGCCGCGGTCCAACGCTATTTGCGAAAGCTCCGTGAGCGGCAATGACACGCGGTAAGTTCATCACGATCGAGGGCGGCGAGGGCGTGGGGAAGTCCACGCAAATCGGCGCGCTGCGCGATTGGTTGAGCGAGCAGGGACTCGAGGTCGTGCTGACGCGAGAGCCGGGCGGGACGCCGCGTGCGGAGCGCATTCGGGAGATCTTGCTCGAGCAGAGCGAAGAGGCGATGCCTGCGAGCTGCGAGCTCTTGCTCATGTTCGCGGCGCGCTCGACCCACGTCGCGAACGTGATCGAGCCGGCGCTCGCACGCGGTGCCTGGGTCGTCTGCGATCGGTTCACCGATGCGACGTACGCGTATCAAGGCGGTGGACGCGGATTCGATGTCGAGCTCATCGCGACGCTGGAAGAGGCCGTGCTCGGATCCTTGCGGCCCGACCTCACGTTGCTACTCGATGCGCCGGTCGGAGTGGGGACGGCACGGGCCCGTTCACGAAACGAGGCGAGCGGACGCACGGACCGCTTCGAGCTCGAGCAAGGCGGCTTTTTCGAACGAGTGCGCGCGGCCTATCTCGCCCGCGCACGACAGGAGCCGGATCGGATCGCCGTCATCGATGCGACCGGGACACGGGACGAAGTCGCAGCGGCCATTCGCGCCGTCGTTAAAGCGCGAGCCCTGTAACGACCCGGGTGCGTCGGCGTCTCTGACTAACCGCTAACCGCTAACCGC
>Ga0079224_100007776_pt1 | contig 14432 bp, 20 predicted proteins | sample Stecom2015_FD_80414 | JGI IMG/M metagenome (GOLD analysis project Ga0079224, IMG submission 80414) | Agricultural soil microbial communities from Utah to study Nitrogen management - Steer compost 2015 | ecosystem: Environmental > Terrestrial > Soil > Agricultural land | place: USA: Utah...
AGAAGATGATGGGGGTGATATTCTTCACTATAAAATAGGTAACAAAAAATTTTCTAAACAAATTAAAGATTTAGCTAATGAGCTTATTTAATGTAAATGAATCTAACTACACAAAAGTTTATGGAGTAGATTCGCTTGGAAATGTAACATTTAAAGGAGAAGTAACTGTTCCTACTAAAAAAATTAGAGCTAAATGTTCTTTTCCTCATCGTAGGTATAATCCCAAACTAGATGTGTGCAAGAAGGCGATTAAAAATTTAAAAGCCTTTAAAATGTCTAAAAAGAACTTTAAACAAGAAAACTATAATGATCCCTTCAATGAGTTTTACAAACTCGTAGACAGAGAATTTATAGATAAAGTCGAAGAATCTAAAACAACAAACTAATGTCAACCGTTTATATCGTAGTAAATAAAGGACAAGTAACTAATGCTATGTCTTATACTAGAGGAGTAATTGTTAAAGTAATCGATTTAGATTGCTGTGAGGAGCCAGATGAATTTGAAAACCAAACTAATAAAATAAAAGAATTAACAAGAAATGATGATGTATATCGGTGTAGTTTAGAACAACAATAATATGACAACTGTGAATGGGAAAAGAGTGTGGGTGTACGATATTGAAGTATTATCTAACTTATTTACATATACAGGATTATCCTTAGACGGAGAGATAAAACAATTTGTCTTATTCGAAGATTCAAATATTAATGACATTAAAGCTCTATTAGATCACTTGTCTGATGAAGTGAGTGGTCTAATAGGGTTTAATAATATTAATTATGATTATCCTGTATTACACACAATAATAGAATCAAGAGGAAATATATCAACCTATGATATATATAATAGATCACAAGAAGTTATTAATACTGAATGGTCTTCTATAGCAGAATGGGATGTAATAATTCCACAATTAGATCTATTTAAAATTCATCATTTTGATAATAGAGCAAGATCTTGTTCATTAAAACAAGTAGCTATTGCTATTAATCACGATAGAGTACAAGATATGCCTATTAGTCATACAGATCATATAAAAGAACATCAGATAAAAGATATACTGGATTATAATCTCAATGATGTTATTATTACAAAAAAGTTTTATGATCTTACTAAAGACAAAATAGAGTTGCGCAAAGGACTTATTAAAAAATATAAAATCCCTTGTTTAAATTATTCAGATAGTAAGATTGGAGAACAATTAATACTAGATCTATATTGTAAAGCAGTAAAAAAAGATAAAAAAGACGTTCGTAAATGGAGAACAGTTAGAGAGTCTATTAATTTTGGAGATTGTATTTTTAATTATATTAAATTTGAATCCGAACAATTTAATAATTTCTTAGAAAAATTAAAACAAAAAGTTATTAGGTCTACAAAAGGAGCGTTTAGTAGATCTGTAATATATAAAGGATTTAGATTTGATTATGGTACTGGTGGATTACATGGTTGTATTAAACCAGGAATATATGAATCAGATGATGATCATGTTATTATTGATTCTGATGTTGCGTCACTATATCCTAGTATTGCAATACAAAATCAATTATATCCCAAGCATCTAGGAAAGATATTTTGTAGTGTTTATGAAAACGAAATTGTTCGTCCTCGATTAGAAGCAAAAAAACGAGGTGATAAAATTATGGCAGATGGATTTAAGCTTTCTGCCAATAGTGTCTACGGAAAAAGTAACGATAAATATTCTTTTTTACAAGATGCAGAATATACTATGAAAACTACTCTTAATGGCCAATTAATGCTGACTATGTTATCAGAAAAGCTTATGAACGCAATTCCTGAATTGCTTTTTATTCAAGCCAATACTGATGGAATAACTGTAAAAATACCAAAAAATAAACAAGATTTACATTATAAGATATGTAAAGAATGGGAAGAATTTACTAATCTTGTTCTTGAACATGCTTATTATGATAAAATGGTCATAAGAGATGTTAATAACTATGCTAGTCGTTATACGAATGGTAAAATTAAATATAAAGGAGCATTTGAAATTGACAAAGAATATCATAAAGATACATCTCATAAGATCATTCCTATTGCTTTATCAAAATATTTTTTTGAAGAAGTTCCCGTAGAAAAAACCATTAAAGAACATAGAAACATATATGATTTCTGTGGATGTCACAGAAGCAAAAAAGGCATATATTCTGAAACCAGAACATTAGGATATGATGTAAACGATAATCCTATTATTGTAGCAAATAAACAACAAAAAACTGTTAGATATTACGTATCTAATAGCAATACTACATTTTATAAAATATATGAATCTGGTAAAAGTGCTGGTACAGAAGAAGTTATTGAAAAAGGATATCATGTGACTATATTTAATGATTATATAAACAAAAAATGGGAGGATTATGACATAGATTACAGCTACTATATCAAGGAGTGTTATAAGATTATAAACATAATAAAACCTGCACAAATTCACTTATTTTAGTTATGAATAAAGAAGAAGAAGTTAAAGCAATTATTATTGATTGTTCTGATTTTTGGAAGAAGAAGGAGAACGACAAAAAAGAAAGCGTTCAAGAGGAGAATCCTAAGGAGTCTCAAGGGGATAAATAAATTAGAATATATTATGATAGCTGGTTTAGATGAATTAGAGATTGCAATACATCTCATTAAAACAGATAATCCTAATTTGAATTATCAAGAATTGAAAAAAGAAGTTAATCGACATTTTGGTTATGATAATGAAATAGAAGATTATTATCTTATATTTGAACCTACTATAGAAGAAGAATCCTTCGATCTACAATTACAATATCAAAATTTAGGGATATGAATGATTTAAATATAGACCTATTAAAAATGAATGAAATAAAATTATCAATAGATCAGGTCTTTATTTTACATTTATTAGATAATGGAATGAAACCTTTCATTTCAGAATACTTAAAAATACACGGTCCTATTTTTGATAAAGTTAGAATACAAGAACTTGTAAAAAGAGGATTCATAAAATTGAGAGTTCTTGCTTTTGTAAACTTCAGTGATTTATCTATAACAGAAGAAGGGAAAGCGGCATTAAGTGAAATTACTAATAACGATCCTCCGCAATTATTAAAATCAGAGGAAGAGCTTATTAAGGAGCTTGCCGATACTTATCCTAAAAAAGCAGGAATTAGAAAAGGTTTACAATCTAATAAAGATTCTTGGAGTAAAAAATATATTAAATTGCTCAAGAAAAATCCTGATCTAAGAGAAACAATTTTAAAATGTATAAAGGAAGAAGTAGAATATAGAACAAAAACCATGCAAATGGAGTTTATGCCAATGTTATCTACTTATATAAATCAGAGACGTTGGGAAATTTATGAAGAAGAATTAAAAAATAAACAGAAGAAGAAGGATAAAAGTGAAAGGGAAGTTTACGGAAATAAAATCTTCTAATTTAGAAGGGATACATATTTCAGAAGCTGTTGACAGATCCGTCGATTATATAAAAAGAAGAAAAGAAGGAGAACAATTAGGACTTTCTACAAGATGGAAAAAATTCAATAATATAATTGGAGGAGGTCTTGAATGGGGTTGTCAATACTGTCTTGCTGGTATTTCTGGAGGAGGTAAATCATCTGTTGCTAATATGTTAGAAACAGATCTGTTTGATTTAAATCCAGAACAAAAGTTTATAGTATTAAACTTTAATTTTGAAATGCCATCAAGAATGCAGATAACCAGAAAGTTTTCCTCTTTGGGTAAAATGACTGTTCATAAAATAAACAGCGTTGAAAGTCCTTTATCAGACTATGAGTTTGATCAAATTTTAAGATGGAAAGAAAAGCTCTCAAACTATAATATATTTTATTTTGATGTACCAGGAAACGTTTCTCAAATAAAAGAAACAGTATACGAATATCAAGAAAAATATCCTGATTATAAAATATTAAATATATTAGACCATAGTAGACTCATTACAAGAGATAGAGAAAGGGATGAATTTGAGGTAGTAGTAAATATTACTAAAATAGGAATGGAACTCAAAAAAGAACTTGAGTGCATGAATATATTTCTTTCTCAATTAAATGGTAATATTGAGAGCGAAAAAAGAATAACAAATCCTAGTCTACATTATCCTATTAGAACCGATATATATGGTAATGATGCTATGTATCAGTCGTGTGATAGTGTTTTTATTATGCATAGACCTAAAGTCCTTGGAATAGGACTATATGGGACAGAAGAAATAGAAACAGATGATTTAGTAGCATTCCATATATTAAAAAATAGAAATGGTGAAATAGGAATGATTAAGATGAAGGATATTCTTAAATATAATACAATTGAAGAGGAATAAAGTGAAGGAGAATAGATGAATACAATTGAATTACCTACTAGGGCAATAAAAGCCACAGAAGTAAATCCAAAAAGATTGGTAGTATATGCTAAACCTAAAACAGGAAAAACTACTGCTTTAGCTGGCTTAGAAAACAATCTAATTTTGGATTTGGAAGATGGAACTGATTATCTTGATGCGTTAAAAGTTAAGATAAGAAGCTTAGATGATTTGAAAGAAGTAGGGACTAAAATTAAGGAAGCAGGACATCCATATAAGTTTGTTTCCATAGACCCTGTAACTGTACTGGAAGATCTTGTAGGACCATTAGCTATTAAATTATATAGAGATACTCCTATGGGAGCTAAATTCTCTGGAGATAATATACTAAAACTGGCTAATGGAGCTGGATATTTATATCTTAGACAAGCATTCTTTCAAGTTTTAGATTATATTGATACATTTGCAAAATATATAATTCTGTCTGGTCATATTATTGATAAGAAGCTAGATGATAATGGATCAACAGTAAGTGCAGCAAATATAGATTTGACAGGTAAAATCAGAACTATGATTTGCTCAACAGCAGATGCCGTTGGATATATATATAGAAAAGAGGGTAAAACAATCATTAGTTTTATAAGTAATGATGAAATTACTTGTGGTGCTCGTTGTGAGCATTTAAGAAATCAAGAAATTGTTCTTGTAGAACAGTTGAATGATGGAAAATTTAAGTATAATTGGGATAAAATTTATAAATAAATAGTAATATGTCAAATTTAATTAATTTTAGTGGAGTAGGTCAACCAGAAGAACTTCCTCAAACAGAATATGTAAGGCCAGGAGTAGACAATTTTGTAATTGATAAAATTGAATACAATCAACCGATCAGAGAAGGAGGAAGCTCATCGTTAGATATCTTTTTCAAAAAAGAAAACAGTGATGCTAGTTTTAAAGAAAGATTTTATCTCTCTGAAAAAGCACTCCCTCGTCTTCAATATCTAAAGACTAAAGTTACAGGATCTCCGTTTGAAGGAGAACTATCAATTGAACAAATTAATAATTCTCTTGTAGGAAAAAGTGTACGTCTTATTGTAGATGGAAAAGAAGTAGAAGTAAATGGTAATTTAAGAACATATTGCCAGCTTAGATTTTCAGGTTTTGCTGAATCAATTAACGATAAGGAAAATTGGAAACTTACCAATGATATGGTAAGAATTGAAAAGTTGCAAGGAGGAAATAATTCTTCACCTGTAAATAATGAATCATCTAATGACGATGATCTTCCGTTCTAGTATTAGTTTGTTACGATTTATTTGGTTTAATTAGGCAATAAAGAGGGGGAGAGAAATCTCCTCCTTTTTTATTTTATAGTGAATGGGAAATGTGGTAATAGATTTTTCTAAAACAAAATTAAATATTAGTGAAATATTTAACAGAATAAATCAGTATGATGTTTATTGTAAATATCTAGGCTTCTCTCCTAAATTAGGGGTAGTATTTTCTTCTCCTTTTAGAAACGATAAAAATCCTAGCTTTTGTATATACCCTACTAAATCTGGAAATATAAGATATAAAGATTTTGGTACTGGAGAGAATGGATCTGTAACCGATTTTTTGAAAAAAATTCTAAATACTTCTTCATTATCTGATATAGAAATACAACTATCTAAAGACTTTGGATTAACAAGCAGAAGAAAGATAGTTAAAGATATAGCTAGCTTTGATAATTACAATTATAAAAACATAGAGAGACAAAGCAAATCAAACCTTTACTATAGAAGTAGATTATTTACAAATACTGATATAAAATATTGGAATTCTTATGGAGTATCTCTAGATACTTTAAATAAATTTGATATAAAGAGTTGTGATGAGCTATTAATACATTATAAAGATAGATGTAGAAGTTATAATTATACAGTAAATAATCCAATGTATATATTTATATTGGATAAAGGAACATTTAAAATATACAGACCTTATGGAAAAAGAGGAAAAGATAAATGGTTTTCTAATTGTTCTAGATATGATATTCAAGGACTAAAACATCTTCCAAGTAAAATAGATCAATGCATTATAACTAAATCAATGAAAGATATAGTAGTTCTTTATGAGTTAGGATATAACGCTATTGCTCCTCAAAGTGAAGGCTCATGGATGTCAAATAAACAGTTAGATTATATATATGCTATATCTAATCGCGATCCTATTGTATTTTATGATAATGATGAAGCGGGAATGAAAGCATCAGAAAAAATAGTAAAAAATTACAACATTAATAGAATATATATTCCAGAAAAATATATAGAATATAATATTAAAGACGTTTCTGATTTTGTTAAAAAATATGGAAAAAAAGAAACCAAAAAACTATTAAAAGAATTAATAAATTAAATATAATGTTCTATTCAAGAATTAGAAGCAGACACGATAGTCATGACGTACTTCGTAAAAATAAAGAATTGAGGTTCAAAGTACGAAGTGTCATTAGAATGGGATCTACTACAAGTAATAACGAGATATTTCATGATATTTTAAGGAGAGGAAGAAATGTTAAGTTTGTAGAAATTAATAATATTGAAGGCATTAAAATTAGTTCTGATAAATTTAAAACTAAAATTAAATTTGCCGAAGTAAACGTACCAACTCCTGAATTTTTTATCATAAATACTATTAGGCCCGACCATAATTATCTAAGTATAGTAAATTATGATAGAGATAACAATAATGATTTAATGACTAGTAACATCAATGATGTAAATATTGATAATATCATATATCCTATCATAGCTAAAAAAAGGGGAGGGTCTAGAGGAGAGGGTATGAAATTAATAAAATCTAGTGATGAATTTAGATCAATCATTAGTAATTTATTAGGATCTCAATATATATTTGAAAAATATTATAATTATAATAGAGAGTATAGATTACATGTAACTAAAGACGGTTGTTTTTATACCTGTAGAAAAATGTTAAGAAATGATGTTCCCGAAGAAGAACGTTGGTATAGAAATGATAATAATTGTGTGTGGATTAAAGAAGATAATGAATCTTTTGATAAACCAGGAAATTGGAACAGAATTGAAGAGGATTGTGTAAAGGCTTTAGGAGCTATAGGATTAGATTTTGCTGCTTTTGATGTAAAGGTTCAAAGCAGTAGAGGAGGAGAAAGAACTAATCCAAAATATGTAATCTTAGAGAGTAACTCAGCACCCTCTTTTGGAGAAGTTACAAAAGAAAAATATATTGGTGTATTAAACAAACTAATATCTCAAAAAATAGACGAAGAAAAATTTATAAATTTATGAAACTCATAAGGAAAATTAAAAATCTTAATAGCGTTATAAGAGTAGGAACTAAATTTAATAAAGAGAACCTGGAATTTATTGTTGTAGGAAGACAAGGAAAAAATAAATTTGTTTGTAAAGATATTAGAAATAATAGATTTAAAGCTTTTGATAAAAAATGTATAAAAGATTGTATAGCCTCTGTTTCTAATTCAAAAGGGTGGTCAGAGCTTCAAACAGCAGTTGACGCTTTGCATGCGCGGCACCCAAATGTTGAATCAAATACTCTCGATCAGGTGTTGCGCAATTTTAGGGAAGAAGATTGTGATGATTATCCCTATACTCTCGATCAGGCCTTATAGTATAATTAAACAATTAATGTATTAAAATAAAAGTTTATAATGATATTATTAATAATTCTATTATATCTAACTTTCAGTCTAGGAATTCTTATTATAAATAATAATAAATTCAATGTTCTTGGTTGTGGATTAGTTGGATACAGTGGAGATGTAGAATATGATAAAGACAAACTAGCAATTTTATTTCTTTATAATGAGTCAAGAGGTAAAGATAGTACGGGAATGTTTGATGGTACAAATATCATCAAAAGATTAGATCCTGTAAGTTTTAATTTTCTTGTAGATGATTATATTGATATAAAACCGTCTAAATTTGTAATAGGACATACTAGAGCCAAGACTCATGGAGCAATAAATATTAATAACTCACATCCTTTTATCTATAATGACACTATTATGGCTCATAATGGTACATTAAGTAATTGGACTAATTTAAAAGATTTACATGAAATAGAAGAAAATTTTGATGTAGATAGTCAAGTAATCTGTTATCTTCTTGATAAATATAAAAACGAAAAGGTTTTAACAGAAATTGTAGGAGCTGCTGCATTATTATATGCAAGAGCAAGTGCTCCTAATACATTATTTGTTTTTAGAACAGAAGAAAGACCCTTGTTTAGAGGTACTATTAAAGAAAATGGCACCACTAAAATGTATATTTCTTCTATTTCTTCTTCTTTGTCAGTGATCGGATGTTCTAATATTCAATCTTTTGATACCAATCGTCTCTACACGATTATTGATGGGAAAATTAAATCTACTAATAAGATCTCTGTAAATAACAAAAAGCTTCCTATAGTTGCTTTTGATTATTTAAGATCTAAATCTTCAATTAAATACAACGAGCACTTAATTAGTGTTAAAGAAGCTATTGATAATAGTAATAATGTAAAAGAATTAGAAGATTACAAAGATCCTATTAAAGAAGAAGGAATAAATAAATTTAAGAAAGAAAATGAAGAAAATAAAGAATTTATTCCTATTATCACGGACTCTCAAAAAGTAGGTATAAATTATATAACAGCCAGTAGAATAAAAAGTAGTGGAAAAATACAAAATGTATTAGATAAAGAAATAAATCAAGAAGAAACACTTACAGATAATGAAAATTATGATGATTCTTCTTATGATAATAATATAATAGATGACATTTTAGTCAATAAAGAACTCAATGAAATCATTTTAAGAAGTAATTCAAGCAAAGAAGTAAAAGAATATCTTCAATTACTGGCAAATATACGATCTGAAATATTTGATATTACAATTGAGTTATCGGATCTTGAAGGAAAAACTATTTTTGATTACGAAAACGCATGTAATGAATCAAAAGATAGATTAGATTTTATGTGTTCATATATTGATGAATTATTTTTAGAAATTTCTAAATCTTGCAAAAATGAACAAGAAGTTTGTTGATGAAATTGTAATTCCTGCACAAAAGAATAGAAAAAAAGCTCCAAAAGGATATATTACTTGTGAAGGCAATAAATACGTAAAAGCAGAATATGTAAAAACCGTCAAAGGAAAAAACTATTATGAAAAAGATTTAGTAGTAATAAATGATGATAATGGCAATTTATCATTACATTATAAATACGACGACCATATTAAAGAAGATGTATATACACCAGGAAATTATGTAGATATAAATAGATCTATTCCTGTTATTATGGGAATAGACGAACGTTCTTCAAAATATATATATGGATATACTTCATATTCCAATGAACATTTTGTGTTAGATGTAAGTGTGCTTTTCAGTAATTATGAAAGTAAAGAAAAATTTATTAAAGAAACAGTAAATCATCCTGTGTATGATATAAATAGTTATGTCTTAAGATACTATAATATTAAAGTAGCAACTGAATGTGGAGCAATCGAATGTTACAAAACTGGAAAAGTATATATAGGAGATAAAGAAGAAATAGAACGCCTTATTGCGAGTTCTGCTATTTCAAGATATGAAAGTTTTCGTTCTCAATATCGTGGTAACAATTCTATATCTTCTTCTTTTATTAAAACCGGAAACTTAAGATATAGTTTTGGAGTAGAAATAGAAACAGCAAATGGTGTAATTCCTAACTATATGAGACCACATCTTGATATTTCTTGTGAAAGAGACGGATCAGTTTCTGGGGGAGAATATATTACAGGGGTGTTAAGAGGAACAAAGGGAGCGAATCATTTAATGGTTATATGCGATCAATTATCTAAAAGATGCACCACAGATAAAAGATGTGGAGTGCATGTTCACATTGGAGACGCAAATTTTAATAAAGAATTTTCAATATATGCTGTAGTTCTTGCTGAAATGATAGAAGAAGACATATTTAGAATGCTTCCTAAATCAAGAAGAAACAATAGGTATTGTGAAAAATTAGGATTAAATGATGTTCTTCCTTCATATAAACGTCTATTTTCTGAAAGAAATCCTGGATCAATATCTAAATCTCATTATAAACAATTTATTGAAAATGAATTTAATGATTTATTTTATAAAATGTCTCATAATAAGATTATATCTGATCAATTTAATAGAAAAAAGACACATCCTTTAAATAGATATGTAGGGGGTCCTGGAACAGGATCATTTAGATATAAATGGATTAATTTAATTCCTTGTAATTTCTTAAGAATTAGGAGTAATGGAGGAGAACAAGATTACACTCTTGAATTTCGTTGCTTGGAAGGAAGAACTAATTTTAATGTAATTTTTCCTTGGATTTTAATTTGTATGGCCTTTGTAGCATTTGTAGAAAATTATAAACGTTTAATTTTAGAGGCGGTTATACAAGGTAAAAAAATAACATTAAAAGAAATAGTTTCTACTGTATATAATAAAGCAATTTTAGCAGATAAAACATCTCTTGCCCAAAAATTAGAATTATATATAGACAATAGATTTTCTAAATACTCTCCTAATAATGAATCTATTGCTCTTGAAGACTTACTTTAAATTTAATTAATAAATATGTGTATAATAATTGCAAAACATTCAGAAACCAAATTAGATAAAAGTTTTTTATTAAAAGGAATAGAACAATCTTGGAATACTAATAGTCATGGAGCAGGATATGCTATAAAATCTAAAGAAAGCAATACCATTTGGATTGATAAAGGATATTTTGATAAAGATCAATTTTTATCTAAAATGGAATCTGAAATCCAAGATGACGATGATTTTATTATCCATCTTAGATTAGCAACAAGTGGTAATAAAGACGATATAAATTGTCATCCTTTTATTATATCTACTAATGTTAAAGAATTAGAAACAGTAGAAGGACATACTAAGAAAGCTGTAATTGCTCATAATGGAGTAATTAGTGAATTTACTGATAGAAAATCTGATCATTCAGATACGTTCAGATTTGTTCAATATCAGCTTTCGATGTGGATCCCTAAATTTTATAGTTCGTTATTGAATAATATTGGACATAATAAATTTGCTGTATTAGATCCTAAAAAAGGACTATCTGTATATGGAAATTTTATAAGAGAAAGAGGAATATATTTTTCTAACGGAGGATATAAAAAATATTCCTATCCTTCTGTTTATGGTTATTCCGAAATATATCATTAAATAATATAACTGTTTATAAAGATGAGTGAAGGGGAAATAGTGGTAAAGATAAACAATTTTATTACTCATATAAAAATATCTAATTCACGAAGACCAAAGTACTATACTAAGTCAAAAATACCTAAAAGATTTCAAAATAATCCCACTTTTGACGATAAAGGTTATTTATTAGATGAAGAAGGAAAAAGAGTAATCAAAAATACAAGGTCTGTTGGAACCCCTGATTTATGGGCGATCAATGGACAAGCATTGTATTCTTCAATGCATCCTTTCAAAAGAAATACTATAGTTCGTAAATTGAAAAAATATTTTGAAGAACATCTAAAAAATGTTCCGAAAATACACACATATCCTATTTCAATAGAACTAGATGTATATAGATATCCTGGCTATTATGATCCACGCACTAATAAATGGATGCAGTCTTTCGATTTGGATAATTTTTGTTGGATTCTACTTAAAACTATTCAAGACGTTTTAACGGATTCAGAAAAACTTATAGATGATAATGTTAATTATGTTAATAGCATCAAATATAGATTTTATCCAATAAAGAAAAACAGCCCAAGAAAGCTTGTAGTGAGAATTAAAAATAGTGAGGAGAATAGAGATGTTGAATAGGATTGCTCTAATTGATGGAGATGTAATTGCTTTTAAGGTTGCTTTTGAAAAAAAGCAAGATGAAGAATCTATAGAAAAATATGGAGATCAAACATTAAGAACATTTGAAGATGTTAAAAGAGAACTTCATTATTTTCTAGGTTCTATTATAACAAATGTAGGAACATCTCATTATATTGGATTTTTAACAGGTAAAGGTAATTTTAGAAAAGAACTCGTTCCTAAAATATATAAAGCAAATAGAAAGGGAGTAGAATATCCTAAATTTTTATTTCCTTTAAAAAAGTATATGATAGAAGAATTAGGATTTATAAACTGCGAAGGGATAGAGGCAGATGATGCTTTATCAATTTGTCAAAGAAATCTTGATAATACTATTATATGTGGGAACGATAAAGATTTTAAACAAATACCAGGAGATCATTATAACATTAATAAAAAAGAAGAATTTAATGTTAAATCTTCAGATGCTGAATTATTTTTATGGTCACAAATGCTAATAGGAGACGTAGGAGACAACGTAATAGCAATCCGAGGGATAGGTCCTAAAAAAGCAGAAAAGATCTTAGAAGAGATAATTTCAAGCAAGAAAGGTATTGTTGAATCTATACTTAGTAAATATATAAATTCCTTTGGAATATACGAAGGAATTTGTAAATTTGCATATAATTATCAATGTTTGAAGCTTCTGGAAGAACCTAATGAATATTTTAGTATTCCAGAACCAATTAGTGTAGTAAAATTGTTTGGCTCAAGTGAGAAGGTAAATGAGTACGGAGAAGAGTCTAAAGAATAAAAGTAGATATTTTATACTTCCTATGTTAGGAAAACCTATAAAAAATTATAGTAGTAATATAGATGTATTTATAGGAGATTGTAATCATCCAGAACACGATGGTTGTATTTTTATATTGAGTGACGTATACGACGAATCATTAATTGAAAATATATACTATAAAGATATGTATCAAGTAGGTACTAAATTTATGTATGTATTTAATGTTCCTGAAAAATACAAATGCGACTATATAAAATTTCAACACGGAGATTATACACAATTTTCTGAGGAATACAAAGCCGTATTATTAAATTTTGTTCCTAAATCTACTAATATAAAAAAGATTTTATATCCTTCAATAGAAGACTTTAAGTCTCTTGAAAGAAGATTAGGAACAACTCTTTATAAAAAAGAAATATATAGTTCTCCTAATATGGAAGAGGAAATATATAAATAATGAAAACATTATATAATTTTGATAGAGAAAGATTTATTAAGGTCTTTAATAATAAGAGAGTCATTGATTTTAGGGGAAAAAGTATAATATTTGATGCACGTTATCATAATTCGCATCAACCATTTCTCCCCGATGAATATAATGAAGAAATTGTAGAATATTTAGAAGATTATATAAAATATATAAAAGATTATATAGAGCATGTTAAAATTATTACAGATAATTTTTCTATTTCTGTTAACAACGAAGAAATTAGAATATATAATGCTCTTAATATTATAGAAAAAGAGAAAAATAAAGAAATTATAACTAAAAAATTAAAAAATGAACTATTATCCTTCTCTTCTTAAACTAATGAGTCTAAGAAACATTGACTCTATACTAGGATTTAATCCTGAGAATGGTGAAAGAAGATTTTTAATTTTAGATGTTAAAAAAAAAGATCCAGGTTCAGATTCAGGATCTGGATTCTCAATATATGATATAAACAATAAAACAACAGATTTTATTAGTTTTAATCTGAATACAATAAAAATATCAGAAGAGGATATTAGATATAATATAGAACAATTAACTGATAAAATTAATAATTTGCATCAATTAATGGATATTTTAAAAGAACTAAAGGTTGAGAAAATAGATGTTGGAGATCTTTTAATTTATCAGTTGTGTGAATCTTTTAATAAAAAAGGAATAACAGTTAAAGATAAAATAGAAGCTATTAGAAGATTACAAAGTATATAATATGGAATTTATAGTAATACCGGAGTTATATGGGAATCAATCATGGAAGTTAACAGCGGCTAGTAAAAATAGTTATAATAAAATTATATTTTTAGGAAACTATTTAAATTTTCATGGAACATGTCCTAGAAATTCAAATGTTCTTGTAAAGAATTTTGAAGATTTAATTAAGTTCGCAAGTCAAAATAAAGACAAGGTGGAATTATTAATCGGACGGAATGATTTACATTATTTGTGGCCATCAGAATTTCCAACTACTAGAAGAGTTTATACAAGGTATGATGACGTTGTTA
>Ga0079224_100007777_pt1 | contig 14431 bp, 12 predicted proteins | sample Stecom2015_FD_80414 | JGI IMG/M metagenome (GOLD analysis project Ga0079224, IMG submission 80414) | Agricultural soil microbial communities from Utah to study Nitrogen management - Steer compost 2015 | ecosystem: Environmental > Terrestrial > Soil > Agricultural land | place: USA: Utah...
AGGGCTGTTTTTCGTAACAGCCCTTTTTAAAATTTTTATCTGTTTTTGAGGAGCAATGAAACCATAATCTAATCGTAGAGTACCGAGCCCAGTCTGTGTATAGCATTGTAATCTACATGTGGGAGTGATGAAAAATCCTCACTAACTTTTGTTTCCCATTATCCAACAAGCTTTAATCCAACGGCAGAGCTAATGATTAAAGCAATGAATACAAAGCGTTTCCAGTCCTTTGGTTCTCCATAAAAAAACATTCCTAATAGTGCCCCACCTGACGCTCCTAATCCAGTCCATACAGCATAGGCAGTACCCATGGGTAAGGTTTTCATGGCAATACTTAAAAATAAAAAGCTTCCCCCAAATGCTCCAAGGAGTAATACAAGTGATTGCCAATTTTTCTTTTCGTGTAGTCGATTTATCATGACAACGCCCAGCATTTCAAAAATTCCTGCTATTATAAGTGAAAACCATGCCATTACCCCTCAGCTCCTTCTACTTCTTTTTCTTTGGTAACAAGCTTGAGACCAATCACTCCAATTAACAGGACCCCGATTAATAGAAGCTTCGTCATCTTAACTGGTTCATTAAAAAATAGAATTTCCGATAACACGGTACCTGCAGTTCCAAGCCCAACAAAGACAGCGTAAACAGTTCCAACCGGTAATTTTTTACCTGCAGCGATTAATGCGTAAAAGCTGATATAAATCGCAATCGCAGTTCCCGTCCAAGTCCAAAAACTATCCGCATGCTTTAATCCAATTACCCAAAATACTTCGAAAAAGGCTGCTAGAAAAACCTTTGCCCATTCTAAATTCATTCTTTTTCCCCCTAATGATTTTAATCAAAAGAAAAAGCCTAAAAGATTATAACAAATGTATAATCTCCCAGGCTTTTGTCCTTCCGTGGCATAGCTCTTGAATATGTGTTCACTGGACTTATTAAACATACTCTTTATGCTATGAGTTTTCTCTCGGACCAGACTAGCAAGATAGCTACGGAACCCTAGAAAACATTTTATTTAATTAATTTGATTATAGTACATAAACTTTTTACCTTAAAGAGGCAAATATTACTTAGTATGGTGAGAGTTTCTGTGAAGTCTAGATTCATAATTTAATAAGGATGCAATCTTTATTGAGATAGCTACCAATCGTTTCGCATTATTTTGGTTGTTTATTCTTTTCCTTATCTTCGTCAGGATGCGGGTCAATTTTTAGCGAGTTTGGAAGAACATCATATGCTTTATTTGTAACAAGAACGGTTATGCCGATAACGATAAAACAAAGAATAATCGAAAAAATCATGACAATCATCATTGTACTCACGGTTCCTCACCCCTCTTTCATGTTGAAAATAGTACACATTGAAACAGAACGCATAGCGTTTCTGAATTTTTTATATTCTGTCTCTACCATACCATTTTGTCTCTAAATTCACCACTCCTTATCACTGTTTTTGATTATGTAAATTCAAGGGAATGTCATCAATATGATTCAAATGATGATTGAAATGTGCCGAAAGGATAACGATGTCAGATCAACTAAAAAATTGGTTCTGTCTTCGTGTTTGAGATCTCCAAGAACAAAGCTGCAGGTTAACAATTCCCCAAAGCATACATTGAGTGCGGAAAAAACTCATACACTATATTTCGAGCAACAAAATAGTTTGTCAAGTCCAGGGAATCAGCTTATAATTCGTATAGATGTAAAGGATGTTATGAGGGAGAGAGTAGGATGATTCGGCGTTTTTTTACATATTATAAACCCCATCGTACATTGTTTTTAATTGATTTTAGCTGTGCGGTTATTGTAGCTATCTTAGAACTTGCCTTTCCGCTAGCTGTGCAATGGTTTATAGATAAACTTTTACCAACCCATAATTGGTCTGCAATTGTATGGGTGAGTGTCGGATTGTTAGTTTTATATGCTGTTAGTTCAGGTCTCCAATTTATTGTTGGATATTGGGGGCATAAGCTAGGAATTAACATTGAAACTGACATGAGACAGCAGTTGTTTCAGCATGTTCAACGTCAATCTTTTCGCTTTTTTGATAATACAAAAACAGGCCATATCATGAGTCGAATCACGAATGACTTATTCGATATTGGGGAACTTGCTCACCATGGTCCAGAGGATTTGTTCATTGCGATCATGACGTTTGTAGGGGCATTTTGGATTATGCTAACCATTAATGTGAAGCTTGCATTAATTGCGATTGTTGTTGTGCCGTTTTTAATTTGGCTTATTGCTTTTTCAAATGTTCGCATGAATCGTGCCTGGAAGTCGATGTATAGCAACATTGCGGATGTAAATGCAAGAGTGGAGGATAGTGTTGCAGGGGCACGTGTGGTTCAGTCTTTTACAAATGAAGAGTATGAAATTTCACGTTTTAAAGTTGACAACGGTAAGTTCCGTCGCTCAAAGCTAGGAGCATACAAAGTGATGGGCTCTGCATCAGCAGGTATCTATTTCATGACACGCTTGTTTGTACTAATTGTGTTAGTTTTTGGTGCATGGTTAAGCTTTAATGGGGATCTTACATACGGGGAATTAGTCGGATTCGTCCTTTATGTCAATGTTCTTTTTAAACCAATTGATAAAATTAGTGCCCTATTAGAGTTATATCCAAAGGGAATGGCTGGTTTCAAACGTTTTACAGAGTTGCTTGACATGGAGCCAGAAGTGAAAGATGCAAAGGATGCAATAGCTGTTCCATCACTTCGAGGAGATATCAAATTTGATCAGGTTACGTTTGGTTATGATGAGAAACAGGGTCCTGTTCTGAAGAATATTAATTTAAAGGTGCATGCTGGTGAGACAGTGGCATTCGTTGGTCCATCTGGGGCAGGAAAGACGACGATTTGTTCATTAATACCTCGTTTTTATGATGTTGATAGTGGTTCGATTACCATTGATGGAATGGATGTCCGACAAATGACGAAACAATCGTTAAGATCGCAAATCGGAATTGTCCAGCAAGATGTGTTCTTGTTTACAGGCACTTTACGTGAAAACATTGCGTATGGGAAGCTTGGTGCATCAGATGAAGAGATAGAGCAAGCAGCAAAGCGTGCCCATCTAGAGGAATTTATAGCGGGACTACCTGATGGATATGAGACACAAGTAGGGGAGCGAGGTCTTAAGCTTTCTGGTGGCCAAAAACAACGGATCGCGATTGCGAGAATGTTCTTGAAAAACCCACCAATCTTAATATTAGATGAAGCCACTTCAGCTCTTGATACGGAAACAGAGCAAATTATTCAAAAAGCATTAACAGAGCTTGCAAAAAATCGAACCACATTAGTGATTGCCCATCGGTTGGCAACCATTCGAAATGCAGATCGAATAGTAGTGGTAACGGAAGAGGGAATCGCTGAACAAGGTGCACATGATGAGTTACTCGAGCAAGGTGGTATCTTTGCAAATCTACATCAGGTCCAGTATCAATCTTGAGTTATATAAAAGACTCGTGCAATAGTAGCACGAGTCTAGTTTTTTACAATTTAAATGAACTCTTTAAAGAAACAATTCGGTTAAAGACAGTACGGTCTTCTGTTGTAAGTTTTGGGTCTACATTAAAGTAACCGTGTCTAAAGAATTGGAATTTATCCTGTGGTTTTACATCTTTCATATTTGGCTCGACGAACCCATGTAAGATTTCAAGAGAGTTTGGATTGACATGGTCAAGGAAAGTCTTGTCTTCATCTTCCTCATTTTCTTCCTCGTCTAAAATAAGTGGCTCATACAAACGGAATTCAGCAGGTACCGCTTGTGTAGCCTCAACCCAGTGTATCGTTCCTTTTACTTTACGGCCTGTAAATCCAGTACCACTCTTCGTTTCAGGATCATACGTACAGCGGAGTTCTACTACATTTCCTTCCTCATCCTTGATAACCTCTTCACATTTAATAAAATACGCATGTTTGAGGCGTACTTCATTACCAGGGAAAAGACGGAAATATTTCTTTGGTGGATTTTCCATGAAATCCTCTTGTTCGATATAGATTTCACGTGAAAAAGGAATTTGTCTTGTACCCATCTCAGGGTTTTCTGGGTTGATCTCTGCGTCAAGCATTTCCACTTGTCCTTCTGGATAATTGGTAATGACTACCTTAAGTGGATTGAGGACACCCATTGTACGTGGGGCTTTTAACTTTAGATCTTCACGTACAAAATGCTCAAGCATTTGAGTATCAACTGTTCCATTATTTTTCGCAACGCCTAATTCACGGCAGAAGTTACGGATTGCTTCAGGCGTATAGCCCTTTCTTCTTAGTCCAGAAATGGTAGGCATACGTGGGTCATCCCATCCATCTACATATTCTTCCTCAACAAGCTGCTTAAGTTTACGCTTACTCATTACTGTGTTTGTTAAATTGATACGGCCGAACTCAATTTGTTGTGGCTTACTTTCCATTTCACAATGCTCAACAACCCAGTTATAAAAAGGACGTTGGTCTTCAAATTCAATCGTACAAATGGAATGTGTTACACCTTCAATGGCATCTTCAATTGGATGGGCATACGTATATAATGGATAGATACACCATTTATCACCTGTGTTATGGTGTGTGACATGTGCAATTCGGTATATAACAGGGTCACGTAAATTGATGTTTGGTGATTTCATGTCAATTTTTGCTCGTAACACTTTTTCACCATTCCCGTACTTCCCTGCACGCATGTTTTCAAACAACTCAAGATTTTCCTCGATAGAACGGTTTCGATATGGGCTGTCTTTTCCAGGCTCAGTTAAGGTTCCTCGGTATTCACGGATTTCATCCGCACTTAAGTCGTCCACATACGCGAGGCCCTTTTTAATTAATAGCACAGCTCGTTCATACATTTCTTCAAAGTAATCTGATGCAAAGAATAGACCTTCCCAGTCATATCCGAGCCATTTTACATCCTCTTTAATCGCGTTTACAAACTCAATATCCTCTTTCAATGGGTTTGTATCATCAAAACGCAGATTTGTTTTTCCATTAAATTCATCTGCTAAATCGAAATTAAGCACGATTGATTTAGCGTGTCCAATGTGAAGGTATCCATTTGGTTCTGGAGGAAAACGAGTCACAACATGATCGCGTTTTCCAGTTTCTAAATCGTCGATTATGATATTCCTAATAAAGTTTGAATTGTTCGTATTCTCCACGGCCATAACCTCTTTCGTTATCCTATACTGGACCCTCAAAAATTCACGTAAATCTCACTTTTTGAAGATCTTCTATAATGGATGAATATATCATAAATCAAGAATAATTACCATTAATCTCATGTTTACCAAAGATTAAGTTGAATATAAGGGTTTCTTTATATAAGCTTTACAATATATCAATTTTTAACTATCGGAGCGTATGTTTTATGGATAAGAAAAGTAGAATTGTTGAAGTATGTCTCTTAGCAGGTAAAATTATGCTAGAGAGTGGCGCCGAAACGTATCGAGTCGAGGATACCATGAATCGAATAGCTGCAGCATTCGGAGTGTTAACATCACATAGTTTTGTAACCCCTACTGGTATTATTTTTTCCACAAGTGAGACAGATAAAACAAATTTAATAAGGATATCTAATCGGTCAACCGATTTGGAAAAGGTTGTTCTTGTCAACAGCATCTCACGCAAGATTAGCAGTGGTGAGTTGTCATTAGCAGATGCTAGAAAACAACTCAAAGAGATTGATCGAGCAGACCTTGCCTATCCTATTTGGATTCAAATTTTGGCTGCTGCACTCGCTAGTGGCTGTTTTACCATCATGTTTCTTGGAAGTTGGGTTGACTTTGTTCCTGCGTGTGTGACAGGGGGATTAGGGTTCGCCTTTTTTATCTTTATCCATCAGATTGTCCGCATCAAATTTTTCGCGGAATTTATTGCGTCCTTTATCATCGGAATTATTGCGTATGCCTTTATCGCAATCGGGAGCGGTGAAGAACTTGAAAAAATTGTGATCGGCTCTGTGATGCCGCTTGTTCCAGGCTTATTAATTACAAACGCTGTTCGCGACTTAATTGCAGGACATCTGATGTCAGGACTTGCAAAGGGAGCTGAAGCCTTTTTAACAGCCTTTGCGATTGGAACAGGAATTGCAGTTGTGCTATCGATATTCTAAAAAGGAAGGAGTCTACCATGCTTTCTCACTTAATCACAAGCTTTGTTGCATCAAGTACATTTGGAATCATCTTCAATGTTCCCAAAAAGTCCTTATTAAATTGTGGACTAGTCGGAATGATTGGATGGATGTTCTATATTGTTTTATTTACAGAAGGGGTCGATGCGGTGTATGCGACATTGGCTGCCTCTTTTGCGGTTGCCATCATTAGTCATATCTTAGCAAAAGTGTATAAAAACCCTGTTATTATTTACAGTATTGTTGGAATCATCCCGTTAGTACCAGGTGGAACGGCATATGATGCGATGAGGAATTTTGTTGAAAATGACTATTCCACTGCTTTACCTTTAGCAGCGAGAGCCTTTATGATCTCGGGTGCCATCGCATTCGGACTCGTTCTATCTGAGGTGCTGAATCAATTGGTAATTAGAAGAAAAACGCAAATGAGATATAAATCTTAATAAAGAGGAGTTCATCAAAGGCTGAACTCCTAATGAAGAAAGAATAGATTTTCTTTTGTCCTTGTAAGAATTGTGTAAAATATAGAGGAATGAATCAATATGGAGGAAATGTCATGGTTACAATGAAGGAAATTGCCAAATTAGCTAATGTGTCCAGTGCGACTGTGTCGCGTGTGCTGAACAATTCAGGATATGTGAGTGATGAAGTTCGTAAAAGAATTTTAAAAATCATTGAAGAAACTGGCTATATCCCAAGTGAGCATGCTAAAGCGTTGCGCACAAAGCAGTCGAATGTCATTGGGGTTATCTTACCAAAGCTGAGCACAGAAACGGCTAGTCGAATTGTAAATGGAATTAGTGAAGAATTGGCAAAACACGGCTATCAAATCCTATTAACCAATACAAATCTTGATCCTCAAAAAGAAATTGAGTATTTGAAGCTTTTAAAGAGCAAACAAGTCGACGGTATCATACTTCTTGCGACAAATCGCGGTGAGGGGCTTCTTAACGAGATTAAAAAACTTAGAATTCCCTTTGTAGCTACTGGACAAGAAATAGAGGGAATTCCATCTGTCATCAACAATAACGTCCAAGCAGCAAAGGATATTACGACTCTACTGATTAAGAAAGGCCATCGGAAAATTGCGTTTATCGGCGTTGACGAAGAAGATTATGAGGTTGGCTATAAACGTAAAGCGGGATACTTAGAAGCGCTAGAGGAAAACCAATTAGAGGTTGACACCCACTGGGTACAAAAAGGGGAATTCTCAATTGAATCAGGTTATCATATGGCAAAGGAAATATTCGAAAAATCAGTTCAAAAACCTTCCGCGATTGTCGCTGTTACAGACCGACTAGCTATAGGAGCGATGGAGTACTTAAAGGAAAAAGGGTTAATTGTTCCACATGATGTTGCGATAACAGGAATGGGGGCATCGGATCTTTCTAAATATGTTGTTCCCAAATTAACTACAGTAGATTTGCTAAGTGAATATACAGGAGCAGAAGCAGCGAAGACGTTGTTACAGATTTTGCAGGAAGGTGTTTCCTCTGAAAAAAAACAAATAGATTATAGACTAATTATTAGAGATAGTATATAATCTATTTCATAACGAATGTGTAATCGATTACACATTCTCACTATATTTTTTTAGCTATATGTGTAATCGATTACCTATTGTGAGTAATGAGCCATATCCACTGCTAAGTTATAGAAAACTTCTAGTAAAAACAAATGACATCAATGAATGTAAGAGTAGCTCAACGGATATTTTACGAAAGGGTTTCATTTTGATGTATATGTAATCGATACCACATTAACACTAACACTATAATAGGGGTGAGAGGTAATGTCAGAAAATCGGAGAATTGCTGAAGAAATCATAGAAGCAATTGGGGGTAAAGAAAATATCGTATCTGCTGCACACTGTGCAACTAGATTGCGCATTATGGTGCAGGATAAAGAGAAAATTGATCAAGAAAAGGTTGAGAATGTTGATAAGGTAAAAGGAGCATTCTTTAACTCAGGTCAATTCCAAGTAATCCTCGGAACAGGGACAGTTAATCGTATTTATGAAGAGGTAGAAAAGCTTGGTGTCGATACAACGACAAAATCCGATCAATCAAAAGAAGCGGCAAAGAGTGGAAATGCATTTCAACGAGCTGTAAGAGCCTTCGGAGACGTGTTTGTTCCCATTATTCCAGCGCTAGTTGCCACAGGTTTATTTATGGGGCTTCGTGGCTTAGTCATGCAGGAAGAAATCTTAGCGTGGTTTGGCTTAACGACTGCTGATATATCAGAAAACTTCATCTTATTCACACAGATATTAACTGATACAGCCTTTGTTTTCTTACCAGCACTTGTAGCCTGGTCCACATTTCGTGTGTTTGGTGGAAACCCAACAATTGGGCTTATACTTGGATTGATGCTAGTAAGCCCATCATTACCTAATGCATGGGGAGTAGCGGGCGGTGATGTTGATCCCATCATGTTCTTTGGTTTTATTCCAGTCGTTGGATACCAAGGTTCGGTAATCCCAGCATTTATTACAGGTGTGGTTGGTGCGAAACTTGAACAGTGGATTCGTAAGCGTGTTCCAGAGGCACTCGATTTGATTGTCACTCCGTTTTTAACATTGCTTATTATGATTGCTTTAGCATTGTTTGCAATCGGACCAATATTCCATACAGTTGAGAATGTGATACTAGATGTGACGGTTGCTGTACTTGAATGGCCATTTGGTTTAGCGGGACTTATAATTGGATTCCTTAACCAAATCATTGTCATTACGGGTGTTCATCACGTCTTTAACTTATTAGAAATTCAATTACTTGAAAACTTTGGTTTTAACCCTTATAACGCAATTGTAACATGTGCGACTGCGGCACAAGGTGGAGCTGCATTAGCAGTTGGTTTAAAAACAAGATCAACTAAATTAAAAGCTTTAGCGTTACCGTCGTCATTATCGGCATTTTTAGGAATTACAGAGCCAGCTATCTTTGGGGTAAATCTTCGCTATGGAAAACCATTTATTATGGGATTGATTGGTGGTGGAGTTGGTGGTTTCTTGGCTTCGATCTTCGGACTAAAAGGAACGGGTATGGCAATCACTGTTATTCCAGGAACATTACTTTATTTAAACGGACAAATTTTAATGTATATCCTTGTAAACGTAGCTGCAATTGCAGTAGCATTTGTTCTCACTTGGATGTTCGGTTTCTCAGATAAAAAGCTAGAAGGCAAGTAATAACTTGCCTTCTTTATGTAAGGAGTTCATCATGAATCAACGTGAATTAACTGAAAAAGTAAACCAGGAAGTTGTGCGAAATAAAGAGCGGGTTGAAAGTGACCCTTATCGTCTACATTTTCATTTAATGCCTCCAGTAGGGCTTTTGAATGATCCAAATGGGTTTATTCAATATAAGGGAGTTTACCACCTTTTTTATCAATGGAATCCATTTGAAACGGCCCATGGCTCCAAATTTTGGGGACATTACACATCAACCGACCTTGTAAATTGGAAACATAATCCAATTGCACTTGCTCCGAGTGAGTGGTATGAGAAAAATGGTTGCTATTCAGGAAGCGCCGTTGAACACGAAGGAAAAATGGTGTTGTTTTATACTGGTAATGTGAAAGATGAAAATGACGAACGTGAAACGTATCAATGTATGGCGGTATCAAGTGACGGTATCACGTTTGAAAAAAAGGGACCAGTCATCCATCTACCTGAAGGGTATACTGCCCATTTCCGTGACCCAAAGGTTTGGAAAAAGGATAATATTTGGTACATGGTACTAGGTGCTCAAGATCTAAACGAGCAGGGCAAGGTTGTTCTTTATTCCTCTTACGACCTAACGAACTGGGACTTTCATGGTGTGATTACAGGTTCAGAAATGAATGGTCTGGGGCCGTTTGGATATATGTGGGAATGTCCTGACTTATTTGAATTAGATGGGAAAGATGTTCTGTTAGTTTCCCCCCAGGGACTTGCGCCTGAGGGAGATTTATATAACAATCTATTTCAAGCAGGTTATTTTGTCGGTGAGTTGGATTATCAAGAGCTGTCCTACAAACATGGGGATTTTACCGAGTTAGATCGTGGCTTTGATTTCTATGCCCCACAGACAACAGTTGATGAAAAAGGTAGAAGGCTCCTTTTTGCGTGGATGGGCATTACGGATGAAAATGAAAAGTATCAACCGACTATCAAAAATGGTTGGATTCATGCTATGACATTGCCACGCGTTTTGTCTCTTAAGGGTGAAAAAGTTGTTCAGCAGCCCGTAGAAGAATTGAAGCAATTACGTAAGAATGAAGTCTCGTATTCAAATGTAGAGGTTAATACAGATATTGTAACGCTTGATAGAGTAGAAGGAACATCTATTGAATTACTTCTTGATGAAATTTCGTATTGTACGGATTCCTTTGAAATTAAATTCAGAGAGGCTGCAAGCTTTTATTATTCTTCAAAAGAAAATAAAGTGAGTCTCCATCGGAAGAACTTTAAAGATGGCCAAATTGAATCACGGCATTGTCAAATCTATGGGATAAAAAAGCTACAAGTATTTTTGGATGCTTCATCCATTGAGATTTTTGTAAATGATGGGGAAGAAGTTTTTACAGCAAGAATTTTTCCGAGTACGAAGAACGAGTCCATTACGTTCATAGCTGAAGGTAATCTTCAATTTCATATAAAGAAATGGGATTTAGGTTAGGAGGAGAGCGATGGGAAAGGGAGTTATTAGTTTAGGTGAAGCATTAATTGATTTCATTCCACTTGACCAAGACAATATGGAATTTTTAAAAAGTCCAGGAGGTGCACCAGCCAATGTAGCAGTTGGGGTAGCACGGCTTGGGGCGAAGTCCACATTCATTGGGAAAGTGGGAGACGATGTTCTTGGAAACTTTTTAAAACAGACCTTGGACGATTATCAAGTTCAAACAGAAACGTTATACCTTTCTAAAGAGGTCCGCACAGGACTAACGTTTGTGACGCTTAGCGAAGAAGGTGAGCGGGAGTTTTCGTTTTACATTGAAAAAAGTGCTGATCGCTTCTTAACCCCTGAAGAAATTCCTGCAACACTCTTTGCTGAACATAATGTGTTCCATTTCGGTTCGATTTCGTTAATTGATGAACCTGCGGAGTCAGCAACGAAAAAGGCACTTCAACTCGCAAAGGAAAAGGGACTAATCGTTTCCTACGACCCGAACCTTCGCCCGATGCTTTGGAAGGATTTAGATACAGCAAATCAAAAAATCACTTCCGTGTTAAGTGAAGCGGATGTTGTGAAAATTTCAGAAGTGGAATTGGAGTTCATTACAGGTGAAACGGAAATCGAACGTGGTGTTGAAAAACTAGCACAATACAATATTCCACTATTGGTTATTACACTCGGTAAGGATGGAGTGTATGCATTCTACAAAGGGCAGTCTATTTTTGTTGAAGCTAGAAAGGTGAAAAGTGTAGATACAACAGGAGCTGGTGATGCGTTCGTATCTGGACTGCTCTACCAATTCAGTGAAAGAGCTAAAAAACTTACAGATTATTCGCTAGAAGAAATTGAGGAAATTGCAACGTTTGCGAGTGTTTCTGGTGCATTGGCGGTCTCCCAAAAAGGAGCAATGACAGCACTGCCAACACTTGAACAGGTACGAGCGTTTTTGGATAAAAACTAGAGTTCCTCTATAAAAGTGTTAATGTATGAAAAATGAAGACCTGAATATTATAGCGAATATGTAAACAGGTCGTTCAATGAGTGAATGAAGGACCGAACTCTTGAGAGTATGTAAGGGAAAGTCCTAAAGTCAGTATAAGAGTTGAGAGTCTCTCATCAGCTCTAATCGTAGTAAAAAAAGGTGGATTCCAATAATGGAATCCACCTATCCGTTTATAATGACTTTTCCAACTCGAACCAGTAGGTACACAGAGTTTCAAAACCTTTATCAAAATTCTCAAGATGAAAGTGCTCGTTAGGCGCATGGAAGTTTTCGGTTGGAAGCCCAAAGCCCATTAATACGATTGGTGCGTGAAGAACTTCATCTAACGTTGCGATGATTGGTAATGAGCCACCACCGCGTGTAAAAGAGGTTGGTACCTGATAGATTGATTCGTACGCACGTGCTGCTGCCTGAATGGCAGGATGATCAAACGGTGTCACATATGGCGCACCTTTGTCAAAAAGTTGCAGGCTTACTTCTACACCTTCAGGTTTATTTTTCTCTATATGTTGATTCAACTGTTCTACTATTTTCTCAGGGTCCTGGTTAGGAACGAGTCGGCATGTGATTTTTGCATGTGCTTCAGAAGGAATTACCGTCTTGATGCCATCCCCCTGGAACCCACCATAGATTCCATTAATATCAAGAGTTGGGCGGACCCAAGTACGTTCAAGGTAACTATATCCTTTTTCACCATAAAGGGCTGGTACGCCAAGCGCTTGCCGCTCCTTCTCCTCATCGAAGTTTAACGCTTCATATGCCTTTCTTTCTTCATCTGTTAATGGAAGAACATCATCATAGAATCCTTCAACGGTTACTTTTCCGTCTTCAGAATGGAAGGAATCCAACACTTGAACAAGTGCATTAATTGGATTATGTACGCCACCACCATAAAGTCCAGAGTGTAAGTCACTGTTAGGTCCTTTCACATCGATTTGTAGTCCTGCGAGTCCCCGTACTCCATAGCAAATGGTTGGTTTTCCGCGCTCATTCATGGTTGTGTCAGAAATAACAATGACATCTGCAGCAAGTAAATCTTTATTTTCTTTAACGAAGGTTGGAAGGTTAGGGCTTCCAATTTCCTCTTCACCTTCAATGCAGAATTTGAAATTAAGTGGTAATGTCCCCTCTGTTTTTAAAATTGTTTCTAATGCCTTTAAATGCATGAAGGTTTGGCCCTTGTCATCACTTGCTCCACGTGCATAAATTTTATCATCGCGGATTTCTGCCTCAAACGGTGGGCTGTCCCATAAATGAAGAGGGTCAACAGGTTGGACATCATAATGCCCATAAATCAATACTGTTGGTTTTCCTTCTGCATGAAGCCAGTCCCCGTAGACGACAGGATGTCCATTAGTAGGGTGAATGCTTACATTTTCCATACCAATTTTTCTTAATGCTTCAGCAACCCACTCAGCCGTATGATTTACATCTTCCTTATGGTCAGGTAATGCGCTGATACTAGGAATGGATAGAAATTCAAAAAGTTCTTTTAAGTGTAAGTCTCGGTTTTCTTTAAGATGGGTTCGGATGTTTTCGTTCAACGTGTTTCCTCCTTTTTGGTGTAAAGCTAAGTCTATGTCATAATTTTACATCAATTGCATGGTCGAGGAAACGTTTCTTGACGCTATAAATTGCAATAATTAACGACCTTCTAATCATACCCATCAAAAGGAAGTAGAGATTATAAGTACTTTACGAACTAGAAGCTTTTGTTGCAAATAAACCGACGTCTATCTATGCGACAAAGGCAGAGAAAGCGTATAAATACCTTTCGTTAGGGAGAAACGTTATAAATTGGATTTGAGCGATTATGAGTTTGAAAGAAATCTAACTTCCGATTACAAACCAAAAATGCCAAGCACCTCTTATGTGAACAAAGTAAAAAGAGGTGCTTAATTTCCGAACATCATGAGATATCCTTGATATTGAATTCATTTACGTTAATCATTGGAACTTTGTGTATCTGTAAATCTTTTTGCATTTTTAAGAGACCCCAAATAGGCTTCTTCATAGTCATACAATGGGGTTGGATAATCCCCTGTAAAATAGGCCATACATAGACCGTTATAAGGAGCATCAAAATGAAGGCCAATGGAATCGACAGTTCCAGGTACACTTAGAAATGCAAGACTATCCGCACCAATTATATCCCGTATTTCTTCTACGGTGTGGTCAGCCGCAATTAATCCGTGACGATCTTGAACGTCAATTCCATAAAAATCAGGAAACCGAAAAGGTGGTGAAGCAATTCTCATATGGACTTCGGTTGCTCCAGCATCACGCAGTAATTGAATGATATATTTGCTCGTTGTCCCTCGAACGATTGAATCATCAACAATGACCACCTTTTTACCATTCACGACTCCTCTGACAGCAGATAGTTTCATACGTACGCCTAACTCGCGCAATTCCTGTGTGGGTTGAATAAATGTTCTAGCAATATATTGGTTTTTGATTAATCCCATTTCATAGGGAATCCCACTTTGTTCGGCATAACCACTAGCGGCCGATAATGATGAGTTGGGCACACCCACAACAATATCCGCTTCTGCTGGTGCCTCTTTTGCTAGAGTTCGACCCATGTTTTTACGTGCAGTATGTACATTGACACCAGCGATATCTGAATCTGGGCGTGCAAAATA
>Ga0079224_100007779_pt1 | contig 14430 bp, 10 predicted proteins | sample Stecom2015_FD_80414 | JGI IMG/M metagenome (GOLD analysis project Ga0079224, IMG submission 80414) | Agricultural soil microbial communities from Utah to study Nitrogen management - Steer compost 2015 | ecosystem: Environmental > Terrestrial > Soil > Agricultural land | place: USA: Utah...
GCGGTCGTCCCGCGCGCGTAAGGCCCGCACAGTTACTGACCTGCATCTAAGCAGAAGCTTTACCGTTTTGAGATACGCGCGAGAGGGACGTCGGCGGATTGCTCCGCCGAGGTGGCGCTGGCCCGCAGAGGCCAGCGTCTTCCCGCTTCGATGACTGTTGCCCGCTCTCCCTGAGGAGGACAGGACTGACACGGTCTCCACGGGCGTTTAAGGGCTCCCCTCTACCAGGGGCGCCCGTGCCAGGCGGCACAATTTCCGCATGGGCAGCGATGTTGCGTGCCGCGTTGAGATCACGGTCGAGCTGTAATCCGCACTCGGCACACACGAACTCCCGATCGGCGAGCGTTTGGCTTGGGTTTCGCCATCCGCATGCTGAAACTGAGACGGAAGCACGACGAGGCCCCGGGGCGCTGGGCGCTCCGGGGCCTCGTGCTGCCTGGTCAGGCGGTGCGGAGGATAAGGGATTCGAACCCTTGAGGGGTTGCCCCCAACACGCTTTCCAAGCGTGCGCCCTAGGCCACTAGGCGAATCCTCCGCGGACCACTCTACATGGAGTCGGACAGTGCTCCGAACCGGTTTCCCGTCCCGGCCGGGGAAGTACCGGTCCGAGCTGCGGAACGTCCGGGTTCGCGAAACCCGTCGGGGGCCTATAGACTCTCGAACAGACCCCTCGTGCGGCGTCATCCTACGAACCTCCCCAGGGCCGGAAGGCAGCAAGGATAAGTAGGCTCTGGCGGGTGCGCGGGGGGTCCTTTCGCGTTTGGGGCCGCCGATCGCGCGGAGCGGCCCCTGACTGTCATCGGAACGGGGTTGAATGGATGGCGTGGACGCCACCGAGGAGCCTGTGACCCCACAGCGCCGGTCCGCGGAGGGAGCAGTGAGCGCGCCGTGAGCATCGCCTGTACCGCAAGTACCGTCCCGCGACCTTCGCCGAGGTGCGCGGCCAGGAACACGTCACCGAGCCGCTGCGCCAGGCGCTGCGCAACGGGCGGGTCAACCACGCCTACCTGTTCAGCGGTCCGCGCGGCTGCGGCAAGACGTCCAGCGCGCGTATCCTGGCCCGCTCGCTCAACTGCGTGCAGGGCCCCACCCCCGATCCGTGCGGGGAGTGCGAGTCGTGTGTGGCGCTGGCCCCCGACGGCGGCGGCAGCATCGACGTCATCGAGATCGACGCCGCCTCCCACGGTGGTGTCGACGACGCGCGTGACCTGCGGGAACGCGCGTTCTTCGCGCCGGTGAACTCGCGGTACAAGGTCTACATCATCGACGAGGCGCACATGGTGACCCGCGAGGGGTTCAACGCGCTGCTGAAACTCGTCGAGGAGCCGCCGCCGCACCTGAAGTTCGTCTTCGCCACGACCGAGCCCGAGAAGGTCATCGGCACGATCCGGTCGCGCACCCACCACTACCCGTTCCGGCTGATCCCGCCGAGCACGCTGCGCGAACTCATGGAGGAGATCCTCACCGAGGAGGGCGTGCCCTACGACCCGGCGGCGCTGCCGCTGGTGGTGCGCGCCGGCGGCGGCTCCGCGCGTGACTCGCTGTCCATCCTCGACCAGCTGCTCGCGGGCTCCGACGAGCGCGGCATCACCCGCGAGGGCGCGGTGCAGCTGCTCGGCTACACCGACTCCAGCCTCCTCGGGGAGATGGTCGACGCGCTCGGCGCGCGCGACGGGGCCGCCGTGTTCGGCCTGATCGACCGGGTGGTCGAGGGCGGCCACGACCCCCGCCGGTTCGCCGCCGACCTGTTGGAGCGCGTCCGCGACCTGGTGGTGCTCAACGCGGTGCCCGACGCGTTGGACAAGGGTCTGATCAACGTGCCGCCCGACGCGGTGGAGCAGATGCGCGAGCAGGCGGGCCGGCTCGGTGCGGCGCAGTTGACCCGCGCCGCCGAGATCCTCAACAAGGGGCTGACCGAGATGCGCGGCACCACCGCGCCCCGGCTGCTGCTGGAACTGATGTGCTCGCGCATCCTGCTGCCCGCCGTCGACCCCGGTGACGAACTGGCGCTGGCGGCCCGGTTGGAGCGCTTGGAGCGCGGCGGTGCCGCGGCGGCCCCCGCGGCCGCTGCGGTCGCGCCCGCCCCGGCGGGAGGCGCGCCGTCCGCGGCCCCGCCGCCCGCCCCGGCCGCACCGGACCGTCCGGTCGCGCCGCCGCCCGAGGCACGGCCGCAGCAGCCGCCCGCGGCCCCGTCCCGGCCCCAGCCGCGTCCGGCCCCGGCCGACGACTGGGGCTCCCCCGCACAGCCGGGCACGCCCGCGCCCGCCGCGCAGCAGCGTCCCCAGGCCCCGGCCGGGGGCGGGTCGTTCGACGACCGGTGGCCGCACATCCTGGAGTACCTGGCGAGCAACCGGAAGCGGGCCGCGCACGCCATCGTCCGCGACGGGGTGCGCACCACCGTGCTGAACGGGCGCACGCTCACCCTCTTCTTCGAGACCGACGGCCTGATGCGCAGCTTCGTCACGGGCGGGCGGGCCCGGGACATCGCCGAGGCGGTGCAGCGGGTGTGCGGTCTGGAGGTCTCCGTGGAGGCGTCCACGGGGAACCCGGGCAGTGCGGCGCCGCGCGCCCCGCAGGCCGCCGCGCCCCGGCCGCCGCAGCCGGTCCGGGAACCCGCCGCGCCGCCCGCACCCCAGCAGGACCGGGACGCCCCTCCAGCGCCGCCTTCCGCGCCCTCGCCGGGATCCGCGTCCCGGGGGGCGGCGGAGACCGGGTGGGACGACGTCCCGGTGGCCTCCTCCCGCCCCGAACCGGCGGGCGTCCAGCCCGCCCCGGAGCCGCCCGCGCCTCCCGAGCCGGCCCCCCGGCCCCAGCCGGGACCGGCCGAGGCAGCCGGCTCCGGACCGGCCGGCGATTCCTCGCTCGCCCCCGAGGACGCGGCGGAGAACGACCTGGACGAGAGCGCCTTCACCGGTTCCCTGCTCATCGAGAGCGAACTGGGCGGCCACCTCATCGAGGAGATCGACCACACCAAGTAGTCCGCCCCGCGGTCAGCGGTTCAGCGCGGCCTCCAGTTCGGAGGCGAGCCGCTCGGCCCAGTCGGTGGTCTCGGCCTCGGCGTGGGAGACCCGGAAGGTGTGGCCGCGGTCGTCCAGGCCGTCGAGTTGGAAGACGACGTGGGCGCCCTCCTCGTCCGTGACGAAGGAGACCTCCAGGTCTCCGACGGCCTCGTAGCGGGGGCTGGCCCCGAACTCGATCTCCTGGTGGAAGGGGAGCGTCTGGTCGGTGCCGATGAGTTCTCCGGGCTCCAGGTCGGATTCGACGAGCTGGAACCCCAACTCGTCGAGGGCGGTGAGGATCCGTTCCTGCACCGGCAGCGCGTGCACGGCGAGCGGGTCCAGGTCCCTCTTGTCGAACGCCCGGTCGACGTGCAGCCGGGTGCGCACGCCGACCTTCGGCCCGTTCAGCGGGGTCCCGCCGGAGACGGTGAGGGGCGCCTCGAACGGGACGGGCAGCTCGAACCCGAAGACCCGGTGCTCCCCGGCGGGCAGGGAGAAGGCCTCGCAGACCAGGAGGCGGCCCCAGGAGCGGGTGGCGGTGTACTCGCCCTCGTGCTCCACCTCCTCGCCCTCGGAGTCCTCGGTCGTGTACTCGTACTCGTGCTCGACCTCCGCCTCCAGGGTGAGGGTGATCTTCTCGATCTCGGTGTCGTGGTCCCCGCCGGTGACCTCGACCCGTCCGGTGAGGGTCCCGCCGGGGGCCACCTCGGTGGAGTCGAACACGGTCTCGACGGTGGGGCCGCCGACGCCGAAGACGCGCATGAGGCGCTTGAGGACCATCGGCATCCTTCCGGGGGTGGTGGGGTGGACGCGTACCAGATTCGCAGAATCCCCGGTGGTTTGTTGGGGTTCTGCCGGTTCCGGCCGCAGGGTCGGACGTTCCGGCACCACGGGCCCCGGTGGACGGCGTCCTGGGGAAAAGCCGTGTCCGTCGCGTTCCGCACCTGTGGATGGCGTCCCACGGGGCATGGGAGAGTCGTAGGCTCATGAGCCACACCCGTCTCTTCTCCAAGTCGCGTTGGGAGTAGTCGCACCGTGACGAACGATCCCTTCGTCCACCTGCACGTCCACACCGAGTACTCGATGCTGGACGGGGCTGCCAAGCTCAAGCCGCTGTTCGCCGAGGCGGCCCGGCTGGGCATGCCCGCCGTGGCGATGACCGACCACGGCAACATGTTCGGCTCCTACGAGTTCTGGCAGACCTCCAAGGGCACCGGGGTCAAGCCGATCATCGGGATCGAGGCGTACGTGGCGCCCGAGTCCCGCTTCCACAAGCAGCGGGTGTTCTGGGGGCAGGGCAAGACCGGCGACGACGCGGCCGAGGGCGGCAAGGACGTCTCCGGCGGCGGCCGCTACCTGCACATGACCATGTGGGCGAAGAACGCCAAGGGGCTGCGCAACCTCTTCCGGCTGTCGTCCCTGGCCTCCATCGAGGGCTACTACACCAAACCGCGCATGGACCTGGACCTGATGGCCCAGTACAGCGAGGGCATCATGGTCACCACCGGATGCCCCTCCGGCGGCGTGCAGACCCGGCTGCGGCTCGGCCAGGAACGCGAGGCCATCGAGTACGCGGGCAAGCTCCAGGACATCTTCGGCCGCGACTCGGTGTTCCTGGAGCTGATGGACCACGGCATCGACATCGAACGCGAGGTCCGCTCCGGCCTGCTGTCCGTCGGCAGGAAACTGGGCCTGCGCCCCCTGGTCACCAACGACTCCCACTACGTCACCGAGGACCAGGCCGCCGCGCACGACGCGCTGCTGGCCGTGGGCGTCGGCAAGAACCTCGACGACCCCACCCGCTTCCGGTTCAACGGCACCGGCTACTACCTCAAGAGCGCCGACGAGATGCGCGACCTCAACCACTTCGATGAGTGGGCCGAGGGCTGCCGCAACACCCTGTGGATCGCCGAGCAGGTCGAGGACGGCGCCTACGACGAGGTGTTCCAGCCCCGCGACCTGATGCCCAAGTTCCCGGTGCCGGAGGGCGAGACCCAGGCGAGCTGGCTGCGCAAGGAGGTGGAGCGCTGCATCCCCAGCCGGTTCCCCGACGGGCCCGACCGGGAGACGCGTGAACGCATCGAGTACGAGCTGAACGTCATCGAGAAGATGGGGTTCCCCGCCTACTTCCTCGTCGTCGCCGACATCTGCCAGTACGCGCGCCGCTCCGGGATCGCGCTGGGCCCGGGGCGGGGCTCCGCCGCCGGGTCGATGATCGCCTACATCCTCGGCATCACCGACCTCAACCCGATGCCCTACGGCCTGCTGTTCGAGCGGTTCCTCAACCCCGAACGCGTGTCGATGCCCGACATCGACCTGGACTTCGACGAGCGTAAGCGCGGCGACATGATCCGCTACGTCACCGAACGCTACGGCGAGGAGCGGGTCGCGCAGATCCTCACCTTCGGCACCATCAAGGCCAAGGCGGCCATCAAGGACGCCACCCGCATCCTCGGCTACCCCTACGCGCTCGGCGACAAGATCACCAAGGCGTTCCCGCCCGCCGTCATGGGCAAGGAGATCCCGCTCTCCGCGGTCTTCGACGAGTCGCACCCCCGCTACCACGAGGCGGTCGAGCTGCGCCAGCTCATCGAGTCCGACCCGGACGTCCGCAAGGTCTACGAGACCGCCAGCGGTCTGGAGGGCCTGACCCGGGGCACCGGTGTGCACGCCGCGGGCGTCATCCTCTCCTCCGAGCCGCTGCTCGACGTCATCCCGCTGCACAAGCGCGACACCGACGGCGCCATCATCACGGGCTTCCCGTACCCCCAGTGCGAGGAGATGGGCCTGCTGAAGATGGACTTCCTGGGCCTGCGCAACCTGACGATCATCGACGACGCGGTGCAGAGCGTGAAGGCCAACGAGGGCAAGGAACTCGACCTGGCGAACCTGCCGCTGGACGACAAGAAGACCTACGAACTGCTGTCCCGCGGCGACACCCTCGGCGTCTTCCAGTTCGACGGCGGTCCCATGCGCGCGCTGCTCAAGCGCATGCAGCCCAAGTACTTCAGCGACATCTCCGCGGTCAGCGCGCTGTACCGGCCCGGTCCGATGGCCGCCAACGCGCACAACGACTACGCCGACCGCTCCAACGGACGCCAGGAGGTCACCCCGATCCACCCGGAGCTGAAGGAGGCTCTGGACCCGATCCTCTCCGAGACCTACCACCTGCTCGTCTACCAGGAGCAGATCATGGCGATCGCCCAGCAGCTCGCCGGGTACACGCTGGGCGGCGCGGACCTGATGCGCCGCGCGATGGGCAAGAAGAAGAAGGAGGTCCTGGAGAAGGAGTACGAGACGTTCCGTTCGGGCATGCTGGAGCGCGGCTTCTCCGCGGAGGCCATCCAGACGCTGTGGGACGTCATGCTCCCGTTCTCCGGCTACGCCTTCAACAAGTCGCACTCCGCCGCCTACGGCGTGGTCTCCTACTGGACCGCCTACCTCAAGGCCAACCATCCCGCGTCCTACATGGCGGCGCTGCTCACCTCGGTGGGCGACGACAAGGACAAGATGGCCGTCTACCTGGCCGAGTGCCGCAAGATGGGCATCCGGGTGCTGCCGCCCGACGTCAACGAGTCGGGCCTGCGGTTCACCCCGGTCGGCAGCGACGTCCGCTTCGGCATGGGCGCGGTCCGCAACGTGGGCGCCAACGTCGTGGAGTCCATCATCAAGACCCGCGAGGAGAAGGGGAAGTTCACCTCCTTCGTGGACTTCCTGTCCAAGATCGAACTGGCCGTCTGCAACAAGCGCGTCATCGAGTCGCTGATCAAGGCGGGCGCGTTCGACTCGCTCGGCCACTCGCGCCTGGACCTGTACCGCCACCACGAGGCGGCGGTCGACGCCGTCATCACCTCCAAGAAGCAGGAGGCCAACGGTCAGTTCGACCTGTTCGGCGGGGACGACGAGGAGGAGGGGGCCGCGCCGATCGGCCTCACCATCAACTGGACCGGCGAGGAGTGGGACCGCAAGACCAAACTCGCGTTCGAGCGGGAGATGCTGGGGCTGTACGTGTCCAGCCACCCGCTGGCGGGCGCCGAACGCATCCTGGCGCGGTCCAGGGACGCCTCCCTGCTGGAGGTCGTCAACGGCGAGCGCCGCAACAACGACGAGGTACGCATCGCGGGCCTGATCTCCAAGGTGGAGAAGCGCATCAACAAGGCGGGCAACCAGTGGGCGATCGCCACGATCGAGGACCTCGACGCCTCGATCGAGGCGCTGTTCTTCCCCAAGACCTACCCGCTGTACGTGGACGCCCTGGTGGAGGACACCGCGGTCACCGTCAAGGGGCGGCTCAACGACCGGGAGGGCACCTATTCGATCTTCGTGTCGGAGATGTCGATCCTGGACATCTCCCACGTCTCCGAGGGGGAGCCCCCGGTCCTGCTCACGATCCCGGAGAAGCGGATCACCAGGGAGCTGATCAACGACCTCAAGCAGGCGCTGCGCAGCCACCGCGGCGACACGCCGGTGCGGATCCGGGTGGACAACCCGCTGCGGTCGCGGATCTTCGCGGTCGACGACTACCCGGTGCGGGTCAGCCCCGAGTTCTCCGGTGAGATCAAGGGCATCCTGGGGCCCGAGGCGATCACCTACTGACCTGGTCGACCGGGGGGCGCGGGGCCTGCCGTGACGGTCTCCGCCCCCGGTCGTCCGCGCACTCGGCCGCGGCGGTGCGCCCTGGCACGGAGGGAGTCCCCGCGGAGCGCCTCGTCCAGGTTGGTCGCCGCCTCGATCAGCGCCAGGTGGACGAACACCTGCGGGTAGTTGCCGAACATGGTCCCGTCCGCGGCCATCTTCTCGGAGAACAGCCGGAAGGGTCCGGCGCGGGCGCACAGGGCGTCGAAACGCCGCCGCGCCTCCTCCACCCGGCCCGCCATCACCAGCGCCGACACCATCTCGAAGGAGCTGAGCAGGAACGCCTCCTCGGGGCCGTCGTCGACGCCGTCGCGGGTCGCGGAGGGGGCGTAGCGGTGCACCAGGAAACCGGCTTCGCCCAGCTCGGTGTCGATGCGGTCGATGGTGGCCAGTACCCGGGGGTCGTCGCCGGGGAGGAACCCCGCCAGCGGGATGCGCAGCAGCGCCCCGTCGACGTCGGCCGAGCCGTAGGACTGCACGAACCTGCCGAGACCGGGGTGGTATCCCTTGGCCATCAGGTCGGCGCGGACCATGCCGCGTTCGGCGCGCCACGCGTCCAACGTGTCGGCGGAGACGCCCCCGGTCCGTTCGAAGAGGCGGACCGCGCGGTCGAAGCACACCCACGCGTACAGTTTCGAGACGGTCCAGTGCCGTTGGCCGCTGCGGACCTCCCACATCCCGGAGTCGGGCTGGCGCCACAGTCGGCGTGCCGCCTCCACCACCGTGCGCAGCTCGTCGAGGTCGGCCGCGCAGAGCCGTCCGGTGACCTCGTGGTAGTCGAACGCCACGTCGAGGATGTGCCCGTAGACGTCGAGCTGGTGCTGCCTGTAGGCGTTGTTGTGGATGCGCACCGGGCGGAGGCCGCGGTAGCCGCCCAGGTGCTCCAGCACGATCTCGTCGGGGACCGGGCCCTGGTCGATCCGGGCCGTCGGCGGTACCCGGCTCTCCTTTCTGATGCAGTAGTCCAGCAGGAAACGCAGGTAGCGGCCGGCTTCCTGGTGGTGGCCCATGCCCAGCAGCGTGAGCACCACCAGGGCGGAGTCGCGGTTCCACACGTAGCGGTAGTCCCAGTTGCGCCGCCCTCCCCACCGCTCCGGCAGCGATGTGGTGGGGGCCGTGACGAGGCCGCCGCTCTCCTCGAACATGAGGCCCCGCAGGACGACGGTGCTGTGCCGCACCCAGTCGGCCGCCACCCCGTCGTAGTCGGTGGTGGACGACCAGGTCCGCCAGGCCCGCACCGAGCGGTCGAGCAGGTGGTGCGCGCTCGCGGCGTCGACCCGGCGCAGCGTGTCCCCCGTGTAGTCGAGGCCGAGCGCCAGCGACTCGCCGGCGTGCAGAACGGTCTCCGTCACGACGCCCCCTTCCCGGCCGGGGACGGCTCCGCCGTGGCCGGACAGCAGGATGCCGCTGCCGTCCTCGACGAGTACGCCGTCCCGCGCCTCCCAGCGGGGGTCGCGGGCACCGTAGTCGGGACGGGCCAGGACCCGGGAGCGGACCCGAACCGTGCCCTGTTCACAGTGGACCAGGCGGACCAGGATTCCGGCGGACACGACGCCCTCGGGGCCGCAGGGGAGGACCGCCAGGAAGTCGTGGCCCACCGCACTCCCCTGCGGGGCCCGCCAGCGGGTGCGGAGCACCAGCGTCTCTCCGACATAGCCCCGTTCGACCGGGGTGGCGTCGGGCACCGTCAACTCCCAGGCCCCGCCGCTGCGCCGGTCCAGCAGCCGAGCGAAGACGCTGGGGCTGTCGAAGCGGGGCGCGCACAGCCACTCCACCGCACCGTCCGGGGCGACGAGTGCGGCGGTGCGGCAGTCGGACAGCATCGCATACTCACTGATCGGTGGAAATTCCGTCGTGTTCATGGCCGCCACTCCGATGGCACGTGTCTGTCGAACAGGCCGGTGGGGAAGTACTGCTCTCCGCTGACGTGGCGGACCGCCGCCCTGTCGGAACTGTGGTGGGCCTGTCCGTGGCGCAGCACCGTCCGGGGCTGTCCGGAAGACACGCGTTCCGGGACGGCGGACCGGACCACGGTCACGGAGCGGGCGCGGCGTCCCGGCTCCGGGGCCGCCCGGACCGGACGGTCCCGGTGGATACTCCATGGCGCGCAGTGGCCGGAGCGCGCGTCCTCGACGAGTCCGGCCTCCCGTGCCGTGCGCGCCTCGCCCGCCGGGGCTTCGGGGGGAAGCTGCTCGTGGGAGGAGGGAGAACCGTACGTCGTCATGGGTGCTTCCCGTCTGCTTCGAGGTCCTTTCGGGCGTGTCGACGTCCGTGACCGTTGCGCGGGTCGGATGTTTCGGCTATCCCCGCCACCGGCCCGTAAACCCGTGGCGGGGCCCGTCGGAGGCGGAGTTGTGGACCGGTGGAACGGCTAGGCTCGCAGGCACGGACAACCCCGGACCAAGGAGGGAAACAGTGAATCCCGGCGGCGGAATGGACATGCAGGCGATCCTGCAGCAGGCGCAGCAGATGCAGCAGCAGCTCATGGCGGCCCAGCAGGAGTTGGACGAAACCAGGGTGACGGGTTCCTCCGGCGGCGGCCTGGTCAGTGTCACCATGAACGGACGCGGACAGGTCGAGGACATCTCCATCGACCCGAAGGCGGTCGACCCCGACGACGTGTCCGACACCGCGCAGACCATCGCCGACCTGGTGCTCGCGGCCATCCGCGACGCCGAGCGCATGGTGGAGGAGATCCAGCAGCAGAAGATGGGACCGCTCGCGCAGGGGCTGGGCGGCGGCATCCCGGGACTTCCCGGTTTCTGAGCGGGACGACCGGTTCTGGCGAGGGTGGGGTCCCCACCGGTCGGGTGACTCCACTACGGTGGTAGCAAGCACTCCACGAGTAGGCGGGACATGTACGAAGGCGCGGTTCAGAATCTGATCGACGAACTCGGGCGGCTGCCTGGCGTCGGTCCGAAAAGCGCGCAACGTATCGCCTTCCACCTGCTCTCGGCGGAGACCGCCGACGTCAAGCGCCTGGTCAACGCGCTTGTCGCGGTCAAGGAGCGGGTCCGGTTCTGTTCCGTGTGCGGCAACGTCGCCGAGGAGACCCAGTGCCGGATCTGCCGCGACCCGCGCCGCGACGACGCGGTCGTCTGCGTCGTCGAGGAGCCCAAGGACGTCGTGGCCATCGAGCGGACGCGGGAGTTCCGCGGCCGCTACCACGTGCTGGGCGGTGCGATCAGCCCCATCGAGGGTGTCGGCCCCGACGACCTGCGTGTCAAAGAACTGATGGCGCGCCTCTCGGACGGTCGGGTCACCGAGGTGATCCTGGCCACCGATCCGAACCTGGAGGGAGAGGCGACCGCCACCTACCTGGCACGCCTGCTCAAACCCTTGGGGCTGAAGGTCACCCGGCTCGCCAGTGGCCTGCCCGTGGGAGGCGACCTCGAATACGCTGACGAGGTCACCCTGGGTCGGGCCTTCGAGGGCCGCCGCGCCCTCGACTTCTGAGAGTCGGACCTCAGCCCCCTCGCCCCAGCGGCCGTGGCGGATCACCCGGCCGGGCGAGAGCCGTGTCCGGGTGGTCGCTGTCCGCGGCTTTGTGGATATCCCTGTCCCCTTCGCGGGTACCTCCCTGCCTTGGCCCCTGTCGGAGTGCTGGGAGCCGCGAACAACCCGATCACTAGACTGGCTGGTCGATTATTGTGAACCCGATTCCTCAGGAGCGCCGACCGTGGCTTTGATCGTGCAGAAGTACGGCGGATCGTCCGTGGCTGACGCGGAGGCCGTCAAGCGAGTGGCCCAACGGATCGTCGCTCAGAAGAAGGCCGGATACGACGTGGTCGTCGTGGTCTCCGCCATGGGCGACACCACCGACGAACTTCTCGACCTCGCGGAGCAGGTGAGTCCGCTTCCCCCGGGGCGGGAACTGGACATGCTGCTGACCGCCGGGGAGCGGATCTCGATGGCGCTCGTCGCGATGGCCATCGGGAACCTGGGCTACGAGGCCCGTTCCTTCACCGGTTCGCAGGCGGGTGTCATCACCACGTCCCTGCACGGCAACGCGAAGATCATCGACGTCACCCCGGGCCGGATCAAGGACGCGCTCGCCGAGGGCGCGATCTGCATCGTCGCCGGCTTCCAGGGGGTGTCGCAGGACAGCAAGGACATCACCACCCTGGGGCGCGGAGGTTCGGACACCACGGCCGTCGCGCTCGCCGCCGCGCTCAACGCCGACGTGTGCGAGATCTACACCGACGTGGACGGCGTGTTCACCGCTGATCCGCGTATCGTCCCCTCCGCCCGGCGCATCCCCAAGATCTCCTACGAAGAGATGCTGGAGATGGCGGCCTCCGGCGCCAAGATCCTGCACCTGCGCTGCGTGGAGTACGCCCGACGGTACGGCATCCCGCTGCACGTGCGCTCGTCTTTCAATCAGAAGCCCGGTACCTGGGTCGTCTCGGAAGTTGAGGAAACCGAAGGCATGGAACAACCGATCATCTCCGGCGTGGCGCATGACCGGAGCGAGGCCAAGATCACGGTCGTGGGCGTGCCCGACCGCGTCGGGGAGGCGGCGGCGATCTTCAAGGCCCTGGCCGATGCCGAGATCAACGTCGACATGATCGTGCAGAACGTGTCCGCGGCGTCCACCTCGCGCACCGACATCTCCTTCACCCTTCCTTCCGACTCGGGGCAGAGCGCGTTGGCCGCGCTGAAGAAGATCCAGGACAAGGTCGGTTTCGAGTCGCTGCTGTACAACGACCGGATCGGCAAGGTGTCGCTGATCGGTGCGGGCATGCGCTCCTACCCGGGGGTCACCGCCCGGTTCTTCGACGCCGTGGCCCGGCAGGGCATCAACATCGACATGATCTCCACCTCCGAGATCCGCATCTCGATCGTGGTGGAGCAGGACGACGTGGACGCCGCGGTGGCCGCCGCGCACAGTGAGTTCCAGTTGGACGCCGATCAGGTAGAGGCCGTCGTTTACGGAGGTACCGGCCGATGAGCAACCGTCTTCCCACTCTCGCCGTCGTCGGGGCTACCGGCGCCGTGGGCACTGTCATGCTGGACATCCTCTCCACCCGCGAGAACGTGTGGGGGGAGATCCGCCTGGTGGCGTCGGCCCGTTCCGCGGGCAAGCGGCTCACCGTGCGCGGTGAGGAGGTCGAGGTCCAGGCACTGGCTCCGGAGGTCTTCGACGGGGTGGACGTGGCGATGTTCGACGTCCCCGACGAGGTGTCGAAGGAGTGGGCTCCGGTCGCGGTGGCGCGGGGCGCGGTCGCCGTCGACAACTCCGGCACGTTCCGGTTGGACGACGACGTGCCGCTGGTGGTACCCGAGGTCAACGGCGAACAGGTCCGGAACCGGCCGCGCGGCATCATCAGCAACCCGAACTGCACCACGCTGTCGATGATCGTGGCGATCGGCGCGCTGCACCGGGCCTACGGGCTCACCGACCTGGTGGTCAGCTCCTACCAGGCCGCCTCCGGTGCGGGCCAGGAGGGGGTCGACACCCTGCACGACCAGATCGCGAAGGTCTCCACGGACCGCACTCTGGGCTCCAGGGCGGGCGACGTGCGGGCCGCGGTCGGCGAGCTGGGGCCGTTCCCCGCCCCGCTGGCCATGAACGTGGTGCCGTGGGCCGGGTCGCTCAAGGACGACGGCTGGTCGTCGGAGGAGCTGAAGGTCCGCAACGAGTCCCGCAAGATCCTCGGTCTTCCGGATCTTCGGGTGGCGGCGACCTGTGTGCGCGTGCCGGTGGTCACCACTCACTCGCTCGCGATCCACGCGACCTTCGCCACCGAGGTGGACGCCGACGAGGCCCGTCGGCTGCTGGCCTCCTCTCCCGGGGTGGTCGTGCAGGACGATCCGGCCAAGGGGGAGTTCCCGACCCCGGCCGACGTGGTCGGCACCGACCCGACCTGGGTGGGGCGCATACGTCGTTCGATCGACGACCCGCGGTCGCTGGACCTGTTCCTGTGCGGGGACAACCTGCGTAAGGGTGCGGCGCTGAACACCGCGCAGATCGCCGAACTGCTTGCGGCGGAGTTCACCGCCGGTTAGTTCGGAGTCCCAGCGGGGGCCTGTTTCCGCGTCTGCGGTCGGGGAGGGTTGGTCGCCTGGCCGACCCGGTGAACGTGTCCGGTTCGCCGGTGTCGGGTGGGCTCCGCCCTCCCCGTTTTCTGTTCCCGGCCCGGCCGTGTCCGGTCGGGTGTCTCGGGTCGGCCGGTGGTCGTCGCCTCCCGCTCCCCGGCCCCGGTCCGGGACCCCTTTTTTTCGGAAAGAGAATTTCTGTTCCGCTTCGCGTTCCCACGGAACCTTTCTCCGACTCTCCCGGGAATTCGGGGGAACCACAGCCCTCCTTCCAGAGGAGAAGCCATCGGAACCGCCTCCGCAAGAACAGTAAAAGGATGGCAAGAAAAGACGAGGAGAGGTTTCTGCGGAGCCGCTCAATGGGCATCGCCCTTCTGGGTGACATTCGGCATCCGAAGTGGATTGGTCGACGAGATCCGTATCGTCGGCGATCTTTGACGAAAGGTATGTCTCAAATGCGGCGAATCATGAAGCTGGCTGCCGTGGGCGCGATGACCGCCGGCCTGGTCGGCGCCGGGGCCTCGACCGCCCTGGCCGGCGACTACACCGAGGTCACCGCCACCGAGGTCGCCCAGTGCATCTCGACGCAGGAGGCCACTGGCGTCGGCCTGCTCCTGGGCCTGGGCCTCAACCTGAACCTGCTCAACTCCGCAGCCTGCTCCGGCAGCGTCAACGTCAACGACATCAACGACTAGGACCGAACCCGGTTCTGGCTCGGAGACGTTTCCTGCCGCACAGCGGAACAGCCGCCTCCCAC
>Ga0079224_100007780_pt1 | contig 14429 bp, 9 predicted proteins | sample Stecom2015_FD_80414 | JGI IMG/M metagenome (GOLD analysis project Ga0079224, IMG submission 80414) | Agricultural soil microbial communities from Utah to study Nitrogen management - Steer compost 2015 | ecosystem: Environmental > Terrestrial > Soil > Agricultural land | place: USA: Utah...
CATATAAAATAGAAAAACTTCCAGAGGCTTTAGATTTAAATAAAATAAAAAACATTCCTGGAATAGGAAATTCTATACAAGAAATTCTAGAAGAAATTTTAAAAGGTCAAAAAGTTACTCTTTTGGAAGAACTACTTGACAAAACACCTAAAGGAGTAATAGACATGATGCGCATTAAGGGTTTAGGTCCCAAGAAATTGCGTACGATTTGGAAAGATTTGAAAGTAGAAAGCATAGGCGAACTTTATTATGCATGTGAAGAGAACCGATTAATGCACTTAAAAGGATTTGGAAAAAAATCTCAAGACAATGTTATGAAAAGTATCCAATTCTTAAAGCAACAAGAAGGTTTGTTTTTATTTATGGACGCTTGGGAAATACATAAAAGACTATTAGAGCAAATCCCTAATTTTTCTGCAAATTGGTTTTTAAGTGGATCTGTTGCACAACAGGAAAACATAATAGAGAAACTAGAATATATTGGAAATAAAGACATTGATGAACTTAAAAAAGAATTACAATCATGCTTTGAACAAAGTACAAACTTCCATGTCAAAGAGAAACAACTACTTATAGAGAGTGAAAATCTTCCTCCAATAGTGTTTAATCAAGTTGAAACAAAGGAATTGGGAGTTTCCTTAATCAAAAACTCTTCCGAACCCCAATGGTATGAGAATTTAAATAAAATCTATTCATTACCAGAAGAGGCAGAAGATGAGCAATCTTTTTGGAAATCCATAAATCTGGTTGCGATTCCAGCATATCTACGCCATGGAAACTTAGAAGACAGTATAGAAAGCTCTAAAAATAAAGATCAAATTGTATGCTTAGATTCCATAAAAGGAGTAATCCATAGCCATAGCACATATAGTGACGGTCTAAATAGTATTAAAGAAATGGCAATTCATGCTAAAAGTTTAGGCTATAGCTATTTAGTTGTAAGCGATCATTCAAAATCTGCTTTTTATGCTAATGGTTTAGAGGAAAATAGAATTCTTAAGCAACATGCTGAAATTGATGAATTGAATAAAGAATTAGCACCTTTTAAAATATTCAAAAGTATTGAATCAGATATTTTAATGGATGGTAATTTGGATTATGATTCAGAAGTTCTATCCAGTTTTGATTTAGTAATTGCATCAGTTCACAGTAATTTGCAAATGGACAAAGAAAAGGCGACTGAGCGTATTTTAAAAGCAATAGCAAATCCTTATACGACAATTTTAGGTCATCCAACAGGGCGTTTATTATTATCACGTCCAGGATATGAATTAGATATGGAGGCCATTATTGCACAATGTAAGAAATACAAAGTCGCAATTGAGATAAATGCTCATCCTAGGAGATTAGATATAGATTGGGAATGGATAAAAACGATACAGAATGCTGGAGTAAGCTTATCTATTAATCCTGATGCACATAGTTTACAGGGAATTTCTTTAATAGAATATGGAGTTAAAGCCGCACAAAGAGGGGGTTTATTAAAAAAGAATAATCTAAGTTCTTTTAGCTTAGAGGAATTTGAAGGATATTTGCAAGAAAATAAGCAAAAAATTAGCAGAAATCAATAATTTTTTTAATTGTTGCGCATAATAATTTATATGTTTGCATAATTTATATTACATTTGCTTGCTTGATTTTTAACAAACATACTTTTTTAGTTTAAATATGGCAATTATACAATCAATACGTGAGAAATATGCTAAGTTAGCTGGTGTTGTTATAGTAATAGCACTTTTAGGTTTTGTATTAATGGACTTTGGATCTGGCGGAAGAGTCGCTTCAGACACTATTGCCAAGGTAAATGGCAGAAAGATCTCTTATACAGAATTCGAAAATTACGTACAACAAAAAGAACAAGAGATTCGAATGCAAAATCCTCAAATGACTATGTCTGAGCTGATTCGTGGACAAATTCGTGATCAAGCTTGGGTAGATATTATTAATGAAGGAATTTTAAAAGATTTATATAAAGATTTAGGCATTACTGTCTCTGAGGCGGAAATGAATGATTTGCTGTTTGGTTCAAATCCTGACCCTATGATCCGTCAAGCATTCACTAATCCTCAAACAGGACAATTTAATGCACAAGAAGCAGGACAAATGATTCGTCAATTAAGAAATGATCCCGAACAAAAGCAAATGTGGCAGAATTTTGAAAATGAAATTAAGAATAACCGCTTAGAGCAAAAATTTAATAGTTTAATTCTTGGTGGATTATATATGCCTAAAAAGTTAGCGGAACAAAGTATTGCATTAACAGAAAAGCTAGCAGCTGGAGAGTTAGTATTGTTACCCTATTCACTTATTTCTGACAATGAAATTGAAATTAGTGATGAAGAGCTAAAGGCATATATCCAAAAAAATGCTAAATTATATACCAATAAGCAAGAGACTCGAACAATTCAATATGTAAACTTTGAAGTTATTCCGTCCAGTGAAGATACTTCAAATAGCATAGCGAGAATGGAAGAAATCAGAGAAGAGTTCGCACAAGTACAAGGCGATGATTTAGAAGAGTTTTTAAATCTACATCAAGGTTCTAATGTATTACCATTTACTTATTTCAATGAAGAACAAATTTTACCTTTAGATAATGGAAGCATAATATGGGAAGCTGGAGTAAATGAAGTTACACAGCCTATGTTTGAGGGTAATGAAATTTGGATAAGCAAGATAGTAGAAAAATTAAACATGCCTAAAGAGGTTAGTACACAACATATTTTTGTTGCTTCTGAAATACAAGGAAATACTATAATAAGTATGGAAGAAGCTAAAGAAACTTTAGATAGCGCAATAGCAGAAATAAATTCTGGTAAAACTTTTGCAGAAGTTGCACAATTAGTTTCTGATGATAATATCGCACAACAAGGTGGTCAATATACTTTTACTCCACAAGATAGAAGTACTATCGATCCTTTATTTGCAAAAGCAGTATATAATAATCCAAAAGGAAGTAAGGAAATTGTCAAAGTTGAATCTGATGATTTAAAAGGATATTACTATGTTGAAATTTTAGAAAGAAGCGCTGAGACAGCTCTTTATCAAAAAATTGCAATTTTAAATCAAGCATTTGACGCTGATAAAAATACAATATCAGATATTTATAATCAAGCTTCCAAGTTTGGTGAAGGAGTATTAAATGGTGGTGATTTTGAAGAAGTTGCTCGAGATTTAAATAAGAACGTTTTACAGTCTAGTGGCATAGTAAAACATAGTCAAGTGATTCCTGGTTTAGGTGCTTCTGCAGAATTAGGACGTTGGATTCAAGAAGCTAAAGTTGGTGATCATTCAGGAATAATTGATGTAGGTGGTCAATTTGTTATCGCTAAACTTACAGACATACAATCAAAAGGTTTAATGCAGATAAATAGCAGTAACAGAGAACAAATTAAAGCTTTGGTTTTAAAAGAAAAGAAAGCAGAGAAATTAAGTCAGCAATATAATTCATCAAATAGCTTATCAGAAATTGCTCAAAAAGCAAATCAAGAAATCATTGCTTTTGATGGAGTAAGTTTTGATAGACCATTTATTCCAAATGTTGGACAAGAACCTAAAGTTGTTGGATACGTTCTTAATGCCTCTAATAGTGGTAAAGTATCTAAAGGAATTTGGGGTGAATCAGGTGTAATATATGTTAATCCTGAAATAAAATCAGAAAAACTACAAGTAGGTCATTCGCCAAGTTCTTTGCAATCTCAATTTAAACAACAATATAGCCAAAGAGCTTTATCTACAATTATTGAGCAATTAAGCAATAAAGCAAATATTAAAGACCTACGAAATAAAGTTTACCGTTAAAATATTAGTAAGCAAGGTTTAAATAAGAAAGGAGATGTTTTAGGACATTTCCTTTCTTTTTTTTTGCAATGTCTCTAATAATTACAATAATTTTGACTTACATTTGCATTTATACACAATCTAAAAAATTATGGGTTTAAATTCCCTTATAAAAGCCTTATTACCAAAGGATAGAATTTTTTTCTCGCTTTTTGAACAAGTGTGTGAAAATTTAGAATCCATGGCTAAGGACTTTAGTGATTATTTGACAAATAAACCTTCTGAGATTAAGGAATTATTAAAAATCATGGAAGAAGGAGAGCATAAAAATGATCATTTAACACACAAGATTTTTGTAGAATTAGGAAAAAACTTTATCACTCCTTTTGATAGGGAAGATATACATTCCTTAGCTATGGCATTGGATGATGTTGCAGACTACATGTATGCTTCAGTAAAAAAAATAACTGTTTACGGATTAAAAACAGAAGAAATTAATGAAGTTATAGTAGAAATGTCAAAATTAGCTTTAGAAGGAACTCTTGCGCTTTCAACTGCAGTAAAGGAGTTAAGAAACATGAAAGCAATGGATAATATTACAAATGCCTGCGTTTTAATTAATAGTATAGAAAACAGAGGGGATGATTTATTAGACAGTGCTTTACAAGATTTATTTCAAGTAAATACAGACGCAATTACAACTATAAAATTGAAAGACATTTATCAGGACATGGAAATTATCACAGATAAATGTGAAGATGCCGCTGATGTTATAGAGTCTATAATTATTAAATACTCCTAATTTTAAACCCATGACTTTATTAATTATAGTAGTGGTATTAGCTTTAGTATTTGATTATATTAATGGATTTCACGATGCCGCTAATTCCATTGCTACCATTGTTTCCACTAAGGTATTAAGTCCCTTCCAAGCAGTAGTTTGGGCAGCGTTTTTTAATTTTATTGCCTATTTTATTTTTAAAGATCATGGGGTGGCTGATACTGTAGCCAAAACCGTAAAAGGAGAGTATATTACACTAACTGTAATACTCTCTGGCTTAATAGCAGCAATAACTTGGAATCTCTTAACTTGGTGGTATGGTATTCCGAGCAGTTCATCGCACACCTTAATTGGTGGTTTTGCCGGTGGGGGCATTGCTCATGTTGGCTTTCATGCTATTGATTCAATAACTATTTTTAAAATTACAAGTTTTATTTTCCTTGCTCCTTTGATAGGAATGATAATGGCATTTATTATCTCTATTTGGTTTTTAAATAGCTTTAGGCAATCTTTAGGCCCTAAAATAATATCAATACTTATAATCTTAGCAGTGATATTTGGCTGGAAGTTAATATTAGTTACTGATCCAAATATAATTGGAAATGAAAGAGATAGCTATTGGGCTAATGTTATTTTTTTCAGCAAGAATTTCAAATGGATAATCTTAGGTTTCCTAGTATTAATAATGGCTATATTTACTTTATGCTTGAGTACTTTAAATTATTTTCAAAGTGAAAAATGGTTTAAACGTATGCAATTAGTTTCTTCGGCTGCATTTAGCATAGGTCATGGGGGAAATGATGCCCAAAAAGTTATGGGTATTATTATGGCAGCTTTTATAGCTTATGATCCCACGCAATATTCTTTAGATCAGATGTTATCTTGGGTTCCATTAGCTTGTTATTCGGCAATAGCTATAGGAACTTTAAGTGGAGGATGGAAAATAATTAAAACAATGGGGACAAAAATAACTAAAGTAACTCCTTTCGAGGGTGTAGCTGCTTAAACAGCAGGAGCTATGACTTTATTTATTTCTGAGTTTCTAAAGATTCCTGTTAGTACAACACATACAATTACAGGTTCTATCATCGGCGTAGGAGCTACAAAACGTCTCTCAGCTGTTCGTTGGGGAGTAACAATTAATTTAATTTGGGCATGGGTATTAACAATTCCCATCAGTGGACTAATTGCTATAATTACATATTATATTTTGACCTTCTTTGGATTATAGTTTCTTTGCTCATTCTTTCATTAAACAAAATAAGCTAACTTTGTAATAAGCTTAAATTAGCTATACATGTAAGGAATGACAAATATCGAAAACATATTACAAGATAAAAATGTACGTCCAACTGCAATGCGACTTTTGGTTTACAAAGCATTATTGGAAAAGAATATTGCTTTAAGCTTAAATGAACTAGAGGATGTTTTGGGCAGGGCTGATAGAACTACCTTATATCGAACCATCAAAACTTTTGAAGATTCAGGAATAGTACATGCTATTGAAGACGGTTCAGGTATTGTAAAATATGCACTATGTTCTCCTTATTGTAATGCAGAAGCACATAGAGATTTGCACTTACATTTCACTTGTAAGATTTGTGAAGAAACTACATGCTTAACAGAATACAATATTCCACAAATAAAGCTACCTGACAATTATCTTGCTGAAGATGTTAATTTAATGGTTAGTGGAATTTGTAAAAACTGCCATTCTTAACTATGCAATGAGATTGCATTTTGCTTTTATTATTTTTGTAGGAAAGAAAATATAAAGCATGCATCAACATACGAAAACCACAGTTAATACTTGTTGCACTCCTGTTGAAAAAAAATTATGGGGTTTTAAAAAGGATGTTTTTTTTGCAATAGTTTCAGGCATATTTTTACTCTTAGGTTATTTAACTGAAAAACTACTCAAAACACCCTTCTCATTTGTATTGATTATTTATGGCATTTCTTATTTATTTGGTTCTTATTATACAATAATTCACTCCTATCAAGACTTGAAAGAAAAGAAATTTGATATTGATTTTCTTATGTTAGTAGCAGCTATAGGAGCAGCAAGTTTAGGAAATTTCGCTGAAGGTGGTTTATTGTTATTTTTATTCAGCTTAGGGCATGCACTTGAAAACTATGCAATGGATAAAGCAAGCAAGTCTATTGCAAACTTATCTGAATTAGCACCACAAAATGCTTTATTAAAAGTAGGAGATAGTTTTAAAGAAGTAAAAATTTCATCTTTAAAAATTAATGATATCATATTAGTAAAACCCAACAGCAAGATTGCTGCTGATGGTGTAATTATAAAAGGACAAAGTGCAATCAATCAAGCGCCTATTACTGGAGAGAGTATTCCTGTAGATAAATATAGTATTTCTTCATCCAAAAACAGTCAAGAGTTTAACACAATTCCTGATGCACATAAGGTTTATACTGGTACTATAAATGGAAATGCAGTTATTGAAGTAAAAGTACTTCGTCTAGCAGAAGACAGCACTCTAAATCGACTTATTGCTCTTGTAAAAGAAGGAGAAGAAAAGAAATCACCTGCGCAAAGATTTGCGGATAAGTTTGCAAAATACTTTGTTCCCAGTGTATTAATTTTAGTGATTCTTTTATTATTTGCCTTTTTAATAATTGATGAACCTTTTAAAGATAGTTTTTATAGAGCAATGGCAGTACTAGTAGCAGCATCTCCATGTGCATTGGCCATTTCTACGCCAAGTGCTGTTTTAGCAGGTGTAGCAAGAGCAGCACGAGGTGGTGTATTGATAAAAGGAGGGCTACCTTTATATGAAATGAGTAAAATAAACGCTATTGCATTTGACAAAACAGGTACACTTACGAAGGGCAATCCGAGTTTAACACACGTAATTCCTTATAACAATATTAAAAAGGAAGACTTATTAAGAGCTGCTATAGCTATTGAAAAACTAAGTGACCACCCTCTTTCTATAGCTATAGTTCGCGATGGTCTAAAGCAATTAGAAAAAAACAGTATAATACCTGAAGCAAAAAATATTAAATCAATAACTGCTAGAGGATTACAGGCTGAACTTGAAGGTAGTCTTATTTATATAGGCAATAGAAGACTAATGGTAGAAGTAACACAAACTAAATTGCCTGAAGATTTAGAAGAAAGTATGCAAACATTAGAAAAAGAAGGGCATACTGCAATGTTGGTTTATCATGCAAATAAATATTTAGGAATAATAGCTGTTCAAGATATTGCTAGGCCTGAAGCGAAAGAAAGCATTGAACGACTAAAAAAAGAATTGAAAATAAAGAAAATGGTAATGCTTTCTGGAGATAATCAATTGGTAGCAAATGCTATTGCTAAAGAATTGCATTTAGATGAAGCCCACGGTAATTTATTGCCAGAAGATAAAGTAAAAAAAATCAAAGAAATCAAAAAACATTACAGAGTAGCAATGGTTGGTGACGGAGTAAACGATGCACCTGCTATGATAAATAGCAATATAGGAATTTCAATGGGAGCTGCAGGTAATGCTGTTGCTCTTGAAACTGCTGATGCTGCTTTACTAGGTGATTCTATAGGAAAACTTCCATTCGCTTTCAAACTAGCAAGAGGTTCAGAAAGTATAGTAAAACAAAACTTATTTATCAGTATAGGTGTAGTAGTTTTATTGATTCCTTTAGCTATTTCAGGTTTATCTATTGGTTGGGCTGTAGTATTGCATGAAGGATCGACCTTACTAGTAATATTAAATGCATTGAGAATTTTGCGATTTAAATAGAATAAACTATAATAAATTTAAGAGTAATCATTATTTTCCATTTCTTTTAAATGGAAATTTTAAGAATTATGCTTCAAAACTGGGTAAATAGTACTGATATTTGGAAAATCTTGGAAATAGCTGCTGTAATATTTTCTATTATTTCAGTAATATTAACCTATTTCAATAAAGTTAGTCTTTATCTATTCGGGATACTTGCGACAGCAATATATATCTTCATTTTTATGCACCCTTCTCATAAGCTATATGCAGAAGGTGGTCTGAATTTTTATTATTTTATTATGAGCATTTGGGGCTGGTGGCAATGGGAAAGGGGAGCTAACAAAAGTGTATTAAAAATAAGTTCTTCAAATTTTCAAGATTTTAAAATTACATTGTCAATTGCTTTAGTATCTTTTGTTTTAATACTACTTATTTTAAAAAACTTTACAGATTCTGATGTTCCTTATTTTGACAGTAGTATAGCAGCTTTTGCATGGGCTGCTACTTGGCTTTTGACCAAGAGAAAATTAGAATATTGGATATGGATAAATATTTCAAATGCCATTGCAATACCACTATTATTTTATAAAGGCTTATATCCAACAGTAGGATTAACAATTTTCCAGTTTATAATGGCTATTTTAGGTTATTTAAAATGGAAAAAAATTATAAATTCTACCAAATAATGGATATTCCCAGTGTAAAAGTTCTACCGTAATCATAGTATAGCTTTTCAGGAAATTTTGAAGCGTTTTTTGTTGTAAAGTCAAAACGTAATTGAGCATGTGCTTGCATTATATTTTTAGTATTTAATACATTATAAATAGATGCATAAATTTTAAATTTTAAGTTTTCTGAAAGCTGTTTCCATATCTTTTTCACCATAAATGTTTTTCCAAATTGTATATTAATATAATAGCTATAAGGCAATTCTCTTTGTTCTAAAATGTTTTTAAATTGATCGGATTCAAAATCTACTAACTCTATAGCTCTCGATGTTAAACTATTTGGATTTTTTTCAATATAATTTCTATGTGAAAAATTTCCGTTTATTTGCACAAATCCATACTTAGTAGTAAAATAGGTAAATCCTATATTATAAAAAGATTGAGGCCCTACTCCCTTATAATAATTTTTCCAATATACTGTTTCTTGTTCTATAGTACTAGCTGTATCATTGTCTCTATATATTTGAATAGGAACATTTGAAGTATAAAAAGCTTGTTGCCATACTCCTAAAATATGTAATTTTAAAGAGGAGAGAATCTGCACTTGCATAGCATACTCAATTCCTAAGTTTCTTGAGTTAATTCCTGACATTACATAATTTACAAAACCTCTATGAGCTTCATGGTAAAATCGCAGAATTGATAACTGTCTTCTTTGTTCATAGGTGAAATATTGCATACTTAGAAGTAATTTTGGAGAGTAATACATATAAGTAAAATCGAAACCATAGGATTTCTCTAAATCTGCATTATTGATTATAGTATTTCTAAGCTTAGGTGCAATAAAAGTATTGGTAAAAACTGGAGCCTGTGTTCGAAAATAACCATTAGCACTTATAAAATGTGTATTTTTTATTTTGAATTGCGTATTAAGATACAGTGAATAAGTAAGAAATTCCAGAACTTTGGATTTACCATATGATTCTTCTGGATATAATCCATTTTTAAATTTCCCATCTCTTTGATAGGCAAGGTACTTTAGATCAGAAATTAACTTTATTCTCCATTTATCTTTATCATATTGCCATTTTGACCAAATTTTTAAATCTTTATAATAGAAAAAATAATGATAATCATACTTTTCATTTACACCTTTAATTGGATTTTCATCTAAAAGATTATTCATTTTTAAATTAAAATCTTCTATATATATATGCTCTGCAAATTGGTTTAAATTTACATAATAATCTCCTCCTAATAAATCTTTAATTTCTTTGAAGTTTTCTTGTTTCTGGTAAGCTCCTTGAATCCCCAATTTAGCATGTAAATTTTTATTTAGTTGTTTATCTATATACATAAGCCCCTTAAAATTATTAACTTCACTTTTTTGTTCTCCTAGAATATATAAAGATCTTTTCTGATTTTCCATCCATTCAGAATCAATATTAGATTGATTCACCTCGTAAAAACGATGCCAATTTAGCTGTCTTATAGTAGTATCATTTTGCCAAAGTTCTAATAATGCAGAGGCAATTTCCTCATTCTTATTTTCATCCGGATGCATATAATAACTAGGAAGATTTTTATAATAATCAGGTCTTGGATCCTGAGAATTATACCATTCTAATTGAGTACTTCCTTCAATTCCTTGTTGGTAGCTAAAACCTAGATAAAGATTCGTATTTGGGTTAATATTATAATCATAATTTAAAAAAGCAATAGGCATAAAACTGCTTTTTTCATTAGCATTTCTTTTTTTGCCATTCTGCCAACCCCAATTTGGATTATAAAAAGGATTATTTAAAACTGTAATAAGTTCCTCAGTTATTGCACTATTATTTGTTCTTTTAAATGGTGAACCAAATGAAGAAAAATGCAGAGAATGCTTTTTACCTATCTTTTTACTTATTCCGAAATAAAAACCAAAAGCATCATATGCATTCCCTTCAATATAAGTCTCTTTGGCCCATTTTTTAGATAAACTTAAAGAAATTGACCAATTGCTTTTTAATAGTCCAGAATGATGATAAGCAGAAAGATTATGCTGAAAGTTCGCATTAGAAATTGCATAAAGCACACCTGATGCCTTATCTTTTAAACTGGAATAATTATTAAGTGAAATACTAGTTCCCAGATTTACACTTCCAAAATCATTTGTTTCCAATCCATATTTAAAATCCTCGTAAACAAATACCTTATGCAAATTAGAGATTGTACTCCAATCAAAACTTTTAGTTTCATAATTTTCCCATTGCATACCATTTATATAAACAGTATTTTCTCTTTTATTTACTCCTCGTGATTGGAAATTAATAGAATTATTTTGCAATAAATAGTAAAATAAGTTCTTCTGGGGAATTATTAAATCAGAAGAAATATCCAGTTCTACGGTTTCATCTCCATTATAAAATAAAATAGGACTTTCAAACTCTCGAAACAATACACTATCTTCATTCATAGCATCTAACTCTGAATAAAAATATAAACTGTCTTTAGCTACCGCATGAGCCGAGCCTTTATATATATTCATAAAAATGGATACTAAAGCAACAACCCTATATATAAAATTTATCATCTTAATTCTTTATAAATTACGACTTATCTAAATTTACACAAATTTAAATATATAAATATACGAATTTATAATATAGTTGTATGCAAAATCTTTAATTTTAATTAATTCACATGACAATATTTTGACATTTTAAAATAGAATTAGTAATTTAGGCAAAAATAAATAGCTATGAAAAATAAAATTTTAGTATTAGGTGCTGTAATTGTGGGGGTGCTAGGATTTAGTGCGTTCACTTCAATGGATCAAAAGAAAGATTATAGTGATTATAAAGCACAGAATCTCCAAGTTCTTCCAGAGGATATAAGTTATGAGCATTTAGAAGGAGCTATGAAAGCTTTTAATATAGCTTTAGGTGTTAAATGTAATCATTGTCATGCTCCTAGTAAAGCAGATCCTTCCAAATTAGACTTTGCGAGTGATGATAACCCTTTAAAAGAAGTTACTCGTCATATGATGCGTATGACAACAGAAATTAATGAGAAATACTTCAAAGACTTTACTAAAGATGGAGTTGTTATGCAAGTAGGTTGTAACACATGTCATAATGGGCAAGCACAACCCGAGATGCGTATCATGTACTAAACTTTTGATATAAACTTTTTTGCATTTTCATGTAAAAAAATGAATTAGGATTTAAATTTAAAAGTGCTTGTCAAATATTTGACAAGCACTTTTAAATTTAAATATTAAGCATTGGCTCCATGGCAATGTTTGAATTTTTTTCCGCTTCCACAAGGACAAGGTTCATTTCTTCCTATCTTAACTTCAGCTTTTATCGGTTCTTGTCTTTCCACTACAGAAGGTTCAGTATAGTAGTCTTCTTCATCAGCTCTATATGCTGTACCTGCACGATCTACTTGATGCGTATTATCTTGAGCTCCCGCAAATGGTGCTGCATAATCTTCAAAATCCTGCTTTTGTTGCTCTTGTATTCTTTGTTGCACCTCTTCAGGTGGAGCTTGTTGTATAGGAATTGAAGCTCTAAACAAGAAAGAAATTATATTTTGATTCGTTGTGATTAGCATTTTCTTAAACAATTCAAAAGCTTCAAATTTATAGATTAATAAAGGATCCTTTTGCTCATAAGAAGCCATCTGAACAGATTGTCTTAAATCATCCATAGTTCTTAGATGTTCTTTCCATTCTTCATCAATCATAGAAAGCGTAATATTTCTTTCTAATACATCTATTAATGCTTGACCCTCTGTTTCAATAACCTCTTCTAGTCCAACATGTATATTTATTCCTTTAATTCCGTCTGTGAAAGGGATTCCAATATTTGGAATAGCTTTTGCAGTATCTACATGTTGTTCATATAACATTTTCAATTGAGGTACTAAATTCTCTTTTAAACTATCAAATTTTCTTTGATAAAATTCTTTAGCATCCTGATACAAAGTGTCTGTTTGAGTATTGATATCCTTATATCCCTCTTTATCCATATCTGGCTCTAAGGATAAAACTTTCATAACTTCGATTTTGAATGTTTCTTTATCATCCCCAAAGTTTTGAACTAAATGGTCACAAACATCATATAAAGCATTATCCAAATCAATAGCTAAACGATCACCAAATAATGCATGTTTTCTTCTTTTATAAATAACATCTCTCTGAGAATTCATAACATCATCATATTCTAATAAACGTTTACGAATTCCAAAGTTATTTTCTTCAACTTTTTTCTGTGCTCTTTCTATAGATCTTGTAACCAAGCTATGTTGCAATACTTCACCTTCTTTATGCCCCATTTTATCCATCATGGCAGCAATTTTTTCAGAGCCAAAAAGACGCATTAATTCATCTTCAAGTGACACATAAAACACAGAAGAGCCTGGATCTCCTTGACGACCAGAACGACCTCTTAACTGCCTATCAACTCTTCTACTTTCATGTCTTTCTGTACCAATAATTGCTAAACCTCCAGCTTCCTTAACACCTTGGCCCAATTTAATATCAGTACCACGACCAGCCATATTCGTTGCTATAGTAACAGCACCTGGCAATCCAGCTTCAGCTACTATTTGCGCTTCACTTTGATGTTGCTTTGCATTCAATACATTATGGTCCATTTTCTTCGCACGTAACATACGAGATAAAAGTTCTGACACCTCTACTGAAGTTGTACCCACCAATACTGGTCTACCTATATTTCTTTGCCTTTCAACTTCATCAATTATCGCTTTATACTTTTCTCTTTTCGTTTTATAAACTAAATCCTGTAAATCCTTTCTTTGTATTGGGAGATTTGTCGGAATCTGAACCACATCTAACTTATAAATACTCCAGAATTCACCTGCTTCTGTTTCTGCAGTACCTGTCATCCCAGACAATTTATGGTACATCCTAAAAAAGTTCTGCAAAGTGATTGTAGCGAATGTTTGTGTTGCTGCTTCTACGGTAACATTTTCCTTAGCTTCAATAGCTTGGTGCAGACCATCACTATACCTACGACCATCCATTACACGTCCGGTTTGCTCATCAACTATTTTAACTTTTCCATCCATAACCACATACTCCACATCTTTTTCGAATAAAGTATAAGCTTTTAATAGTTGTTGGACCGAATGTATTCTTTCAGATTTAGTTGCATACTCTTGAATTATCACATCTTTCTGCGCTTGTTTTTCCTCTTCTGATAATTCTTCTAAAGAATCAATTCTACTTAATTCAGTAGCAATATCAGGCAATACGAAAAAGTTTTGATCTTCACTTGCTCCTGTAATTAGTGCTAGACCTTTATCTGTTAAATCTACACTATTTTGTTTTTCGTCAATAGTAAAATAAAGCTCCTCATTTACCTTAGGCATATGCCTTTGTTGCTCGCCTATATAATAATTCTCCGCTTTTTGTATAATTTGCCTATTTCCTTCTTCACTTAAGAA
>Ga0079224_100007781_pt1 | contig 14429 bp, 15 predicted proteins | sample Stecom2015_FD_80414 | JGI IMG/M metagenome (GOLD analysis project Ga0079224, IMG submission 80414) | Agricultural soil microbial communities from Utah to study Nitrogen management - Steer compost 2015 | ecosystem: Environmental > Terrestrial > Soil > Agricultural land | place: USA: Utah...
CCGATACTGCCCTGGAACAGGGTATCGCCAGCGATCAGCAACTTGGCGTCGGCAAACCAGAAGCAGCTGGACCCCGGCGTATGGCCGGGGGTGTGCATGACGACCCCGCCACAGCAATCCAGGCCTTGGTCGTCCTTCAGGTAGTGGTCTGGGTCCGGCAGGCTGATGGGGGGCAGGCCAAACAGGCGGCACTGGTTGGCGCAGTCGGTCCACAGGAACATGTCCTCTTGGTGGAGATGGATGGGGGCGCCGGTGGCGGCGCGGATCTCCCCGGCGGCGAGGATATGATCCAGGTGGGCGTGGGTGTGGACAATGGCCACCACCTGCAGGTTCATCTCCCTCAGGGTTTGCAGAATCAACTCCGCATTGCCGCCCGGATCCACCAGAATCGCCTTGCCGGTGAGGGTGTCGCCGATAATGGTACAGTTGCACTGGAGGGGCCCCACGGGGAAGCTGCGACGCACGATGCGGTCTGTGTCCTGGTTTGCCATGATGGTGTTGTGGTCCTCAAAAAAGTTGAATTGTAGCACAGGGCAGCGGCCTCACCGGCGGCGTCGCCTGTCGCCAGGAGAGCGTCCGGCTTTCAAAGCTGAAACAGCCGATGAAAATTGGCGGTGGTGGCCTCCGCCACCCGCTCCAGTGGCAACTTCTTGATCTCCGAAACTTTTTTGGCCACTTCCAGGACATGGCCCGGCACATTGGGCTGGCCGCGGTAGGGCACCGGCGCCAACCAGGGCGCGTCGGTCTCCACCAGCATCCTGTCCAGCGGGACATAGCTCACCACTTCTCTCAGCTCGGCGGCGTTGCGGAAGGTGATGATGCCGGAAAACGAAATGTAGTAATTGAGATCCAGCGCGGCCCTGGCCATTTCCCGGGTTTCGGTAAAGCAGTGAAGCACCCCGCCCCGCTCCCGACAGCCGTACTCTTCGATCAGTGCCAGGGTGTCGTCCCGGGCGTCACGGGTATGGACCACCACGGGTACAGCGGCGGCTCTGCCCGCCCGGAGATGGTTGATGAAACTGTCCCGCTGCCAGGATGCGGACTCGGGAGCATAGTGGTAGTCGAGGCCGGTCTCGCCGATGGCGACGACTTTCGGGTGGCGGGCAAGGGAGACCAGCTCGTCCACCCCGGGGGCGGCGATGGCGAGATCCTGGAGGGGGTGAGCGCCCACGGAGACAAAAATATCCGCGTGCTCGGCGGCCAGCGCGATCAGCTTCGCCGATGAGGTCAGGTCGACGCCGATGGCGAGGAAGGCGGACACCCCCCTGCCCCTGGCGCTGGCCAGCACGGCATCGAGATCGACGGCGTCACCGAAGAGGTCGAGACGGTCCAGATGGCAGTGGGAGTCGACCAGCATTAGAGGGTGTAGGTGGCCTTGTCGGTATTGAGCAAGCCCGCCAGCTGGGTTTCGATCTTGGCCACCAGCTGGGCATTTTCCTCACTGAATTGAATACCTATGCCCTGCTTGCGGTTGGTTACCACCCCGAGGGGAGTGATCCACACCACCTTGCCGGTGAGCGGGTATTTATCCGCTTCGTCGAGCAATTCGAGCACCACGAAGACCTCGTCCCCCAATTGATACTGGCGCTTGGTGGGAATAAAGAGGCCACCGTGATTCACGAAGGGCATATAGCACTCGTAAAGTTCCGCGGTGTCGCTGATGGTGACATTGAGAATAGCACTGCGCAGTCCGCCAAGGCCTTTCATGGATGAGTCTGTCCCCCGCTGCGGGTTTGGTTGTGGTGCAAGTCTAGCACCGACTTCCAGTCCATCAACAGCTCTTCCCACACCAGCTGGGGATTGGGGTTGGCGGAACTGTGCAGCCGCTGGCGCACCCTGTTGAGGCGGTCGAGAAAGCGAAACATCAGCCGCTGCACTTCCGCCAGGGCCTGGGGCAGGGCTTTGATTCTGCCGTACACCAGGTACTGGAACCATTCGCCGGCATAGTCCCGGGGCAGTCCCTGGAGAACCTTGGCGGCATCCAGCACCGGCACCCTGCCGGCCTCCAGGGCCCCCAGGGTATCGTTGAACAGTTGCAGCTGAGCGCCGAGTTCGCTATCGAGCAGACTCAGGGCCCGCAGGGGGCGACCGCCGGAGAGGGCCATGGCCCGCTCCACATCCCCCTCCCGCCCCCGCAGCCAGTCACTCACCGCTTCCCTCGGCGGCAGGGGGAAACCCAGGATGCGGCAGCGGCTGCGAATGGTGGGCAGGACCAACCCCGGCTGGTGGACCACCAGGATCAGAACAATACCCCGCCCGGGCTCCTCCAGGGTTTTCAGGAAGGCATTGGCGGCATTGGCGTTCATGGCCTCCGCCGGGGCGAGCACCACCGCCCGGCGCTCTCCCAGGGACGGGGTGCGGGTGGCAAACTCACTGAGCTGGCGAACCTGGTCCACCTTGATGGCCTTGCCCTCTTCCGCCGGCTCCACCAGAGCGAAATCCGGGTGACTGCCGGCGGCAAACAGATGACAGGACTTGCACCCGCCACAGGGCAGTCCAGCCACTGGCCCGGCACAGAGCAACCGCTGGGCAAAGGTCATCGCGAAGCGGCGTTTGCCGATCTCCCCGGGACCGGCGAGCAGCAGGCCGTGGGGCAGCCGGTCGGCGGCCACCAACTCCGTGAGTTGGTGCCAGTGGTCCCGCTGCCAGGGGTAGATATGGGTGTCGACGGTCATTGGCAAAGCCCGGCAAAGGTCCGCTGGAACACCTGGGCAATGGCCAGTTGCACCCGATCGAGGGGCTGGGATGCGTCCACCACCGCATAGCGTCGGGGATCCCCGGCGGCCAGCTCCAAATAGGTTTGGCGAACCCGCTGAAAAAAATCCGCCGCCTCCACCTCAAAGCGGTCCAGGCGTCCGCGCTCGCTGGCGCGGCTCATACCCTGGCTGGGATCGAGGTCAAGCACCAGGGTCAGATCCGGGCGCAGATCCCCCTGCACATATTCCTCCAGGGCGGCCACCCGCTCCAGGCCCAGTTGGCGGCCACCCCCCTGATAGGCGTAGGTGGCGTCGGTGAAGCGGTCGCAGAGAACCCAGGTGCCCCGGGCCAGGGCGGGCTTGATCACCCGGGCGAGGTGTTGGGCGCGGGCGGCAAAAATCAGCAACAGCTCGGCGGTTGCATCCAGGTCTTCGTCCTGATGCTCCAGCAGCAGGGTGCGGATTTTTTCCCCGTAGGGGGTACCCCCGGGCTCGCGGGTGGCGATGTAGGAAATGCCCCGCTGCTCGAGCCAGGCCTTGATAAAGGCGATATTGGTGGTTTTGCCCACCCCTTCTCCGCCTTCGATGGTGATAAATTTTCCAGTCATGGCACCCTCCTGGCTGCCCCGCCCTAGCGGGGCGACGAGCGGTAATCCTCGGCCCGGCGCAACTGGTACTGGCGCACGGCCCTGTTGTGCTCCTCCAGGGTCGCCGAAAACACATGGCTGCCGTCGCCGCGGGCGACAAAATACAGTGCAGTCCCGTCCTCCGGATGGAGCGCCGCACGGATGGCGTCGCGCCCCGGATTGGTAATTGGCGACGGCGGCAAGCCGCGGATGAAATAGGTATTGAAGGGGTTCTCCTCCCGCAGGTGGGTGCGGGTCAGGTTGCCGTCGAAGCTCTCGCCAAGACCATAGATGACCGTGGGGTCGGTTTGCAACTTCATTCCCAGCTGCAGGCGGCGGGCAAAGACCCCGGCGATGACGCCGCGTTCGGCGGGATCCCCGGTCTCCTTTTCGATGATGGAAGCCAGAATCAAGGCCTCGTAGGGGGTGTCGATGGGCAGGTCCGGGCCGCGCCGCTGCCACTCCTCTGCCAGCACCGCGGTCATCGCGGCGTGGGCCTGACGGAGAATCGCAAGACCGTCGTCGCGACCGCTGAAGGTGTAGGTATCGGGGAAAAACCAGCCCTCCAAAGTCTCTCCCTGGGGTGGCCTGAATTCGGCGGCAACGGTGGCCAGGTCCAGTTCAGGCTTGTCTTGCAGCCGGTCGTGGCCGTTGATAATGGCCAGCCACTCGCGAAGGGAGCGGCCCTCCGGAAAGGTGATGCGGAAGCGGATCACATCTCCCGCCACCAGTTTGTCCAGCAGCTGGCGGAAGGTGTCTCCCGGGCTGAGCTGGTAGTCTCCCGCCATGATCTGCCGGATACCTGCCACGCGGGCATGGACCAGCACCGGATAGGGACTGGAAATGACTCCATCGGCGGCCAGCTGGCGAGTCAGGGCACTGAGGGAACCGCCGGACTCCACCTGAAGCACCCGGCCTTCGGGGGCAATCGCCAGGGGAGTATCCAGGCTGACCTGAACCCAGAAGCGGGCGGACGCCAGCAGCGCCAACACGGCGACCACCAGGACAACAACGGCAAGGCTCAGGCGGCGAAGCAAGGATAGGCCTCCTCGAGGCGGGCGCCGACACTCTGGGTTTGCGCGTGGTTGCTCCAGGTGGCGCTATCGTCCACGGCGGCAACGGCCTGGATACCGGTCACGGAATTACAGATAAACACCTCCTCGGCGGCGAACAATTGCTCCAGACTAACCCTGGCGATCTCCACAGTGAGCCCCAGGGCGGGCATGATCTCCTCCAAAAGCACGGCGCGCAATACCCCGGCGACCCCGCACAGACTGAGGTCGGGGGTGAGCCACCAGCCGCGATGGCGGAGGAAGATATTGTGGCTCAGGGCCTCGATAACATTGCCGCGGCAGTCCAACAGCAGCCCCTGGCACCCCGGATCCAGCTCGGCGGCGGCGAGCACCTGATCGAGCCGGTTGAGATGCTTGATTCCCGCCAGCCGGTGATTGTGGGGCAGTGCGTAGCGGCAGACCTGCAATTTGACCACTTCCCGAGGGCCCGGCGGGGGAAACCACTGGATCAACAGGGTGGGCAGCGGATGGCCCGACATCCGGTAACCCCGCTCACCGACCCCGGCGGTCACCGTCAGTTTGACCACCCCCTGGGGGGGAAAGTTTGCCAGGGCCGTGTCCAGCGCCAGCCGCAGCCGCTCACCGTCCAGGTCGATCCCCAGCCGCCCGAGGCCGTGGTTCAGTCGGGCCAGGTGATAGCCCCACAGAGGCAGCTGGCCACCCTGCAGGCGCATGGTCTCAAAGGCGCCGTGACCGTAGGCCAGGCCGCGATCGCGAACATCCAGTTCGGCGCACGGGGCGCCATTGAAAAACACAAGGGAAGCTACCACGGCAACTGAATTATACTTGTCCTGAGACTGCTCAAAGAAAAGGCCGCACTGCGGTCACAGTACGGCCTCCACGATTCCAGCCGGCTTTCTACCCCCGGCAACAATCAGCCCAGGTTGTTGTTGATGTAGTCGATGGCCTGCTGAACGGTGGTGATCTTCTCGGCCTCTTCATCAGGAATTTCAGTGTCGAACTCTTCTTCGAGAGCCATGATCAGCTCAACGGTATCCAGCGAGTCGGCACCCAGATCGTCGACAAAAGATGAGTCGGGTTTAACATCTTCTTCTTTTACTCCAAGCTGCTCGGCAACCATTTTGATCACGCGCTCTTCGATGCTGCTCATATTATGAATACTCCTGTTGCTAGGGATTTTCTTGGTAACGCCACCGCTCACGGGGAGGGTCGTGGATAACCTGTACCAGGTCCTGAATTACGTCGCGCATTTTAGCGTAAAATCCGCGCTTCGTAACCGATTTTGTAAAAAACACTGAATTTTTAGCCATTTCAATCGGTTAGGCCATATACATGCCACCGTTGACATGGATGGTCTCGCCGGTGATATAGCCCCCCGCGTCACTTGCCAGAAAGGCCACAATCTCGGCAATTTCACCCGGCTGGCCGAGGCGCCCGAGGGGCACCTGGGCGAGCATGGACTCTTTCAGCGCCGCTGGCAAATCCCGGGTCATATCGGTTTCGATAAAGCCCGGGGCCACGGTGTTGACGGTGATATTGCGGGAGCCCAGCTCCTTGGCCAGGGCGCGGGCGAAACCAGCCACCGCGGCCTTGGTGGCAGCATAATTGGACTGGCCGGCATTGCCCATGGAGCCCACCACCGAACTGATATTGACGATCCGCCCCCAGCGGGCCTTGGTCATGCCCCGCACCGCCTGCCGACACAGGCGATAGACCGCATTGAGGTTGGTGTCAATGACATCGAACCACTCTTCGTCCTTCATTCGCAGCAGCAGGTTGTCTTTGGTGATTCCCGCATTGTTGATCAGGATGGTGGGTGCGCCATAGCGCTCCTCAACCGCCTTCAACACCTCGACCACCGATTCGTTGCTGGTGACATTGAGCATCATGCCCTGGCCCTTGAGGCCCTTGTCCCGCAGTCTTGCGGTGATTTTTTCGGCGCCCTCCGCCGAGGTGGCTGTGCCGATCACAATTGCGCCCCTGCTGGCCAGCAAGTCGGCAATGGCCGCACCTATACCGCGGCTGGCGCCGGTGACCAGGGCTATCTTACCGTCGAGACTCATAGCTGTTTCCTCGTAAAAATGGTTACCGGCATTCCGCCAGGGCCTTGCCCAGACTGGCCAGATCATCTGTGGTGTGGGCCGTCAGCGCCTTGTCGATGCGCTTCACCAGTCCGGCCAGCACCTTGCCCGGGCCGCACTCGACGACACTTTCAATTCCACTGCCAACCAGGGTGTGCATGCAGGCCACCCACAGCACCGGCTGATAGATCTGCTCGATCATCAGGGTCTTGATGGTTTTGGGGTCGGTCTCGGTACGGGCGTGAACATTGTGCACCACTGGAATCCGGGGCACACTGAAGGTGGTGGCGCAAATATGTTCCGCCAGGCGGTCGGCGGCGGGCCGCATCAGGGCGGTATGGAAAGGGGCACTCACCGGCAGCGGCATGGCGCGCTTGGCACCTGCCTCCTTGAGGGCGACAATGGCCCGCTCCACCGCCGGGGCATCACCGGCAATCACCACCTGACCGGGGGCGTTGTAGTTCACAGCGGACACCACCTGGCCCCCCGCCGAACTGGCGCAAATGTCGCGGATCACCTGGTCATCCACCCCCAGAATGGCCGCCATGGCCCCCTGGCCGAAGGGCACCGCCTCCTGCATAAAGGCGCCGCGCAGCCGCACCAGCCTGACCGCATCGGCAAAGGCGACCGCACCCGAGCACACCAGGGCAGTCCACTCCCCCAGGCTGTGGCCCGCCATCAGGGCCGGTGTCGCGCCCCCCTCTGCCTGCCACACCCGCCACATGGCGACACTGGCGGCGAGCAGGATGGGCTGGGTGCGCTCGGTGAGGTTGATGGCGTCCTGCTCGCCATTTTGCACCAGATCCCAGCTGTCGTAGCCGAGGACTTCCGAGGCCTCGGCAAAGGTTGCGGTGATTTGTGGATAGCGCCCCGCCAGTTCGGCGAGCATGCCGATTTTCTGCGAGCCCTGGCCGGGGAAGACAAAAGCGAGTTTGGCGTTGTCCATCGTATACCTTCAATGACTGGTGGTTGTGGAACCACGGTGGAGCTGTGCGAGCTTGCTGGAAATTCTTGCGGGAATGTCTTTTTCCACTTCCCTGACCGCCACCGCCAGGGCGTTGACAAATCCGGCTTCGCTGGCGCCGCCGTGGCTTTTGATGACCGTGGCCTTGAGCCCCAGCAGATTGGCACCATTGTAGTTGGCCGGATCGAGGGATTTCTGCAACCTGGCCAATGCCGGGCGGGCGACCAGGGCCCCCAGCCTGCCGCGCAGTGAAGCGGACAGCTCCCGCCTCATCATGGTGGCAATCAGCCTGGCTACCCCCTCGGTGCTTTTGAGGGCCACATTGCCGACAAAGCCGTCGCAGACCACGATATCGACGGCGCCGGAAAACATGTCATCACCCTCGACAAAGCCACAGTAGTTGAGATTGGGGTCGGCGGCAAATCTGGCCGCCGCCGCCTGCACAGTGGCATCCCCCTTACCCACCTCGCTGCCCAGATTGAGCAGGGCCACCCGCGGCCTGGGGAGATTGTCCACCTCCGCCACCATTGCGGTGGCCATATAGGCGAACTCCAGCAGCTGATCGGCGTCGCACTGGATGTTGGCCCCCATGTCCAGCAGGTAGGCCCTGCCGCTGGAGGTGGGCAGCGCGGTGCAGATGGCGGGGCGCTGGATTCCCGGCAGGGTGCCCACCAGGATCGTACCCATGGCCATCAGGGCGCCGGTGTTGCCGGCGCTGACACAGCCTTGAGCAGATCCGCTGGCGACGGCGTCCAGGGCCTGCCAGAGGGAGGAGTTGCGCTTCTTGCGAATGGCGGAGGCGGGCTTGTCGTCCATGGTGACCTGCTGGTCGGCGTGGACGATGTCGATACGGGACAACAGAGCACCGCCGGCTCGGGTAAGCCGGGGGGCAATCTCTTGTTGCAGTCCATGGAGCTGGCAGCGCAGCCGGGGAAACCGGCGCAGTGCCTGGAGGACGGCGGGAACGACCAGGCGAGGACCCTGGTCCCCGCCCATGGCATCAACGGCTAGGCAGCAATTGAGCTCGGGCACACAACTTAGTCGTCGCTGGCGGCGACCACTTTGCGGCCGCGGTAGAAACCGTCGGCGGTTACGTGGTGACGGCGGTGCTTTTCGCCGGACAGCGAGTCGACCGACAGGGTGGGGACGGTCAGGCTGTCGTGCGAGCGGCGCATGCCGCGCTTGGAACGGGTTTTGCGGTCCTGTTGAACGGCCATTTTGTTACTCCTGGTGCTGTTGCACTAATCTAGCAAATTGAATCGGGTGGGACGCAGCCTACTTCTTGAGCTGCGCCAGAATACCAAAGGGATTCGGCCTGGTGTCCGCCACTTCCCCTGTCGAATAGTCGCCCCTGGCCGGACACTGGTCCTGCTGGTGATAGGCGACTATGGGCAGGGCCAGCAGCAACTCCTCCTCCACCAGCTCGTAAAGGTCGGCGCTCTCGGTAGCCACCAGCCAGGCCTCAAGGGCCTTTGGCAACGCCGTCGCGCGCTCCTCATCCCAGACCACCCCCAGGTGAAACTCACCGCTCAACACTGTGGCGACAGGCTGCAGGCAGCGCTGGCAACTCAGGTCGACGGGGAGCCTGAAGGCGCCATGGACGATATGGCGGTGGCTGTGGTCGCGACCAAAGGTCAGGTCGACATCCACATACTCCTCCGCCTTGACCACAGCGTCCGCCAGGCGCTCCAGCTCCCGGGCCGGGACCACCCCCTGCAAGTGGGCGCCCTGGGCAGCCAGTTTGCGGGGGTCGACGTGCCTGGGCAGCCGGTTGACTTTTCGGGGGTCTGACATAGGCGCGCAATTCTATGAATCTGGAGCACCCCTGTCAAAAAAATATCGCCACAAATCAATATTTTTGTGAAATATCCACCGCGGCGGGCCATTTCCGGGGACGGGGCGCTAAAATCCACCCCACCGCAACCCCCGTGAACCCCTGCCATGACCAAACCCCTGGTGCTCGCATCCTCTTCCGCTTACCGGCGCGCCCTGGTGGAGCGCCTGGTGCCCAACTGCCTGTACCGGGCGCCAAATGTGGACGAGTCCGCCCTTCCCGGCGAACCCCTGCCGAGCCTGTGTCGGCGCCTTGCCGAACAAAAGGCCAGAGCCCTGGCGGACAACTGGCCGCAAGCCCTTATCATCGGCTCCGACCAGTCGGCGGCGGTGGCCGGGACCCAGCTGCACAAGCCCGGCAATTTCGCCACCGCCCACCGCCAACTCAGGGCCCTGTCCGGCCGGGAAGTCACCTTCTATACCGCTGTTGCCGTGCTCGACACTGGCAGCGGCGCCCTCCTCCAGCACCTCGACGCCACCCGAGTCCAGGTGCGCACCCTCAGTGACGGGGAAATTGTCCGCTATCTGCAGCGCGAGCAGCCCTATGACTGTGCCGGCAGTTTCAAGGTGGAGGGCCTGGGGATCAGCCTGTTCGCCAAGGTGGTCAGCGACGACCCCACAGCCCTGATCGGCCTGCCGCTGATTGCCCTGGCCGCCATGCTCAGGCAATGCGGGCTGGCGGTGCCCTGAGGGTCAGAGAATCTCCCGGATCTGGCCAAAGCGGTCGAGACAGCCCCGCAGGCCGTAGGGAACCAGGCGACTGGCGCAGTGGGCGCCGTAGGCCACCCCGATCCTTGGCACCCCGGCGCTCACCGCCATGGCCATATCAAATTCGGTATCCCCCACCATGCAGGCCCGATGGGGTTCGAGGGCAAAATGCGCGAGCACTTCTTGCAGCATCAGTGGATGGCGCTTGGAGGGGGTTTCGTCGGCGCAGCGGGGGGCGGCCGAAAACCTGCCCAGACCATGACCGTCCAGCACCCGGTCCAGGCCCCGGCGGCTCTTGCCGGTGGCCACCGCCAGGCGATAACCCTGATCCCGCAACTGGTGCAGGGTTTCCATCACCCCGGCAAAAAACGGCGCCGGGCTCTGATCCAACACCAGGTAGTGGCGTGAATAGCTGGCTTTCAGCGCGTCCAGCTGGCCCCGGCGGGCTCCGGGGAACAGCTGGGCGAGAGCCTCCCCAAGACCCAGCCCGATAATCTCCCGCCCCTCTGCTTCAGAGGGCACCGCCAGACCCACCTCCGCCGCCGCCAATTGCAAGCAGTGGACGATCCTCGCCACCGAGTCGGACAGGGTGCCGTCCCAGTCAAAAATCAGCACCTCGGTCATTTGAGCACCTCCCTCAATTCATCCGGCAACGGCGACTCCACCACCACCCGCTCCCCACTGGAGGGCAGGGTAAAGGCCAGCCGGTGGGCGTGGAGAAACAGGCGCTTGAGGCCCATCGCCCTGGCCCGGCGGCTGCCGTCCTCAGTGCCGTATTTGTCGTCGCCCAGCAGGGGGTGGCCCGCCAACTGGCAGTGGACCCGGATCTGGTGGGTGCGGCCGGTCTCCAGGGTCACCTCCAGCAGGGTCATACCCGCCAGTCGCTGGCGCACGGCGAAGCGGGTCACCGCCCGCTTGCCCTCCCGACTGGCGCGGACGAACTTCTCACCGGAGGCCTGGGTTATCTTGTCCAGCGGCGCGTCAATGATATTCAACCCCCTGGGCCACTCCCCCAGCACCAGGGCCAGGTAGACCTTGGCGACCTGGTGCTGGCGGAGCTGGTCCTGGAGATGGCGCAGCGCCGCCCGTTTCTTGGCCACCAGCAAACAGCCAGATGTGCCGCGGTCGAGGCGATGCACCAACTCCAGGGTGGTATTCGGCCTAGTGGCCCGCAGCGCCTCGATCAACCCCAGGTTGACCCCGCTGCCGCCGTGGACCGCCAACCCGGAGGGCTTGTCGATCACCAGCAGCTCGTCGTTTTCAAACAGCACGCTGGCCTCCAGGTGGGAGCGCAGGGAGGCCCCGGGGGCGGCCACCGGGCCTGGCTCGCTGACCCGAACCGGCGGCACCCGCACGCTGTCTCCGGATTCCAGCCGGTACTCCGGCTTGATCCGCCCCTTGTTGACCCGCACCTCCCCCTTGCGCAGCAGGCGGTAAATGCGGGACTTGGGCACCCCCTTGAGGCGGGTGATAAGGAAGTTGTCGATCCGCTGCCCGGCCTCGTCGTCGGCTATGGTATAAAAGCTGACGCCAGCACCTGGATTGGCAGTTTCAGCCATGACATGACTCCGGCCTGGGGCCCGATTGCAGAAGGCGGGGATTCTACCAGCTGGCGGATAATTGAAGAAATCCACTTTATTTTTGCTATCTCATTGATCAAAAAGAGGAACTTTGATAGGATCCGGCGGCTGCGCAAATTGCCGGGCTGCAGACTGTAGCCACCCGGCGCGCCAGTGCTTGAAAAACCGTAGTTCACGGACCAATTTACATGAAGTCTGCTACACACAAAGGACAGACTCCATACGACGTCACCACTGACGACACAGATTAGCTCTGACAGTTAGACAAGGTTAGCAGTACCTTAGCAACAGACATGCTGGAAGCAGGCCCTTGCCGGTCGAGGCCTGATAAGTGAATGGTAGGAAAGATTCCCCTAGAGGAACCCAGCAGAACACATTGTTATAAGTAGGAAACAGGAAACCGCATTTCACAGTAGACGCACAACATGGCAGACAAACGTGGCTCTCCCAGCCCCATGGTTTGATTGCGCGACCGGACAGTATCCGGACCTGTGGCCGTTCCCTTTTTTAACACCAACAACCTTTGCCAACCCTCGGGGTTAAATCTGTTGTCCTTCACCATTAAGGATCAGACAGATGAAAAGAATGCTTATCAACGCCACGCAGGCGGAAGAACTGCGTGTAGCCCTGGTGGACGGCCAGCGCCTTTACGACCTGGATATCGAAAACCGAACCCACGAACAGAAAAAGGCCAATATCTACAAGGGCAGGATCGCCCGGGTGGAGCCCAGCCTGGAGGCGGCCTTTGTCGACTACGGCGCCGAGCGCCACGGCTTTTTGCCCCTCAAGGAAATCTCCCGGGACTACTTCACCAAGGGCGGTGACAGCCAGGGCAAGGTGCGCATCCAGGATGTGCTCAAGGAAGGCACCGAAGTCATCGTCCAGGTGGACAAGGAAGAGCGCGGCAACAAGGGGGCGGCGCTGACCACCTTTATCAGCCTGGCCGGCCGCTACCTGGTGTTGATGCCCAACAACCCCAGGGCCGGGGGCATCTCCCGCCGCATCGAGGGCGACGAGCGCAATGAGCTGCGGGAAGCCATGCGCGAACTCAATATCCCCACCGGCACCGGCGTCATTATCCGCACTGCGGGTATCGGCCGCACCCCGGAAGAACTCCAGTGGGACCTGGACTACCTGGTCCACCTGTGGGACACCATCAAGGGTGAAGCCGACAAGGCCTCCGCCCCCAGCTTTCTGTTCCAGGAAAGCAACGTCATTATCCGCGCCATTCGCGACTACCTGCGCCCGGATATCGGCGAGGTGATCGTCGACACCCGCGACGCCTACAACCTGTGCTCGGCGTTTATCACCCAGGTCATGCCCTCCTTCAACAGCAGGGTCAAGCTGTACCAGGATCCGATCCCCCTGTTCAACCGCTACCAGGTGGAAAACCAGATCGAAACCGCCTTTGTGCGGGAAGTGAAACTGCCCTCCGGCGGCTCCATTGTGATCGACATCACCGAGGCCCTGGTGTCCATCGACATCAACTCCTCCCGGGCCACCAAGGGCGGCGATATCGAGGAAACCGCCACCCAGACCAACCTGGAGGCGGCCGACGAAATCGCCCGCCAGCTGCGGCTGCGGGACATGGGCGGCCTGATCGTGATCGACTTTATCGACATGGGCAACGCCAAGAACCAGCGGGACGTGGAAAACCGCATGAAAAAGGCCCTGGAGCTGGACCGCGCCCGGGTCCAGGTGGGGCGGATTTCCCGCTTTGGCCTGCTCGAGATGTCCCGCCAGCGGCTGCGGCCCTCCCTGGAGGAAACCACCTTCAAGGTCTGCCCCCGCTGCGACGGCCAGGGCACCATCCGCGGCACCCGCTCCCTGGCCCTGTCGATCCTGCGCCTGATGGAAGAGGAGGCGCAAAAGGAGTTCAGCGCCGAGATTCGCGCCATCACCCCGGTGCCTGTAGCCACTTTCCTGCTCAATGAAAAGCGCGCCGAGATCGCCGACATTGAACGCCGCAACAACCTCAAGATCCTGGTGATCCCCAACACCCATATGGAGACTCCCCAGTACGAGGTCCAGCGCTTCCGCGAACAGGACGAACTGGTGGGTGTCACCAGCTACAAGCTCGCCGAGGACCTGGCCCCGGAAAACACCCTGGAGCTGGCTTCCCCTGAGCCGTTACCCGTACTTCAGCAGCCCGCGGTCCAGCACCTGGCCCCCAGCCAGCCAGCCCCCGCCGGACGCCCGGAAAAAGAGCCGCAGGCAACACCGGAGCCCGCCGCCGCTCCAGCTCCCGCCCCCGCACCTGCGGCCGCCAAATCCGGCTTGCTGCAGCGCATTGTCGGCCTGTTTCGCCCCGCCGAGGAGCCCGCCCAGGAGGCCAAGCCCGCCGCCACCCCTGCCAAGCCCAAGCCCAAGGCGGAGGACAGCAAGGACGGCCGCCGTTCCGACAACCGGGGCGAGCGCAGACCCAACAACAACCGCAGGCGCAGCCCCCGCAACACCAGGGGCGCCCAGGATGGCGAACGGCGCCCCGCAGCCGAGCCCAGTGCCCAGGAACCCCGCGCCGAAAGAGCTGACAGAGCTGACAGAGCTGACAGAGCTGACAACAAGCGTGAACCCACCAGGGAAAAACGTCAGACCAGGCCGCCGCGGGAGCGCCAGCCAAAGGTGGAGACCGACGCCGAACTCCCGGTCGAAACTGCAGTGGACACCGGAGCCAGGGAACAGGACACCGAGCGCACCGCCAACCTGCCACCCCAGCGCGAAAGCACCAAGCGCCGGGAGCCCCGCCGCATTCGCGAGCGCCCCGAGCTGCCGGAAGAGCTGAAGCAACTGAAAGAAGCCGCCCTGCGGCCCGAAACCCCTGCTGCTGCCGGCGCCGCTGCCAGCACTGTGGCGACGGCTGAAGCGCCGGCGGCCACCACCGCAGCCAGCGCCCCCCGGCAAGAGGCC
>Ga0079224_100007782_pt1 | contig 14429 bp, 9 predicted proteins | sample Stecom2015_FD_80414 | JGI IMG/M metagenome (GOLD analysis project Ga0079224, IMG submission 80414) | Agricultural soil microbial communities from Utah to study Nitrogen management - Steer compost 2015 | ecosystem: Environmental > Terrestrial > Soil > Agricultural land | place: USA: Utah...
GCCCGGGTGGGTAAAGGAGAAGAAGCGTAGGCGGGCGTAGCGCGGCACGCGCGCGATTTTCGGCGCCTCGACGGGGGCGAACGGTAGATCGTCGCCTCGGTCGAGGCGTTTTTTTACGAGAATTTGTCGGTTTGTCGCGGGTTTGAAGCGGGAAAATGCGAGGATGTCGAGAATGTGTAGGAAATAATCGCCATTCTTCCCTTTGGGGAGGAGACGATGATGAGGCGCCTCTTTCTTCGACATCCTGGCATCCAGGCGACCGTCAAGGCGGTGGCCTTTTTCGTCCTCCTGTTGTTGTTTGAAACCGGCGGCCGGGCGTCGACGGTGCAGTTAATGAGCGGAAACCGCCTGCTGCCGCACCAGTATGCGCCCATCCTAACGTCGGGTGGGTTTTTTGTACCGCTGGAACTTGCCACGCTCTTTGGAGGAGAAGTTTCGTATGAGGAGGGGGAGTGGCTCCTTACCCGGGGCCAGCGGACGGCCCGGCTTAAACCAGGAGCCCGGGCGGTTGAAGTGGGCGACAGTGTGATGGAGCTTTCGGCGGCCCCCATCGAAAAAGATCATGAGCTTTTCGTTCCCTTGCGGTTTCTTGGAGATTTCATGGGCTTGCGCGTCTTTTGGGATGTGGCGGCCAACACGCTGGACATCACTCCATGGACGCCTCTCAGTCGCGGCGTAGGAACCCAACGGGCAAGGCAGCAAGGACAAGCTATGAGCTCCGTCGCGGTCCAACCGGCGCCCGTGGTGAGTGGCGCGCCCATCTACGCCTCCTTGGTCGTTCCGCCCGTCGCTCAAGAAGCCGCTCCCGTAGGTTTGGGAGAGCCTGCGTCCGCAACTTCACCTCAGGTAGAAGCGACGCTTACCGGTAGGAGATCGCAAGAAAACGATGCTGTGGACGATGTAAAAGAAGCGGTGGAGCGGCTCCTGGGCCGTCTGGTCACCCCTCGACCGGCCTCCCGCGAGTGGAGTGCCTTGCGGCAGGCTACCGGCGTCGCGATGCAGGTGATCGATCAAGACGGTATGTGGGCATACCGTTTGGAAGGGGTTGCGCCCGAGGAGATCAAGACAGCGTACCTCGTCGACCCCGATCGTCTCATTGTCGATCTTCCCAAGGTGAAAGGCGCAAAGCTCGATCCCTACACACCGCCCGATCCCAGCGTCCGGCAGATCAGGGCGGTGGAATGGGAAGGAGGGTTAAGACTCATTTTCGATTTCGTCCACGCGGTAGGCCACCGGGTCGAAAAAGAGGGAGAAGCAGCCCGCATCGTCTTTTACCGGCCGCTGACAGGCGTGCACGTGGACGCTGGCGCTTACGGTGGAAGCATCCGCTTGGATGTGACGGGGCAACCTTCTTACGAGATCTATCGCCTGACGGACCCGGACCGGTTGGTCGTCGACTTGCGCGATACCTCTCTCGTAGCCGGGCCAGTCACGGTAGGCCCCTTGGAAGGGCCTGTGACCCGAGTGCGGGCAGCGCAAAATCAACCTGAGATCGCCCGTGTCGTCTTGGATGTGGCGTCGGACATCCCCGTCGAGGTCTTGCCGGGGGAGGAGGGGCTCCTCGTCTTGTACGGCGATCATCTAGGATTGGTTGCGTATCGCAATGTGGGCCCCAGGGAGTTCCATATTGGGGTGACCGCTCCAGCTGAAACTCAGGTCCGCGTCCACCGGCTTTACCGGCCAGACCGCCTGGTGATGGACGTGGAAGGTCTCACGCTCCCGGCGCCGCTGGATGATCAGGTGTTTCTTGAGGGACCCGTCTCGCGGCTTCGTGTCTCACAGTTCAATCCGACCACCGTGCGGGTCGTGGCTGACCTGCGATACCACGTCCGCTACGCGGTGAGGCGGGAACAAGGCCGGCACGTCTTGGTGCTGGAGCAGCCTGTTCTCAAAGGCAAGACGATCACCGTCGACGCGGGCCACGGCGGCCGGGACGGGGGCGCGGTGGGCGTCCGCCACGGCGTGCTCGAGAAAGAGATTAACCTCGACATTGCGCTCCGCTTGCAAGAGCTTCTTTCGGGCGCTGAGGCCGTTGTCCACATGACCCGTGTGGACGATACCTTTATCGACCTTTGGGCACGGGCGGACCTGGCCAACGAAACCGAATCAGATGTATTGGTGAGCATTCACGCCAACTCGGTGCCGCCGGACAACACCAGCGCGAAGGGTACAGAGACGTTTGTGCGGCTTGGAGAGCCTCTCTCCGAACGGCTGGGCGCCGCTTTGCAAAGCAGTGTGACGTCCGCGCTCAACACAGTCGATCGGGGCGTGCGGGCCAACCGGTATCTCGTGGTCCGGCGGGCCAACATGCCGGCGGCTTTGGTCGAGGTGGCGTTCCTCGCGGACCCCGAAGAGGAGGAGCTCCTGATGGAACCCTGGTTCCGCCAGCGGGCTGCAGAGGGGATCTTTAACGGTTTGCTGCGCTACTTCTACCCTGAGGATGAGCTTGAGGCCGATGGAAGCCCTGACGCCGCGGTGGATGCGCCGTGGATTCACCTAAGAGAGGCGACCGCGCCTCAAGGCGCGCCGGCCGTGTCGTGAGTTGGGGCTTGGTTGGGGGAAGATGTCGATGAAAGGTTGGCGGATCGCGGCGGTCGTCGCTCTCCTGGTCGCCGTGTGGCTTGCGGCCCGGTGGGGCGATCGCCTTGAGCAGCAAGATCCATTGTGGTTTGCGCCCCACGAAGAGGTGACCCTCTACTTCGCCGCTCCTGACGCCATCGGCTTGGCTGCCGAGAAACGGTGGCTGCCGGTAACCGAGACGGATGTCGAAGGACGGTTGCGGGCCCTTGTCGAAGGTCCTCGTAGGCGCGACCTAAGCCCGACCCTTTCGCCGCGGACCCAGATTAGAGGGGTATCCGTCACGGGCGATACCGTGGTGGTCGACTTCGACTTGACGTTAGTCCGGGAGCATCCAGGAGGTTCGACTGGGGAAATCCTCACCGTCTTTTCCGTCGTCAACACCTTGACGGAGATCCCGGGCATCCGCAAGGTTGCCTGGCGGATCGAAGGCCAGCCTGTGGAGACTTTGGTCGGCCACTTAGATTTGACCCGTCCCATCGAGCGGGATCCGTCTCTGATCGTCGAGGTCGCGCCTAGCCGGTGAGCGTCGCAGGGGAAGGGCACACTTTCTCAAGGGTTGCCGTACCTTGAGAGGTGCTAACTGGTGAGCTGCTCTGATCCGTTGGGGTGAATCTCCCATGAACTGGTCCGGTAAGCATGTTTCTGTGGTGGGACTTGGCAAAAGCAACGTCGCACTCATCCGTTACCTGGTGCGCGAAGGAGCGATCGTCACGGCGCGCGATCGCAAGACCCAGGAGGAGCTGGGCCCAGTCTATGATCAGTTGAGCGCTCTGGGCGTCGATTTTCGCCTGGGAAGGGATTACCTCAAGGGATTGCGTTTCGCCGACGGCGTATTTCTCACTCCAGGCATGCCCAAGGACCTCCCGGAAATCCTGGACGCACGGCGTGCCGGGGTGCCGATCTCCACTGAGATCAACCTGTTTTTCGAACGGTGTGGAGCGCCGATCATCGGCGTGACAGGATCAAGCGGCAAAACCACGACGACCACCTTGATCGGCGCCATTCTCGAGGCGACCGGGCACAAAGTGTACGTGGGCGGCAACATCGGCCGGCCCCTGATCGAGCTCGTCGATGAGATCGAAAAGAGCGCCGTCGTCGTCTTGGAGCTCTCCAGCTTTCAGCTAGAGCTTTTGGAGGCGTCGCCTCAAGTGGCGGTGGTCACCAATATCTCGCCCAACCACTTGGACATTCACCGCACCATGGAGGCGTACGTCTCCGCCAAAGAACGGATCTTTCAGTTCCAGCGCCCCCAAGAGGCCGTTATCCTCAACCGGGACGATCCTGCGACGCGCGCGATGGCCGAAAAAGCCCCCTCCAGGGTGTTTTGGTTTTCGCGCCGCGGGGAGGTGGATAACGGCGCCTTCATCTGCGATGGTCGAGTGATCCTCTCCCGCCGGGGTGAGGACCGGTCGCTTATCGACGTGTGCGCGGTCGCGGACATTCGCCTGCGCGGGGAGCACAACCTGGAAAACGTGCTGGCAGCGTGCGCCGTGGGTTATCTTTTGGGAGCGACCGCAGGCACCATGCGCGAGGTGGTGACCAGCTTCACAGGGGTTGCCCACCGATTGGAGCTGGTGCGGGAGGCCGGAGGGGTCCGCTACTACAACGACTCCATCGCCACGTCGCCCGCCCGGGCGATCGCCGGGCTGCGCTCCTTTGACGAGCCGGTGCTCTTGATCGCGGGCGGCTACGACAAGCAACTCCCCCTCGACGAGTTTGCCGAGGTCGTGGTTGAGAAGGCCAAAGCGGTCTTTTTGATCGGACAGACCGCGCGCAAGATCCAGGAGGCGATCCTCAAAGCCCGCGGCGAGCGGGATCGGCCCCGGATCGTCATGTGCGAAAGCCTCGACGAAGCGGTGCAAGCGGCTCATCGGGCAGCGAGCCCAGGAGACGTGGTGCTGCTTTCGCCCGCATGCGCGAGCTACGATATGTTCCAAAACTTCGAGCAGCGGGGCGAGCGCTTCCGCAAGCTCGTCCACATGCTGACCGAAGAAGAGGTTCCCAAGATCTCCCGAGTGGATGTATGAAGGGCAGGCGATGGGCGGATTGAGCACGTTACGGCCTGATGGCCGCAAAGTGGACGAGATGCGACCTATTCGCATCGAACGTGGGTTTGTCAAACACGCGGAGGGTTCGGTGCTCATCTCGGTGGGGGATACCCGGGTCATCTGTACGGCTACCGTCGAAGAGAAGGTGCCGACATGGCTGCGCGGCACGGGCCAAGGGTGGGTAACCGCCGAGTATGGGATGATCCCTCGGTCGACGCACGAACGGACGCCGAGGGAGGCGACGAAAGGAAAAGTTGGGGGACGGACCCATGAAATCCAGCGTTTGATCGGTCGGGCGATGCGCTCGGTCGTCGACCTTTCGGCCCTGGGCGAGCGTACGATCTGGCTCGATTGCGACGTCATTCAGGCCGATGGAGGCACCCGTACGACGGCCATCACCGGCGCTTTCATCGCCATGGTCGAGGCGCTGGCGAAACTGGGCGAGCGGGAAGGCTGGAAAAGGCTTCCGATCTCCGATGTGATCGCCGCCACCAGCGTCGGCATCGTCGACGGTCGCCCCCTCCTCGATCTTTGCTACATCGAGGACGCGAACGCGCAAGTGGATATGAACGTCGTGATGACCGAGCGGGGAAACATCGTGGAGATCCAGGGAACCGCCGAAGGGTGGCCTTTCATGAAAGATGAAATGTACGCCCTGATCGATCTTGCCGAACGCGGGATCGCTCAGCTGATCGCCGCAAGCCGGCAGGCTCTGGGCGATCTGTTGGACGGGGAGTCATTGTGAAACTAATCCTGGCGACGCAAAACCAGGGTAAGGTTCGGGAGATGGCCCAGTACCTCGCAGAGCTGGGACTTGAGGTTCTCTCGTTGGCCGACGTAGGCGCGCCGCAGGTCGACGAAGTGGGGACGACCCTGTGGGAAAATGCGAAGCTCAAAGCAGTAACGGCGGCATCGCAGACAGGCCATTGGGCGCTGGGGGAGGACACGGGGCTCGAAGTCGACGCGCTACGGGGAGCGCCCGGCGTCTACTCGGCCCGGTATGCCGGTCGTCACGCGACCGATCAAGAAAACAACGCGAAGCTGTTGAAGGAGCTGCAAGGGGTTCCTCAAGAGCAGCGCACGGCCCGCTTCAAGACGGTGATGGTCTTGGCAAGTCCCGCCGGCAACGTGTGGACGACCGAGGGTGTCTTAGAAGGAGAGATCTTGACGGCGCCCCGGGGTTCGGGCGGGTTTGGGTACGATCCGCTCTTTTGGGTGCCGTCGGAAAACCGCACTCTGGCGGAGATGGACACCGCCGAAAAAAACGCCATCAGCCATAGGGGGAAAGCCCTGAGGGCGATGATCGGGCTGCTACGGACCCTGGTCGAAAGCGGCGAGCTGGACGCGGGGAGCCGGCAGCGACACGCGTCGCCTTGACAAAATGGCTGCTTTGTCGTACGATAAGCAGGTCGAGAGGTACGCGGGGCGTGGCGCAGTTTGGCAGCGCGCCTGCTTTGGGAGCAGGAGGTCGTGAGTTCAAATCTCACCGCCCCGACCACTTTGTCGGTGTGCCCGTCTTGCGTTGGCTCTCTCCTTTTGGGTATAATCAGGTATGCAATGCGGGTGTAGCTCAGTGGTAGAGCCCTGGCCTTCCAAGCCAGTTGCGGGGGTTCGATTCCCCTCACCCGCTCCAGACGCGCCTGTAGCTCAGGGGATAGAGCAGGAGCCTTCTAAGCTCTGTGTCGGGGGTTCAAATCCTCCCAGGCGCACCAGCTTCCCGGGAGCCCTCATCAGTGGTTTCCCGCTGATACGGTGGGTGTAGCTCAGCCGGTTAGAGCGCCAGGTTGTGGCCCTGGAGGCCGGGGGTTCGAATCCCCTCACTCACCCCACTGGGGAAAAGCGCAGGGTCTTTCAAGGTCCTGCGCTTTTCGCCTTGCAGTTTCCCCCCTCGTGGTTGCCACGATCGTTGGTCTTTAGTACAATTGTAAGGCGCATGCAAACTCCATCGACGCGGGCGTGGCGGAACTGGCAGACGCGCTAGACTTAGGATCTAGTGGGATCACCCGTGAGAGTTCGAGTCTCTCCGCCCGCACCATTCCCCAACATGCGGCGGGAGCCCTGAGGAGCTCCCCTTTTTGTGAGGGATGATCCAGGAAGGATGAGCTCAACAGTGAGAGCAACGGCCGAAAAGCTCGAAAACAACAAGGTCGCGCTGACGATCGAGATCGAAGCGGAAAAGGTTGACGCCGCCTTAGACCGGGCTTATCGAAAGCTAGCCCGGGAAGTGACGATACCAGGATTTCGCAAAGGAAGAGCGCCGCGCAAAGTGATCGAGGCGCGACTTGGCAAGCAGGCGCTCTACGACGAAGCCTTGGAGGAGCTGATTCCCGCCGCTTACTTCCAGGCGATCGAGCAAGAGGACATCGATCCAATCGACCAGCCCAGCCTCACGGACGTGGAAATTGAGGAAGGCAGGCCCCTGCGCTTCAAGGCAGAGGTTTTGGTCGCGCCCGAGGTGAAGCTGGGCGAGTACAAAGGGGTCCGGGTGGAAAAACTGGTTGAGCGCGTCGAGGATAAGGATATCGACCACATGCTCTGGCATCTTCAGGAGGATCACGCCGAGCTCGTGACTCCCGACCGGACCACCGTCCAGGAAGGCGATTTTGTCCTCATCGATTTCGAGGGCTTTATCGACGGCGCTCCCTTTCAAGGGGGCGCGGCTCGGGGTTACGCTCTCCAGGTCGGATCGGGAAGGCTGATCAAGGGCTTTGAAGAGCAACTGGTGGGCGCGGAGGTCGGGACGGAGACCGAGATCAAGGTGACGTTTCCGGACGACCACCACGCCGAGGAGCTGAGAGGGAAAGAGGCCGTCTTTAAGGTTAGGGTCACGGACCTCAAAGAAAAACGCGTGCCCGAGCTCGACGACGAGTTTGCCAAAGACGTGAGCAACGTCGAGACGCTGGCGGAGCTGCGCGAAGAGATTCGCAAGGACATGGAGGCGGCGGCGGAGCGCCGAGCGACCAACGAGATGCGGCAGCGCCTCGTCGAGATGGTGCGTGACCAAGCCCAGGTCGAGCTTCCCGAAAACCTGGTCGAGCAGGAGCTGGTCGATCTTGTCAACGAGTTTGGCCGCGACCTAGCTCGCATGGGTATCGATCCCGAAGCCTACCTCAAGCGCTCTGGCAAGAGCGTCGACGACCTGAAGCGGGAGTTTCGCCCCGAGGCGGAGGCCCGGGTCAAGACGGAGCTGGTGCTCAAGGCGATTGCCAAGCGTGAAGGAATCACTGTCAGCCGGGAAGAAGTACAGGCCAAAATCGACGAGCTGGCGGCTGCCGATCGAGATTCCCAAGCGGTTCGCCGGCGCCTCGAAGAGCCTGAGCGGAGGCTCGCGATCCGGACCAGCATGCTGCTGGACAAGACGGTGGAGTTTTTGGTCGAGCATGCCGAAATCGAAGTGAAGGAGATCCCGTCCCAGGGGCACGGCCACCATCATCACGACCACGACCACAGCCATGATCACGCAGAGGACGATCAAGAGCCGGTCGCTGGGGAGGATCCCCGACCTGAAGGTGACTTGGCCACTGAGCCCCGCGGGAGTGATGGTGAAGACGACGGCGCCAAGGAGTAGCGCTTTGAGCTGGGGCGGCGACGGTGCATAGATCTCACGGAGGGATGCCACACTATGAGCACTCTCGTGCCGATAGTCGTCGAACAAACCAATAGGGGCGAGCGGGCCTATGACATTTACTCCCGTCTGCTCAAGGAGCGGATCATCTTTATCGGCGGACCGATTGACGACGAAGTGGCTAACCTGGTGGTCGCCCAGCTCCTTTACCTCGAGGCGGAAGATCCTGAAAAGGACATCACGCTGTACATCAACAGCCCTGGCGGGGTCGTCTATGCGGGCCTGGCGATTTACGACACGATGCAGTACGTAAAGCCCGACGTGGCCACATATTGCGTCGGTTTCGCTGCCAGCGCCGCCGCGTTGCTGCTCGCGGGTGGCGCTCCGGGCAAGCGCCGTGCTCTTCCCTACTCACGGATCATGATTCACCAGCCGTGGGGAGGCACCCGGGGTCAGGCCACCGAGCTCGAGATCGAAGCGAGGGAGATCCTGCGGCTCAAGCGGATCGGGAATGAAATCCTCGCCAAGCACACAGGAAAGCCGATCGAGCAGATCGAGAAAGATACCGAGCGCAACTTCTATATGTCGGCAGAAGAGGCGCTGGAATACGGTATTATTGACGGCATCAGCCGCAGAGAGAAGGGGCTGGATTCCTAGCCTTTCAAAGAGGGTGAAACGTGATGTTTAAGTTTGGCGATGAAAAAGGCCAGCTAAAGTGTTCCTTCTGCGGCAAGGTGCAGGAGCAGGTCAAGAAGCTGATCGCCGGCCCCGGCGTTTATATCTGCGACGAATGCATCGAGCTGTGCAACGAGATCATCGAAGAGGAGCTCAACGAAGAGGCCGATCTTGAACTGGGCAGCATTCCCCGGCCCAAGGAGATCAAGGAGATTCTCGATCAGTACGTGATCGGTCAAGAACAGGCGAAAAAAGCCCTCTCCGTCGCCGTTTACAACCACTATAAGCGCGTCAACTCCAACGCGCGGATCGACGACGTTGAGCTGCAAAAGAGCAATATCTTGCTTCTCGGTCCCACAGGATCTGGAAAGACGCTGCTCGCCCAAACCCTGGCCAAGATCCTCAACGTGCCGTTTGCTATCGCTGATGCCACCTCGCTGACGGAGGCGGGCTATGTCGGCGAAGATGTGGAAAACATCCTGCTCAAGTTGATTCAGGCGGCCGATTACGATATCGAACGGGCAGAGAAGGGAATCGTCTACATCGACGAGGTCGACAAGATCGCCCGCAAGTCGGAAAATCCCTCGATCACCCGCGACGTCTCGGGTGAGGGCGTACAGCAAGCCCTGCTCAAGATCTTGGAGGGCACGATTGCTTCGGTCCCGCCGCAAGGGGGGCGGAAGCACCCTCACCAAGAGTTCATCCAGATCGACACGACCAACATCCTCTTTATCTGCGGCGGCGCTTTTGACGGCCTGGAAAAAATCATCGAGCGGCGCCTTGGCCAAAACACCATCGGGTTTGACGCCGATATCAAGCCAAAGCAAAACAAGCAGGTGGGCGAGCTTCTCCGCCAAATCATGCCCGAGGACCTGTTGAAGTACGGGCTCATTCCCGAGTTTGTCGGGCGGCTTCCCATCGTCGTGGCGCTGGACGCCCTCGACATCGACGCCTTGGTCCGCATTCTCGTCGAGCCGAAAAACGCGCTGGTCAAACAATACAAGAAGATCTTTGAGCTGGATGGCGTCGAATTGGAGTTTGACGAAGAGGCGCTCCGGCTCATCGCCCACAAGGCCATGGAGCGAAAGACCGGCGCCCGCGGGCTGCGCTCCATCGTCGAAGAGATCCTCCTCGACGTGATGTATGAGCTACCTTCGATGAGCGACGTGAAGCGGTGCATCATCACCAAGGAGACTGTGGAAGGGCTGGAAAAACCCCGGCTCATCAAAGTGGATCGCAAGGTTGACAAGAAAGAAGAGTCCGCGTGATCGCTGCTTTCGCCACGGAGCCGTTGGGGCCGCGCTGAAAAGCGCGGCCTTTCTGTTGGTTTGGCTCGAGGATCCCCGGTTACACTAAGGGCGACATTCCACACCGCGAAGGGTGGTTGCTCTTGGAACTGATGGGGATCCTCACCTTGATCAACGTGTTCTTTTCCATCGTCATCGGGCTTTACTTCTGGAACCTCTTGAGCCAGCAACATTCCAACAAGTCGGCGATCGACCGCGAAGCGAAAAAGGAGCTGGAAAAGCTCAACAAGCTCAAGGCGATCTCCCTGACGGAGCCTTTGGCGGAAAAGACTCGCCCCGCCCACTTCGACGAGATCATTGGCCAAGAGGATGGGCTCAAGGCGCTTCGCGCCGCCCTTTGCGGGCCCAATCCGCAACACGTGATCATCTACGGCCCGCCGGGTGTGGGAAAGACAGCGGCAGCCCGGCTGGTGCTCGAAGAGGCCAAACGCAATCCCCTTTCGCCCTTCGGACCGTCTGCCAAGTTTGTCGAAGTGGATGCGACGACCGCCCGCTTTGACGACCGGGGGATCGCGGATCCGCTCCTGGGCTCCGTACATGATCCCATCTATCAAGGAGCAGGACCGTTGGGAATCGCAGGGATTCCTCAGCCGAAACCAGGGGCGGTTACCAAGGCGCACGGCGGCATCCTCTTCATCGACGAGATCGGCGAGCTCCATCCCATCCAGATGAACAAGCTCCTCAAGGTGCTCGAAGACCGCAAGGTGTTTTTGGAAAGCGCCTACTACAGCTCGGAAGACAAAAACATCCCGCCCCACATTCACGAGATCTTTCAAAAAGGGCTGCCGGCGGATTTCCGGTTGGTAGGCGCGACGACCCGCATGCCGCACGAAATCCCCCCTGCGATCCGTTCCCGTTGCCTAGAGGTGTTTTTTAAAGCCTTACGCCCCGATCAAATCAGGCTCATCGCGAAAAACGCAGCCAGCAAGGTCGACTTCACCATCGACGAGGGCGGCCTCAAGGTGATCGAGCGGTACGCCACCAACGGGCGCGAGGCCGTCAACATGGTGCAGATCGCCGGCGGCATCGCCTTGGCCGGCGGCAGGAAAAACATCACCCAGGAGGACATCGAGTGGGTGGTAGCCAGCGGCCAGTATGCGCCGCGGCCCGAGGCGCGGGTGCCCGCTGAGCCGCAAGTGGGCGCCGTCAACGGCCTGGCTGTCTACGGTCCCAACATGGGCATCCTGATCGACGTGGAGGCGACTGCCATTCCCACCCGGCCCGGGCAGGGACGGCTCATCATCACAGGCGTGATGGAAGAGGAGGAAATGGGGGGCGTGGGCATCACGATGCGGCGAAAGAGCATGGCCCGCTCTTCAGTGGACAACGTGCTGACCGTCTTGCGAAAGTGCCTGGCGCTCAGGCCCCAAGATTACGATATTCACGTCAACTTTCCCGGAGGTGTTCCTGTCGACGGCCCGTCAGCCGGGGTGGCGATGGTGACCGCCATTTACTCTGCGATCACAGGCATCCCGGTCGACAACCGATGCGCCATGACCGGCGAGCTTTCGATCCGGGGTTGGGTCCGTCCTGTCGGCGGCGTGGTGGCCAAACTGGAGGCCGCAAAGGAAGCGGGAGCGAAGACGGTGTTGATCCCTGAGGGCAACTGGCAACAAATCTTTGCCGCCGAGCGGGAGATGGTGATCAAACCGGTGCGCCACATCCGAGAAGTGGTGCGCGAGGCCTTGGTCAACATGCCGAGCGATCCCGACCTCAGGCGGGCGATTGAGCAAGGCGAAAGCGAGCCCGGCGAAGCCAAAGCCGAGCGCCTGCAGCCAGCGACAGTCTGAGCTGGCCCTACGTGGACGCGGTGCACAGGATAGGATCGTGTGAGAAAACGAGGCCTGGGTGCCCAAGCTTTCCTGCAGGATTCGACAAATTCATTCCCGAATAGGCAAGGAGGATCACTGGACACATCCCGGCGCTTTGGACGTGATCAAAGCGCCGATCTTGCTTTTTCGGGGGTGAGCGATCCGTGGCACAGCATGGCAGCAACCACGCCACGTTGCCGCTCTTGCCGCTCCGGGGAATGCTGGTCTTTCCAGGCGCGGTCGTCCCTTTGGAGGTGGGGCGCAAGCGTTCGATCGCCGCGCTGGAGCAAGGCATGTTGATCGATCAACGCATCGTGCTGGCCGCGCAAAAAGACGCGAGCATCGAAGAGCCCGATGCGGATGAGATATACCACTTTGGAGTCGTCGCGCAGGTGAGTCAATTTTTGCGCACACCGGGCGGCCAGATCAAGGTGCTGGTCGAAGGTTTGGCCCGGGCGCGCATCGTGGAGTTCACCCAGACCTCTCCCTACTTCCAGGTCAACGTCGCCATCATCGATGAACCGCCCGCGGCAGGCGACGAGGTGACCGCGCTGGTCCGCACCGTCAAGGGGCAGTTTGAGGAGTACCAGCGGCAAAAGAAGAAGGCGAGCGCGCCTGATCTCGCGTGGCTGGACGTATTGGAGCCAGGCCGGGTGGCCGATGGCGTCGCGGGGCAGCTGGAGGTCCCCTTGGAAAAGAAGCAGCGCCTCTTGGAGATCGTCGATCCCAAAGAGCGCTTGGACGCCCTCTGCCTCCTCTTGGCTGAAGAGCTCCACCTCCTCGAACTGGAAAAGCGCATTCAGTTTCGTGTGCGAAAACAGATGGAGCGCTCGCAACGGGAGTACTATTTGCGGGAGCAGATCAAGGCGATCCAAAAGGAGCTGGGAGAGACCGACGAGAGAACCCGGGAGATCGAGGAGTTTCGCCGGCGCATCGAAGAGGCGGGAATGCCCAGGGCAGCGGAGGAAAAGGCTCTCTATGAGCTCGGCCGGCTCGAAAAGATCCCTCCCGTGGCTGCGGAGGCTGTCGTCGTCCGCACCTATCTGGAGTGGTTGATCTCGCTCCCGTGGAAAAAGCGGACGACCGATCGAAGGGATCTCGCGGAGGCGGAGAGGATCCTGGACGAGGATCACTACGGCCTGGAAAAGGTGAAAGAGCGGATCAGTGAATTTTTGGCGGTGCGCCAACTGGCGAAAAAGCTGAAAGGCCCGATCCTCTGCTTGGTGGGACCGCCCGGCGTCGGCAAGACGTCGCTGGGGAGGTCGGTTGCCCGGGCTTTGGGACGCAAGTTTGTCCGGGTTTCGCTGGGCGGAGTCCGCGATGAGGCCGAGATCCGCGGCCACCGGCGCACGTACGTGGGGGCGATGCCGGGCAAGATTATCCAGTCGCTCCGCCAGGCCGGAACGCGCAATCCGGTGCTCTTGTTGGACGAGATCGATGAACTGGGCAGCGACTTTCGTGGCGACCCGGCTTCGGCCCTGCTGGAGGTATTGGATCCCGAGCAAAATCACGCCTTCAGCGACCACTACATCGAGGTGCCCTTTGACCTTTCCGAGGTGATGTTTATCACCACGGCCAATTACGCTGAGGCGATCCCGAGGCCCCTGTTGGATCGTATGGAAGTGATCCAGCTTTCGGGGTACACCAGCGAAGAGAAATGGCACATCGCCAAAAAGCACCTCCTGCCTAAGCAACTCGAGGCCCATGGGCTTCGCCGTGAGCAGCTCCGAGTCTCCGACAACACGCTGTCCCTGATGATCTCGGGCTATACCCGGGAAGCAGGTGTGAGGCAGCTCGAAAGGACCATCTCCGCCCTGTGCCGCAAGGCGGCCCGGGAGGTGCTGGGAGGGAAGGAGCGGGTGGTGGTCAACGTCCGGACGCTGGCGAAGTACCTGGGGCCGTCGCCCTACACCCTCGACCGGGCCGAAAGGGAGGACCGGGTCGGCGTCGCTCACGGCCTGGCCTATACCCAAGCGGGCGGGGGTCTCATTGTCATCGAGTCGTCGGTGGTCGAGGGAAAGGGGAAGCTGATCCTTACGGGGAAGCTGGGCGAAGTGATGAAGGAGTCGGCGCAAACCGCCTACAGCTATGTCCGCTCTCGGGCGGAATGGCTCGACGTCGATCCCAAGTTTTACGAGAAGACGGATGTCCACATCCACGTGCCCGAAGGAGCCGTCCCCAAAGAGGGGCCGTCCGCTGGGATCACCATCGCGGTCGCGCTGAGCTCCGCGCTGTCGAAGCGGCCCGTCCGCAGCGATGTGGCGATGACCGGCGAGATCACCCTCCGGGGGAGGGTTTTGCCCGTGGGCGGCATCAAGGAGAAAGTGTTGGCAGCGCACCGGGCCGGCATCTCCACGGTCCTCTTGCCCAAGGAAAATGAGAAGGATCTGAGGGAGATCCCGGCCGACGTCCGCCGCCAGCTCAACATCGAGTTGGTCGAGCA